>PVBE011126300.1_pt1 | contig 31414 bp, 28 predicted proteins | sample 1631181 | NCBI WGS metagenome assembly PVBE01 (sample SAMN08397723, study PRJNA350692) | Marine metagenome, whole genome shotgun sequencing project. | isolation source: water | place: Pacific Ocean | collected 2012-04
CCCGCGCCGCCGCCGCCGCGACGCTGGTCGACCTGGAGGAAGCCCGCAAGGAGGCCGAGATCGCACGCGCAGACGCCACCGCGGCGATGGAGGCGGTGGCCGCCGCGGCCTCGCAGCGGGACGCCAACAAGGTCGCCGCCACCGAAGAGATCGCGGCCGCCAAGGCCGAAGCCGAGGCCGCGATCGCCGCCGCCGCCGAGGCCGTCGCGAGCGCCCCCGCGGAGGCTCCTGCGCCGGCCGCGGAGGACCGCACCGCGGAGTTCGAGCACACCATCTCGACCCTCCGGGCGGAGCTCGAAGAGGTGGAGGCGCTGCTCGCTGCCGCCGAGTCGGCGCCGGCCGCCGCCCCCGCCGCCCCCGTGGCCAACGGCGGACCCGACCTGGGCGAGCTGACCACCCAGATCGACGCGCACTGGGAGTACCTCGCCTCCGGTTTGGACGTCTGGAAGGGCGTGGAGATGCAGGTCGGCCAGTCGGTCAACGAGCTCCTCGGCATCGCGATGAAGGACCCGACCCTGCAGACGACGTTGTTCCCGCTGCTGGAGAAGCTCCAGGCGGCGCTGGACGAGGGTCGCGGCATCGTCTCCAACAGCCACCAAAGGGCGGCTGCCGAGCGCGACCTCCTCGCCTCCCTGAAGTAGTCTCACGTCCCTTCGGAGGACGTCGACTGTGAGCATGAACAGCCAAGAGATGGTCGAGCTGTGCAAGAAGCACACGCTCTTTACGTGGGCCAAATCCGGCGGGGTCAGCCCCCTGCCCATCGCCCGGGCCTCCGGCATCCACTTCTGGACCCCCGACGGCAAGCGGTTCATCGACTGGAACAGCCAGCTGATGTGCACCAACATCGGCCACGGTCACCCCAGGGTGCTCGAGGCGATGAAGGCGGCGGTCGATGACTACCCGCTGTACACGTTCCCCGCTTCGGCGACGGAGCCCCGAGCGCGCCTCGGCGAGCGGCTGGCGGGGCTGTTCCCCGACGACATCAACACGTTCTTCTTCACCCTCGGGGGCGCCGAAGCGAACGAGAACGCGATCAAGTTCGCGCGCATGTACACGGGCAAGCACAAGATCCTCGCCCGGTACCGCAGCTACCACGGCGCCACGAACCTCTGCATGCAGCTGACCGGCGACCCCCGGCGCTGGGCCAACGAGCCCGGGAGCCCCGGCGTGGTCCACGTGATGGACCCGCAGCCGTACGAGTACAGCTTCGGCCAGACCGACGCCGAGCGGACCGAGAACAACCTCCGCTACCTCGAGGAGGTCATCACCTACGAGGGGGCCCAGAACATCGCCGCGATGATCATCGAGCCGGTGACGGGGACCAACGGGATTCTGCCGCCGCCGGAGGGCTACCTGCAGGGACTCCGCGCCTTGCTCGACAAGCACGGGATCCTGCTCATCTGCGACGAGGTGATGGCGGGCTTCGGGCGGACCGGAAAGTGGTTCGCCTTCGAGCACGGCGGCATCACCCCCGACATCGTGACGATGGCCAAGGGGCTGACGTCGGGCTACGTGCCGCTGGGTGCGGTCGCCCTCACCGATCGCATCGCCGCCCACTTCCAGGACAACGTCTTCTGGGGCGGGCTGACCTACAACTCCCACGCCTTCGGCTGCGCCACCGCGCTGGCCGTCATCGACGTGATGGAGGAGGAGGACCTGCCGGGCCGCGCCCGCGCGCTCCAACCGGTCGTCGAACGCCACATGGCGGAGCTGGCGGACAAGCACCCCTGCTTCAAGGCGAGCCGCTCGATCGGCCTGTTCGGCATCCTCGATCTGCAGAAGGACAGCAAGGGCACGCCGACGGCGTCCTACAACGGCGCGTCCGAGGCGATGGGGGCGATGAACGCGCACCTGCGCGAGCGCGGGCTGTTCACGTTCCTTCGCTGGAGCCACGTGATGTGCAACCCGCCGCTGATCATCACGGAGGAGCAACTCGCGGAGGGCTACGAGATCATCGACGAGGGCCTGAGCAAGGTCGACGCGTACTTCGAAGGGTAGCGAGGATGCTCGCGAGATCCGCGCTCCTGCTGCTGGGAGCGCTGCTCCTGCTCGGCTGCCCCGACGACGACGACGACAGCGCCGCTCCCCCGGACGATGACGACGTCGCGGACGACGACGACAGCACCAATCCGCCCGACGACGACGACACCGCCGGCCCCCTCGACGAAGACGGCGACGGCTACCCCGCGGACGTCGACTGCGATGACGGCGACCCGGACCTGCACCCTGGGATCGTGCCCAGCGTCTCGATCCCCGATCCCGATCTGAGCCTGTTCTGGATCGGCCAGCCTTCCATCGTGGAAGCGGTGCCGATGACGGTGGTCCAGGCCGGCTGCTTCGACGTCACGGCCGAGTCGACGCACCCCTGGATCGTGCCGTCGCTGACGGGTTCCTTCGTCACGGTGCTGGTCGATGGGGCGCAAGCGGTCGGCGGGGTCCACGACGTCACCATCACCCTGCGGCACGACGACAGCGGCACGTCCGTGGCGGAGTTCGGGATCGAGGTCAGCGCCCTCGGGAGCGCGACCGGAACCCGCAAGGCGCTCGCCGTCGGGCTGGATGGGGTACGCGGCGACTCGGTGGAGCCCTCCACCACCCCGGCGATGGACCGCCTCCGCCTCCACGCCGCCGCCACGCTAACGGCGAGCACCCAACTGGAGGCCGCGACGGTCTCGGGCCCGGGGTGGACCTCGATCCTGACCGGCGTCGACGCGGACAAGCACGGCATCACCGGCAACAGCGGCCTCGCCGACCACGACCCCGCGTACCCGACGTGGCTTCAGCGGCTCACCGACGCAGGCATGACCTCGACAGCGTGGACGTCCTGGGATCCCATCTACGACGACATCATCGAGGACGGCGCCTCCACCGCCGGCGGCGTCGGCTCGGACGCCAGCGTCACCGCCGAGCTGGTCACGGCCCTCGGCGAGGGCGCCTTCGACGCCCACTTCATCCACCTGGACGACGTGGACGGAGCGGGTCACAGCTCGGGCTACGGCCCGGCCATTCCGACCTACACGGCCGCGATCGCGGCCGTCGATGCCCAGATCGGCGAGATGCTCGAGGCGATCCTCGGGCGCGCATCGATCGCCGACGAGCAGTGGCTCGTGATCGTGACCACCGACCACGGCGGGGTCGACTTCGGCCACGGCTGCCTGACCTGGGAGTGCCGGGAGATCCCGTTCATCGCCGCCGGTCCGTCGGTCATCGCGGGGGAGCCGCCCGGGCTCGTCTCCCACATGGACGTGGGACCGACCGTGCTCGACTTCCTCGGGGTCGCGATCGAGCCCGCCTGGGACCTGGACGGCGCCATCGTCGGCGCCCCCTACGAGGAGGACTGCGGCGACGGCCTGGACGACGACGCGGACGGGGACATCGACTGCGACGACTCCGACTGCGCCGGCGGGTTCGTCTGCAGCTGCCCCGGTGAAGCGTTGGGCTCCCCCATCGGCTTCGCGCTCACCACGGGCGACACCAGCACCGGCGCCGCGGAGCTGGCGGGCAGCTGTGGAGGCGGCGGCGCGCCCGAGCTGACCTTCGGCTGGACGGCACCCAGCGCGGACACCTGGACGTTCGATCTCACCGCGTCGCACCGCGACTTCGACACGGTCCTGTACGCCCTCGACGGCTGCGAGGGCACGGAGCTGGCCTGCAACGACGACGCCTCGGGCCCGCAGTCCGCCCTGACCCTGGAGCTGGCGGCGGACCAAGAGGTCGTGCTCGTGGTCGACGGAGTCGGCTCGGACAGCGGCCCGCTCCAGCTCAACGCCGAGGCGCTGTCGTCGTGCCCCGACGAGGACGCCGGGTCCGCGCTGGGCGATTCGGTCGCGACCGGGAGCAACCTGGACCAGGGCGGGACCTTCTTCGCCAGCTGCGCGCGCTCCGGCCGGGACGCCCTGGTGGCGTGGACGGCGCCCGAGGACGGCACGTTCACCTTCAGCACCGCGGGCACCGACTACGACACCGTGCTGCACGTACGCGACGGCCTGTGCGACGGCCCGGAGCTGGCCTGCAACGACGACGGGCTCGCCAACTACCTCAGCGAGGTCGAGGTCGAGCTGACCTCGGGGCAGACGGTGACGGTGGTGATCTCAGGCTTCAACGGCCGCCCCGAGGGGCCCGGGAGCCCGCCGAACAACGGCGGGGGCAACTGGGTCCTGAACATCAGCGCGGATTAGCCCCCGAGCACGTCCGCGGTGCGGCGGCGCGCCTCTTCCAGTTGGCCAGCGAAGTCGCCCAGGTTCCAGAACTTTGCCCCCGAGCGGGGCGTGCGCACCACGGCGACGTCGGCGGGCACGTCCGTGGGGGCGCCGGCGCTCCGGTCGACGAGGTGGACCAACGGCGGCGCGTCCAGGCCCCGCAACGTGCGCCACTCCTCAAGGAACAGGCGGTCCACGGCGCCTCCATCGCCCAGGCGGCGGCCGTCCACGGGCACCTTGGCGAACAGGTCGGGCACGGCGCAGGAGGCGGCTACGGCCTCGGGCAGGCTCCCGGACGTGACGAGCTCGCCCCCTCCGTCGGTCCGGAGCACGCCCACGCCGAAGGACCGGTCGAGGTCTTCGAACCGGGGCGGGAGCCACTCGCGCAGGCGGACGAGCACCTTGTCCATCGAGAAGACGCCGGCCAGGAAGCCGCAGTGGCGGGCGAAGGCGAGGAAGCCGCTGCTGAAGACCAGATCCACGCGGGGAAACTAGTACGAATCGACCGCCAGGTCGTAGCCCTGCCCGGGATCGCCGGGGTCGTCGTAGAGGTAGACGCGGAACCAGTGGGTGCCGGCGCCCAGGGCGGTGTAGCTGACGTGCTCGTCGTCGGTCCCGGAGTAGGAGCCGCCGGTCCACAGGCCGAGCTCGTCGTAGATCTCCAGGTCCAGGTCGCCCGCGCCGTCCTCGAAGTAGACGTCGACCTCGATGGTGTCGCCGGTGCTGAGGTCGCGCTTGAACCAGTCGACGTCGCCGTCGCACAGGGCGATGCCGTAGTCGGTCCAGGCGCCGGTGCCGGTGGCCGCTGAGCTCCCCGAGCTGTCGTTGGGCTCGTAGGCGTCGGCCTGGCAGCCGGGGGTGCCGACCGAGAGGCTGTAGGAGTTGCCGGGCAGGGAGCCGGCGGCGCTGAACAGGTCGACCTTGATGATCCAGTCGCCCGAGGAGGCGGTGTTGTAGGGGCCGATGGCCTCGTCGTCGGTGACCGACAGGGACGAGCCGACATACGTGCCGGCGGGGTCGTACAGGCGCAGGTCGAGGTCGCCCTCGGCGTCGGAGAAGGTCGCGTCCAGCTGGATCGCGGTGCCCGCGCCCAGGTTCACGGCGAAGTAGTCGTCGTCGTCTTCACAGATCTGCAGGCCGCTCACGGTGCCGGTGCCGATCGAGGCGGCGGCGCCGTCGGTGTCGTTGTCCTCGTAGCCGTCGTCGGTGCAGGTCGGCGGCGGGGTGGCGTCGTCGTCGTCGGGGGCGATGTCGTCGTCGTCGGGGGCGATGTCGTCGTCGTCCGGGGGCGGGGTGGCGTCATCGTCGTCGCCCGGGAGCGCATCCAGGGTGACTTCGATCTGGTAGGCGCTGCCGGCCGGGGCGGAGCCGTCGGCGTAGAGGTTCACGCGCACCGCCCAGACGCCGCCGGTAGAGGCGCCGAAGGGGCCTATCTGCTCGTCGTCCGACGAGGACTCGGCGGAGTCGACCTCCGTGCCCGAGGCGTCGTGGAGGAACAGGTCGACGTCGCCGTCGCTGTGGGCGAAGTACGCGTTGACGGTGATCGCTTCGCCCGCGCTCACGGCAAACGAAAACCAGTCGTCGTTGCCGTCGCAGGCGACCAGGCCGCCCAGGCTCCCGGCGCCGAGGAAGACGGCCGCGGGCTGGGTGTCGTTGGGCTCTTCGCCGTCGTCCAGGCAGGTGCCGAGGTCGTCATCGTCGTCGCCGAAGTCGTCGTCGTCGGGGCCGACGTCGTCGTCATCGGGGCCCACATCGTCGTCATCGGGGGCGACGTCGTCGTCGTCGGTGGAGGCGTCGTCGTCATCGGTGGCGTCGTCGTCGTCCGAGACGGCGAGGTCGTCGTCGTCCGGCAGCGCGAGGTCGTCGTCGTCCGCGACGTTGCTTCCCCCGGGCAGGCCGAGGGCGCACCCGCTCAGCAGCGCGAACCCCATCATGGCGGCGGGTCGTTTCATGCGCTTCACGATCTAGCACCCCCGGCCCGGGGGACTTGTTGAGAAGCCTTGAAGGGGCCGACGATCGCCCGCCTCTCAGGGGGGCGAGTACCCCCCTTTGCACTGAGTCACCTCCCGGATCTGCCCGCCCGCGCCCTGGTCTCCCAGGTGCCGCAGAGCCTCACGCACTCCCTCCGAAGGTGACTCCCCATGCTTCCCCTCCCCCGCCTCGACGGTGGGGCGACGGTCTGTTGGGTGGTGGCGCAAGACGCCCCCCCCGCGGTCCGCCGCCGCTGCCCTCGCTGCGACTGCGTCCGCCCGTTTGCTTCCACCGAGAAATCCCGCGTCAACGGCAACGGCCGAAAGCTCGACGTGTGGCTTATCTACGCCTGTCCGGTCTGCTCCGCGACCTGGAGCCTGGATGTCCACCGGCGGGTCTCCCCGGCGTCGCTGGGGGACCGGCTCGTGCGCTTCGAACGCAACGATCCCGAGCTCGCCTGGGAGGTCGCACGATCTCCCCGCCTGCCGTCGGGGGCGGAGTTCGAGCCCGCCCCCTTCACGCTCATCGCCGACCCGATCGACGGCGCCCGAACGCTCATCGTCGACTGCCCCTGGGGGCCCGGGCCGCGGCTGGACCGGGTGCTCGCCCAGGGGTTCGGGGTGTCCCGGGCGCAGGTCGCGAAGGCGGCGGCGGCGGGGCGGCTGGGGGTCTGTCGCAAGCAACTGCGGCGCCCGTGGCGGGGGGAGGTGCGGGTGGAGGTGGCGCGCTGGGACCGCCCCGCGTGCTAGACGACTCCCGCACCCCCCGCTCCCCTCCTGGAGGCTGATCCGACCATGGCGTTCGAACACGAAAAGCGCACCGCCCGCGCCATCCTGGCCGCCATCGAAGACGCGCAGCTGAACACGGCCAACACCTGGCACCTGATCGAGGACGCCGACCCCACGTTGGTCTACTTCCTCTTCGCCTGGCTGCGCGCCCGGTACCCCGCCAGCCACCCCGCAAGCGACGGCGTGCTGGGCCGCCTGGGCGCCCTCGTGACGGAGTTCCCCGCGGCCGCGCGGTTGGCCAAGAAGGGGGAGAAGGACTCCCTCGTTCCCTGGTTCGAAGAGGGGCACAGCTACCGCGACTACTCCAACCAAGAGTTCGTCGAGTTGATCGTCGACAAGCTGGAGTCCTGAGGGGGCGCGGACCCCGGCCGTAGCGCGCTGGCGTATCGTCGCCGCATGACTCGCACCCTCGCCCTCCTGCTCGCCCTTGGCCTCACGGTCCCGCTCACCGGCTGCCCCGACGATGACGACGACGCCACCGGCGCCCTCGACGACGACGACACCGCCGGAGACGACGACGACGCGACCGACGACGACGACGCGACCGACGACGACGACGCCGCGGAGGTCGATGAGGACGGCGACGGCGTGACCGCCGACCTGGACTGCGACGACACCGACCCGAACAACTTCCCCGGCAACACCGAGGTCTGCGACACCTTCCTCAGCGACTAGGAGATCGACGACGACCTCGACGGCGAGACCGAGTGCGACGGCGACTGCGATGACGCCGACATCGACAACTACCTCGCCAACACCGAGGTCTGCGACGGCGAAGACAACGACTGCGACCTCGTCGCGGACAACGGCCTCACCTTCGTCGACTGGTACCTCGACGCCGACGGAGACGGGGTCGGCGCGGGCGCCGCAACCTCCACCTGCGACGGCGCTCCCGACGTCGACTGGTTCGAGGACGGCTCCGACTGCGACGACGCCGACATCAACAACTACGCCGGCAACACCGAGGTCTGCGACGGCTTCGACAACGACTGCGACACCTTCCTCAGCGCCGAGGAGATCGACGACGACCTCGACGGCCAGACCGAGTGCGACGGCGACTGCGACGACGGCGACATCAACAACTTCGACGGCAACCCCGAGGTGTGCGACGGCGGCGACAACGACTGCAACGCGGACACGAGCTTCGGGGACGCGACGCTCGAGGACCCGGCCGACGAGTTCAACACCGACTTGGACGGCATGGACTACGGCTTCTTCACCGTGACCTCGTCCGCGCTCCTGGAGTCCATCGAGGTCTACGTGGCGGACGCGGACTCCGACGCGGTCGTGGACGCGGTGGTGGTCGCGCGCGCGCCGGGGGAGACTGACTGGGTCCTCGAGGCCAGCGCGGCGGTCCCCGCGGTGCCGGTCACCGAAGACTGGGTAGCCTCCGGGCCGCTCGATGTCCCGCTCGCGGTGGGGCACGAGTACGTAGTCGGCTACCAGTTCCAGGGCTCGCTGCCCCAGTTCTGGAGCTCGGGATCGGGAACGGACCCGACCTGGGGCACGTACGACGGGTGGGGTGACCTGTCGGGGATCACCTCAACTCCCGGTGAGACGCTGGCGGACGAGAACGAAGGCCCCGACGAGCCCTTCTCCCTCCGCATCTACAGCAGCACCGACTCAGACCTCGACGCCGACGGCGAGCTGATCTGCGAAGGCGACTGCGACGATGGCGACGACACGTTCGCGACGACCGCGACCGAGGTCTGTGACGGCCTCGACCAGAACTGCAGCGGAACCCCCGACGACGGCGAGGCCCTCTTCGCCGTCGTGCTGGACGGAACGGGCGCGGGCTCGCCGATTCCCGACGACGACTCCATCGGCCTGTCGGTCACCGTCGAGGTGCTCGACGAAGAGCCGATCACCGACGTGAACCTGCTGCTGGACGTCGATCACACCTACGTGGGCGACCTCGAGATCACCCTCACCTCGCCGGCGGGCACGGCGGTGCTGCTGATGGACGATGTCTTCGGCGACCTGGACGACCTCCTGGGAACCCTCCTGGACGACGAGGTCGACGTTCTCGTCACCGATGGCACCGAGAACGGACTGACCGGCCGCTGGATCCCCCAGAACCTCCTGTCACCCTTCGACGGCGAGATCCCGACGGGCACCTGGACCCTCACGATCGTCGACGACGCGGGGTTGGACGTCGGCACCCTCCAGGCCTGGGAGCTTCACCTCGGGAACGCGGACGTGGGCTCCTCCGAGTCCTGCGCGGCGCTCGACTGCAACGGCATCTCGCAGGCGCAGACCCTGCCCGACGACGGGATCTACTGGATCGACCCGCTCGCATCCGGCGCGCCCTACGAGGCGTACTGCGACATGACCACCGAAGGCGGCGGCTGGACGCTGACGCTGACCACCAGCGACGACGGGGTCGCCACCTGGACGTACAACGACCGGCTTCTGATGAGCACGGACATCACGCCGATCGGCGACGTCGATGACAACGGCCTCGACTTCAAGTCCCCGGCCCAGCACGAGGCCGGCTTCGTCGACCTGCTGTTCGTGCACCAGCCGTCGGGCACGACCGCAGAGTACGGGGCGGTCGGCGACGGCACCAGCGATCTGGGCACCTTCATCGCCACCTTCCCGATGCCGCACTGCGACTACACGATGGCGGACGACGGCTTCGAGCTCACCGGCGGACCCCTGACGTTGACGGGCCCGCTGTGCGACACGGACCTGTACTTCAACCTCGGCGACCACGACGTCAGCCTAGCCGTCTGCGGCGACGTCAACGGCTCCTACAACAACGGAACGTACGGTCCGGTGTGGAGCCGAGCGAGCAACGACGGCTGTCCGTTCGACGACCCCAGCGGGGCCGGGATGGGCCCGTCCTACCCATGCCTGCAGTGCTCCAGCGGGGTTCCCGACAGCGAGTCCGGAGGACGCGGCTTCGGCGGAGTCCTGGGCTTGAACACCGGCACGGTCGAGGTGGGAGAGAACTACATGCAGGTCTACGTGAGGTGACCTGCCGCCCTGGCGGGCCTAGGGATCCGTCACGTAATCGAACTCGACCAGCGTCTGGTCGCTGTTGATTGTGTACGGCGTCGAAGCCCAGTCGTTCCAGCCGCCGCCCCCGCCGCCCCCGGCGTTGCGCCAGTACAGATCCAGGGTGCCGTTGCCGAAGTCGAAGTCGACGAGGTAGCGCCAGGTCTGGTCGTCAGAGTTGTTGCAGGAGTCCGGCCCGCTGCCGTCGTAGTCGAACTCCAGCAGGTACTCCGCGGCGGTGTCGCCACCGTGCCACTCTTCCATGTAGCCGGTGACGGTGTAGAGGTTCTGGCAGACGAAGGAGCCGCCGTCGAAGACCCTCTCCACCTCGCAGCCGGTCCACGTCCAACCGTTCGAGGTCTCCTCCAGCACCACGTCGCCGGAGTAGATGTCCACCTCGCCGCCCTCGTTGGGCTCCACCCAGGGACCGCAGGCGGTCGGGTCCACGGCGTCGTCGTCGTCGGTCGCGTCGTCGTCGTCGTCGTCGTCGGTGGCGTCGTCGTCGTCGGTGGCGTCGTCGTCGTCGCCGTTGCCGGAGTCATCGTCGTCCGTGACCGCGTCGAACGCCGGCCCGAACAGCGTGACGCTGCCGACGCAGCCGGCCAGCAGCAGGGGGAGGATCAGGAGGATCGAAGCGGAGGGGTGGTGTCGCAAATCGGGCTCCAGCGGCCGACAGGATGGGCCTAGTTGCATTGGTAACCGACCGCCGGACACGTGGTGTCACGGCGGTGTCAGGTCTTCTTCAAGCCTTCCCGTCTCTCGCGCCCGCTGAGCATCGTCACGGACGACCCTTGACCTCCCTGGAGCGCGGCTGATACAAGCCCGCCGCCTCCGGGGGAAAGGAGGCCTGGGAGCACGAATGAACGATCGCCTCGTCCGCCTCTTCGGTCTGCTGACCGCCATGACCCTTATCGCCTGCACCGCGCCCCGGGGCGTCGAGGAAGACGACGAGGAGGACAACCCCCTCCCCGCGTTCGTGGACGACTGCTTCGACGGCATCAACGAGACGCTCGAAACCGCCGCCGGCATCCCCTCGGAGAACCGCTGGGAAGCCGAGGACGTGCGCCTCTGCGACGACGGCGACATCGACTACTACCGCATCGACATCCCGCCCCAGCGCTGGGTCAGCCTGCGCATCGAGGTGGACGGTGACGGCGCCGGCAGCGACGACCTCGACCTGATCGAGGTGGACGCCAACGACGAGCCTGTCTGGGCCTCGGAGACGGCCCAGCCCTACGAGCGGCTCGCCTGGTACAACCCGACGTCCGAGCCCTGGAGCCGCTTCGTCCGCATCGAGGGCTACAACGGCGCCGGCAGCGACTACGACATCCTCGTCCGCAACGCCGCCTGGCACGAGGATCGCGACTGCGACGACAGCTACCCCGACGACACCGGCGACGACGGTCCCTGCAACCGCATCATGCAGTTCCCGCAGTCCAACTTCGACGAGGACGGCCACCTCGTCTACCACCAGCCGCACTACAGCAACCTCCGCCGCGAGGTCGCCTACCTGGTGCGCTGGGCCGCCTCCGAGGTGAAGCGGGAGTGGCCGGACGCCGACACGCTGGGTCTGTTCGACATGTCCGAGGACGATGGCGACACGCCGGGCCGCATGGTCGGCCAGCTGCGGCACCCCGAGGGCACGCACGCCAACGGCAACGACATCGACGTCAGCTTCTACTACAACAACGGAAGCAGCCTCGCGGGCTACGCCTGCAGCTCCCACGACCAGTACTTCTGCACCGGTCCGGCGGACCTCCTCGACGTGCCCAAGACCACGCTGTTCCTGGCCCGGCTGATGGAGTCCCCCAACCTGCGCGTCATCGGCGTCGACCCCGAGGTCGCGATGCTCGTCCAGGACGAGGCCGACGACCTCCTCGACGAGGGCAAGATCACCGCCGCGTCGCACTCCGAGCTGACCGGCTACGGCCTCGCCTACGGCGACGGCTGGCCCTTCCACCACCACCACCTGCACTTCAGCTGGACGTGGGAGAACGGCTACGAGGGGCGCTCGGACGAGACCACGCACCCCGACGGCTGCTTGATCAGCCCCGAGCTCAACGCCGAGTACGCCGGGGTCACGCCCTAGCGGTCAGCCCGCGTCCGGTCCCAGCAGGCTCCGCGCCACCTGGGACATCTGGATCTCGTCCGTCCCGCCGTAGATCTGCAGCACCTTGGCGTCGCGCGCCAGCTGCTCGACGCGGTACTCGGCCATGTAGCCGTACCCGCCCATCAGCTGGACCGCCTCCAGGCAGACATCCATGCACGCCTGCGCGCAGTACAGCTTGCTCGCGGACGCCGCCGCAAAGCTGACCTTGCGGCCGGCGGTGAGGTTGTCGAAGGCGCGGAAGAGCATGTTCTCCATGTTCACCCGCGCGACCTCCATGATCGCGAGCTTGCGCTGGATCAGCTGGAAGTCGCCGATGCGCTGGCCGAACTGCCGCCGGGTGCGGGCGTAGTCGACCGACACCTCCAGGCACTGCTCGACCATGCCCAGGGCCATCGCGGTGACCCCCGTGCGCTCCTTGCCGAAGGTGTCCTTGGCGCCGGAGCGTCCCCCCGCCGCGGCCGCCTCCACGCTCTCGCCCAGCAGCCGGTCCATGCCCACCCGCACGTCCTGGAGGAACAGCTCCCCCGTGGGCGAGCTGTGCATGCCCATCTTGCGGAACGCGGGGCCGCGGACCAGGCCCGGGGTGTCGCCGTCGAGCACGAACGTCAGCACGGGCCGCCGCTTCCAGTCCGCGTCGCCGTTGTCGAGCTTGCAGATGAAGACGATGGTCTCGGCGTGGGGGCCGTTCGTGATGAAGGTCTTCTGCCCGTTGAGCACGAAGCTGTCGCCGTCCTGGCGGGCGGTGCAGCGCATCGACCCGAACGCGTCCGAGCCCGCGCCGGGCTCCGTGATCGCCCACGCGCCGATCTTCTCGAGCGTCAGCAGGTCCGGGACCCAGCGCTCCCGCTGCTCGAACGTGCCGCGGCCGTTGATCGCCTCGGCGGTGAGGCCGACGCTGACCCCCAGGGCCGTCACCAGCCCGGGGCAGTGACGCGACAGCTCGATGGTCGGGATCGCCTCCATCGCCTCCACGTCGCCGCGGCTCATCCCCATCATGCCGCCGCCGCCCTCGGCCTTCTCCTTGGGAGGCTCACCGGCGGCCTTGGCGCGGTCCTTGGCGAGGCGCGAGCGGAACTGCCCCATCGACATCTCCGCGATGCCGAAGCTGTCGAACATCTTCCGCATGATCGGGTACGCGAGCATCTGCTCCGTATCGAGCGCGTCCAGGTGCGGCACCAACTCGTCGGCGCAGAACTTCTTCATCATGTCGCGCACCATCAGGTGCATGTCGTTCCACTGAAATCCCATGTCAGCTCCTTCGCGTGCGGTGCACGGCGAGGCCCAGGGCGGCGGCCATCCAAGCGCCTCCGATCCCGAGCGTGATCATCAAGTCCATCGCTTCCCATACGTAGGGAGCGGTTCCGGCAGCGTGTTCGGCGGCGGTGCCAACCTGCCCCCAGAGGTTCCAGGGCAGCACGATGAGCATCCCGTACAGCACCCCGAGGGCCGCCAGCAGCTTGAGCCGGGCGGGCGGTTCGAGGGCCTGCGTCAGTCGAAACGCTGCGAAGTAGGCGGCGACCTCCAGCGTCGCCCCCACGCCCAGCGCAAGCGCCGGGTTCCCCTGCATCGGCTCCCAGTACCACCAGGACCAGTCCGGCCAGCGGGTCAGGAGCACGGCCGTGAGCGGCACCCAGCCGGCGAGGAAGCCCGCCGCCATCGTGCGCTTGCCGGCATCGGTCAGCGCCGGCTTCCCGTACGACGCCAGGTGGGTAGCCACGCCGATCGTAGCGCACAGCACCGCATCCTGGGGGACGGTCATGAGCCGCCTCGGCCGGGCCAGACCGGCTCGCGCTTGGCCATGAACGCCATCAACCCTTCGCGGGCGTCGTCGGTGCTCAGGCACTCCATCAGCTTCTCGTTGAGGTACGGAAGGGCGGAGGCGAAGTCCATGTCCGACTGGACGTAGAAGGCCTCCAGCCCCAGCGCCATCGACGCGGGTGCCTTCTTCGCCAACCGGCGCGCCAACTCCATCGTCGCGTCGTCCAGCTCATCGGCCGGCACGGCGCGGTTGATCAGGCCGATGTCGACGGCTTCGGCGGCGGAGATCCGCTCCCCTCCGAGCACCAACTCCAGCCCCTTGCGGCGCGGCACGGTGCGGAAGATGTTGGCCATGATCATCATCGGGAAGAGGCCGCGGTCGATCTCCGGGGTGCCGAACGTCGCCTCCTCCTCGGCGTAGGCGAACTGGCAGGCCGCGACCAGCCCCAGGCCCCCCGCGAGGGCGTACCGACGGACCTTGGCGATCACCGGCTTGCCGAGCTTCGTGAAGGCCAGGTTCAGCTCCGGGAAGCCGCCCCGCCAGGGCACGCCGCTGGCCTCGCCGCCGCCGCCGCTCATCTGCGACAGGTCCCCGCCGGAGCAGAAGGCCTTGCCTGCGCCGGTGAGGATGATCGCGCCGATGTCCGGGTCCGCCGCGGCGGTCTCGAGGCCGACGATCAGCTCGTTGACGAGGTTCGCCGAGAGCGCGTTGCGACGCTGGGGGCGGTTGAGGGTGAGGGTGCAGACGTGGCCGTCGACCTCGTACAGGAGGTCCGCGAAGGGAGGGATCATGAGTACAGCTCTTCCAGCGTGGTGGCGTAGCGCTCCGACACGACCTTGCGCCGCAGCTTCATGGTCGGCGTGAGCGTCTCGGCCTCGATCGAGAAGTCGTCGGGGAGGATGGCGTGGGCCTTCAGCTGCTCGAAGCGGGCGAGCCGCTCGTTGGCATGCTCGACCGCGAAGGAGACGCGGCGGACGACCTCCGGGTGGGTCGGCAGCTCGGCCTCGGTGACGCCCAGATCTTCGGCGACGCGCGCGGTCTCGCGCTCGTCCAACGTGATGAGGGCGACGACGTACTTGCGCAGGTCGCCGTGCACGTAGACTTGGCTGACCAGCGGCTCCTCCTTCACGAGGGCCTCGATGCGGGCGGGCGCCACGTACTTGCCGTTGGCCGTCTTGATCAGGTTCTTCTTGCGGTCGGTGATGCGCAGCCAGCCGCCCTCGTCGACGATCCCGATGTCGCCCGTGCGGAGGTAGCCGTCGGCATCGAATGTCTCTCCGTCGGTGTCGGGGAGGTTGAGGTAGCCGCCGAACACCATCGGTCCGCGCAGCAGGATCTCCCCGTCCTCGGCAAGGCGGTACTCGACCCCCGGCAGCGGCTTGCCGACCGTTCCCAGGCGGATGTCGTCGACGCTGTTTGCGAAGGAGATCCCGCAGGCCTCCGACAGGCCATAGACCTCGACGATCACCATGCCCAGGCCGGTGAAGAACTCCAGAATCTCCACGTTGATGGGGGCCGAGCCGGTGACGAACGCCTTGACCCGTCCTCCGAAGACCGCGCGGATCCGGCGGAAGATCAGCCGCTCCGCCACGGGAAGCCACATCCGGTCCACCCACCCCAGCGCCGGCCCGCCGGTCAGCGAGCGGCCCCGCCGCTGCGCCAGCGCCTTGGCCCACCGGAAGATCGCCTGCCGGCGGGGGTTGGCCTTGGCCACCTCCTCGTGGATGCGGCCGTACATCTTCTCGAAGATGCGCGGCACGGCCCCGAAGTACGTCGGACGCACCTCTTGAAGCTCGCCCAGCACGGTGTCGTAGTTGGTCGCGAACGCGGCCCGCAGACCCAGGTTGATCCGGCCGTAGAAGCCGGAGACATGCTCGCCCACGTGCGCCATCGGGAGGAACGACAGGGTGATGTCCTCCGGCGTGACGTCCTCGACCAGTTGGTCGCCGCCGCTGAGGGCCGTGAGCACGTTGGTGTGGGTCAGGGGCACGCCCTTGGGCCGACCCGTGGTCCCGCTGGTGTAGACGACCAGGCAGCGGTCGTCGGCGCCGACCTCGGCGGCCCGCGCGGACACCACGGACGGCTGCTCCCCCAGCACCTCGCGGCCCCGATCCTGGAGCGCCTCCAGGGTCCACACGCCGTCGCGGGGCGCGGGATCGTGGTCCCACACCACGAGGATGCGAAGCCGCTCGACCGCCTCCAGCAGCGGGACGACGCGGTCGAACTGCTCCTTCCCCTGGACGAACAGCGTCGAGCAGCCCGAGTCCTCGAGGAGGAACTGGATCTGGTCCAGGAGCAGGTTGGGGTAGACCCCCACGCTCATGCCGCCCAGCTGGATCGAGGCAAGGTCGGCGATGCACCAGGGGGGGCTGCAGCTGCCCAGGATGGCGGCGCCGTCGCCGGCCTCGAAGCCCTCGTCGGCGAGCCCCGCGGACAACGCGTCGACCTGCTCGGCGAAGGCGTCCCAGGAGGTGGTGCGCCAGCCGTCGGCGGTCTTGACGCGGTAGGCCTCCAGCCCCCCGTCGGCCTCGACCCGGGAGCGGAACATGGCGGGCACCGTGGCGCTGCTGCTGGCGAGCACGTGCATCGAGGTCACGGCAGCGGGGCGGCGTCGATGAACTCGCGGATCAGCTTGCGGCGCAGCGCCAGCAGCAGCGGCGTGACCCGCTCGATCCCGCGCTGGGCGAGCTCGATCACGTCCTGCGGATCGCTCCCCTCGGGCATGCGCTCCAGGAACGTCGCGACCTCCTTGTGGAGCAGCTCGCGGAGCGCGTCCAGGTAGATGATCGCGTCCTGGGCGACGAAGTCCTGGGCGAAGCCGCCCTCGCCCAATGCGGCCAGCGCGTCGGCGACGTCGACGTCTCCGGGGTGGAAGAAGCGCTCGCCCTCCTGCTCCCGCCCGCGAAGAAGATCCAGCTCCTCGAACTCCTCGAGCTCCTCCATCGAGAAGCCCGTGCGCTCGGCGATCTGGACGGCGGTCATGGGCTCCCGCTTGCGCTCGGGGTTCAGCAGCGAGGCCTGGCTGCGGGTCTCCTCCACCTCCATGAGGTCGCGGAGGCGCTGGATGCCGTCGGGGCCGGACTGGCCCTCGATGATCGCCTTCACCTCCGCCAGGGAGCGGCGGGAGGTCTTCTGCAGGCTCTTGATCAGGAGCACCCGGTCCACGCAGTCGGGGCCGTACAGCGCCATGTTGCGCGACGTCTTGACGGGCTCGGGGAGCAGCCCCTCTTTGACGTAGTGGTGGATGGTGGCGCGGGTCACCCCGGTCGCCTTCATCAGCTGGCCAATCTTGATGCCTGCGCGATCCATATGCTCCACTCCGCGTCGGTTCGCAGTTGGCCGAGACCCTAACCGCAATAGTGTTAGGTGTCACGTGACAGATTACAGTTTGGGGCGTAGGGTCCCGAGCGTGTCGCACGTGTTGATCACCGGCGCCGGCGGCTTCCTCGGCCGGCACCTCGTCCACCAGTTCCTGAACGCCGGCCACGTCGTGCGCGCGGGCGACCGCGCCCAGGTGGATCTGTCGGATCTCGACGGCGTCGAAGCGGTCCCCTGCGAGCTGGACGACGACGCTTCGGTGCGGGCGGCCTGCGAAGGCGTCGACATCGTCGTGCACTGCGCGGGACTGTTCGATCACGCCGCCTCCCGCGAGTTGCTGTTCGCCGTCAACGAGGGCGGCTGCCGCACCGTCGGCACGATCGCGACCGAGCTGGGCGTCGCGCGGGTGGTGCTCGTCAGCTCCACCGGCGTGTACGGCGGCAAGGGCAACGGCATCACCGAGGACGACCCCAAGACGCCGACCACGGACTACGACCAGAGCAAGTGGGCCGGCGAAGTCGCGATGACGGAGGTCTGCCGCGACGCCGGCGTGCCCCTGGCGGTCATCCGCCCGACCCTCATCTACGGCCCCGGGAGCCGGTATGGCATGGCCTCCTGGCTGGCGCTCCTGACCCTGCGGGCGCAGGCGGGTCTCCGGAGTCTGCCGCTGGCGCAGGGGGGCCCGTTCGGCTCCCACGTGCACGTCGAAGACGTCGCCCGCGCGTGCCTGTTCGCGGCCGAATCCGACGCGGCCGCGGGCCGGGCGTTCAACGTCAGCGACGACACCCCGCTGGCGGCCGGCGACCTGCTCCGAATCCTCTGCGGCGAGGCCGGCATCACGGTCAAGAACTGGGGCCTGCCCTGGTTCGTGGCGACGCTGCTGACGTTGATGCGGCCCTTGGTCGTGTGGGTCGCGCACAAGCAGAACCCGCGGCTGGCGCACCTCTGGAAGAAGCTGACGGTGCGGCTGGAGCTGAAGGAGCGGCTGCTCCCCCGGATCGACGTCGAGTGGCTCGACTACGTGCTCGGCGACCACGTGTTCGACAACTCGGCGCTGAAGGCGGCGGGGTTCGAGATCCAGCACCCCGACACGCGCACGGGCATGGCCGAGGTCGTCGCCTGGTACCGCCAGGAGCACTGGCTCCCCTAGAGGAAGAGCCGGTCACCGAAGCCGCGGGTGGTAGCGTCCGCGGCATGAGCGCAGAAGCCTTCGTCGATCGTGTCTTTGGAAACCTCCCGCCTCACGGGGGGCGCTTCGAAGTGCGGACCTGGCGTCACGCCGGCCGGCCCACCAAGGAGGGCGTCGGCGTGCTCCCGTCGGCCGGTGTCGACGTCGAGGCGTTCGCCGCCCGGGTCATGGACCTGGACCACTACAAGGGCAACATCGACTTCGTCGACGAGTGCCGCGCCGTCGCTGACGACCGCTACCAGGCGCCCGCGGCGGTCCGCTTCTACCAGCGGGTCAAGGTCCCGGTGCTCGGCTCGCTGCACCACGAGCTCGTGCTCCAGGATCGGGGCGAACGCGACGGCTGGCGGGTGCTCGCCTGGGACCTCCTCGAGGCCGAGACCGACCGGCTCGACTCCAAGAAGGGAGCACGATCCGAGTACAACGTGGGCGCCTGGATGATCCGCCCCGACGCGGTCGGCTACGCCCTCAGCTCCTGCCCCCGCAAGGGCGACGTCGGTCGTTTGAAGTACGCGGCCCTGACCAGGGGCGCCGACGCGGGCGTGCACAAGGTGCTCCAGGGGAACATCGAAGGCATGCTCAGGTGGTCTCGCCGCTGACCAGCGACGAAAGAACACACCTCCTCAACAACTTCCAGACGGAGCCCGTGTGATCTGGGCCTCACTGGCTCGGTTGAGGAGGATTCTATGTTTGGTCTTCGTTTCTTTGCGCTGCTGCTGTGCGGCTTCGGGCTGCTCGCCTGCAACGACAACACCCTCACGCAGTTGGGGGAGACCAACCCTCCGCCGCTGGGGGACGGGGACAACAACGGCGACGGTGACGACGACGACGACGACGGCGACGACGAGGACGACGACGGCACCTACGACGACGGCCAGCCGGACGACGACGACGACACGCCCCCCGCGTCGGACGACGACGACGACGACGGCGACGACGACGACGGCGAAGACCCGGACGAGTTCCTCGAGGACTGCCCCGCCGGCGGCGTGCCCATCACGGACTTCATCGCCGATGACGGCGGCGACGAGATCTACACCCTGAGCTGGGGCCCGACGGAGATGAGCGCGACCCTGGTCGCCCCCGTCGGCGGCCTCTACGCGGTCTACGACAGCTACGTCTACGAGTCCGGCGGGAGCCAGACCAACGAGTCGGGCTTCCTCCGCATCCGCAACTCCCTGAACCCCGACGGTGTGCCGTCCACGCCCAACTGCGGCCTCGACTACATCTTCCAGGACAGCGACAACTCGGGCGCCCCGCCCGCGCCGCTCATCTACCTGGGCAGCTTCGAGCTCGTCGCCGGCGACAACGAACTGACGATGTATCACTACTGCGAGCTGTTCCGGCAGGGCTACTGCGAGGACTTCCACATCGGCAGCAGCGACGCCAACAGCAGCTGCAACTCCGGCGGCGTGAACTCCCTGCACCTCGTCGGCGAAGGGATCTGCCTGGTCCCCAGGTAATTGGTGGCTCGGCCATCTAGACTTGGGGGATGAGCACCGTCCGCCTATGCAGCGACTGCGGACGCCACAACGGGCCAGTGTTCACGCACTGCATCGTCTGTGGCCAAGAGCTGCCCGATCCTCCGGCCGACCCGCCGCACATCGCCGCCGACAAAGCGCAGCGGTACCTCGATCAGCTCGACATCGACCGCCGGCGGCTGCTCCCCGCCAAGTTCCTGCGCGCGGTCGAGCGCCAGGCCGGGGTCGCCGAAGACATCGCGGGCCAGAGCGGTTCGGTGCGATCGGTCACCGACTCCGCCGAGCTCCAGCTCTCCTCCATCGCGGGGGCGCGCAGCTTCCTGGGGCCGCGCCGGCGCGACCACCCCGCCGACGTGGTCACGCAGCCGGACTTCCCCGCGCTGGTGAGCCCCGCCTTCGATCTCGGCGGCGTGATCGAGAACAAACCGCCCCCGCCCAACCCGACCCTGCCGCCGGAGAGCGCGGACGAACACCCGATCTGGCGGGATCCGCGCAGAGACCCCTCCTCGGCCGACTTCCCCGACCTGGCGAGCGGCGACCACGTCCCCGTGGTGCCCAAGGACCTCGAGGACGTGCACAGCCTGGCCTCCCTGGAGAGCATCCAGGTGCCGTCGCTCAACCCCCTCGATCCGCCCAGCGGCACCCCCGTGACGGCCGCGATGCCCAGCGTCGCCAGCCCGCTCGGCCGAGCCCTGAGCCAGGGCAACGCGAGCTTCGGCCCCCGCGACGCCACGTTCCGGCTCCTGATGCTCCCCGACCCCGGCTACCGCAGCCGCATCCACTTCCTCCAGCACCGCCTCGCCCAGACGCTGGAGCTCGACCTCTTCAAGGCGCGCCAGTGCCTGCAGCGGGAGCAGCCCACCTTCCTGCGCAGCAGTGAAGATCCCATCGACGTGGAGGGCATGGCCGAGCACCTGCGGGCGGGCGGCGTGCGGGTCCTCCTGGTCCATCGCGACAGCTGGCTCAAGGGCGCCGAGCCGGTGACGGTGCACACGGCCAGCGGCCCGCCGCCAGGGCCCGTGGAGTTCACGACCGGCGACGGGCGGCTTCGCGTCTACCGGGCGGACCTGGCGTGGGCCTGCATCGCGGAGATCACGCCCGATCCCGACTTCGGAAGCGGCGCCGGCTCCACGCAGCCCGCCGCTTCGATGACGGCGGAGACACGACGGGGCAAGTCCTGGTGGCTGATGGATGTGGTCCGCCACAGTTCGCGCAGCCCGCTGCGCATCCGGTCGGACCAGTTCGACTTCGACTGCCTCGGCGGCGAAGCGACCATGGCCGCCCACCTGAACCTGCGCAAGCTTCTGGCTTGGCTCTCGCCGGACGCGGGGGCCCCCCTGCGGGTCGACGACAGCTTCAAGCGCGTCCCCCACGCGGCGGGCCTGGGCGCCCGCGGGAACCTCGACGACGAGGCCTCGCTGATCGCCTCACGTGAGATCGAGTTCACCGAGTACGTGCTGTTGTTGGACGCTGGCCAGCGGGACGTGCCGTAGGCGACCCGTTACGCACCGTGCCGGAGTGCTTCACAATGGGACTTGGAGGAGGGACCCCTGTGACCCGTTTGACCGTATTGCTGATGCTGACGCTGCCCCTGTTGTTGGTGGGCTGCCCCGATGACGACGACAATCCGTTCTCTCCCTGCACGCCCGGCGTGGATTGCAGCGAGCCGCCCGGGGGCGACGACGACGACGACGACGACACCCCCGACGACCTGGTGTTCGGCGACCCCTGCCTGCAGCTCGAGCCGACCGAGGGGAACCTGCACAACTGGTTCGAGGGCGAGGCCGACGATCAGGTCGTGGGCTGGGCCGTGGTTGGGCTGGATGACATCGACGGCGACGGCTACGGCGAAATCGCGTTCAGTGCGCCCCGTTGGGACGGCACCAATGACGCCGGCCGGGTCTTCATCTACTTCTCCGCGGACCTGGGGGGAGGAGAGCAACTCGGCCTCGACCAGGCGACGTTGACGCTGGACGGCACGGACGTTGGAGGCGCCTTCGGCTGGTCCCTGACCGCCCTCGCGGACATCGACCGGGACGACCTCCCGGAGCTGATGGTGGGCGCCCCGGGCAGCAACAAAGCGTTCCTGTTCCTCGGCTCGCAGTTGGCGGAGCGGGACGATCTGGACGACGAAGAGGCCCACGCGATCATCACGACGAACACGGCGACGGACGAGTTGGGCACGAACAACCCGCAGATCGGCAGCTCCGCGACGTCCCTGACCAACCCCGTCGGGCCGGCCGCGGTCGTCATCGGGGCGTCCTTCTGGCCGGGCCCGGAAATCGGCAACACGAACTGGGGCGCGATCGGCATCTTCGACGGCGACACGCTCGCCGACGGCGGTGACTTCGACCTGCTGGAGGCGGGCACGTTCATCCGCGGCGGCCTGCACCAGGCCCAGATCGGGCTGACCCTCGCGGGCGTCGGGGACGTCGACAATGACGGCATCGGCGACCTCGCGATCGGCTCGGACGACCTCACCAACACGGTCGACATCGCGTCGGCGGAGAACGGCGTGGTGTGGTTCTTCTCCGGCAGCCGGCTGGACGGCGCGGGCGACCTGTACGCCAGCGACTACGACGCGGTGATCCTCGGAGTCGAGGGGGCGGGCGCCAAGCACGGCACCGCCATCGCGCCGCTGGGCGACTACGACGGCGACAACATCGCGGACTTCGCCGTGGGCGAGCCCCGGCTCGCGGGGATCAGCCCCAACGACGGCGCGGTGCGGATCTGGAGCGGCGCGGAGTTCACCGGTTCGTCGTACGTCTCCACCGACGCGACGGTCTCGATCGAGGGCGCCGGCTCCGAGGGGCTCGGCACCAGCCTGTCCGGCTCGGGCGACCTCAACGGCGACGGGCTGAACGACCTCGTCATCGCGGCCCCCGACCGGAACCTCGCGGGCAACCTGCAGGGCGCCGGCCTGGGCTACATCGCCCGCTCGACCGACATCGACCGGTTCGACGAGGGGCCCGGCTCCAGCAACGAGCTCAACCACCAGCTGTGCGGGAGCACGGTCGGCGAGCGCATCGGCGGCGTGGCCTCGAACTGGTCGGTGCCCAGCCGCGCCATCGCGATCGTGCCCGACGTGGACGGGGACCAGCTCGATGACATCCTCGTCGGAGCGCCCACCTGGGGCACCGGCGGCGGCCTGTCGATGGGACGCGCCTACCTCGTGCTCAGCCGGTTCGAGCCGATCGAGAGCGACGACGAAGGCGACGAGTAGCGCTCAACCGCGCCGGCGGCGCACCCACGGAAGCACCCCCAGCAGGAGGGCCCAGGCCGGGCTCGCGGCGGGGCGGTCGGCAACACCGCAGCCGCACCCCGCGTTCAGCAGGTTCTCGGGGCCGACCCCGGGGCTCGCGGCGGTGACGTCGGGATCGCCTCCGTCGTCGTCCCCGTCGTTCTCCAGCTCCCCTCCGTCGTCATCGTCGTCGTCCCCGCCGGGGGTGGCGTCGTCGTCATCGGACTGACTGGAGGTGTCGTCGTCGTCCCCGGGTCCGGGTCCGTCGTCGTCGTCGTCGTCGTCGTCGTCCCCTTCCTGGGAGGGGTCCCAGCCCCAGGGCTCGAAGTCGACCTCGACGGTGTACGACAGCGGCGGACCCGTCCAGCAGGCGACCGCGATGTAGGCGCGGTTGCTGAACACGGTCTGCTCCATGACGGGCCCGTTGTAGTCCTCGTCCATGTTGTTGACGCTCAGATCCGTGTTCTCGTCGTAGACCCAGAAGTCGAGGTCGGAGCTTCCGCCGCTCCAGTCGACCGTCACGCGCGCTTGATCGCCGCAGGGCACGTCGATGACGAACCAGTCGACGTCGCCGAGCCACTCGTTCCCGTTGTTGAAGCACCACGTCTCGGCGCTGATGGTGACGTCGCCGCCGTTGCCGATGAAGTTGTTGTAGTCGTTGGAGCCGTCCCAGTTGTTCGGCTCGGACTCCGAGAAGGACTCCGGCGGTCCGGTGCAGCCGCCGTTGGGGGGCTCCCAGCTGTCGTCGTCGTCGTCGTCGTCGCCGAAGTCGTCGTCGTCGCCCCAGCTGTCGTCATCGTCGCTGGGGGGGACCGAGTCGTCGTCGTCCCCTTCCCCCCACGGCGCGCCACTCTCGACGCCGTTGCACCAGCCGTCCTGGCAGGTCTGGCCGCAGGGGCAGTAGTCGCTGTTGGCGGGGGGACCGCAAGCGGTCCCCGAGGACGGATAGAGCGTGCACATCGCCGCGGTGTCGTCGCAGTACAGCGTGCGCTCGGTGGTGCCCCCGCTGTAGGACCAATAGATGGACGAGCTGGTCGAGGCGTTGTGGTCCAGGCCGACGTAGTGGCCGACCTCGTGGGTCATCACCGACTGGGCGTCGTTGGCGCTGCCGTTGCTGGACCAGTTGTGGTGCTGCTCGTTCATCGTGATGGTCGCGGACGTCAGATCACAGCTCCCGTTCCACGACGGGTAGGTCACCGCGAGCACCCCGGAGCCGAGGCTGTAGGGCCAGTTGTTCTGATAGAAGCCGACGGTCAGGTTGCTGTTGCCGTACATCGGATCGCCGGAGGTGTCCGAAGCCCGCGACGGGGTCAGACCGGAGCAGCCAGGCTCTCCCCACTCCTCGAAGGAGTCCGCGATGATCTGGATCGCTTCGGTCTCGGAGAAGTCACCCGAGGGGTAGTTGGTCGCGTACCGCCACTCCACCTGGCCTCCCGGCCAGGCGGTGTAGTTGCCGCCGCCGCACGAGGTCAGCGCTTCCCACGCCCCCGCCGAGGCCGGCACAAGGAGCGACGACGCGATCGCGAGGGTGAAGAGTGCGCGGATCACCGGTTCGCCTCCAGCGACGCCATGGCGTCCCGCAGGTCGCCGAGGCTCCGCGGCCGGCGGGGAGGTTCCTCCATGCGGTGAAGCCGGCCGGCCTCATCCCGTGAGTACAGCGCCATCGCCAACTCCCGGTGCAGCATCAGGCCGGCGGGTCCGGGCTGCAGCGCGTACTTGGACTGCCCCAGGGACGTCAGGTACCAGCCGCCTTCGACGTACCGGAGGAAGAGCACGCACTGCTCGCCCTCCTCGAACAGCGCGTCCCCCGGGATGCGGGAGGTGATGCCGTCCAGCGTGCCCCCCATCTGCTCGATCTCGACCGATTTGGGGGCGGTGCCGTAGAGCACCTCGTCGATCTGGAAGCTCGTGTAGGTCATCGGCCGCTGGTAGCGGGGATGCACCTCCTGGCGCGCGCTCCCCACGGTCGCGACGACCACCGCGCTGCTGAGGCGGGCCTGTTCGGCGTCGGTGAAGTACAGGACGCTCGTGCCCGAGGCGCTGGCCAGCGGGGTCAGGACGAGGGCGGCGAGGACGAGGAATCGAAGGACTTCGGGCATCACGGACCCTCTGCGCGCCCGCGTGGGCGACGCGTGAAGATCTCCGTGCCGAGGCCACCCGACCAGCCAGATGTTGAGAATCTATGGAGAGAACTTGGGTGGTCGCTGTTTTGACCAGCTCTTCACATTCGATCGACGGGGGGTTGACGCGGTGAAATTCGTACGCATTATATGCGCATATTATGAGCACCTGGCACGAGCACATGCGCGACCTGATCCGGCGAGGGGGCTACGGCACCCAGACCGCGCTGGTGCAGGCGTTGCGCGATGAGGGCTTCGACGTGACCCAGTCGAGCGTGTCTCGGGGGCTCAAGAGCCTGGGTGCGATCAAACGCGGCGGCCGCTACGTGCTCCCCGTCGGGGGCGGCGCGCAGCCCAGCGGCGTGGTGGTGCACCAGGGCTTCGCCACCGGCGGGCCCATGGTGGTCCTGCACACCAGCCCCGCGGGCGCTCCCCTGCTCGCCCAGACCATCGATCATGCGCACCTGGACGGCGTGCTCGGCACCATCGCGGGGGACGACACCGTGTTCGTCGCCTGCGCCAGCCCGTCCGCCCTCGGACCCCTGGGCCGCCTCGTCGGCCGCTCGCTCGTGGAGCCGCGATGAGAATCCGCCTGGACAAGATCGCGTCGTCGACGCGGAACGTGGATCTGCACCGGGACGTCGTCGTCGGCGCACCCGTGCCCGCCGAGGCGGGGGTCGTGGTCGCCGTGCGCGTGCTCGACGACAAGTCGACCTACAACACCATCGAGGACCCCCACGGACGCATGGTCCGCGTGCACAAGGGGGACGTCATCGCGGGCGTGCTCGGCGCGCGGCAGGCGCTGCGCGGCTACGCGGGGGCGGTGCCGGAGTCCCTCGAGGTGGGCGACGAACTCCACCTCTTGAACCTCGGCGGCGTGATCGGCCGGGTCACCTCCGCCAACGCGGACGTCGGCACTCCCTGCCGGGTCGAGCTGCTGGGCGCCGTGCAGCACTTCCCCGAGCTGGGCCGACGGGTAGGCGTGGCGGCGCGGATCTTCCCCGGGCCGGTGCCGCTGGTGGAGGACCTGCCGGCGTCAATGCCCCCCATCGTGCTCGTCGCCGGCACCTGCATGCACGCCGGCAAGACCGCCGCCGCCTCGCTCCTGATCCGCGCCGCGACGGCCGCCGGCCTGACCGTGGCGGCGACCAAGGTGACGGGCGTGGCCCTGCGGCGCGACAGCCTGGAGATGGTCGACCACGGCGCCACCACGGCCGTCACGTTCTGCGACGCCGGCATCGTGTCGACGGCTGGCGTGCCGACCCCGCGGGTGGCCAAGGGCTGCATCGCCGCGCTGGCCGCGGGAAACCCGGATCTGATCGTCGTGGAGCTCGGCGACGGACTCCTGGGCAGCTACGGCGTGGCCGACGTGCTCGCGGACGCGGCCGTGCGCGCGTGCACCGGAGCGCTGATCCTCGCCGCCACCGATCCGGTCGCGGCGTGGGGCGGGGTCGAGCTCCTCGCGCAGACTGGCTGGCGCCCCGCGGTCGTCACCGGCCCCGCCACCGACAACACCAGCGGCACCAGCAAGATCCTCTCGATGTGCGGCGTCGACGCCATCAACGCCCGATGGGACACGGACCGCTTCGCCCGCTCGGTGCTGGACCGCCTCGGCGGCCCGGTGCTGGGCTCCGCCCCCTCCTCTTCAGCCGCTTCGGAGGCCTCATGATCAGCCCCGCCCAGCCCTGGCGCGTCGCCGTCGTCGGCGCCACCGGGTACGCCGGCGCCGAGCTCGTCCGATTCCTCGTCGGTCACCCCATGATCCGCCTCGTCAGCGTGATCAGCCGCACCCGCGCGGGCACCTCCCTGGCGGAGGTGCACCCCGGCATGGAGGGCTTCACCAACCTGCGGTTCGAGACCTTCGACGCCTCGCGCCTGGCCAAGCTCGACGTGATCTTCCTGGCCGTGCCCCACGGCACCGCCAAGGAGCTGGTGGAGCAGCTGGAGGAGGCCGGCGCCAAGACGATCATCGACCTGTCCTCGGATCACCGCCACGCCCCCGGCTGGGTCTACGGGCAGGCCGAATGGAACCAGGAGCAGCTTCGGGGAGCCCGTCGGATCGCGGTCCCGGGCTGCTTCGCCACCGCGATCTCGTTGGCCATCGCCCCGTTCGTGGACGCCCGCCAGCTCGAAGGGCCGGTCCCCTGCGTCGCCGCCACCGGCTCGACCGGCGCGGGCGCGACCCCGGTCACGGCCACCCACCACCCCGAGCGGATGGTGAACCTGAAGGCCTACAAGGTGCTGACCCACCAGCACACGCCGGAGGTGGAGACGTTTCTGCGCAGCCTCGGCGGCTTCGAGCACCTGCACTTCGTGCCCCTGAGCACGCCGCTGGACCGGGGGATCCTGGCGACCGTGTTCGTGCGCCTGCGGGACCCCGAGGTCGATGCGTTCGAGCTGGTGCAGGAGGCCTACGACGACCACGCGTTCGTGCGCGTGCGCAACGACCCGCCCCAGGTTCGACACCTGCGGGGCACGGCCCTGTGCGACCTGTCCGTCCACCGGGACGGGGACGTCGTGGTCGTGCTGAGCGCCATCGACAACCTCGGCAAGGGCGCCGCCTGCCAGGCCGTGCAGTGCATGAACCTGGCGATCGGCATGGCCCCCAACACCGGCCTGCACCTGATGCCATGCCTGCCCTGACCACCCTGTCACCCGCCTCGCTCCTGCCCGTCGCGATCGACCGGGGCGAGGGGGCGACGCTGTTCGACACCGACGGCAACGCCTACGCGGACCTGTACGGCGGGCACGCGGTGGCGCTGCTGGGCCAGGGCCATCCCCGGTGGGTGGCGGCGCTGTCCGACCAGGCGCGCACGCTGTCGTTCGTCTCCACGGTGGCGCCGGTGCCGCTGCGGGATCGGGCCGCTCAGGCGTTGTGCGACTTCACCGAGATGCACACCGCGTTCCTGGTGAACTCGGGGGCCGAGGCCAACGAGGCGGCGCTGAAGATCGCACGCAAAGCGATGGGCCGAGACGTCATCGTCGCCTTCGAGGCCGGCTTCCACGGCCGCACCATGGCGTGCCTGGGGGTCACGGCGGCGGGGTCGTACCGATCGCAGCACGACCCGGTGCACGGCACGACGAGGTTCGTACCCTACGGAGACGCCGACGCACTGGCGGCGGCGCTGGACGATGACGTCGCGGCGGTGCTGCTGGAGCCGATCCAGGGCATCGCGGGGGTGATCGAGCCGCCCGCGGGCTTCCTCACCGCCTGCCGCCGGCTGTGCGACGAGGTCGGCGCGCTGTTGATCGTGGACGAGATCCAGACCGGCATCGGCCGCTGCGGACGGGCGATGCAGTGGCACGCCGAGCGAGCCTGCGCCCCGGACGTGTGCACCGTCGGCAAGTCGCTGGGATCGGGCTTCCCGGTGGCGGCGATGCTCTGCACCGAGGCGGTCGCGGCCACGGCCTCCCCCGGCGAGCACGGCTCGACGTTTGGCGGCGGACCGCTGGCCTGCGCCGTGGTGCTCGCCGTGCTCGAGACGATCGCCGACGAAGATCTGCTCACGCGCGGCCGAGCCCTGGAAGCGATCGCGCGCGAGCGGGGGGCCGCCATCGACAGCGTGGGCACCGTCCGGGGCGCCGGCTGCCTGCTCGGGGTCGTGCTGGACCGCCCCGCCCGCCCCGTGGCCCAGGCGCTGGTCCGCGCGGGCTTCCTCACGGGCACCGCCGCCGACCCCCACTGCCTCCGCCTCTGCCCCCCCGCCATCATGCCCCCCGCCACCCTCCACGCCTTCTTCGACGCCCTCGCCGCGACCACCACCACCGGGGTCAGGACCTGACCATTTCCCCTTTTCGGCACCCTGATTCGACGGACAGGCCACCACCCGTCGCGGGGTCAGGACCGGACTATTTCCAATTTCGACAGGTGACTTGAGTCCCATGGAACGCACCATCCCCCTCCTCAGCGCGGTCCCCTACCTGCGCGCCTACGCGGGCCAGACCTTTGTCATCAAGCTCGGCGGCGAGCTCCTCCAGGACGACGAGATCCGCGCCCGCGTCGCCCGCGACGTCGCCGTCCTCCACCGGCTCAACATCGGCGTCGTAGCGGTCCATGGCGGCGGCCCCCAGCTGGACGAGTTGACCGGCCGGCTCGGCCTCGAAGTCGAGCGCGTGGCCGGCCGACGGGTCACCTCCCCGGCCATCCTGGAGGCCGCCAAGATGGTCTTCCGGGGGCAGCTGAGCCTCGACCTGGTCTCCTCCCTCATTCGGCAGGGCGAGCAGGCGGTCGGCCTCAGCGGGGTCGATGGCGGGCTCGTCCAGGCCTCCCGTCGGCCGGAGGCGCTGGTCACCAACGACGACGGTGAGCGCGTCACGGTCGACTACGGCGAGGTCGGCGACGTCACCTCCGTCGACCCCACGGTGGTCCGCGCCGTGCTCTCGGCGGGCGCGATCCCGGTCGTCAGCCCGCTGGGTGCGGACGCCGACGGTCGCGTGCTCAACGTCAACGCCGACACCGTCGCCGCCGAGATCGCCCTCGCCATGGGCGCCGCCAAGCTGGTGCTCCTCAGCCGCATCCCGGGCATCCTCGCGGACCCCGACGATCTGGACTCGATGCTCCACTGGACCGACCTGGCGCAGCTGGACGAGCTCGCCCGGCAGGGAAACCTCCGGGGAGGCATGCGGCCCAAGGTCGCAGCCGTTCGCCGAGCACTCGCTGGCGGAGTTCCCCGGGTGCACATCATCGACGGACGACGCGACGGCGCGCTGCTGGAGGAGGTCTTCACGACGGACGGCTGCGGCACGCTCGTCGTACCCGCGGCCGACGGCGCCCCCGCCGAGCCCCTCCCGGCGAGCCCAAAAGGGAAATAGTCCGGTCCTGACCCCGCTGGGACCCCGCTGGCTCAGCGCCGCAGCCGGTCACTTCGAGTCCCCCAAGAGTAGAAATGCTCCGGTCCTGACCCCGGCAAGCCGGCAACAATTCGATGTCGAGTGAGTTCGTCGCCGAAGCGCTGTCGGAACAGAGCATGGACGAGCCCGTGGACGTCTATCTGGGTGAGAGCACTCTGGACCAGATGTGCCTCGGGGTCTTCGGCCTGATCCTCTAGACGTTGGCCTGAGGCGCAGTCTGTGGTCGAATGCGACTCTGAGGATTCGGAGAGGAAGCCGTATGCGCCGTCTGATTGCCCTGCTGTCGTTCGTCACCGTGCTGATCGTGAGCGCTGGTTGCAGCGAAACCGAGATTCGCGTCGCCCCCTACGACGTGGTGATGCTCCCCGGTCAGTTCGACTTCGGCGCCGTCGCCGTTGGTTCCGAGCTGACGATCGTGCTCGTGCTGACGAACCAGGCCAGCGGCACCGCTGAGATCGGCAACGTCACCCTCGGCGGCGCCGGCGGCGGCCACTTCGTGCTCCCCGAGTCGTTCGACGGCGACCTCGGCGGCAGCGCCACCCGCGACATCAACCTGGTGTTCGCCCCCCAGGCGGAGGGCTACTGGGAAGACGTGCTCATCGTCTCCATCGTCAACAACGACGACCCCGACGTCGTCGAAGTGACGATCCGCGGCAACGGCGTCACCACCGCGCTGCGGGCCTACCCCGAGCTGCTCGACTTCGGCCCCGTGCCCGAGGACGACAACGAGGATCTGGACGTGACCGTCGAGAACCTGACCGGCGTGGACCTGGAGATCTGGGGCTTCGAGATCGACGGCGACGAGGACGGCTTCAGCGTCGACGATCCCATCGACTTCGACGTCTTCCCCTGGGTCGTGCCCGCCAACGGCACCCTCGAGCTGACGGTTGATTACGAGGCCGACGACCTCGACGCCCGCGACGCCGGGCTGACCCTGCTCGGCCCCGACGGCAACGCCTGGGGCCCCGCCATCGAGCTGCGCGCCAACGACTGCGAAGGCAGCGCCCACCCCGGCTGGGACAACGACGAGGACGGCGTCACCCAGTGTGCGGGCGACTGCGACGATGAGGACCCGCTCGTGAACCCGGGCCTGCCCGAGGTCCCCGACCTGCTCGACAACGACTGCAACGGCCTGACGGACGACACCACGGAGCTGTACGACGACGACGGCGACGGCATGAGCGAAGCCGAAGGCGACTGCAACGACGACAACGACACCACCTACGCGGGGGCTGAGGAGATCGCCGACGGGCAGGACAACGACTGCGACGGCGACGTCGACGAAGGCACCACCGCCGACGACAGCGACGGCGACGGCTACACCATCCCCGCCGGTGACTGCGACGACTCGGACGCGACCAGCTACCCCAGCGCGGTCGAGGGTGAGGAC
>PVBE010850796.1_pt1 | contig 31413 bp, 29 predicted proteins | sample 1631181 | NCBI WGS metagenome assembly PVBE01 (sample SAMN08397723, study PRJNA350692) | Marine metagenome, whole genome shotgun sequencing project. | isolation source: water | place: Pacific Ocean | collected 2012-04
CACCGGGAGGACAGCCTTCAGGACCACCGGGAGGACAGCCTTCAGGACCACCTTCGGGACCACCGGGAGGACCACCTTCGGGACCACCGGGAGGACCACCTTCGGGACCACCGGGAGGACCACCTACAGGTGGACCTCCACGAGGACCACCCAATAGTGGAGGAAAAAGAGGGCCACCAACAAATGAGTGAATGATGAGGTCTGCTGATGCAAGCACCGAAAACATCGGATTCAGTCAAGGAATTCGAAGAAGTCCACAATTCCTACCGCTTCGTGAAACTTGCACAGACGATTGCGATTATCTTTGGCCCAGCATGGTGGCTAGACCTTGATGATTACCTCAAGGCGGCTCTTGAAAAGATCAAGATCACTCTGTTCGATATCGAATCATTACTCGGACTCGTGATTGAAATCACACCCACACAGAAAAACATCGTAGTCCGATTCATGACGCTTCTCGCATTAATTTTCACATTCTGGAGAATCTCGTTATCCCGCAAAGTAAAGAAAACGGCCCGTGAAGCGGCCAATGAGAAGCAGATGGTCACCTATGGGGAAGACGACTTCTTCTGATAACCCACCTGAAGCCCTGCTGAGGTACATTGAGCGGGCGGAACCAGTGGTATATCCAACATCAACATTGCCGGCCCTTGGAGTCCGACCAACAAAAAAAGGACTCGATGCTCTCTTCAAACTCAAGTGTCGCCATGAAAGACAACCGGTCTCACTCATGTGTGAAAGCCTCGACCAAGTTGAAGACCTCGTGGAATGGTCAGAGGATGAGCTCGGACTCATCGAAGCGTTCCCCAGAGGGAGTATCACTCTCGTGCTGCCCACAATAAAAACAGTAGATACCAGACTAGGGAAGAATGGAGTCGGCATTCGTCTAGCCGCACATCCACAGGCTAGGGCTCTGCTTGATTGTGTGGGGCCTCTGACTGCCACGAGTGCAAATCCAAGCGGACAGGAACCCACTAACAAATGTCGTGTCGCAACAGCAGTTCTTGGACTGCCTGCCGACGCAGTATGGCATGGAAAATGTCCTGGTGGGTTGCCTTCAACTGTCGTACAGGTTGAAACAAACCCAAATGGGGGGGTTACAGAACCAATGGTTATCAGGGGTGGCTTGGTATCCTCCACCGAGTTGAACCAGTGGTGGATGATGCGGAACTGAAACACTGGCGTGACGCAGGTCATGTGGCACGACGAACCTTAGAGTACATGCGTGAGCGAATCACCGAGGGTCGAACGTGGGCTGAGGTCATCGAAGAATCTGAAGCATTCATCCGTCGTAAAGGAGGGAAGCCTGCGTTCCCCGCCACCATCGCTGTCAATCACATGGCAGCTCATTACACCACGGACCATGCCAACCGACCACCTAAAACATGGGAGCGTGAAATGGAGTTTGAAGTGGGTGATCTTGTCAAACTCGATGTGGGTGTACAGATTCATGGATGCATCGGCGATAATGCTCTGACCCTTGAGGTCGGAGGATCAAAGAACCACACTGAACAAATTCGAATTTCAGAAGAGGCGCGTGATGCTTCGGTGGAAGCTATGACTCCTGGAACTCCGTGGCACGAAGTAGGTGCCGCTGCCGCTCAGGTCGCGAGCGACGCTGGATTCCAACCTATCAGGAATCTGTGCGGGCATCAACTGAAGCCTAACAATCTGCACGCTGGTGTCAGTGTACCAGCCTTTGCTTGTGGGAAAGGACATGATGGATTCAAAGGGGTCGTGCCCTCAGAGGGTTTCTTTGCAATCGAACCATTCAACACAACTGGTGAGCAAGGGTTGATTGAGAATATCTCTCCAACCTCATCGTCCAATATATTCCGTGTGACGGGTCAAGTCAATGTGCGTCGAGCCCTTTCCAAAAAGGCCTTGAAACCTCTCGGTGCGACCCTTGCACGCTACATGGAAGAGCGATATGGAACTCTGCCTTTTGCCCAGCGCTGGGGATACGAATTACTGCGTAAGACCTTTCCTCAGGAAGAGGAAGCAAGTCTGCAGTCGAAATGGAATGCTCTGGTCAAGAAACTGATTTCGATTCGATTCCTTGAAACTTACCCCGCTCTATCCTGTGCTGATGGTGGAAGTGTGGGACAGTTCGAGCATACTGTCTTCGTTCACGAAGGTGGGCCTGAGATACTGACTGTAGAATGATTCGTAGTACCCGAACACTACATATAACACCGTAGCCATTGGGACAATGAACAGGGTGGCGCTGTCCTCGTTGAGTGCATCCCATCCCCTCCACGGGCTCTCACCCTGTTCACCCTTCATACGGATTAGTACGCTTGTTTTGTACCTAGGAATAATGTCCTCATCAATAATATGGTTCATGTAGAATGCAAGTAAGCGATTAGAAACGTGCTCTCGTGAGCACCTATGGTGTGATTTATATATTCAACATGATTTCGTAAGAGTGCTCCAATGGAGCAGGAGACATAGAAATGGAACAAACGAACGAAATAAACGACGAGGCTGTCAGCCCCGTGATCGCCACCATTCTGATGGTTGCAATCACTGTGGTTCTGGCAGGTGTTCTCTACGTATGGGCGTCAGGACTGGCGGACCAGGATGCAGACTTCAGTCTGTTGAACTACAACGTAGCGGACGTCAAAGGAAGCAGCCTCAGTGATAAAACGAACGATGCATTGGTCTCGTTGACTTGGGTCAATGGAGCAAGCCCTGATGGTGGTGCGCTCTGGAGTGACCTGAAGATCATCTTGATTGATGGCAACCAGAATGAACTTGAGTGTGAGGAAGACTCCTCTCAGACCAACTACGAAACGGATGGCTCTGCAAAGACCACCCCTCTGTCTGAGCTCAACTGCATGGTCGTCCAGAAGACCAAGGACGATGGCTACTGGTCGCCAGAAGAGACGGTCTGGGTCCAAGAAAACGGACTGGACGTCGGTGGCTGCGCAGAGGCTGACCAAAATTGTGCTGTCTCTGTGAAGGTCGTTGCAACCTCACCTGATGGCAAGGTTACTGTCGTTGGCGGAGCTGCAAAAGACGTCACTATCAGCCCTAACTGAGCTGTCTGAACTCGTCTAAAATCAAAACACCGCTCGATCTCGCAGACGAGCGCTTACCGAGGACCGCCGGACAATCCGGCGGTCCTCTTTTTTTTTCGATTGCTTCAAGACCGGAGCACTTGTCCAATGACCATGGAACAGGTGGATATCCCCCTTCACCTACTCGATTCTGATACAAGTGAAGAAGTTCAGCGAGACATCGTCCTCGAACGAGACCGACTCAGGAAAAAGCGGCGAGACGCCCGTACGAACGTCATCCTCTCAATCGGTCTGAGCATCCTGATGTTCGGACTTGCATTTGTACCCATGTCCAGCCCAACACCATGGGAAGACATCATACTCGATGCTGATGCCATAGATGGTGTTAGACCAATCTTCAAAGCGGAGGGTACACGACACCAAGACAATGGTACAATCTATGGTAATCTTCCTATGATTATCGGATGGCCTGTGGAGGGCGACGATTTCACAGATGTGGAAGTACGCTTCACCATTGACATATCCACTGTATCCTCCAAGAAGGATTTTCGACTAGGATTGTACCCAACTGATACTGATGGTGGTTGCCACAATCACCATCGTGCTGATATCGACTATCGATACAGAAACGCTACCTCCGGACCTGCTGAGATCCTTTTCTTCATCGATCCTGGTTCATGGTGCTTCATCGCAGAACACACAAGTCACTTGCATTCAAACGACAAGGGAGAGGCTAGACTCAGCCTAACGATTGACACTTGGCCGATGAGGAATATCACACCACCCATTGGCCTCCTATTCATGCTCCTCGCTATGCTCTCAATTCGTGGAGCTAGAAAGCAAGATACCGCACTGAAGGCTCTCGACATCCCTGCCTATCAAGGCACTGATGCTGAGTTGGAGATTCTCTCAGCTCTAGCTGAACAAGACAAAGCAGCAGCAGTCATGACGAACCATGACCCGTATGCTGCTGCCGCCACTCTACCAACAGAAGCCCCACAATCCATGTTGATGCCAAATGCAGAAATGCAGATGCAGCCAGCCCAACCAACCCAAGCGGTACAACCAACCCAAGCGGTACAACCTGCCCAAGTTGCCGCTCAACCAGACATCGAGAATGATCCTTACAGAGTTCCGGGCTGGCGATGGGACCCGAATCTCCAGCAATGGGTTCCCGACCCTACAACCGCACCAAAATGAGGACGGCAACCTACCGGGAGAGCAATGCCTTCAAAGTCCATCGCGGTGACCATACGAGCGGATTCGATGTCAGATTCTGACGGCCCGAGGGCACGACGTCTGAGAAGACTATGTCTTGAGAACGATTTGTCGCTTGATGGAGATGCTGTTGCTCTTGAGGCTAGACTTGTCAACGCTGGCCTATTAGAAGCGCGTGAAAAGGACATCCGGCGTCCTAAAGCAGCAACCAATTCAAGAGCATCTGATCTGTTGACTGAATCACAACTTCACAGAATGAAAAAACAGAAATTAATTGAAAGGGCTCAAAAATTGGGAGTTTCCACCACAGGAACAAAGGCAACACTCGTTGCCGCGATTCTTGGTCAAAAGGAAAGACATGAGGAGAAAGATGCGGCCAAAAATGACAAAGAGATCTCACTTGATGAACTCGCAGAAGATCTCGATGCTGAAGAATCCAAGGAAAATGCAATCGATGTGCAAGAAGAAGTGATGATTCTCGATGCAGCCATCCTCGACGATGAGGAGGAAGAACTCACTGAAAATAAAAAGAGAACAAAGAACACGAGGGCTCTGATATCGGAGCGAATTGCATGGTCAAAAGAGGCGATTGCCGTGGTGGCCATTGTAGGCATGCTCGTCTTAGGTGGGGTCGTGTGGTGGATTCTGAGAGATGTGCCATTTTCACCACAACCACCTCGGTTTGGTGACGCCATCGTGTACGATATCAACAATGGTTCACTTTACATCGATGGAGAAGAGCTCATCGATATTCTAGTAGATAGTCTGAATCTTCAATCCATCGAAGATGAGAATGGTGAAATCTGTTCTCCAATCACAGGTACGTTCAATGCACAGAACGGGCGAGCTGAATGGCTTGATTCAAAGAATGAACAAGAAAGTCCCCCCCTCTCGAACAGCGCTGTTCCCGGCGCTACATGGGCACGGGATGGCTACGGGCGATGGCACTTGGCTGCTGCCAGAGAAGTAGAAGTGAGGGTTGAAGCTGACATCGACATCAGAGTCAATTGCGACACAATTATGTCTACAACAAAGATTCTGACAGCAACGGATATCGAGGCCAGCCTCCATCGGGACCTCGTCGAAGAGGATCCTGTGCGATCTGACGTGTCTGCGAAGTTGCAACAACTCAGTAATGACCCCGGCCAACCTCCAATGAATCAAGTCTCACTCTCATCAACAACTTTCGGTGATGAAGATTCCAGTGTCCTCGAGGACATTGGATTATCATTCAACCTCGCCAACCTGTTGCCTTCTTTGACAGAACCTCTTGAGCCCACACTTGTTTCCGATATTATTGGACCCAACGCACTGCTTGTGAGAAATACGAATGGCACACACGCAGGATGGCACTGGCAGGTGAAAGATACTACCGAGGTGAAGGGTGGGATGAAGGGATTGAGAGTCGTGGCCGAGCGAATCGATCTGGGAGCAACGTGCCTGGGTTACCTGCGCACCACCTTAACTGTCGTCGATGGTTGGCCATGGCCAGCTGAACAATCCCTTGATCTATACTACAATGACAATTATGGTCAAAGCGATCCTGCTTGTAAAGACGAGGAACTACTCAATCTTGCCACAGGACTGGCCGCTCCAGAGGGAACTGTCAGTTTACGATATGACATGGTGGTTGAAGATTACACGCCCGGGGATCGCACAATCCCATTTGGAACTCGATACGATGGCTATGAGTCACCATCTCCCTCAGTTGTAGCATCGGCAACCTATGACTGGGAGAAAGGTGGAGGGTACATGGCTGATGAGCGTACAGGAGTCAACTTGACACTTGAGGCAAGCATCGATTGTCTTGGCAATGACAGTCTTATCAAGCAAGCATTAGCTGATGGTGGAGTGGTTTGGAGAGCAATCGAATTGGAAGATGAAGAGGGGTGGAATCTCTCATGGGCAAGACCAAAGAGTGGTGGAAGAGATCGAGAGGCCGGTTGGTCCCGCATCATTTTCAGTAATATCACCACTTGCGCACATACCAAACAAGAAACAAAGACTGACGCAGCACTTGCTCCAGCCGAGCGTAATGATGACATGGGGAAGACCATCAATCTGCAACTTGGGCGCCAGCGTTTCCTTGATCAAGACGCACATCCCGAATTAGCTGAGATATTAGGAGATTCTCTCAATTCTTCGAGATTCTCCAAAGACGTTCAATTCGGTTATCTCGCAGCCGGATTGAAGATCACAGTCGACATCTTGGATACACAACGTGGAATCAGCGAAATCAACATAGTCTGCATCATCAATGAAGAAATTGATGGTGAGCAAAGAGATTTCAGAGCACTGATGGATGCAGATACTGGGCGAGTCGTGGGTTGGATCCAAACTGCAAAGGAGACATAGCATGGACTCTCATTCCTCCATGCGACCTGACGCAGGGCTCTTTGAAGGAGGTCCAACACCCGAGGGAGCGGCCCGCATCGTTACCATCACCAATCAGAAAGGAGGAGTCGCTAAGACAACCTCAATCATCAACCTCGGGGCACACCTCGCTAGACATGGGGCAAAAGTCCTGATCATTGATACAGATGCACAAGGAAACTGTGCGACGGGTCTGGGGATTGACAAGGGGAGTTTGAAACTCGGGGCACACACTATCTTCTTTGAACCCGAAAGAACACCCGAAGCAAGAGTATCAACTGTTCTTGAAGGGCTACATCTCATCCCTGCCGATCAAAGATTGGTAGATCTCGAGCAACGCCTGACAGGGCAAATGGGAAGAGAGAGGCGACTTTCAGAGGCAATCGCCACAATCCGAGAGGAATATGACATCATTTTGATTGACACCCCCCCCTCTCTTGGCGCAGCCACAATATCTGCCTTGACTGCCTCCGACGGCGTCATCATACCTGTGCAAACGGAATATTTCGCTCTAGAAGGGCTTGCTATGCTCACTCAAACAATGCGAGAGGTCCGTAAACGCCTGAATCCTGTCCTTGGGATAGATGCAGTCGTTCTGACAATGCATGCGCCTACTCGCCTCAATGCACAAGTTGCTCGTGAACTCAGAGAGAGTTTCGGTCGCTTTGTAATCGAACCACCAATTCGACGCAACATCAGTGTGGCTGAAGCAAACGCAGAAGGGCTACCCATCCAAGTACACGCACCATCAAGCAACGGAGGAAAGGATTACGCTGATCTGGCAAACAATCTGGTGCTGAGGTGGGGACTAGCAGGGCGGAAGTGAAAGAATGGGTGAGAGACTTAAGCGCGGACTGAATGAATTGATTCGACAGAATGAGGCGCGTTCACAACTACCATTTCTCAAACCAGAAGCTCCCGAAGGAAACACCGAGCGAACGGCTTGGACAATTGAAAGAATAGGAGGGGGGGAGGTCGTCAACGTATCAGATGCCGAATCATCCATCAAGCTAGCAAAAGGCATCACACTCACGCTCAAAGGGGCGTTATGGACGCTTGACGCTAGGGGGACTGTCAAGGAGCCTCTACCGATTGTCCCATCTGATCTGCGTTTCCTTGGAGAACTGATTGAGCCCATTGATGAGCGAAGACGTTCATTCACACTCCAACTCGACATGTGGTCGCAAGACATTGAAAGATTGATTGGGCGACTCATTGAACACAAGCGATTCGATGATAGATGAAAATGGATTCACCTATTGTGCTTCTTCGATGAATATCGCCGCCTGAAAACCCGGCGTGGAAATAACGAATGCATGAGAATCTGTAGCGGACTCGACCCTTCCCGAAGGCGAAGGAGATCTAGGCGACGAATCTCACGTACAAGTTGATGAACGTCAAGAGATCCTTCGACAAGAACACGCCATCCAGCATGAACGATTGGAGTATGCATCTTGGCGCGATCAACAATGGTGTGCACCACTTCAAGGGTCGAAAGGGATTCAATCGTTTTCGAGCCACTGGCTTTTCGACCAGCTTCATCAGCCGCTTCTCGACGCTCCTTCTCCTCAGTACCATCATTCTTGACCCAAGCATCAGACCAAGCTACGCCGTATCGATGATTTCGACTGTGAGCCGAACACGTTGTGACGAGATCTCCAAGACCAGAGCGACCCGAGAATGTCGACCAACGTCCTCCTAAGAACAGACCTATGTCTCGCATCTCAACCATCGCACGGGCAATGAAATCACCTTTCACCGATGCGCCAGCACCAACGCCCTCTATCAGACCCGCAACGAGCGCGAAGACATTCTTCAGCGCTCCACCGATTTCAACACCAGCAAGATCGGTTGATACTTTGACATCAAATGTGGGAGTGGTGAACAGCTCGGCAAGCCGGCGTGCAAGGGCACGGTCTTGGCAACCAAGCGTCAGGCCCACAGGAAATTGATTGAAGACATCATCAGCAAAAGATGGGCCTGAAAGCACGGCTTGTCTTCGTTTGAATATTGGGCGCAATACCTCGGAGATAGGTGTCAATGAGGAGGCGTCAAGTCCTTTAGCGAGATTGATCGCTACCACATTGGAATCAATCAGAGGCTGCAAAGCATTAGCAATGCCGGCGATGCTCGAAGTAGGTGTTGCAAAGATAATCAATTCAGTATTCTCAATTGCCTTACCAAGTTCATCAGTGGCTTTGAGGTCAGCATGAAGTTCAAATTCACTCGAATGTAGTGGGTTGCGATGAGTCTGATTAATCGATGCGACGACCTCTGCATTCCTCCCATAAAGAATCACTGAACCAAGTTTTTCGGAAGGGCGTTGAGCGAGGTGGTGAGCGATTGCCGTGCCGAAACTGCCTGCACCGATAATTGTGACTTTCTCAAACCGACGTGATGACATCATCATGCCTCCAGAGACCACAATTCATCGCCTATCCAATGAATTGTTCGCACACCTTTCCCTTTCGCTGAATCCACTAATTCAGGCACATCCAACACCGACCAACCCAGAGCAAGGGGCTTTTTGTGTTCCTGATCACGAATCCAAACAAGATCACCAGCCAGTATGCTTGGATGGGCATCATGAACTCCTGCGACCATGCAATCAGCGCCATTCAACAGAAAGGGGACTGCACCTCTATCCACCTCAACCCACCGGACAGAAGGGGATTGAGCCAACAAGCCACGAAGGGTAAGTGATACGCAGGGCCGGCCGTCGGGCGACATAATCTCAACAACCCATGGGATTCGGTTGATGAGGAGTACGGTCCAATCACCCCATTCTGCTCGCTCGATCTGACCCAAACCAAGATTCGGGTCGAGATGAAAGTCCTCGATCAATCGATCAAGTAGGGGCCCGACAGCCTTGCGACGCACTGCATGTCGATGCCGGAGCCCGATAGGCGCCGTCATAGACTCCGGTCTACACGGGAGTTCATGGCAATGTCGGTGCCTTTTGTTCGCGGATGCCTTCAAATATGCTGTGACGGTCGCCACCGTGCGGAGGCATGAATGATGGCACAATGGCATGGTATTTCACGCCGCAAACCATCAGGTGGTCGACGAGCTTCATCCCGCAAGAAACGACGTGGGGAGATTGCTTCGGAAAAGCAGGATGCAAACATAGGGAAGGGTGAAAACAAGCACTACCGGATCCGAGGCAACAATAAGAGAGTACGAGTCCTCAATGCTAGAAATATCAACGTCTCAAATCCAGAGGATGGATCGACTCAAATGGCAGCATTACGAACTGTGGTTGAATCACCAGCCGATCCTAACTACATCAGACGCAACATCCTCACCAAGGGATCTGTGGTAGATACCGATGTCGGTCAAGTACGAATCACTTCCCGACCATGGCAGGACGGCGTTGTCAACGGTGTTCGAGTCTGATCAGGTGACGAGGAATGGTGGGTGGAAACCCAGAAAGAATGGTGCTCTGGCCATTGTATTTTGATATCCGCCGTTCACGATCAGAAGGAAGACGAGTCCCCAAGAACGCTGCAGTACCCTCGCCAACTCTCGACGATCTGGCCCGAACTGCACGTTCCCTCGGAATCAGAGTGAAGAGAGAAGCCGAATGTTCACACCCAAAGCGACCATGGGCCAAGGAAGGACGGTTGTGGGTATCTACAAGCGACGTGAAGCGTACACTAGGTAATGATACGAACAAGGAGGGATTGTTACTTCAGGTCGGCAAAGCATGGCGAGAGCAAGTTCTTGATCAACGGAAAGATGAACGTGAGTTGGAACGCAGTGTCAAGAAACAACAATCCCGACGACTCCAACAGAACCAACGGCGTGGTTCCCAAAAAGGTAAGAAATCAAGTAAGAGGCGACGAAAGCGTTAGGCCTTGATGGGTAGAGGAAATAGGATGTTACCGCTCAACTGGTGTTGAATTGTGGATAGTGTGAAAAGTCTGTAATTCATCGTGAGCATTGATGTTGACTGAATACTGCATCAAACTCCCAGATGAGCCCGGCCAAATGGCGACACTTTGTGAGGCCCTTGCTGAAAAGGGTGTCAATCTAATGACTGCTTGCGCTTTGACTGCAACTGGAGCAGTTGTGGCAATCGTCACAGAAGACCCAGATAGCACCACCGAAGTTCTGGATGGATTCGGACATGAATACCACACAAATGACGTGCTTCAGATTAACGTCCCTCACAAACCGGGTTCGCTCGCAGCAATCAGCAGGACAATGGGGAATGCAGGCATCAACATCTGTTCACTATACATCATGGCCAAAGACGAGGATACTGCACTCATCGCTTTCACAGTTGATGACACTGAAGCCGCCCGAGAGATGATTTGAGATCTTACTGACTATCCTCAGGGGATTCGAGGTCGACCTCGTGCAACCACTCGAATGGATCTCTAGCTAATTCGGTCTGAATCCCAATCAGTGCGTTGTACAACTCTCTGGTGATTGGCCCCACCCCACCATCAAGATAGGTCTTCTTGAGCTCTCCATGTGTGATAGAACCTATCGGTGAGATGACTGCAGCAGTCCCACAACAAAAGGCTTCATCGGCTTGCATAGCGAAATCGACAGAAACTCGCTCTTCAGTCACCTCATAACCACGATGTCGGGCCAATTGTATAATCGAATCTCGCGTGATGCCAGGAAGAATGGTACCCGTTAATTCTGGAGTGTGAAGTTTACGATTCTTGACGCAAAAGAAGTTGGCTGCGCCGACCTCCTCAATGTAACTGTGATGAGAGGCGTCAAGATAAATGATCTCTGCAAAGCCAGCATTCTTCGCCTCCTTGGACGGCATCATGCCCGGAGCATAATTGCCAATCGCCTTCACACCACCAGAACCACCGGGAGCAGCACGGTGATACTCGTCAGAGATAACCAAGTCTATACAACTCAACCCCCCCTTGAAGTAGGGCCCAACTGGAGAAACGTAGACCAAGAACGTGTATTCAGGAGCCGGGGCAACACCCATGATTGGTCCTGTGCCCAAAAGCAAGGGTCGGATGTAGAGCGCTCCCTTTCCCGATGGAGGAATCCAGATCCCATTGGAAGATACTGTCCGTTCAACTGCTTGCATGAAGATTGATTCGGGGACAGGGGGCATACCAAGACGAATTGCACCGGAGCGGAATCGGGCAGCATTCTCCGAGGCTCGGAAGATAACGACCCGATCCTGAACGGAACGATGGGCTTTCATCCCCTCAAAAATGCCTTGGCCATAATTCAGAACACCTGCTGCAGGATCGATCTCGAATTTTCCATATGGAATCATGTCACCTTGATTCCATGCACCACCCAATTCACAAGTGGACATGTACATCCAATCAGTCTGAGTCAATGAGAAGGTCATCGCGTCCCAATCGATGTCATGTTCCATCCTCAGACCCCTCAAGTCACCGTTGTCGCACTCCTCTTTTCAACCATGTGGGAATACCTATTGGAGCCTCGTGCCAACCCCTTTGTGCAACAACGTCGTGCTGATGCATATGGGGATTCGATTGGAGGTCGCCGTGGTCGGCATCTCATATCGTGGAATTGCTGGTTCGACAGTGGTCGAAGTTTTTGGCAGGACTTCAGAAGGATTGTCAGTCGTCCTGCTCGTGCATGGAATGCGGCCATGGTTAGAAGTAAGCAGGCCCGGACCTCCACAACCAATCAATACTGTCGAAATTGAACGCCTGCGAGGAGTCAAGCATGTTGTCGATGTGCAAGGGCCTGTCGACAAACTGACTGAACAAGGTGTAAAACCAGTATGGCGGCTATATGTCGAACAACCCTTTCTTGTTCCAAGAGTACGTGATGCACTTGATGGACGATGGTTAACGTATTCCTCTGATATCGTCTTCGGGCAACGGCTTCTACTCGATCGCAATCTTGGTCTCCATATCGGAGTCAAAGGCGAACTGATTGCTGCCACCTCTGAAGCAGCAGCACACATCGGAACAAAACCACCTTTGGATGAAGAGGAAGCTCTTCTCTTGGCAGGAGCATCAGGGAGATATCCTTCCGACCTAGTTGTTCGCAGTGACCTCACAGATTTGTATCACGTCGAGCCATTCATCGCTCCGCTGACCACACTTTCCTTCGATCTGGAAACCTCCATCCAACACGGGACGGTGCTCTGCGCAGCCGCCGTGCTTCGTACATCAGATGGAGATACAGAAGCAACGTTCACTGGAAACGAACGTGAGATCATACAAGGGCTCATCGATTTTGTTCGGAAGTGCGACCCAGATATCATTACAGGATATAACATCAATAATTTTGACATCCCAGTACTTGAGCGGCGAATAGAGGCAATGCCTGCGAAGGAACGCCTGAGATTGGCATTAGGAAGGGTGCCCTTTGATGATGACCGAGGGAAGCCAAATCGTTCATCTAGTCGCTGGTGGAGATGCACTGGACGAGTCATTATGGATGCGTGGTGGGAGGCGCGCATGGCGCTGCGACCTGAACGTGAATCCTTGAAGCATGTCTCACAACTACTCTTTCCCGACCAGATGGAGAAACGTAAGATGGACGTAGATGCATCTCGAATGGATGAGGAATGGGAGGAGCGGCCTGATGTCGTGCTCGAATACTGCCTACAAGATGCCAAACTTCCACTCGATATTCTTGATGCCATTGCTGCACAACGGCGACGGGAGTCGCTGGGGGCTGTTGCAAAAATTCCACTAGAGACTGCTGTCAATGGAACAACAAGCCAATGGGTCGATAGCCTGCTCGTCCGCCTAGCTGAGCGATCACAGGTAGTAGTGCCACGAACAAAAGGTCAGCGCAGCAGAGAGTCAATCGAAGGAGGTTACGTGCACGATGTCAAGATGGGGTTGTCGACGTGGATTGCCGTTCTTGATTTCAAATCGATGTATCCCTCCATCATGATTGAACACAACATTTGCTCGACGACGCGCACTGAGGAAGAAAATAGTGGAGTGCACATCGCACCGACCGGTGCCATGTTTGTTGACAAGAAAGAACGGCTTGGCCTCATCCCTCAAATTCTGACCGACTTAATGGCCAGTAGAGATTTTCACAAGAATGAGATGCAACTGGCCGAGAAGAATGAAAATGAGCATATGTACGCTTTCCATGACAGGTTGCAGGAATCTGTGAAGATTCTCATGAACTCATTCTACGGAGTCCTCGCCTCTTCCTTCTATCGATTCACTCATCCAGATCTTGGAGCATCGATTACTGCGTGGGCTCGCAGAAAGGTCCGCAGCATCATCAAACAGCTCACTGACGAGGGATCAGAGGTGATCTATAGTGACACCGATTCCATTTTCGTGGCAGTTCCAATGGATGAACGACCATCTCCTGCAAAACCTTCTCAGGACGCGGATCAGAATGAATGGGAATCTGCATTAACCTGTATGATTGCGTACGGTGAAAGTCTTGCTGAGCGCTATTCATCAGGGGGAGAAATGCTTGAATTCGAAAAAGGGTTGGCAGCATTCTTCAGCCACGGAGCCAAGAAACGCTACGTTGGACGCGTAGTTCATCCTCGATTCGAAACCATCGTCCGCGGCTATGAACCAAGAAGAACAGATGGTTTTCCCATCCAATCAAGGACATTGGAAGTGATGTTTGAACATCTGCTCGATGATGAATTAGAGGTGGCCATTGAACTAGCACTTGAGACAATTAGGCGACTCAAATTCGGTGAGGTCAACTCCAGAGATCTCGTCATAAGCCGTTCTTGTAAGGGCAGGGTGAAAAAGGAGGATGGAAGCATCGATTTCACAAAGGATTACGTAAATCCCAATTCATTAGCGCATGTTCAGACGGCGATGAAGCGTATTGAACGTGGCCTATCATTCACCCCTGGCATGAAGGTATCATGGATTGTTACCGATGCAAAGACTAGCCCTATGACAGTTGAACCATACCTTGTTGACGAAACTGGTGGTGAGCCACCAGGACCAGATTATTCGTTCTACACAAGAAGGCTGGCCACTGCTCTTGGGCGAATAACAGAGGCTTTTGGTTGGACCTCAGAGGATCTTATTGCGGGTACCAGACAAACGACATTGTTCTCCTTTCAGGAATGAAACGAGGCAGCGAGAGGTTGAACATACACGTCCTACTCAGTAGGGTCATGCGCGCCATGCAAGTTGCCGTACTGCTGCTGTTCAGCGCGTCGCTTGCAGGGTGCATGGACTCGCTTCAGGATAATCGTGCCCCAACCGCCCTGTTCACGATGACTGTTGACGGAGGGGTCATTGATGATGGCCGGGCCATTGTAGTGGGGCAACGACTTGCACTCGATGCATCAGCCTCATCTGATGACGATGGTGATACACTGACCTGGGATTGGACCATATCCAGAAACATGGAAGTCATTTTCGAGATGGCTGGAAAGACTGCTGAATGGAAGGCCGACAACGCAGGTAGTGTGACCATCCTTCTTACAGTCCGAGATGGCGCGGCAACTACAACGAAAGAAGCAACTGTGAATGTAGTTCAGCAGGGGGCCGTCGCACCCAAAGCGTGCGCTGGAGGCAATGAAGGAACCTGCCCCGACCCTGATTCAACATCATCACCGAACACCTACTATGCCTATACAATCACTGTCGACAAAGAGAGCAATGATCGTGAGATGAGTGAGACCATGGATGTCGAGCTTGATGCCAGTGGTTCGAGTCTGAGTTCAGATGCGGACCTCAATGCCCGGATCGACGAGTACATCTGGGACTTGGACACAACTATCGATGCAGATGGCGATGGAGACGACGCTAACGACAGAGATGCTGAAGGAGTCACCCACAAGATGACTGGACTCAGTGCCGGAGTATATCCCATAGCACTGACGGTGGTTGACAACAATGGATTGGATGACCGACATGAGACCATGGTGTATATCGATTGGATTGGACAATGGAGTGAGATGACTGTGGGTCGTAACGACTCACAATCTGATAATGATGTTGATTTTGTATTCACCGCTACCTACGATTCATCGCCCACTACCAAGAACATTCGACGCGTTGAAATCATTGCCATCTACCCTGAGCAAGATGAGGATCTCAACAATCCCATTGGAGGACAGTTCTCAGATAACGAACTTGATCTATACATCTACAATTCAACTGACGACGAGGTTCAAAACAACAGCGGGGATGAAGATCGAGAAAATGCCAACTGTGAGATGGAAGAAAACGAGGAGTGTACACGCATTCTAATCAGTCGCTCATTCTTCAGAGTCTATGATGATGGTGATTGGACTGCTCTGCTATTCAATGGACAGCGACATGATACCGGCGATGTCAGAATCACAATTCATGTGCAATATGGTACATGAATAATTACGTGAATTCAAGATTTAATTTCTCTGCTAGATTGTGAGGTACATCGACCATTGTGCGTAGAAGGGCCTGGCCAATTGATTTCCCCTGTGCATCAAGCCGGAGGGCCACAGTTCCCCCACCTTGTAGGGCATTGAGCAATAGGACATTGAGGGCGCCTATGCCCTCCATGGAATACCGTTCAATACCACCTTCTGCCATCTCACCAAAAAGCCGATCCAGAAGAGAAGGAGTCACAACTTCATCAAGAAGTGAAAACCACTCTCTTCGCCGTGCGATGATACCGATGTTGACATGGTCTCCTTTGTCCCCACTACGCGCGACGGCAATCTGATCCAACCGGACTTTGACCGTATCTTGGCTCATCGGCGCTCACTTCCTTTGAGCCGGTCAAGGACTGCTGTCGCTATACGCTGTGTTCGACCCTCGGGAGCATTGCGTTGCAGTCGCTCAAGACGTTCGGCCAACTCGTGTTCGATGAAGGACTGGACTTGGCCGAGCCAGAGTCGAAGTTGCGCAAGAACTGGACGTGGAAGGTCCTCGAGGCGAGAGTCAAGAAGTTCTAAAGCGATTCTTGGTTCAACATGTGAGCGCTCGATGAGAGCGGGCCAGAAGCGAAACTGCGCTCTTGGACGGGGACGAGCGCCATAGCCTGCAACGCCAGCAGGACCTGTCAGGACAAGGGGGGCAACCTCACGACCAAATTCGACGACTTGTCGGCGTGATGGGGATCTTACCGCCCAGCGAATCAGAATCTCAGGTGGATCAAACACTTCAACCTCCAAACCAGGTGGCAATGTAGTTCCAGATCCATGATACTCTGTGTGAACTTCTAGATCGTCGAGTCCAACGGCTTCAAGACGTGCTCGAATCGTTTCATCCAAGCGCTGTGCTCGAGCCAAGGTATCCGGCCCGGGTACTAAAAGAGAGGAACTGGCGAACCAACCGTCTGAGAATGATGCTGAAACCTTCAACTTCTCGGGCTGTACCCTGCCGCGGGCACCGATCATGCGCACCCCTCCTTCAACCTCATCGAGTTCGATGGCTCTCATATCGACAAGAACATCTGGTGTAGGGTATCCTGACGGATCACCAATCTCATAGACAAGTTGTTCAGCAACAGCCAATCGGTCAAGCCGCCCACCTGACTCAGGTGGTTTGGTAATCATAACACCACCCTCTACGTCAACACAGGCAACGGGGTAACCAAGGTTTCCCAAGTTCGGTTGAGTATTCCAATCCGTGGCATTTCCGCCAGTGACTTGGGCCCCACATTCAATGAGGTGTCCTGCAATCGTCCAAGAGGCAATCAGGTCAAGGGCTGTATCAGCCTCAGGTGCCCAATTATCAATCGGGCCACAAAGTGGCAGCCCCCGAGCTTCGGCACGTGCAGCCCAACCAGCTTCATGGACCATTGGTCCAACTGTAAGACTAGCATCCGCTACGCGACCTGTGATGACTATGTCAGCCCCACGTTCAAGGGCTCGGGCAATGGGGCCAGCGCCAATGTAGGCATTCGCAGACGCCAGTTTATCCAGAACAGAGGTGATTGGATCTCCAACCTCCATATGATTGAGTCTCGCACCAGAGTCAATGAGAGAAGACATGTAGGGCATGAGGTCATCGCCGATGATGACACCTACCTTACAATCATCCCAACCAGACTCAATAGCAAGAGCGAGAACTATCTTAGCACAAGCCTCAGGGTGCGCACCACCGGCATTTGTGATGAGACGCGTACCACGTTCCCTCAACTCCTGAATGCCGCCTGCACCGAGCCATTCCATCAGATCGGTCGCCCAACCAGCATGTCGATCCCTGCTGCGCTGTTTAGCAAGTATCGACATTGTGAGTTCGGCAAGATAGTCAATGATGAGATAATCAAGATCGCCTGTCTGAAGCAATTCGACCGGAGCCACAAGCCGGTCCCCGTAGAATCCGCCGCCACCCCCGATTCGCACCGCATGGGGCCCCGACATGACCTCCAATGGCACACTGCTCTTGATATCACTGCCGGACAGTAATTACGAGTCGTCCGTAAGGGTTTAATTGGTCGTGCTCTCCGCCGGCAGTAGAGGAATTGCAATGAGCTCCCAGTGGGAAGATAAGAAGAAGCCGCACCTGAACATCGTGTTCATAGGTCACGTCGATCACGGAAAGTCGACCTCAGTAGGTCGCTTACTACTTGATACAGGACACATTGAGCAACACGTTATCGACAAATTCGAGAAGGAAGCCTCAGAGAAAGGCAAGGCTGGATTTGGATTCGCATATGTCATGGATGGTCTGAAGGAAGAAAGAGAGAGAGGCATCACGATTGATGTCGCTCACAAGGAATTCTTCACCCCTAAGTACTACTATACCGTCATCGACGCACCAGGTCACCGTGACTTCGTCAAGAATATGATCACGGGAACCTCACAAGCTGATGCTGCGGTTCTGCTGTGCGCAGCGAACGATGGAGTAAACGAGCAGACCAAGGAACACATGTTCCTTGCCAAAGTTCTCGGTGTCAAGCAGCTCGTCATTCTGGTCAACAAGATGGATATCAGTGGTGTCAGTTACAGCGAAGACAGATACAAGGCTGTTTGCGAGGAGCTCGGTGGCTGGCTGAAGAAGGCTGGATTCAACCCCGCTGACATACCCATGATCCCAGCCTCTGCGTTCGATGGCGATAACATCTACAACCGCAGTGAGAAGATGTCTTGGTACAGCGGCCCAACCCTATTCGAGGCAGTAGATGAAGTGACTATGCCGAATAAACCAACGGACAGGCCACTCAGAATGCCCATTCAAGATGTTTACAAGATTAGTGGTATTGGTACAGTGCCTGTCGGCAAGATTGAGACTGGTGAACTCAAGAAGGATAAGACAGTCGTATTCAACCCATCACAGAAATCTGCCAAGGTCAAGTCAATCGAAATGCACCACACACAAGTGGATAAGGCACAACCAGGAGACAACGTGGGGTTCAACATCCACGGTCTTGCGGCTACTGATATTAGGCGTGGTGACGCGGCTGGATACGAAGATTCTCCACCCACCTTCGTCCGACATGATGAGACATTTGTAGGTCAAATTCAGATCATGACTATTCCCAAGGCTATCTCCGTGGGTTACACTCCAGTGTTCCATGCGCACACCTCTCAGGTCGCTGTGAAATTCGCCGAACTTCTTGAGAAGACGAGTAAGGGCAACAAAGAGAGCAACCCTGATTTCTTGAAGAGCAATGATGCTGCTCTAGTCCGCTTCCAGCCTACTAAACCAATGGCAATGGAGCAAATGTCAGATTTCCCCGAGCTTGCTCGCTTTGCCATCCGAGATATGGGCCAGACTGTCGCTGCTGGCGTCTGTATGAAGATCGAAAAGAAGGCGTGAAGTCAAATCTGGAGGCTGTGGTCTGGCTCAGGTCTTCACTATCCGACTAACGTCGGAAGATCACAAGCAACTCGATGCTGTGTGCAGCACAATCAAGCAAGCTGCTGAGGAAACTGGAACAAAGATTCGTGGGCCCATACCACTCCCGACTCGAAGACTCGTTGTCCCGTGCAGAAAGGCTCCAGATGGTGAAGGGTCTGAGACCTACGATCACTGGGAGATGCGCGTTCACAAGCGCATGGTTGAGTTGTACTCGTCCAATACAAAAGATGACAGCGTTGTGAGAAAACTCACACAACTCAAGATTCCAGACTCTGTCACGATTGAATTCAACCTGCGCATCGTTAATTGAACAAGGCTCAGACATCTGCAGCTACTGCGAATTCTGCATCAATGAGTGAACGCGCAATCGCTGCTTCGCACAAGTGAATGTCTCCGACACTGAGTTCAACCTCCCTGCCTTCTTCATCGATGAGGTGGTCTGGCAGTTTTTTCACAATGCGGATACGCCGCATTCCCGAAACAATGCCCCCTATTCCTGAAGTCAGTTGGGGTGGTGCTTCATCATCAATCATATCTGACGAAGCATCAGTGGTCATGACGTTGGAGTGCTCTCTTTCAAAATCCTCCACTACAGACAATTTCTCTTCAACAAACTCTGGAAATTCATCACGCTCAATCGCTTTCACCTCTTCGGGATCCACATCTGGGTCGACCCATGACTCTTCCTCTGACCCCCCGCTCGCGGGAGTGGAGGTCGAAGGAATTTGAGGGCCATCCCAGTTCTCAAGGGTCGTTTGATCTGGATTTGCCACCTCTTTGGATACCGCTTCCATGTCGAGGCGAGCCTCAATCAGAACTGGCCATCCTACCTTTTCCTTGAATTTGGAAATCAAAGATTTCAAACCATCATACAATACGCGTTCACACGCATCATGCTGGGACCATTCCAATGGTTTCATCGCGTGAGTGAACACCAATGAATCGTCCACACTGCTAGGTGCACCCAGATCTATCTCTGTAGCATGCTTCATGAATGCCCGAAGACGATTCTGGGCCAACTGAGAGATGCTCTGCCGCAATCTCGTCTGTCGCTGAAGCATTTCCTGAACCATGGGTGAAGCCAAACCAAGCCTGACGGTCGCTTGATGTGTACGCCTGTCAAGGTCGGACATCATCGCTTCGACATCTGCCCAGAATTCACGTCCAGTGAGTGGCACTGGCATATCTCGTGCTACTTGCATTCTTGCATAAGCGTGGAGGCGTTCATCAAGGCCCGTCCAATCACGAGGAGATGGGTCATCCCGCTGCTCCTGCTCGTCCGACACTCAGCCTGCCCCCGGGAACGAACGAGGAAGGACGAGGGCGATGAAGAATTCCCCTCAGGGGGAGGCCTCAAAATGGGGAGTCTTCAGCAAGGTTCGCCGAGGTTGCAGAGAGGTCAAATGCGGCGGGCTCAAGATCCGTTCCCTAAGGGTTCGTGGGTTCAAATCCCACCCTCGGCATCTTTGACAGTGAATGATCAGATGGACATCAAGATATCAGCACACAATCGGGCCACAGCCTGACCCCGAAGTTCTGTTGCGGCAACTGATGCTGCCTCGCTCACCTCTTCGAATGCTCCACCGACTGCTACTGACCAACCAACGTGTTTGAACATTGGAAGATCATTCATCGCATCACCTACCGCAACGATGCGACCTGAGTCAATTGCCATCCATTCTGCAGCGACCTTGAGACCTGCCTGCTTATCGATGGACGGTTCGGCAAGATGGATCGCAAAACCTGTCGCAACAACAACGAGTTCAGAGAATGGAGAATCTGCCAGAAGCATCTTGATTTGTTCTGCATCATGATGTGACTTTAGACACCACTCCGAGGTACGCCATCGGTTTGAGGCAATACCCGAAGGATCGAGGTCGGGTATCCTCTTTGCCAACCACTTCGCTGCCTTACGTGCACGACCTCCATCTGCAAGGTGCTTCTCCAGGCCCCTCTGTGGCCACCAGATAACACCACCACCTTCACTGATAATTGGGCCAGTCGTACCAATGAATTGAGCGAGTGACAGGGCTGTTGGAGTGACAGAACCTGTAGCTAGAACAACGGGTATGTTCGCTGCCTCAAGGGCACGAAGACCTACAACTGCATCAAGGTCGAGGATCTTGTGACTATCAGTCAACGTTCCATCGATGTCAGAAATGAGGGCTGAGGGTTGCCACACAGGTGCGAGTGACATGGTATTACATCGCTCAGACCAAGCAGATGTTTCATCTCATCGGAGAACAAACATTCTATGATGCGAGTCCATCGGACGGCCATGGATGAGAATCCCATCCTCTTCGATGAGGAGGAAAGTGATGGCATTCATGAGAAACAAGAGAGACCCCCTGCTGCCCTCGTCGATGAGATTCAAGAGGTGAACGAGGTATTCTCAACTGGAGCTACTGGAGTACGACAATTCAGGTGGAATGTTTACGGCATGGATTGTCCTGATTGTGCTTCGACTGCTGAAAAAGCACTCTCACGCATCAGTGGCTTGGAATCCTGTAGCGTTTCTGCAACCTCTGGTTCAGTCGAAATGACACTGGATCTTGAACGTGCAAATGCTGCTCAAGCAAATGCCATGCTCGTCAGCCTTGGCTACACTGCCAAGGCAGAATGGTATCTAGCTGAGAATGTTGACTTAGGGCGCCTGCAGCGAAAGACTGGACTTAGCAGACTGGAACTCAATCGAAGACTTCGAGATTCTGAGGGAATTCTAGACGTCGATGTGAATCATGCTGCAGGCATCTCTTTCCAATGGATTTCTTCCACTGGCGGTTCAATGCGACCTGAAATTGCTCTTGCAAGGTCCATCCCATTTCCTTGGAAGGTACAACGATTGGATGTCGAGAGGTTAAGACCCGATCAAGCAAGATTGATTGCCGGCATTGCTGTCCTACCACTATTTGCAATCGTGCTGCTGCTTCATGGCCTAGGAGAAACGGAGGGAGGCTTTGGAATCCTCTTGAAGGGCGCCGCGATTCTCGGGACTACTATTGCTGGATGGCGCACGTTCATCGAAGCATGGATATCACTCAGATCACTGCAGTTCACCATACCAGTACTGACATCTCTGGCGATGATCGGAGCACTTCTCATAGGTGCGTGGGAAGAGGCGATTCTTGTTGCTATTCTGATTGCGATCGCTGCCAGTCTAGAAGGGTTAGCAATCGAACGAGCGCGTAGTACCATGACGGGTGGATTCGATCGGCGGCCAGCTACAGCACGTCGATTGATTGAACATGATCACGAACACGAGGATGATGACCACCATTCACAAGACAATCAAAGTAATGAGCCACTCACTTCAGGCATACAATTGGCGATTGTCGACCAGCAGAACCATCATTGTCAAGTCAGTGGAAGTGAACTTGTACCAGTGAATACATTGGTCAAAGGAGACAGAATCGAAATCCTAAGTGGAGAAATGATTCCAGTGGATGGGAAGGTAATACATGGTTCTGGAAGCATTGACCGGACCCCATTGACTGGTGAACCATTACCTACCTCGATTGAAGAAGGAGATGTTATCGAAGCCGGACTGATTCTCGCCTCCGGCCCCATCGAAGCTGAAGTCGAAGCTGTGGGGGAGAACACACGTTTAGCCGGACTGATCGATCTTGTGCACGAACAACGTCAGAAGCCCGCTCGACTCCACACTCACATACATCTATTCACAAAGATCTGGATTCCACTTGTTATCATCGCCGGGCCCTTGGTCTGGTTGATACAAGGGGATGTGAGCAAGATGTTGATGCTCTGGGTAGTGGCCTGCCCATGTGCTCTACTTCTTGCAGGTCCAATCCCACATACTGCTGCTCAGGCAGATGCAGGACGCAGAGGAGCAATCATATGTGGAGGAGATATTATCGAGCGACTCGCTCAAGTTGAGCGTGCTTTTCTAGACAAAACTGGAACGCTGACGACTGGGAACCCTACACTTGCTTCGATTCAGAAAAGTCGGGGCGTCACGGAAGAAGAGGTTCTACGCATCTGTGCCGCTCTCGAGGTCCATAGCCGTCATCCATACGCAACTGCTGTTCTCGATGCCGCACCAAGTGAACTCTTGGACCTTCAGATCGAGAAGGTCCAGGAGAGACGTTCAGGTATCGAAGGGCGGTCAGGTGACACACGGTGGTGGCTTGGAAGTAGAGATGATGCTCCAAATGATGGTGCCAAGTGGTACACGGAAGCAATTGGCAAGGCTGACCAAAGTGGCCATGGCATCTCTATTCTCTTGAAAAACGGCCGGCCCACAGCAGTGCTCTCATTTGTCCACGATGACCTTCGTGAAGGAATAGGAAGGATGGTATCATCTCTAGAAGAACAAAACGTGAGAGTGGAACTACTTTCAGGGGACGACATTGCAGCAACCGTGGCCTTAGGGGCATTGATTGGGCTCTCAGCCGAACGATGTCATGGTGGTCTATCACCTGAGCAAAAAGTAGACTTCGTTGAGAAGGCTGCAGAGTCATCTGGAGTACTAATGGCAGGAGACGGATTCAATGATTCTGCAGCCCTTGCAGCAGCCGACGTCGGTGTCGCCGTTGGAACGGGTGATTCTGTGAGTCTTACTGCAGCAGACATTCTGATACCTGGGGAAGAAACATCAGTCTTACCAGAACTTATCAGCCTATCACGTCGGACAAGATCCACAGTCTGGGTGAATCTTGCAGTCTCTGTAGGTATCACCATCATGCTGACAACAATTGTACTGTCACCTGCAATCGAAGGGATCCCACTGGCTATGGGTATCATCGCCCATGAGATTGGAGCGCTCTTCGTCATACTCTATGGCGTCACCCCCGTGCGCAGGGGAGGACGGCTAGAGGCGCTGTTGGGGCTGGGAGCCGATCTAATGAATGAGATCAAGGTCGCCTTTGGAATCCTACTCAGCACTCAGGGCACAAGAAAAACAACAGAGAACGCTGCTGCTAGCGCCACCTTGTCTGAGACTTGATTCACTCTTCTTCAGAGGAATCGTCTGCAACTGCCGCAGGGGGCGCACCGCCACCATCCATTGGTGGGGTTGAGTACTGGGCAAAGAAAAGCAAGGCACCGAGGCCAACAAAGATGAGGAAAGACAAGGGGTCGAAGTGCGGTGCTAGCACTGCATAATACCCTCCATAATCATAACCAGGAATCAGAAGTGAAGTCAGATCAAGGCTGTGATCTCTACTTCCACTAGGCCCAGTCACAATGCCAATGAATGCGTTGTACAGGTAAAGCAGACCACCAACCAAGCTGAAGATGATTATCCCACGGTTTACTCGCTTGTCAGCGAGCCAAGGAAGATTAGGGAAAGCAGCAGCAAGTAGGGATTGTTCGGTATCCCAGACACGCTTGGCGTCCTCAACCAGTTCTTTTGCTCCCTCAACCACACTCTCCACTACATCCTCTACAGCCTCAAGCAAAAGACCCAATGCAGAGGCTTTCTCACCGACCGCACCTCGCAATTCACTCAGACTGATGTAGCCATCCTTATTCTCATCAATGAGCCCCAAAGTCATCATAACATCTGGTGGAGCGAGATCGGCGATTCCAACCTCCTTCAACCATGCCTGAAGTTCAGGTCCTGATATCCTCTTGTCTGAATTGAGATCGATTACCCTGAAAACTTCAGCAACGGATTTATCCTTTTTCTTGATGTAATCAATAATTCCATCAACAATTTGGTCACTGGTCACCTCTGAATCATCATTACCCGTGTCGGACTCTTCCTCTTCGGACTCGGATTCCTCTCCTTTATCATCTGCCATGCTGTATAACTCCTGATTCAAGTATTTAAAGAACCTGCATTTTTCGGAGTTCACACCATCGATTCGATTGCAGTCCTGCGAATGTCATAACCGTCATCTTTAGAGGGCCAAGAAAGTGGTTTTTATGATGGATGGCACAGGCCTAAGAACTCCGGGGATGTGAGAGAATCTGAGTTCAGATGACCACGGCGACGATGATGTTGGCGTGGACAAAAATACGCGGTGAAGAAAATGGGTTTGAATTGATTGAGCATCAAATACCGAAACCTAGAGAGAAAGAGATACTCGTTCGCACACGTTCCACCTCAATATGTGGCACTGATCTCCATATCTGGCTATGGGATGAATGGAGTCGGAAGAATGTCAAACTTGGAACCATCACGGGTCACGAAACTTCGGGAGTCATCACCCAACTCGGAAAGGGCGTCACTGAGCACCAAATAGGGGATCATGTTGCTGTGGAGTGCCACATTGGCGATGGTACATGTGAGCGTTGTCAAGAGGGGAATGCACATGTGTGTGAGCATGGGAAGATATTCGGAGTCCACCAACATGGTGCATTCGCCCCCTATTTCACGATTCCAGCAACAAATGCGAGAAAGGTACCCGATGGATTCGATGAATCATTAGCCTCAATTCAGGACCCATTAGGAAACGCCATCCATACTCTTAGTGCAGGACCAATTACTGGGTGTGATGTTGCCATTCATGGTCTAGGTCCCATCGGCCTGTTCGCCATCGACGTTGCTCGTGCCCAAGGCGCTCGGACGATCATCGCTATCGACTGGCAGAATGAAATGCGGATGAGAATGGCTGGCGAGCTTGGGGCTGATCTCATCCTTGGATGTGATGATGACGTTGTTGAGGCGATTCTCACTGCGACTAACGGGAGGGGGGTCGATACATCATGTGAGTTCAGCGGTTCACCTACCGCACTTTCCAACGCTCTACGGAGCACGAGATTGGCAGGTCACGTCAATGTGCTCGGGGTCTATGGTACAGACCCAATCGTGCCAATCAACGAAATTGTGTTCCGATATCTTACCGTCAAAGGAATCAATGGGCGCCACATGTGGAGTACTTGGGACACCATGTATGATCTCTTGTCCAAGAATGTTCTTAATGTCGCACAAGTAGTCACTCACCGCCTTCACTGGCATGATTTCCAGTCCGCAATGACACTCGTCAGGTCTGGCGAATGTGGCAAAGTGATACTTGACTTCGACGAATGACCCTAGGGTGGTGTTCTGCCCGAAGGTTGAAGGGCGACGCTCGCAGAGCATCCTCCTTGTTGGCACCCATGCGCTATGTCGTCGTCACGGGAGGGGTCCTCTCCGGCTTGGGCAAGGGAGTCACCGCCAGTAGTATCGGCGTCCTTCTCAAAAGTCTCGACCAGCGTGTGACTGCAATCAAGATTGACCCATACCTCAATACCGATGCGGGGACCATGTCACCGTTCGAACACGGAGAGGTATTCGTGCTCGACGATGGCGGAGAAGTTGACCTCGACCTCGGCAATTATGAGAGATTCCTTGATGTGACACTCGGCCGAGATAACAATCTCACAACTGGAAAAATCTACTCAGAAGTCATTGAGGCTGAGCGCAAGGGAGATTATCTGGGCAAGACTGTCCAAGCCATACCACACATCACAGATGCGATACAGAACTGGATCTCGGAAGTCGCCCACAGACCTGAACCAGATACAGGTAAGACTGCAGATGTCTGTGTCATCGAACTTGGAGGGACCATAGGTGACATTGAGAGTATGCCCTTCATCGAAGCGCTACGGCAGTTTCAATTCAAGGCCGGACGAGAGAATGTATGCTTCGTTCATGTCTCACTGGTTCCTGTTATCGGACCTGTTGGAGAACAAAAAACGAAACCGACTCAACACAGTGTCCGAGATCTTCGAGCATTAGGCATCACACCCGATATTCTTGTCTGTAGGTCTGAAGAGCCTTTAGCTGACGAAGTGCGTGAAAAGATGGCAGCATTCTGTCACGTCCCACCATCTGCCATCATGTCAGCACATGATGTCTCAAACATCTATCAAGTTCCAATAGGTCTTGACAAGCAGGGATTACGAGAGGTTCTTAGCACACGATTCAAGACACGTGATCCAAAAGAAGGAGACCTTACTGATTGGCAGAATCTTGCAGATGGAGTCGATGCGGCTGATGAACGAGTGACCATAGCGATGGTAGGAAAATACACTGGACTGACAGACTCATATCTCTCGGTCATCAAAGCACTCCAGCACGCAGCATACAGCATCGGACACAAAGTCAACATCGAATGGATCGAATCAGAGGACCTAGAGGATGATGATTCACCTGCTAGACAAGCCTTGCACGATGTTGATGGGATCTTAGTCCCCGGAGGCTTCGGAGATCGGGGCATAGAAGGGAAAGTTTTCGCAGCACAGTTGGCACGCATCGAAGGAATCCCATTTCTCGGCATCTGTCTTGGACTCCAGATCGCCGTCATTGAAAATGCTAGAAATGTGCTTGGACTTGAAGGAGCAAATTCTACTGAATTCGATCCCAATACACCCCATCCAGTCGTCATTCACATGCCCGATGTGAGTGAGACGGTCATGGGTGGCACAATGCGCCTAGGACTCAAGCGCACTCACATCCTTTCACCTGATTCAATGGCTTCTCACCTCTATGCAGGATCCGATTTCATCATGGAACGACATCGACATCGCTACGAAGTTGCACCAAACATGGTAGAGCATCTGCGAACGGGTGGACTGATCTTCTCAGGTAAGGATGACAGCGGTGAGAGAATGGAGATCATAGAGTTAGCAGAGCATCCGTTCTTCTTCGCTACACAGTTCCATCCAGAGTTCAAGAGTCGGCCACAACGGCCTTCACCGCCATTCTTGGGACTCGTTCGTGCTGCAGCAGGTCTTCCAACTCAGTCCAAAATTACGAGTGCTCTACATCAATCAGAAGCCTGAGCATACGTTGGACATTATAGCCAACCAAAGTTCGAATAAATTTGGCCTCTGCGAAGAGAGAGTCGACCTCAAGGGAGGACGTCTCGATGCGAAGAGAGTCCAAAGAGGCAAGCTTGGCAGGTGTTGCTACGGCAAGAATTCTGTTCGGTCCAATGGATTGCAGAGCACGAGGCGTCAGCTGTAGATTAGCACGACCGATGAGAAAACCTTGACCTCCCATCGGAGAGAGAACTGCATGGATGTCTTGAGTCTCATCTGCGAAAGCCTCGATTGCCGCTCCATCGAGATCTGTGGCAAGCAAAGATGAGGAGGAGATGGCGTCGATGCCAAGCAAAGTGGTCTCGATTCCAAGATGTTCTGCAATCTTGTACAAGGTACCACCTGACCCCCATAACCAGACCCTTTCAGAATGCTTAGTCATCTGTTCGGAAAACCAATCCGCCATGCCTAAGAGAATCTCATCCTCAGCCAATGCTTCCACCATCTGTTTACTGCCTTGAATCCAACGAGGGGAGGAGGGGGTGCAAGCCTCGGAGAAAAGACGGATGAGCCAATTCCCTTCACGATATGCCTCTTCATCAAGATCCATCACCTCAGTGGTAGACGGGCCGAGCAAACCCTGCACGAATGCTGCAATGACTTCAGCGACTGCCTCGGGACTGGAGGCAAACGTTCCACTGTACATCTTGACACCACAGGGGATGCCCAGAATGGGAGTGTCAGGGCCTTCGGGACGTTTCGCTAGAGCGGTGACTATATCACGGGTCGTCCCATCACCACCCGCATATACAATCAGATCCACACCAGCATCCAGAGCTTCAATGACCATGTTCACTGTATCCTCCGAGGTGGTAACCTCAGAAGTTTGTCCAGCACCTAGGACGCGCTCAACTATAATCTCTGAAGGCCACCAATTCTGACCCATACGACGAGCACCAACCATCCATTCAACTTCCATGCTAGGGGACCGTTGAATGATCTCTGATAATCGGGCAAAGGTGCGCTGGGTCCGGGGACCTGAACGCTCCGCAGCACCCGCCTTACGCGCTTCATCGGCGAGGCCATCACTGCCCTTGTAGGCGAGCACACCTCCGAGGCCAGCATCGGGATTGACCAGAACCGCCACACGCATGGACAACAACCTCACTACGGCGTAGAAACATCATCCTCAAACCACCTTCGCCCCATCGCCTCAGTGTGAGCTCGAACCAGGGTGGGTTGGTTGGCGCCCTCATGATCTCAATCCTGATGCTTAGTTCGGGTTGCCTCGGGCTGTTCGGGGGGGATGGCGATGCGGATGAAAGAGAGTGGTGGGAATTGGGCATTGACGAACGCCATATCCTCGGGCTCAATGTGACTGGAGAACGAAGCCATCTGCCTGAGGCAGGTCCACTTAAGTGGGTCGGCCCAGAGGAATTCTTCATCGATGTCGATCTGCCTCCTGAAGAGGAAGATGCAGGATATCCTGAACCTGCTCAAATGCATGTCGCGCTATGGCTGCCAATTGTTGAAGAAGGCACCAAGGTGCCTGTAATCGCTACCATTCATCCATACTACGACTTCGGAGGTGAAGGGATCGCAGGGGATGATTCGTCACCGAATACTGTTCCAGATGGTGGAGTAGGGCAATGGGTTCTCGATCAATTCGTACCCTACGGCTATGCCCTCGCTCAAATCTCAACCTTCGGTACCGGGAAGTCCACACATTGTCAAGATGTCAAAGGACGAGGAGAGCAGATCGGCATCGATGCAGCAGTCACGTGGCTCGGTGAGCAGGATTGGTCCAACGGACATGTCGGCCTGATGGGTAAGTCCTACGCTGGGACGACGAACTGGGAAGCTGCCCAATTCGTGAATCCATATCTCAAGACCATCGTTCCAATCTCAGGTAGCATCGGAGTTCAGCAGATGTTCTATCGAAACGGATCCTCTGAGTCCCGTGCAATGGCATATGATGCGCTCTATGAAGGTGCAACGACAGATCCCACTACAGACGATATGAGATTGTGTTCAGATGATCTCATCGGGCCAGCCACACCTTGGACAACATACGCTGCTGCCGAAGTGGGAGGGGACAAATGGAACGATTACTGGGAGGAGCGTTATCACCTCCCCGATGTGCTTGAGAATTATGGTGGTTCAGTCTATCTCGTCTGGGGATTACAGGACTGGAATGTCGATCCGTATCACGCCTTCCCGGCTTATGCCATGCTTCGAGAAGCAGGGATTCAAACAAGTGGGATGATCGGGCAATGGGCGCACAACTATCCTGATCAACCCGACAGACACAGTGACCTGGGTTCTGGGTACGGTGCTGAAGCATTCCCCTCGATGTCGAGAATGGACTGGGCAATCGAGCTCTACGTCTGGTTTGAGTATTATCTCAAAGGAATCGGTGACGAACCAATACAAGGAGTACAGATTCAAACCAATGATGGTCTGTGGCACCTAGAAGAAACATGGCCACCTTCTGATCTTGCGTGGCAACATCATGACATCAACCAGTGGACTGTCAATGCTGAGGCGGCAGGAGGCGTGGTCAATGGCAACTCCGCTGTGTCATTCGTAAGTCCGGCCTTTGAGAATGAAATGCACATATCTGGCCTACCGACCTTGCATCTTGAGGTTAGCACACAGGGATGCAATGGTGGACAAATTTTCGCAACACTATGGGACGAGACAGATGGACTACGATTAGGCCATGCAGTCATGGATATACGTTATCGCGATGGTGGATATGATGCCAAGCCAACGTCTCCAATCGGAACCTATACCATGCTGATGGAATTCAATCCCCTTGATGTCATGGTGCCTGCAGGGCACGTTTTATCGTTGGAACTGACGGATACAGGAGAAGATTACTTACCTAGCACTTGTGCTCTTGCAGGGCTTTCAGTACAAGGTGGGATGTTTGGAATGCCGCTGATAGATAGGCCAGGCACTCTTGAGGAAGGAGGGACGAGATGGCTGAATCCAGTTGTACCATCGGCAGAAGACTTGGCCTCCAGTTTCAATAACGGCCTTGTATTGGAATAAACTGATGGAAAGCAGGTATTGGATAAATGAATACTGATCGTCATCCAGAGACAGATAGATTGTAAGTGCGACAAACGACATTAATACCATCCAAGTTTGTGATTCAGATGTCTCGGTTATTGTACGTCACTTGCTCCCAGATGAACGAAGGTGTGCACGAACGAGAAGTAATCGGAATGATTCGTTTTCTCAAACAATTAGGATTCACAGTCACCGTCGTTGCATCAAAGATACCGGTCTCACATCCTATCGAAGACGAAGTAGAAGTAAACTGGGCTGATTGGAGAAGGCTGCCACTGATGGAAACGTTCACAAAATTA
>PVBE011355048.1_pt1 | contig 31406 bp, 28 predicted proteins | sample 1631181 | NCBI WGS metagenome assembly PVBE01 (sample SAMN08397723, study PRJNA350692) | Marine metagenome, whole genome shotgun sequencing project. | isolation source: water | place: Pacific Ocean | collected 2012-04
AACTTAAAGATCGCTTTTCAAAAGAACCCAGTATTTCAGATGTACAGGGGATCGCTGTGAGCTATGCACGCGCGAATCCGGATGTGATCGATTCATGGCGTGCGCGAGCGCGAAGCAGTGCGTTGTTGAGCGCATGGCCCGAGCACCTGCCCTGGAAATGAGCCAATAGCGGGGCACCAGCCAGATAAAGATCGCCGACCGAATCGAGCACCTTGTGCCGGACGAACTCGTCCTCGTAGCGCAAACCGCCGTCGTTTAGAATTTGGTGATCCGCGCCGATCACGACGGCATTGTCCAGAGAGCCGCCGAGCACCAGCCCCAGTTCCCAAAGCTTCCGAACGTCACGCTCGAAGCCGAAGGTTCGCGCCGGCGCAATCTCCTTCTTGAAGGCGCCGTCGCAAAGGTCGAAAAAGCCGTCCGTGTGGGCAATGGCGGGACCCCCGAAATCGATCTCGAAGCCGACCGTGAAACCACGCGACGGTGTCAGACTGCACCAACTATCGCCCACTCGCGCCTCGACCTTCTCGAGCACACGGATATGGCGGCGCGGCGCCTCCTGCTCGGCGACACCAGCCGATTCGATCAGAGCGACGAAAGCTTGCGAAGAGCCGTCCATGATCGGCACTTCCGGGCCGTCCAGTTCGACGAGAAGATTATCGACGCCCATTCCGGCGAGCGCCGCCATCAGATGCTCCACCGTCGCCACCTTGACGCCGGCCTCGTTCGCGACCGTGGTACAAAGCAGACTTTCGGTAACGTACTCGTGCCGGGCTCGAACCAGATTGTCTGAACCCGGCACATCGAGGCGCCGGAACCTAATGCCGGAATTCACTTCGGCCGGCCGTAGTTTCATCTTGATCTGGAGGCCGGTGTGAAGCCCAATACCGGTGCCATCGATATCGCTGGCAAGGGTCCGTTGCCGGCACCCATCGACCCATCCGAAAACGCCAGCGCTTTCATTCATAAATCGATTCCCCGCTCAGTGCAGCATTGCCGGATAGGCCTCAAACCGCTATCGAATCAAGGCTATGGCGGTTCTTAACAAAGCCCCCAAAACCCCTCAAATCACGAAGGGTTACAGTTCGTTTCACGCCGAGGGCCCCGCTGGATCGGCTAAGGAAGCCGCCGCCGGGGCCTTCGGTGTCAATTCGCCTGACGACGCAGGAAAGAAGGAATCCCCAACAGATCGCCGTCCTCCTCCGGCTTCGCCGGCACCAGACGTTCCTCAGGTTCCGCCGGCGCGGTGACAACTGCCGCGGTGGAAGTGGGGCTAGGTGCTATCGGTGTCGCCGCCTCCGGTTCGGCGGGCGCGACCGAGGATTCGGATATTCGCGGTTCGGCCCGTCCGACCGCCTCGCCATGCTTGGCCCGTTCGGCTTCCTCTACCACCTCGGTGCCACGCCCGACCGCCGCCATCCGTCGAAACAGATTGAGACCGCGGCTCTGACGACGCGGCGCGCCGGCGCCGGCGTTGACGGCATCGGCCTCCGCGATCGGATCCGGTCGGCCCAGGCTCGCGGGCCGGACCTTCGGCTCGACCGGCTCGGGTGCGATGAAAGGCGCCTCCTCGACCGACTCCGGGGCCTCTTCCTGCTTCGCCATCGGCATCGGATCCGGCTCCGGCGCCAACGGCTTGGCCAACGGCACCCGCTCGGGCACTGCAGCACCTAGTCGAGAAAAGAGCGGCCCACCGGCCGGCGCCGGAGGCGCCACGGTGGCCTCGGCCACCGGCTCTTGTGCGATCGCGGTTTGGCCGATGCTGATCGGCGCGCCGACCGCCGATACCTGCGTCTCGGGCCCGACCGCGCTCGTCGGCGAGACGGCGGGCTCGGGCTCGGTCGGCGTCTCCGTGGCTGCCGCGGCACCACCAACAGCGTAGAGTCGCGGCGCCGCGACCGGCTTCGGCTCCGCCATCGCCTCGGCATCGATGCCGGTAGCGACCACGGATACCCGCATCCGCCCGTTCAGGCTGTCGTCGAGGGCCGAGCCGACGATGATATTGGCCTCCGGGTCGACTTCTTCGCGAATTCGATTTGCCGCCTCGTCGACCTCGTAGAGCGTCAGGTCGAGACCGCCGGTGATGTTGATCAAGAGACCGCGGGCGCCGTTCATCGTGACGTCGTCCAGCAGCGGGTTGGAGATCGCCGCCTCGGCCGCGTCGGTAGCCCGCTTCTCGCCCTCCGCCTCGCCGGTGCCCATCATGGCCTTACCCATCTCGCTCATCACCGTCTTGACGTCGGCGAAGTCGAGGTTGATCAGGCCTGGCATGACCATCAGGTCGGTGATGCCCCGGACGCCGGAGTTCAGCACCTGATCGGCCATCGCGAAGGCGTCCGCGAAGGTCGTCTTCTCGTTCGCTACTCGGAACAGGTTCTGATTGGGGATGATGATCTGGGTGTCGACGAAGGCCTGCAACTGGTCGATCCCCGCCTCGGCGATCCGCATCCGATGCGTGCCCTCGAAGTGGAAAGGCTTGGTGACGACACCGACGGTGAGAATACCGAACTCACGGCAGGCCTGCGCGATCACGGAAGCACCGCCGGTGCCGGTGCCGCCGCCCATGCCAGCGGTGATGAAGACCATGTGCGCGCCCTGCATGTGGTCCATGATCTGACCGATCGCCTCCTCGGCGGCGGCCCGCCCCACCTCCGGCTGGGCGCCGCTGCCGAGGCCCTGGGTGATGGAGACACCGAGCTGGATCTTGCGCTCCGCCTGGCTGGAGGCCAGAGCCTGGGCGTCGGTGTTGGCGACGATGAACTCGACACCGCCGAGGTCGGACTGGATCATGTTGTTGACCGCATTGCCGCCGGCACCGCCGACCCCGATGACGACGATCCGCGGCTTGAGTTCCGTCAAATGTGGCGCCGATAGATTGATACTCATGTCAACCTCCTGAATGCTTCCTATTAACTCGCCGTGTCGTGGACACTGCCGTCCTCGCTTCGTCTCACTTCGTCCGTTTCGATTCCCTCGGGCATCAGAAGTTCTCTCTGAGCCAGCGGCCGACCTTGAGTAGCCGACCGCCTTCGGTTCCGCCGACGCCGTCCGCGGTCCCACGCGTCTCTCTCGGTTGCCTGATGGCAAAGCTCAAGAGGCCGGCGCAGGTCGCAAAGGCCGGGCCTTCGGTCGCTTCGGCCAAGCCTTGCAGGCGCAAAGGTCGTCCGATTCTCACTTGTTTGTCGAGTACTCGTGCAGCCAACTCGCGAACGCCGGTCAATTGGCTGGCACCGCCGGTCAAAACCAGGCGCCGACCGGCCAGGCGGGCATACCTGCTCGCCCCCAACCGATCGCGCACCAGTTCGAGGGTCTCCTCGATCCTGGGCTGAATGATTCCGACCAGGATCGATCTCGGCACTTGCTGGATGGCGTCGCCGCCGGTCTCTCCGACCTGCGGCACGGTCATCATCTCGCTCTCGTCGGTTGGGCTCGGAATGGCACTGCCGTAAAGCGTCTTCATCCGCTCGGCGTGATCGGCCGGCGTCGAAAGGCCACGGGCGATATCGTTGGTGACGTGACCGCCACCGACCGGAATGGAATCGGCATGGACCAGCGCACCCTCGTAGAAGACCGCGATACTCGTGGTCCCGGCCCCCATCTCGACCAGCGTGACACCGAGATCGATCTCGTCGCTGACCAAGCAAGAGAGACCCGAGACGTAGGCGGAGACGGCGACATCGGCGACCTCGAGATGGCAATGCTGGATCACCGTCTTGAGGTTGCGCACCGGCCCAGGCGCGGCGGCGAGGACATGCATCTCCACCCCCAGCCGCTCGGCATACATGCCCCTCGGGTCGGCGATACCGCGGCTGCCGTCGACGATATGGCCGGTCGCCAGCGCATGCAGCAGGTCGCCGCCGGACTTGTCGATCCGCGCCCTGGCTTGGCCCGTCACCCGCTTGACGTCGCCGTCGCCGATCTGCTGGCCCTGGACCTGGACCTCCGCGGCAATGGTCTTGGAATTCAGCGGGCCGGCAGAGAGATTGACGTAGACCGACTGAACGGTCTCGCCGGCCATCCGCTCGGCGGCATCGACCGCTGCCCGGACCGAGACTTCCACCGCCTCCATGTCGGTGACCAGGCCGGAGCGGACGCCGCGGCTGACCTGATGGCCGATGCCGGCGACGCGAGCACCGCCACCGCCATCGGGTCTGGCGATGAAGCAGCAAACCTTGTTCGAGCCGACGTCGAGCGCGGCGACGATACGATTGCGTCCCGTCGCCATCAGCGCGCTTCCTCCGGAAGCCAAGGCCCGGCTCTCTGGGTCTTTGCCTTACTCAACTGGTTCTCCCCCTCACGTATCTTCGCCCGTACCACGTCGCTTCGCCGCTGCGGCCGGTGTCATTCGGACCACGAAGCGGTCCGGCAAGCGCATGTCGATGGCCTGGATGTCGCGCTCCAGGAGGTCGTGATCGCGTGCCATCTGGGCCAGGCGAAGCCAACTCGCCTTCGGATCCTGCTCGGGCAGGTTCACCTCGATGCCGTTGCCGAGCTTGATGTTCCAGCGCCGGCCTCCGACCCTGACCGCCGCTTCGACCTCGGCGAAAAGGCCCGGCTCGAGGCCGAGAAAATCGATCAAGGCGGCGGCATGGCGGGCGGCATCCGGGCCGACCACGATCGGCAGATCGCGAAATCGTTCCAAGCCGTGGGAGAGAATGGTTTCGCCCTCGGTATCGATCAGCACCAGCCGCTTCTTTTTCTGCCAAAGCGCCAACGGCCGGCGCTCGTCCAGATGAACCTCGACGACATCGGGAAAGCGCCGATAGACACGAGCGTCGCGGATCCACCCGAGGGCGACCAGCCGCGCCCGTGCCGCCTTCGGATCGAACGCCAGCATCGAATCGCCGCGCTTTACCGCCAAGGCCGCAAGAACGCGTTTGCCGGCCGCTCGCTCGCGGCCGACGACATAAACCTCCCGAACCGTCAGGCCGAGGCCGCGCACCGTCGCCTCGCCCAGGGATTCCATCTCGGCGAGGGCGAGCGCGACGTAGCCCTGGCTCTTGATCCAAGCGGCACCGGCCACGAGGCCGCCGGCGAAGCCGACGGCGGCGACGGCGAGGAGAAGCTGGCGCCGGCGGCGCAACAGGATCGACGGCCGCTGCGGCCGCTTGCGGCCCTTGCCGGTAGTACGCTTGCGACCTTTCGGCCACCAGGCCTGGATCAGCGATCGCATCCGGCGTCCTCCACCATCCAGGCGACAAGGTCCTCGAATCCGATGCCCTGATGCGCCGCGATTTCCGGCACGATGCTCAACGGCGTCATGCCGGGCTGAGTATTGACCTCCAGGATATAAAGCCCCCGCCCCGCCCCCTCGGCATCGTCGTAGCGGAAGTCGGCGCGACTGACACCGCGGCAGCCGAGCGCCTGATGGGCCGCCAGCGCCCAGGCCATCGCCCGCTCGGAGACCGATTCCGGCACTCGGGCCGGGATGTGGTGCACCGCCTTGCCGTCGGTGTATTTCGCTTCGTAGTCGTAGAAACCGCTCAACGGCTCGATCTCGACGACGCCGAGAGCCCGGTCCGCCATCACCGCCACCGACAGCTCCAACCCCGGCACGTAGCGCTCGAACATCACCTCGTCGCCGTAACGCCAGTCGATGAAAGGATCGACGTTATCGCCGGGCTTGACGATGCGGACACCGATGGTCGAGCCCTCCTCCGGCGGCTTGACGACGAAGGGCGGTGCCATCGGCACCTCGCGCCGCGCCTCGGCCAGGGAGACGGTAATGCCGTCGGCGCAGGCGATGCCGGATCGCTGGAATACTTCCTTGGCCAGCGGCTTGTTCATCGCCACCGCCGAGGCCCGGACGCCGGAATGGCTGTAGGGAAGTTGCAGGATCTCCAGTAGCCCCTGGACACAGCCGTCCTCGCCCCAACGTCCGTGCAGGGCGTTAAAGGCGACGTCGGGGGTGAGACAGGCCAACACGGCGGCGATGTCGCGGCCGACATCGACCTCGCTGACGCGATATCCGTGTGCAGCCAGCGCCTTGGCGCAGGCCTTGCCGCTGACCAGCGAGACGTCGCGCTCGACCGACCAGCCCCCCATCAATACGGCGACATGGGTCGTCATGGCCCCACCTCCCCGACACCGGCGCCGTGGTGGCGGCCAAGACGCCGGATCTCCCATTCGAGCGTGACGCCGGTCGTCTCCCGGACCCGGCGGCGAACCTCCTCGCCCAAAGCCTCGAGATCGCCCGCGGTGGCACCGCCGGTATTGATCAGGAAGTTGCAGTGTTGCTCCGAGACCTCGGCGCCGCCGCGCCGAAGACCTCGGCAACCGGCCCGGTCGATCAGCTCCCAAGCGGTCTCGCCCGGTGGATTCTTGAAAGTGCTGCCACCAGTGCGAGCACCGACCGGCTGGCTTTCGGCGCGCGCCTCCTTGATATCGCTCATCCGGGCGGCGATCGTCTCCGGCGCCTCGGGCCGGCCTTGCAAGCGACCTTCGAGGAAGACCCAATCCTCCGGCGCTTGTGAGTGGCGGTAGCCGAGGCCGAGTTCGGCCGAGGTCGCGCGATGCAGCCGGCCGCTGCCGTCGACAGCCAGGGCGTCGATCAATACGCCCTTGATCTCGCGGCCATAGGCGCCCGCGTTCATCTTGAGCGCGCCGCCGATGCTGCCCGGAACACCGCTCAGAAACTCCAGCCCGGCCAAGCCCGCGTCGCGGGCGGCCAGGGCCACCTTGATATCCATGGCGCCGGCGCCGGCGCGGACGACCTCGCCCTCGATACGAATCGCCGCCAAGGCACGGCCGAGACGGATGACGACGCCGTCGATACCGCCGTCTCGGATCAGCAGGTTGGAGGCGGCACCGATCACGGTGAGCGGCACGTCCTCGGGCCGAGCGGCCAAGAAATGCATCAGATCGTCGCGGTCGGCGGGCTGGAACAGCACCTCGGCCGGACCGCCGACCCGAAACCAAGCAATCCCCGCGAGTGCCGCCGCCTCGTCATAGCGTCCCCGCACTTCCGGCAGGCGCGGAAGCAGACGATCGTCCTTTCGTTGCGCCGCCATCATGCCCCCGCCTCCGCCGAGCCCGGCTCCAGTATCGCCGCCAGCTCCGCCGGTAGCGCGTTGGCCCAGCCGCTAATGGAGCCGGCACCAAGGCAGATCACGATGTCGCCCGCCTCCGTCTCGCTCGCGATCATCGGCGCCAGAGCGGCCGGGCCGTCCAGCGCGACGACGTGGCGATGACCGTGACCGCGCAGTCCCTCGACCAGGGCGTCGCGGTCGACGCCTTCGATCGGTGCCTCGCCAGCGGCGTGGACGTCGGCCACGATCACCGTGTCGGCATCGTTGAAACAGGTACAGAACTCCTCGAACAGACCGTCGAGGCGGGTGTAGCGGTGTGGCTGCACCACAGCGACGACGCGACCCTCCGTCACCAAGCGGGCGGTCTCCAGCACGGCGGCGATTTCGACCGGGTGATGGCCGTAGTCGTCGATGATGGTGACGCCGGCGACCTCTCCGGTCTTGGTGAAACGGCGCTTGACGCCGGCGAAACCGGCCAGTGCCCGGCGCAGGCGATCGTCGTCCAAGCCCATCTCCGCCGCCACCGCCACCGCGGCGAGGCTGTTTTGCAAATTGTGGCGCCCCGGCATCGGCAGATGCAGCTTGGCGATGGTGCGCACCCCGCCCGGCATCCGATCGGAGAGCACGGCATCGAAGCCAGTGCCTTCGGGTCCGGCCTCGATCTCGACGGCGCGAACGTCGGCTTGTGGGCTGAAGCCGTAGGTGACGAGGCGACGATCGTTGATCCGCCCCAGCATCGACTGCACCTCGCCATGGTCGATGCAGAGCACGGCGAAGCCATAGAAGGGGATGTTCTCGACGAACGCGGCGAAGGCGGCGCGGATCTCGTCGAGATCGTCGTAGAAGTCCAGATGCTCGGCGTTGATGTTGGTGACCACGGCGACGGTCGCCGGCAGCTTGATGAAACTGCCGTCGCTCTCGTCCGCCTCCACCACCATCCAATCGCCCGCACCCAGCCTGGCGTTGGTGCCATAGGCATTGATGATGCCGCCGTTGATCACGGTCGGATCCAGGTCGGCACTGTCGAGAAGCGCCGCGATCATCGAGGTCGTGGTGGTCTTGCCGTGCGTGCCGCCGACCGCGATCGACCACTTCAGGCGCATCAGCTCGGCCAGCATCTCGGCCCGGCGCACCACCGGTACCATGCGCTCGCGCGCCGCCACGACTTCGGGATTGTCAGCGCCGACGGCGGAGGAAACGACGACGACCTGGGCCTCGCCAACGTTGGCCGCGTCATGGCCGACGGCTATTGCAACACCCAAGCGGCGCAAGCGCTGGACGTTGGCGCCGTCCGCCTGGTCCGAGCCCTGCACGGCATAGCCGAGGTTGTGCATCACCTCGGCGATACCGCTCATGCCGATACCGCCGATGCCGACGAAGTGAATGGCGCCGAAATCGAAGGGCAGCGCCTTCATGCCGCGGCCCTCCCCGTCCTCGCCCCGGCCTCGGGGCGTTCGCCATTGGCCAGCGCCACGACCAAATCGGCCAGCCGCTCGACCGCGTCGGGCCGGCCGACGGCGCCCACTCGCTCGGCCATTCGGGCCAGCACGTCGGGCCGTCGGGCCAACGATTCGAGACGCGCCGCTAGTTCCTCGGCGGTGAACCTGTCCTCCGGCAGCAGAACGGCACCACCGTCCGCCGCCAGAACCTCGGCGTTGGCGGTCTGGTGATCGTCGGTGGCGAAGCGATAGGGGCTCAGCAAGGCCGGCCGGCCGGCGACGGCGAGCTCGCTCACGGTCCCGGCACCAGCTCTGGCGATGACGAGATGCGCCGCGCCCAGCAGCTCCGGCAGCTCGTCGAAGAAACTCTGGACGACGGCCTCGACACCGATCCCGGCATAGGCGTCGGCGACCCGGTCGACGTCTTCGGTCCGGCATTGCTGGACCACACGGAGACGCGCGCGCAAACCCTCGGAGAGCTGTCCGACCGCCGCCGGCACGACTTCGCTGAAATGTCTGGCGCCCTGGCTGCCACCGAAGACCAGCAGGTGGAAGGCGCCTTCCGGTGTCGGCGCTTCGAAGCCGTGCCTGCGAAGCGCGCGGACCTCGTCACGTACAGGGTTGCCGGTGGTGATCACCCGCGGGCCGGCCCCGGCCCGAATACCCTTAGTCTCCTCGAACGACAGCGCCAGGGTGTGCGCCCTCGATACCATCAACCGGTTGACCCGCCCCAGCACCGCGTTCTGTTCGTGCAGGACGACGCGGGCCTTCATACCAGGCGCCGCCAGCAGCGTCGGCAACGAGGGGTAGCCGCCGAAACCGACCACCACCCGGGCGCGCAGGCGGCGCAGGAGACGCCGGGCCTGCATCGCGCCAGCGGCGATCGTCGCCCCGGCCAGCAACTTGCCGACGATGCCACGTCCGGCCGGCGTGGCGCTTTTCACCGTGAAGACCGCGACCTCGCCGAAGCTCGCGGCATAGGCGGCACCACGCCGATCGGTCACCACCGCCACCGAACCACCCCGTCGGCCCAGCTCGCGCGCCAAGGCTTGCGCCGGGAAGAGGTGTCCGCCGGTGCCGCCGGCGGCGATCGCGATGGTCCCGCTCATCGCCCCACCTCTCGGCGCGGGCGCCGGCGGGTCAGCGCGATCACCATGCCCATGCCGATCGATAGCGCCAACAGCGACGAGCCGCCGTAGGATATGAAGGGCAGTGTCATCCCCTTGGTCGGCAATAGGCTGAGATTGACGCCCATGTTGATCACCGCCTGCAGACCGAACTGGGTCAACAGCCCACCCGCCGCCAGCATAATGAAGAGAGTGTCCTCGCCCATCAGACGCCGATAACCGCGCAGCATGACGAAGGCGAAGAGAGCGATGATGAAGAGGCAGACGAGGAGGCCGAACTCCTCGCCGGCAACGGCGAAGATGAAGTCGGTGTGGGCATCGGGCAGCACTCGTTTGCCGATGCCTTCGCCCGGGCCGCGCCCCAGCAGGCCGCCGTTGGCGAACGCCTCGATCGCGGTCTCGACCTGGAAAGTATCGCCGATCGAAGGGTCGATAAAACGATCGATCCGGCTGGCCACATGCGGCTGGGTGACATAGGCGAGGCTGGCGGCGAGCCCACCGACCAGGGCGAGGATGCCGATCCAGAGCAGCGGCAGGCCGGCCATGAAGACCTGTGCGCACCAGACCAACGCAACCATGATCGCCATGCCGAAGTCGGGTTGCGCCACCAGAAGTACCAGCACCAACGCCGTCAGCGCGCCGGCGATCAGGTTGCCCGGTATCCCCGCCTCGTCCTTTTGCGCCGCCAGCATCCAGGCTGTGACCACGATCAGGAACGGCTTCACGAACTCGGAAGGCTGCAACGAGAAGGAACCGAGCATGAGCCAGCGACTGGCGCCCTTGACCTCGGTGCCCAGCACCAGGGTGAGCGCCAGCAGCACGATTCCGCCGACCAACCCGATCGCGGCCAAGCGGCGGATCGATCGCGCCGACAACATCGAGATCGCCAGCATCAGAGCCACCGCCGGCACCAGGAACAAAATCTGGCGGCGGGCGAAATGGAAGGAATCGAAGCCGATGCGCTCGGCCACCGCCGGGCTCGCGGCCAAGGTCAGCAAGGCGCCGGCGGCGATCAGAAGCGCCATCGCCAATAGCGTCCAGCGGTCGACCGTCCACCACCAACGGCCGACGATGCTGGTATCGGTGCGGGCCAGAACGCTCATGGCACGGCCCCTTCCGCAAGCTCTCGCGCCAACCGGGCGAAATCTTCGCCGCGAACCTCGAAGCTCGGGAATTGGTCGAACGAAGCGCAGGCCGGCGACAGCAACACGACCCGGCCCTCGCCGCCGGCCGCCGCAGCACCCCGATGGGCGGCCCGGACCGCAGTCTCGAGATCGCCCGAAATCTCGTGCGCGACCCGGCCTCGAAGCGTCTCGGCAAAAGCCGGCGCCGCCTCGCCGATCAGGTAGGCATGTTCGATCCTGGGAAAGAGCGGCGCCAGAGCGGCGATGCCACCAGCCTTGGGCAAGCCGCCCGCGATCCAATGAATGTGCTCGAAGGCGGCCAGCGCGTGCGCCGCCGCCTCGGCGTTGGTCGCCTTGCTGTCATTGACGAAGGCGATGCCGGCGGCCACCGCGACCCGCTGCATGCGATGGGCGAGACCGGGAAAGCTCTCGAGGCCTCGGGCGATCTCGGCCACGTCGAGGCCGAGCGCCAATGCCGCCGCCGTCGCCACGGCGGCGTTCTGCCAGTTATGCGCGCCGCGCAGGCTCTCGATCCCGGCCAGCGACGCAAGCCGCCCGCCGGCACCGTCTCGACCGTCGTGGATGACGCCGTCAACGACATAGATTCCGTCCTCGATCGCCCGGCCGATGGCGACCGGCAAGACCCGCCGCCCCGCCGCCCGCAAGAATCGGGCGATGGCCGCGCTCTCGGCGTCGTCGATCCCGACGACGCTGAGCGAGTCCGGCCCCGCCATTTCGAAAAGACGCCGCTTGGCGCCGACGTAGCCGGCCATGTCGCCGTGCCGATCGAGGTGATCGGGGCTCAGGTTCAAAAGCACGGCGACGGCGGGCTGAAGGCTTCGGGTCAGATCGATCTGATAGGAGGAAAGCTCCAGGACATAGACGCCGTCGGCGTCCAGCAGCTCCAGATCCAGCACCGGCCGGCCCAGATTGGCGCCGATCTGGACCCGCCGACCGGCAGTTCCCAACATATGGCCCAGAAGTGCCGTCGTGGTGGACTTGCCGTTGGTCCCGGTGATGGCGACGACGGCGGCGCGGGGCGCGCTCCGGGCGAAAAGCTCCACGTCGCCCAAGACCTCGATGCCGAGTTCCGCCGCCAGCCGGACGACGGCATGTGGTTCGGGATGGGTCAAGGGCACGCCCGGGCTCAACACCAGGCCGGCGAGGCCAGCCCAGGCCTCGGGGCCAGGCTCTTGGATCTCGATTTCCCGGGTCGCCTCGATCTCGGCGCGGCGCGTCGCGACGTCGTCCCAGGCCCGGACTCGGGCACCACCCGCCGCCAGCGCCTTGGCCGTGGCCAGGCCGCTCGCGCCCAGGCCAAACACGGCCACTGTCCTATCGCGATATGTCTCGATCCCTATCAACGTCTCACCTCAGCTTCAGGGTCGCGAGGCCGACCAACGCCAGAATCACCGAAATGATCCAGAAGCGAATGACGATGGTCGGCTCGGCCCAGCCTTTTTGCTCGAAGTGATGGTGTAACGGCGCCATCCGAAATACCCGGCGGCCGGTCAGTTTGAACGAGACCACCTGGACGATCACCGAGACGGTCTCGAGGACGAAGAGGCCGCCGACGATCGCCAGCACCAGCTCGTGCTTGGTGACCACGGCGACCGCGCCGATACCGCCGCCGAGCGCCAGGCTCCCGGTATCGCCCATGAAGACCATCGCCGGCGGCGCGTTGAACCAGAGAAAGCCGAGACCAGCCCCGACCATGGCGCCGCAAAAGATCGCCAACTCGCCCGAGCCCGGCACCGAGTGAATCTGCAAGTAGTTCGAGAAGACGACGTTGCCGGCCAGATAGGCGATCAGCGCGAAAGCGCTGGCGGCGATGATCACCGGCCCGATGGCGAGCCCGTCCAAGCCGTCGGTCAGGTTCACCGCGTTCGAGGCGCCGACCACGATGAAAGCGGCGAAAGGCAGGAAGAACCAGCCGAGCTGCAGCGCAAAATCCTTGACGAAGGGCAGCGACAGCGTCGTGGCGAGCGGCTCCGGCGTCGCCCGGACCACCCAGATCAAGGCCAGCACCGCGATGACGACCTCTATCGCCAGCCTGATCTTGCCGGGAACGCCACGGGAACTGGCACGGCTGACCTTGAGATAATCGTCGGCGAAGCCGACCAGGCCGAAGCCGATGGTGATGAAGAGAACGGCCCAGATGAAGGGATTGGTGAGATCGGCCCAAAGCAAGGTGGCGACCGAAAGCGCCAGCAGGATCAGAAACCCGCCCATGGTCGGCGTCCCCTGCTTGGTCAGGAGGTGGCGCTCGGGGCCGTCGTCGCGGATCGGCTGACCCTTGCCCTGCCGATCCTTGAGCCAGCGGATGATCCCCGGCCCGCAGACGAAACTGATGACCAATGCCGTCAATACCGCCCCACCGGTCCGGAAGGTCAGGTACCGGAACAGGTTGAAGACGATGAAATCGTCGCTCAGCGGGAACAGCAAGTTGAACAGCATTGCTTCGCTCTATTCCTCCTATCTCGCTTCCGTCGCCACCGGCCGGACACCTTCGTCGCGGTCCAACAGTGCCGCCACGATCGGTGCCATCGCCATCCCGAGCGAGCCCTTGACCGTGACCACGTCGCCGGACCGGACCGCATCGACGACGATCGGCAGCAGTGCGGCCGAGGTCTCGGCGTAGGCGCCTCGCCGCGATTCGGGCAGCGCGGCCAGCAAGGCCACCATGCAGGGACCGCAGGCGAAAACCAGATCGACCTCATTCAACGTCAGTGGCTCGGCCAGCGCGCGGTGCATCGCTTCGGCCGTTCGACCCAGTTCGAGCATGTCGCCAAGCACCGCGATCCGCCGGCCGCCGGGTCCGGGCGCGGCGTGGCCCAGCACCTCGAGGGCGGCCCGCATCGAGGTCGGATTGGCGTTGTAGCTCTCGTCGATGAGCTGGATGGCGCCGCCGTCGCAAGCCACCCGATGCTGGCGCCCACGTCCCGGAAGCGGGCCGAATTCGGCGAGTGAAAGCGCGGCCCGCCCGAGGTCGCCATCGAGTGCCTGGACCGCCGCCAGCACCGCCAGACTGTTGATCGCCCAGTGCCGACCGGGCGCGCCGACCTTGTAGGTGGCCCGAACGCCGGCGATGTCGGCGGAGACGCAAATGCAACCCGCATGCTCGACCGCCCGCAACAGGTGGACATCGGCCCGCTCGTCCTCGCCGAAGCCGAGGATCGTCGCCGCGCCGGCGGCCAGGGCGGCGTCGCGCAGCAGGTCGAAATGCGGCGTATCACGGCAGAGCACCGCCGCCCCACCCGGCCGCAGCCCCTCGAAGATCTCGGCCTTGGCGCGGGCGATCTCCTCGAGCGAGGCGAAGACCGCCATGTGGGCCGGCGCGATCGCGGTGACGAGTGCCAGGTCGGGTCGGACCATCGCCGTCAGCCGGGCGATCTCGCCCGGGTGGTTCATGCCCAACTCGAAGATGGCGAAGTCGCAGACGCGCGGCATCCGCGCCAGGCTCAACGGCACGCCCCAGTGATTGTTGAGGCTGGAGGCGCTGGCATGGGTCTCGCCTTGCCCCGCCAAGACGTGGCGTAGCGCCTCCTTGGTGCCGGTCTTGCCGACGCTGCCGGTGATCGCGACAAGCTTGGCCGAGACCTCGGCCCGGCGGGCCCGGCCCATAGCCTCCAGCGCCACCAGCGTATCGTCGACGACGAGGAGCGGGCGATCCTCGGCCAAGCTGGCCGGTCGCCTGGCCACCATCGCTGCGGCGGCACCGGCATCGAAAGCCTGGGCGACGAAGTTGTGGCCATCGAAATTGGGCCCCTCGATGGCCACGAAAAGCTCTCCCGGCCGGATCGAACGGCTGTCGATGACGACGCCGACGGCCGACCAGCCGGCGGTGACCTCGCCGCCGGTCGCGGCGCCTGTCGCCGCCGAGGTCCAGAGCGGATCCGTCTTCATGGCGGCCCACCTCCGCCTTCGAGTGCCGCCCGCCGGGCCTCTTCGCTGTCGTCGAAGGGATAGACCCGGTCGCCGACATATTGGCCGCGCTCGTGGCCCTTGCCGGCGATCAGCAGCAGATCGCCGGCTTCCAGGCCAGCGAGGCCGGCCAGAATCGCTTCCGCCCGATCGCCGATCTCGACCGCGCCCGGACAACCGACCAGCACCTCGGCGCGGATCAACGCCGGGTTCTCGCCACGAGGGTTGTCGTCGGTGACGATGACCCGGTCGGCGAGCCGAGCCGCGATCCGTCCCATCTCGGGCCGCTTGCCCTTGTCCCGGTCGCCGCCGCAACCGAAGACCAGAACGAGGCGGCCGTCTACATGGGGGCGGAGCGCCTTGATCGCGCTCTCCAGGGCATCGGGCTTGTGCGCATAGTCGACATAAATCGGCGCCCCGGTGCGATGGCGCGCGACCAGATCAAGACGGCCCGGCACACCTTCCAACTCGCCGAGCCCTCGAATTGCGGCCTCGCGATCGCTGCCCGTGGCCAAGGCGAGAGCGAGCGCGCAGAGCGCGTTGCTGGCCTGGAAATCCCCCATCAGTGGCAACCGGATCTCCGAGCGGATGCCGAAGACCTCGAGCTCCAGGCGTTGCCCGGCCGGGTCGCTGGAAAGGCCGCGAAGACGAACATCCGAGGCACCGCCGCCATAGCTGAGGATCTCGTGGCGGCGCCCGGCGCAGGTCTTCTTCAGCCGCTCGAAGACCTCGCTGTCGGCATTCAGGACCGCGGTGCCACCTTCGCCCATGACGACGGTGAAGAGGCGCAGCTTGGCGGCGAGATAGGCTTCGCTGTCTGCATGATAGTCGAGATGGTCCCAACCGAAATTGGTGAAGGCGGCGGCCTCGATCCGAACCCCGTCGAGGCGACGCTGGTCGAGACCGTGGCTCGAGGCCTCCAATGCCAGATGCTCGATGCCGCGATCGGCGAGCTCGGCCAGATGACGATGCAGCGTGATCGGCTCGGGCGTGGTGTGCGCCAAAGACTCCTCGTCGTCGCCGGAGAGAACGCCGAGGGTGCCGAGGCTGGCCGCGGGCAGGCCGAGACCGGACCAGAGCTGCGCGGTGAAATTGACCACCGAAGTCTTGCCGTTGGTACCGGTGACCGCGACCACCGTCTCGGGCTGGTGGGCAAAGAAGCGCGCCGCCAAGCGCGCCAGGCGATGGCGTGGCTCGGGGTCGGCCAGGACCGGCACGGGAAGCGCGTCGAGCCTGGAATCGGGCGCCGCCAAGACCGCCACGGCGCCCTTCGCCACGGCCTCGGCGATGAAGTCGAAGCCATCGAGCCGGGTGCCGGAAAGCGCGGCGAAAAGGTCGCCCGGCCGGGTCCGGCGGCTGTCGACGCTGAGGCCGCCGATCTCGACGGTTCCGGCCGCGCCTTCGACGGCGCCGTTGGTGAGGTCAGAAAGACGCAAGGCGCGACCTCCTGCCCTCGAGGGCGATATGCATCGCTTCGGCGACGATGGGCCGGCTTTCGTCGATCGCTCCGACGCCGAGCAAGGGTGCGATCCGGGCGATGACGCGGCCGGTGGTCGGCGCCGCGTTCCAACCCGCGGTGGCGAAACCGAAGGTCGCCTTGGTGGGCCGCGGCTCATCCAGCATGACGAAGACCAGGTAGCGAGGTTGGATCATCGGAAAGACCCCGACGAACGAGGCGATGAGGGCGCGCCGATCGTAGCCGCGCGAGATCGCCTTCTCGGCCGTCCCGGTCTTGCCACCGACCAAATAGCCCGGCACGCCGGCCTTCTTGGCCGTACCCTCGACGACGACGGCCCGGAGCAGCCGGCGCATGGTGTCGGAAGTCCGCTTCGAGACTACCCGGACGCCGGCCGGCGGCGGTCCCTCTCGGCGCAGCAGGGTCGGCGGGCGGAGGATGCCGCCGTTGACGATCGCGGCGGCGGCACTGGCGACTTGCAGCGGGCTGACCGCGATGCCGTGCCCGAAGGCCACGGTCATGGTGTTGATCTCGCGCCAGGGCGACGGACTGAGGGGCGAGCCCACCTCGGGCAGCTCGATCGCGGCGCGGTGCAACATGCCGAGGCGGCGCAAGAAGGCCTGCTGTCGCTCGCCGCCGAGGTCGAGCGCCATCTTGGCCGAACCGATATTGGAGGAGAAGACGAAGATCTCCGGCACCGACAGCCAGCGTTTTTTCGGGTGGCTGTCGTGAATGGTGAAGCGGGCGGCGCGCAGCGGCTTGGTGGCGTCATAGCCGTCCTTCAGGCCGACCTTGCCGCTTTCGAGCGCCATCGCGGTGTTGAAGATCTTGAAGATCGAGCCGAGCTCGTAAACCCCGAGACTGATGCGATTGAAGCGCGCCAACTGCGAAGCAGCTCCGGCATGGTTGGGGTCGAAGTCGGGCAGCGAGACCAGCCCCAAGGTCTCGCCGGTCCGAACGTCGAGCACGATGCCGCCTGCGCCGCGCGCATGGAAGCGTGCCATGGCGGCGGTCAGTTCGTCGTAAAGCGCATGTTGCACGCGGACGTCCAGCGAAAGAGCCAGCGGCTCGCCGGCCCGTGCCCGCCCCATCAGTGCCTCGTCGAAGAATTTCTCGACGCCGGCGATGCCATTGTTGTCGACATCGACGAAGCCCAAGGCGTGCGCCGCCAGGTTGCCCAAAGGATAGACGCGGCGCTGCTCCTCCTGAAAGGCGAGCCCCGGAATGCCAAGACTGTTGATGGCGTAGTGTTGGCGTGGCGTCAGGTTTCGCTTCAGCCAAACGAAGGCACGGCCCGAGCCCAACTTGCCGACGATCTCCGCTCGGCTCAGCTCCGGCAGGATTCGACTGAGTTGGTCGGCCGCCGCTTCCGGCTCCAGAACGACGCGCGCATCCGCATAGAGCGAGGGCGAGACCAGATTGGTCGCCAGCAGGACGCCTTGGCGGTCGACGATGTCGGCCCGATCGACGATCCGGGGGCTCTGGACTTGGGCCCGATCGAGCCTGGATCCACCCGGCTCGCCGAGCAGCATCACCTCGCCGAGACGAAAGGCGATGACGGCAAAGCAGATGGCGAAGATGGCCCCCATGAATTGCAGCCGGCCCCGCCCGGTCCGCAACCAGTCGCGCGTCGCCTTCGGGCTCTCCGGCGCCGTGGTGGCATCGGGCCTGGTATCGTGCAAATCGTTCATTCGCTTTGCCCCGTGCCGACCAGCAGCAGGCCCTTCAGCGGCAGCGGTTTGTGAGCGGGCCGCGGCAAGCCATCGCTTTCGGCTTCGATTTCGATTTCCATCCGCCGCCTCGGCAGTTGCGCCAAGTCGCCGGTTTGGCTTGGCGCGATCGGCCGCAAGGCTAGGTACTCGACGTGGCGAACCGCCAGCTCCTGCAGTCGTTCGGGCCGGTTCAGATAACTCCACTCCGCCTTCAGGACCTGGATCGTCTTCTCCTCGTCGATGAGTTGGCGGTCGAGGGCAACCAGTTGGCGTTCGATCCGCTGGGTCTCATTCTTCAACAGATAGAGGCCGATCGAGAGGCCCCCGAGAAGGAGGACCGTCAGGGTGGCGAGCAGGGGCCGCATCAGGCCACCGCCTCCAGGATCGGAGCTGGTGCCGCGGTCCGGACTGCGGCCCGCATCCGGGCCGAGCGGGCACGTGGATTTCGCGCGCATTCATCTTCCGAGGGACGCTTGACGCCCCTGAAAAGCAGTTTGAAGGTCGGCGTCGCCGGCTCTCGGTCCGGCGGCGGCAGGTGGCGCGAGACCGTCGGCGCGGACCCGCTTCTGGATCCGAGAAAGCGCTTCACTTCGCGATCCTCGAGCGAGTGAAAAGAAACCACGACCAAGCGCCCGTCGGGTGCCAGCAGGCGCTCGGCCGCCTCCAGGCCGCGGGCCAACTGGCCGAGCTCGTCGTTGACGTGGATGCGTAACGCTTGAAAGGTTCGTGTCGCCGGGTGCAGGCGCGCCCCACGACCGGCGCCGCCGACGACGCGGGCGACGATCCGGGCCAACTCGCCGGTCCGCTGGATGGCCGCCTCGCGGCGGGCTTCGACGATCGCCCGGGCGACGGCGCGGGCGCGGCGTTCCTCGCCGTAGAAGTGGATGACGTCGGCCAGCTCGGTCGCGCTGGCGTGGTTGACGAATTCGGCGGCGTCGGGGCCGACCTGCTCCATCCGCATGTCCAGGGGGCCATCGCTCTGAAAGGAGAAACCGCGCTCGGGCTCGTCGACCTGCATGCTGGAGATACCGAGATCGAGAACGACGCCGTCGACACCCCGGGCGGCGCGATCGGCGAGCAGCTCCCCCATCGCCGCAAAGCGTCCGGCGAGGAAATAGAAGCGATCGGGAAACTCCGCCTGCAAGCGCGCGCCGAGCGTCGCCGCGTGGGGGTCGCGGTCGATGCCGTAGACGACGCAGCCGGCGGCGCCGAGTATCGCCAGCGCGTAGCCACCGGCGCCGAAGGTGCCGTCGACATGGTGCTCGCCGTCCGCCGGCGCCAACGCCGCCAGGACTTCTCGCAGCATCACCGGCTCGTGTCCGGCCTCGGCGCGGGGCGGGCTCATGCGCCCTCCCCTTCTCCGCCGGGCCCGCGCATCAATTCGAAGCGGGGCGCTTCTTCGCTGGCCCGTCGGATGGCCTCGCTCTCGTAAGCCTCGTAGGCCTCCGGCTCCCAGATTTGGAAGGTGGCGCCGCGCCCGGCGAAGGCGGCGTGCTCGCCGAGCCCGGCATGCGCCAACAGCGCCGGCGGCAACATCACCCGGCCCTCGCCGTCGAAGGCGAGGGGATAGCTTCGGGTCAGCAGCGCGGCGGCGAAATCGCCGTGCGCGTCGGAGAAGGGATTGAAGGTATCGATGCTCTCGGCGACCCGCTCCAGGCGGTCCATGCCGCAAGCCTCGATCGCCGGCGAGACCGGCGAGGGATAGGCGACGATGCCGTTGAAGCTTTGCTGGGCCAGGATGGCACGCCAACGGGCCGGCACCGAGACCCGGCCCTTCCTGTCGACCTTGTTGTCGAAACGCGAAAAGAAATAGCGCTCCACCAAACCGCTCCCCGCCGCCCGCCGTCGATGCGCGCCGGATGAAACGAAAACGCAGCCGGCACGCGTCCCGGCTCAATGTGGGACATGATGGGATACCATGGGATATTATGGGCGTCAATGGTTTTTGCTTGTGAATTTCACGGTTTTCAAGTGTTCGTGAGAACAGAATCCAAACCTCGTGTGAAGAGATGAATCAGGCACAAGATCTTCTCCGGTAACAATTCATGGTTTATCTAGAAAGCCAATGCGGCGGAATTATGTTCTACAAACGTTCTTATTGTGTTGAGCCCAAAAAGAGGTGTCGAAGGGCAACCGCGTGCAAGAATAGGGCCGTCCGAGATCGCGGTCGCGGGCCAGAGGGAAACGCGCCGGTTTACACAAGCGCGGGCGCGCCGGACAGTAGGCGCAAGAACCGGTAGCAACCGAGACGAGGGACGACAATTATGAAGGCATCGGATCTATTCGTCCGCGCCCTCGAGGCCGAGGGGGTAGCACATATATTCGGCATACCCGGTGAGGAAAACGCCGATTTGATGCTCTCGCTGACGGAGAGCGATATTCATTTCGTGCTCTGCCGGCATGAACAGGCCGCCGCCTTCATGGCCGACGCCTATGGCAGGTTGACCGGCAAGGCCGGCGTCTGTCTCGGCACGCTGGGCCCGGGCGCCACCAATCTGGTTACCGGCATCGCCGACGCCAACATGGACCGCGCGCCGGTGGTCTGCATCATCGGCCAGGCCGACACCGAGCGGCTGCACAAGGAAAGTCACCAGAACATGGACTCGGTGACGATGTATCGGCCGATCACCAAATGGGCGCAGACGATCCACCACCCGGCCAACATCCCGGAAGTGGTGCGCAAGGCCTTCAAGCTGGCCGAGGCCGAAAAGCCCGGCGCGGTGCTGATCGAGCTGCCAGAGGACATCGCCGAGGGCGAGGTCTCGGCGGAGCCGCTGCCGGTGATGAGTGCCCGACGCGCCGGCGCCGACTACCTGGCCGTGGCCCGTGCCGTCGACCTGATCACGGAAGCCAAGGATCCGATCCTGCTGGCCGGCAACGGCGCCGTCCGCAAGCAAGCCGCCAAGCAGCTTCGCCGCCTGGCGCGTAAGACCGGCATCGGCGTCGTCAACACCTTCATGGGCAAGGGCGCGGTACCGCGCGACGACGAGCACTGCCTCTTCACCCTCGGGCTGCAGGGCGGCGACCACGTCAATTGCGCCATCGATTGCGCCGACCTCGTCATCTCGGTCGGCTACGATCTGGTCGAATACAGCCCCTCCTACTGGAACAGCCACAACCTGGCGAAAAAGATCGTTCATATCGATTTCCAGCCCGCCGAGGTCGACCAAGACTATCCGGTGGCGGTCGACGTCGTCGCCGATATCGGCGACGCGCTCTGGCAGATCAACGAGGAGATCAATCGCCGCCACGAAGGCCGGCTGCCGCTCTTCGACATTGCCCGCCGGGCCGGCCTGCGCCGCACCATTCTCGACGACTTCGGGATGGAGGACGCCGACACCTCGTTTCCGATGAAGCCGCAGAAGGTGCTGTCCGAGGTACGCGACTTCCTCGATCCCGCCGACATTCTGCTGTCGGATGTCGGCGCCCACAAAATGTGGATCTCGCGCTACTACCAGTGCGACGAGGCCAACACCTGCCTGATCTCGAACGGTTTCTGCTCGATGGGTTTCGCTCTGCCGGGGTCGATCGGCGCCAAGTTCGCCTGTCCGGACAGCCGCGTCCTCTCGATCAGCGGCGATGCCGGCTTTCTGATGAACGTGCAGGACCTGGAGACCGCGGTTCGCCTCGGCGTCAACATCGTGGCGATGATCTGGGTCGATGGCGAATACGGCCTGATCAAGTGGAAGCAGCAGAACCGGTTCGACGGCCGCCATTCCGATCTCGCCTTCCAGAACCCGGATTTCGAGCTGTTGGCCCGCGCCTTCGGGATGTGGGGCCGGACCCTGACCGCGCCGGACCAGCTCCGGCCGGCGCTGGAGGAAGCCTTTGCCCAAAAAGGGCCGGCGCTGATCGCGGTACCGATCGATTATGCCGAGAACATGAAGCTGACCCAACGGCTGGGCGAACTCGCCTGCGCCATTTGAGTGGTTTCGAGTGCTGGCGCGCGACTAGCGAAGGGCGCCGATGAACGGCAGGTGGCGGTAGCGCTCGGCATGGTCGATACCGTAACCGACGACAAAAATGTCCTCGACGGTGAAGCCGGAGAAGTCCGGCTGAAACTCAACCTGCCGTCGGCAGGGCTTGTCGATCAGGGCGCAGGTCCAAATTCGGGCGGCACACGCCTCGACCAGCAGGTCCCGGGCCCGGACGAGCGAGCGACCGCTGTCGGCGATGTCGTCGACCAACAGGATCTCGGCGTTCCGAACCGCGGCGGGAAGTTCGCCGGCCAAGCGCACCTGCCCCGAGCTCTGGCGTTCATCGCCATAGCTGGCCAGGCAAACGAACTCGATTCCCGGCGTTCGCCCGTGCCGGTCCAGCCTCCGGACGAGATCCGCGACGAAGACGAAGCAGCCCTTCAGAATGCCGACGACCAGGAACTCGCGGGGCAGCGTGCCGGCGATCTCGGTCGCCAACGCGTCCACCCGACGCGCGATCGTCTCCTCGTCGAAGAGCTTGGCCACCGTGCTCATGCCGCGCCTCCGTCGGCTGGATCGATCGCCAATCCTAGCTGCCTCGTCGATTTGCGGGATTGCGCTACGTCATGGACGAGCGACGGCGGATAGGCCATCTCCTAGGGGTTGAGCGGAGACCTTCGATCATGTCGTCCAGGGCTTTCATCGAGCGGCTGCCGAAGGCCGAATTGCATCTCCACATCGAGGGCACGCTAGAGCCGGAGATGATGTTGGCGCTCGCCGAGCGGAATGCGGTCGCGCTGCCGTATCGGAACGCGACCGAGGCCAGGGCCGCCTACCGCTTTCGGAACCTGCAGGATTTTCTGGAGCTCTACTATGCCGGCCTCGGCGTGCTGAAGACTGCGGCCGATTTCCACGCCCTGACCCTGGCCTACCTGGAAAAGGCGGCGCGCCAGAACGTCCGCCATGCCGAGATCTTCTTCGACCCGCAGGCCCATACGATGCGAGGCATCGCCTTCGAGACCGTCATCGACGGCATCTGGCGGGCGCTCCAAGAGGGCCGGCAAAAGTGGGGGCTGTCGAGCCGGCTGATCATGTGCTTCCTCAGACACCTCGACGCCGAGGCGGCGATGGCGACACTTGCGGCGGCATTGCCGCACCGGGACCGGATTACCGCCGTCGGCCTCGACTCGAGCGAGCGCGGCAATCCGCCGGAGAAGTTCGCCCATGTCTTCGCCCGGGCCCGCGCCGAAGGCTTCCTGGCCGTCGCCCATGCCGGCGAGGAGGGGCCGGCCGACTACGTCCGCCAGGCCCTGGACGATCTCGCCGTCGCCCGCATCGACCACGGCAACCGGGCCCTCGAAGACCCAGGGCTGGTCCGGCGCCTGGCGCGGCAGCGGATACCACTGACGCTCTGCCCGCTTTCCAATCTGAAGCTCGGCGTGATCGACGAGATGGCCCGGCACCCGCTGGCCCGGATGCTGGAGCTGGGTCTCGCCGTCACCGTGAACTCGGACGATCCGGCCTATTTCGGCGGCTATATCAACGAGAACTACCTGGCGGTTCAGGAAGCGCTGGGGCTCTCCGAGGCGGCGCTCCGTCAATTGGCGCGGAACTCGTTCGAGGCCTCGTTCCTGCCGGCGTCGGAAAAGCAGGCGCTGATCGCCGAAGTCGACGCCACGGCCGGCGGATAGGCCGGAAAAGCGGGCGCCAGACGGCCTATAAGCCGGGTTCTGTCTTCGCCGCGGCCACTTTCGCGACGGTCGACGACCATTCATCTGGGACGCCCGTTACCGGACGCCTCCTGCGACCTACCCGGACGGCTCGGCCCGAAAACCCTGCCTACCGAAACCGAAGCCCCGGCGCGCCGCCCCTATCCGGTCTTGCTCCCGGTGGGGTTTACCATGCCGTCCCCGTCGCCGGGAACGCGGTGCGCTCTTACCGCACCCTTTCACCCTTACCCCGGGGCCCGAGGGCCCGAGGGCGGTTTGCTTTCTGTGGCACTTTCCCTGGGGTCACCCCCGCCGGGCGTTACCCGGCACCGCGTTTCCGTGGAGCCCGGACTTTCCTCCCCCGAAGCCGGCGAGCCGACGCCAAGGGCGACCGTCCGGCCGTCTGGCGACCTTGAGTTAAGCCCGCCCGGCCAATTGGTCAAGGAGTTGTGCCAGGATGGCGCGGGTTTCGGGGTCGGCGATGCCGGTGACGGCGGCGGCCCGCCAATGACGCTGGAAAGCGGAGACGGTGCGTTCGGTCTCGGTACCGTAGCCGCCACCCGGCCGGATGGCGTAGCCGAAGCGGCCGAGAGCGCCCTGCAGGCCGTGGATCAGCGCCGGCTCGGCGCCGGGGCCGATGCTCCCGAGGCGCCAGTCGATCACCACCGGCGCCGCCGGCCAGAGGCCGATGCCGGCCGCCGCCAGGCCTTGCCAGTCGAACAGCTCGCCCGGGTCCTGCTTCCGCCCCGGCGCCACGTCGGAATGGCCCAACACCCGATGCGAGGGGATCCGGTGTCGCGCCATGATCTCCGCCGCCAGTGCGATCAGGGCCGTCATTTGCGCTTCGGGGAACGGCCGATAGCCGAACTCGTGCCCCGGATTCACCAGCTCGATGCCGATCGAGCGGCCGTTGACGTCGTGGGCGCCGGCCCAGGCCGCGACGCCCGCATGCCAGGCGCGCCGTGCCTCCGGCACCAGGCGGCTGACGGCGCCAGCCTCGTCGATCAGATAGTGGGCGCTGACCTTGGCCGCCGGGTCGACCAATCGCGCCAGCGCCGCTTCGGCCGTGGCCATCCCGGTATAGTGCAACAGCAGGATATCGATTGCCGTGCCCGGCGGCCGCGCGTCGTGGTTCGGCGAGGGTTGCTCCCAGATCGGCGCCACCGGGGCCGGGCTCCGGCTCAGGACCAGCCGCGCTGGCGGCGGATCGTGTCGTAGGCGTCGTTGATGGTCGCCATCTTTTTGTTGCCGAGGTCGATGAATTCCTGCGGCAGGCCTTGCGCGATCAACCGGTCGGGATGGTTTTCGTGGGTCAGCTTGCGGTAGACGCGCTTCGCCTCCTCCTCGCCGACGTCGTGCGCCAAGCCCAGGATCAGATAGGGATCGGCGGCATCGGGCGGGGCGTGATGCGCGCGGATACGTTGGAACTCATGCTCCTCGAAGCCGAAGATCTCGCCCACCCCCCGCAGGTAGACGAGTTCCGCCGGGTGGATCATGTTGTCGGCCTTGGCGATGTGGAAGAGCCCGTGCAACAGGTCCTCCAGCACCTCCGGATTGCCCTCGAACAGACGCGCGACCTGGCGGGCATAGGGCTCGTAGCCGGCCGCGTCCTTGCGCGCCATGTCGAAGATGCGGCCGACGTTGCGGATCTCGTCCGGCGGCACGTGGAAGACCTCGCGAAAGGCCTGGACCTCGTCGCGGGTGACGACGCCGTCGGCCTTCGCCATCTTGGCCCCCAGCACGATGACGCCGATCGTGAAGGCGATCTGCTTGCTGCCGTCGCCGACATCGGTCTCCTTGGCCAGCCGATCGACGGCATGCCCCGCGATTCCGCCCAGTAGCGCACCGATCGGCCCGCCGAAGGCGAAGCCCGCGGCACCGCCGATGATCTTGCCCCAAATACTCATGCCACCATCCACCGCCTCGTCACCGGCACTCTATACCACCGATCCCAGTTACGCAGTCATTGCGGCGAAACCGTGGCGCCGACGGCGCCGTGCAGGCCAGCCCAAGCCTCGGCCCGGACGTCGTAGAGCCAGACGCCCCGGACGCCATAGACCTCGACCAGACCGCAATACTGCAGGCCGAGCTTGGTCAGGACGCGCTGCGAGGCGGTGTTGGCCTGGCCGGTCACGGCGACGATCCGCTGGAGGCCCAGATCCTCGAAGCCATGGCGGAGGAGACGTCCGGCCGCCTCCGTCGCGATGCCGCGGTCCCAGGAGGCCCGGGGCAGGCGATAGCCGATCTCGATCTCCTCGCCGCCGTCGAGATGTATCAAGGCGACCCAACCGTGGAAGGCCTGCCTCCGCCGCTCCCGGATGGCCCAAAGGCCAAGCGGGCCCAAGGGCGGCTCGTCGATGAAGGCATGCGCCGCCGCCAAGGCCCGGGCATGGGTGCGGACGCCCGAGCCGATGTGACGCATCACCTCGGGGTCCGAATTCATCGCCGCCAGCGGCGCCACGTCGGCACGGGTCCAGCCGTCCAGGATCAACCGCTCGCTCTGCAGTCGTTGCACGTTCGTCTCCCTATCCCGTTACCATTGTCGCACGAAACGCCGCCTCGTCCCCTCCCCCTGCCCCCTCCCATCGAGGGAGGGGGGAAGTAAGGTCTTGAACTTCAGGATCGGAAACCTAGACAAAAAGGGCGGTACAAGCGTGTTCCTCGGGCTTCTCGACCGGCTGGGCCGGCACGCCACCACGGTGCTGGCGCTGGGTGCGCTGGTCGGACTGGCGGTGCCGCCGCTGGCCGACTTGCTGCGCCCTTACTTGGTGCCGATGATCCTCTTCACCTTCACGGCGGGGTTGCTGCGGCTCGATTATCGCACCCTCTGGCATTACCTCCGGAGGCCGGCGCGACTGGTCGTCGTCACCGCCTTTCTGCTCGCCTTGAGGCCTGTCCTGGTGCTGCTCGTGCTCGGGTCGTCGGGACTGCCGAGCGGTCTCGTCGCCGCGGTCGTGGTGATGGCGATGGCGCCGCCGATCTCGACCGCCGGCTCCTTCGCGCTGATCCTGGGCCTCGACGCCGAGTTCGCGGTCAGCGTGGTGCTGTTGAGCACGGCCTTGGCGCCGCTGACGCTGCCGGCGCTGGCGGTCGGCCTGCTCGACCTCGAACTCGGAATCTCGCTCGCCGCCTTCGCCGGCCGCCTCGCCCTCATCATCGGCGCCGCATTCCTGATCACCTTCGTTCTGCGGCGCTGGTTTTTCGACTGGAGCTTCGTCGAGCGGAACGCCAAGCGGATCGACGGCGCCGCGATCCTGGGCCTGGTCGCCTTCGCCGCGGGGATCATGTCGGGTGTCACCGAGGTCTTGCTGGCCCGGCCGCTGGAGGTGCTGCTCTACATCGCCATCGCCTTCGCCGCCAACGTGGCCCTGCAGTTGCTCGGCGCCTTGATCTTCTGGCGATCCGGCCGACGCCTGGCACTGACCATCGGCTACATGACCGGCAACTGCAACATGGGTCTGGTGCTGGCGACGCTGCCGGATACGGCACCGTTCGAGATCTTCATGTATTTCGCGCTGGCGCAGCTGCCGATGTACATGCTGCCGGCGCTGACGCTGCCGCTCTATCGCCGCCTGGTGGCGCGGCCGCATTGATGGCACGGGCCGGCGCCCCTAGAGTGGAGCGGACACTCCGACGAGGCTCGAATGGCCGATAGCCCCACCGACCTGCGGATCGCCGATCCCGGTATCCGCGCCCTCTTCACCCAGGATGCGCGCTGGCAGGCCTGGCTCGACGTCGAGGCCGCGCTGGCCGAGGCGGAGGCGGAGCTTGGCATGATCCCGGCGACGGCGGCCGTGGAAATCCGGGCCAAGGCCCGGCTGGAGCTGTTGGACCGGTCCCGGATCGAGGAGGGCCTGCGCCGTACCGCGCATCAACTGGTGCCGTTGATCTGGGAATTGGCCCGGGTCTGCGAGGGCGATGCGGGCGACTATGTGCATTGGGGCGCCACGACCCAGAACATCGTGCAGACCGGCGATTTGCTGCTGTTGCGCCGGGCGCATGGCATCTTCCTCGGCCAGATCGGCGCCGTCCTGGCGTCGATGGCGGAGCTGGCGGAGCGCTCGGCCGAGATGGCGCTGCCGGGCCGCACCCACGGCCAGCACGCGGTCCCGGTCACCTTCGGCCTCAAGGTCGCGGCCTGGATCGACGAGTTCTGCCGCCATGTCGAGCGGCTGCGGGGGATCGAGGGGCGCCTCTTCGTCGCCATGTTGGGCGGTGCCGCCGGCTCCGCCGCCTCCTTCGCCGAGCACGGCCTCGGGGTGCAGACGGTGCTGGCGCAGCGGCTCGGGATGGGAGAGATGCAAGTACCGGCCCGCACGATCGGCGACCACGAGGCGGAATACGTCACCCTTCTGGGCCTGATCGCCGCGACATCGTCGAAGATCGCGCACGAAATCTATACCCTGATGAAGGACGAATTCGGCGAGGCCGAGGAGCCGGTGCCGCCCGGCACCGTCGGCTCCAGCACCATGCCGCAGAAACGCAATCCCTTCCTCTCGCAGGACGTGATGGCGGCGGCGGCCGAAATCCGCTCGCTGGTGCCGCTGGCGCTCGAGGCGATGCAAACCGAGCATGAGGCCAACCGCATGACCAGCCTGATGATGCGTCGCGCCCTGTCGCAATCTTGCTGCCTGATGGGCGACATCCTGGCCCGGCTTCAGGTCCTGATGGCAGGCCTCGACCTGAAGCCCGAACGAATGCGCCAAAACCTCGACCTGACCGGCGGCCTGATCATGGCCGAGACCATCATGCTGGCGCTGGCCGCCCATATCGGCCGGCAGGAAGCGCACGACGTCGTCTACGACGCGGCACAAGCCGCCGCCACCGGCGAAGCGCGCTTCCAGGACCTGCTGGCGGCCGACGATCGGGTTCGCCATCACCTGTCGGGGCCTGAGATCGAGGCCCTGATCGATCCGGTCGGATACACGGGCGAAAGTGCGGCCATCGCGCGCCGGCAAGCCCAGCGCGCCCGCGACCTGGTGGCCGAGCTTCCCGCCTCGCCGGGCGGCGTGTAGGCTCGCCCGCATCATGGCAACCGTTCTGATCACCGGCGCCAGCCGCGGCCTCGGGCACGAGTTCGCCCGCCAATACGCCACCGAGGGCTGGCGCGTCCTCGCCTGCTGCCGGAACCCCGGGACCATGGCTGGGCTCGCGAGTGAAGCCGTCTCGGCGCATCAACTCGATGTCGACGACGCAGCCTCGGTCACCGCCTGTCGCGAGGCGATCGGCAGCACCGCGATCGACCTGCTGATCAACAACGCCGGCGTCATCGGCAACCGGGGCGCCGGCCTCGGCGACATGGACTACGCCGCCTTCGAGGCTTGCCTCAGAACCAACGTGCTGGGACCCATGCGCGTCGCCGAAGCCTTCGTCGACCTGCTGGAGGCGGGCCGGCAGAAGAAGCTGGTGACGATCTCCTCGCGGATGGGCTCGATCGCCCAAGCGGCGCCGAACGCGATGATCTATCGAACCTCGAAGGCCGCCGTGAGCATGCTGGTGAAGTGCCTCTCGGAGGAACTCAGGCCGAAGAACATCGCCGCCGTCGTCCTGCACCCGGGCTGGGTCCAGACCGACATGGGCGGGGCTGCCGCCGCGCTGACGCCGGGCGACAGCGTCACCGCCATGCGCCGCGTTATCGCCGGCCTAGGCCCTGCCGATACCGGCCGCTTCCTCAACTACGACGGCGGCGAGATACCCTGGTAGGGAGCGAGTAATGCCGAGCCCGGCCCGCCCGATATTCCGATCGAGAGCCGCCGGCGCGATCTTCGACCTGCCTCGCGTCGCTTGACATTATTCCATTCATGGAATATTTCTTCGAATGAACTGGAACGTGGAGTATACGAACGAGTTCGGCGCTTGGTGGGCCGACCTCGCCGACCGGGAGCAGGAGGATACTGCCGCTGTCGTCGAGCTGCTGGTGGACTTTGGACCGCGTCTCCCATTTCCGCATTCATCCGGCATCCAAGGCTCTCGGCATGGCCATATGCGTGAGCTTCGGGTGCAGAGCGGCGGCAGGCCAATTCGCGTCTTCTACGCCTTCGACCCGCGCCGAACGGCAATTCTTTTGATCGGTGGCGACAAAACCGGAGATGACCGATTCTACGATAGATACATTCCGATTGCCGATAAGCTCCACGACATTTATTTGGGCGAGCTGCGAAGGGAGGGACTGATCGAATGACCGGACATCGCCCTTTCAACGATCTGACGAAGAACCTCTCGAAGGAACGTAGAGCCTCGGTCGAGGTGAAGAAGCGGAAACTGCGCGCCGAGATGCCTCTTTACGAATTGCGCCGGGCGCATCAGTTGACGCAGCGGGAATTGGCCAAGACCTTGAACGTCGGCCAGCCGGCGATTGCCAAGATGGAGCGACGCACGGACATGTACGTCTCGAACCTGCGTTCCTATGTCGAGGCCATGGGCGGCCGACTGCGCGTCGTTGCCGAGTTTCCCGACGGTGACGTCGATATCGCGAATTTCGCCGACATCGACAATTCTGACACTGTTTGAGATTCCAATACCTCGACCCGGCGCGAGGCATTCCCCTCAAATACTGAAATAGCGTGCCTGGGGGTGGTGCAGAACGATCGCCGAGGTCGATTGCTCCGGGTAGAGCTGATCCGATTCCCCCATCTCCAGCCCGATTCTCTCGGCGCCCAATAGCTCCAACAGCAAGTGCTGGTCGGCGAGGTTGGGGCAGGCCGGGAAGCCGAAGGAATAGCGGGCCCCCTGATAGCCGTGGTTCAACAGCTTGTCGCGCTCGCGCGCGTCCCGGTGACCGAAGCCGAGTTCGGCCCGGATCCGCTGGTGCACGACCTCGGCCAGCGCCTCCGCCATCTCAACGCCGAGACCATGTAGATAGAGGTAGTCGCGGTAGCGGTCGGCCTGGAACCAGTCGCGGGCCACCTCGGAGGCGTGCTGACCGATGGTGACGGCCTGCAGTCCGATGATGTCGCGCTCGGGGCTCGAGATGTCGCGGATGAAGTCGGCGATACAAAGGCCGCCGGCGCGGCTTTGCCGGGGCAGGCTGAACCGGCCGAGCTCGCTCTCGCCGTCTTCGTCGAAGAGCACCACGTCGTCGCCGTCGCTGGCCGCTTTCCAGTAGCCGTAAACCGCCTTCGGCTCGAGAATTTCCTCTTTCACGCAGCGCCCGACCAGGTCGATCAGGATCGGCTTCACCTCCTTCTCGGCCCAGGCCATGTATTCGGGCAGGCGCCGACCCTGCTTGCGGTAGCCCCAGTGGAACTGGAACAGCATCCGCTCGTTCAGGTACGGCAACAGGTCCGCGGTCGATATGCCGACGACCGAGCGGGTCCCCCAGAAGGGCGTCGGGGGCACGCTGGCCGCCGCCGCCAGTTCCTCACTGCGGACGCGGATTTCTTCTTCTTCCACCGGTCTGGTGGGCAGCGCCGAGCGGGCCGAGCGTTTGCCGTTGAAACGCGACTTTGCGGCGTCCTCGGCCTGGATCTCGGCCACGTGCTGCTCGAAGCTGCCGGCGGCGACATGATCCATCAGATGCAGCCCGGCGAAAGCGTCCTGGGCGTAGGCGACCCGGCCGGTTTGGTAGGCCTCGCGGCAATCCTCGCCGACATAGCGCCGGGTCAACGCGGCGCCGCCGACCAGGATCGGCAGCTCGACGCCTTGGCGCGTCATCTCCTCCAGGTTCTCGCGCATAATGGCGGTGGACTTGACCAGCAAGCCCGACATGCCGATGGCGTCGGCTTTGTGCTCGTGGGCCGCCTCCAGGATGTTGGCGAGCGGTTGCTTGATGCCGAGGTTGACGACGTTGTAGCCGTTGTTGGTGAGGATGATATCGACCAGGTTCTTGCCGATGTCGTGCACGTCGCCTTTCACGGTGGCGAGCACGACGGTGCCCTTGTGCTGGCCATCGACCCGGTCCATGAAGCCTTCCAGATAGCCGACCGCCGCCTTCATGGTCTCGGCCGACTGCAGCACGAACGGCAATTGCATCT
>PVBE011231409.1_pt1 | contig 31405 bp, 24 predicted proteins | sample 1631181 | NCBI WGS metagenome assembly PVBE01 (sample SAMN08397723, study PRJNA350692) | Marine metagenome, whole genome shotgun sequencing project. | isolation source: water | place: Pacific Ocean | collected 2012-04
ATACGGATGCAGTCGACCTGCCGTTCAACTTGATTCGTCCTGCCAGCCATGCTGAATATTATCGTCGAAGATCGAACACAGGAGAGTTGTGCCTACTTGACAGAGGAGTCCAGATACGAAGACACGAAGTAAACCAAAAACACACGAAGAAGACTCTATTCATGTCGGCTTCGTGCCCTTCGTGTCTTCCTGTTGAAAAAAAAGGCCCGCCGAGCGCGGGCCTTGCAGTCTTAAATGGACACTGTTCTAGATCTTGACGGTCAGGACCGGTCGTTCCAGCTTCGCCAGCACCTTGTCGGTCGTTGACCCGACGAAATGCTTCTCAACAGGACCGTATCCATGCGCACCCAGCACAACCATGTCGACGTCGTTCATCTCTGCCCGTGCGGCGATATTGTCGACTGCGGATCCTTCTTCAACCAGGCGGTGAACCGTCGGATCGTTCACGTACTGATGAGGGGTCAGATTCTCGAGCTGGGTTTCTGCCCATGTTCTCATCTTGGCTGTTGCGTCCGTGAAGTGGCCTTGCCGGATGCCGAACTTGATCGCACTGGTTAGTTCGATGACGTAGAGCAGGTAGATTTCGCAATCGAACAACTGCTTCAACTCAAACGCATAATCAACGGCTTTCTTTGAATGTTCCGAAAAATCGGTAGTTACGAGGATGCTCGAGACCTTGCGCAGCGGCTGGACACCGTTGCCATTGCCGTTTTTGGGTACTGCGAGCACGGGCCGTTCGGTCGCTCGGATCACCGGCCCCGTAACGACACCTTTCGCCGGGCCCATGACGACGATGTCTACCATTTCCTTATCGGCAAGCTCGACGATCGCCTTGGCCGGTTTGCCTTCCGAAATCACGTTCCTGAACGAGATTTGCCCCTTCACCTCTTCCGGGATGATGCGCTCCATCTCCGTTTCCACATACATGTCCATATATTTCTGCATTTCGTGGATGTCAAACAGCGTGGTCCAGTGGGGGTGCTTTTCGAAGTAGGTGCTGACGACATGCTGGACGATTACTTCGCCTTTCTGGACGTCAGCGAGGCGGACCGCGTGCTGCAATGCGTGGTCTGCGCCCTTCGAGAAGTCCGTCGGGAACAGAACTTTGTGAAAGGATGTCATAAGGTTTTCCTCCCATGCAGCCTGGGTACAACTCAATAGCGTGGCGAATCCTCGTTGTGTCCAACAGGGGGGCTGACTTCCCGCTCTGACACAACTCTCTTCGCCAAACCTCGCACATTTACAAGGTCTGCCCAAGCTGGTGCAATGGATGTACCAAATTCGAGTTCGACTGAAGAATTCGCTAACGCCAGACGCATCAACGTTCAAGCACGAAGTGGAAATGAGCCGAACCGAGGCAAGTCTCTGGGTGGGCTGCCTTTATGACAGACGGGGGGGCCGTCGCGGATAGGTCTCGGGACAAACTGTCGAGCGAGAAGGAGCCCGCTTGGGGGTGAGCGGGCTCCTTAGTGCTGCCGATCGCTACTGTATGTTCAACGTTCGGGAAACGGTCCCTCCCTTCACGCTGTCATAGGTGATGGTGATCTCTCCGGTGCCTCGAACCAGATACTGCATCGTTCTCGTAGTCTGACCCGGTTGGCCGTTGCGAATCATGATTCGCTTGAGATCGTTCTGGTCGATGATGTTCGTCACGCCGGGCCTGTACTTGGAAACTTCCTTGTTATCGATCCAGCTTGCCGAAATAACCTCCACGTCACCCTCAAGCGTCAGCAGATCCGGTCGGACGACGTTGTTCTCAGCCGCCCGCGTCGTTATCGTCGGAATCACTTTGGGATTGCTGACATCGATCCACACCTTGAACACCTTGTCACCGGAGCCGGAGCTGCCGCCAACCGGCTCGACGTTCGTCTCACCCAGACGCATCTTCGGCATCTGATCGGCCTGATAGAGGGTGAATGCCATGTTCCTGTGGGCCAGCTCTTCGTTCATGAAACGGGGAGGGATTCGCCCTCTCATCTTCTGAAAGGTGCCGCCGAGTTCCACAGGTCCGAACTGCGGATGATCGAATTCGGTCCAGTCCATGAACTCATCACCGAACTCCAGGAAGTCGTCGAAGAAATAATTGGCGGTCTGCCCGCTGATGGGGCTATCGGGGTCCTCCTGCTGTGCCTTTAAATCCGGGCTGTTGAAGTACTGGCCACCGTTCCAGAGTTCGTTGGCAAACGAGACGATGCCGAGGCCATCGTTCGTCCAGTCCGTCATACCGCCGTGCACGGTGTAGAGTCCGCTCCAGATGACGATATATCGATAGTAGGGCAGCATCCGCTCCCCGTTCCGACCCAGCTCGTCATAGACCGCGATGTCGTCCGCAGGATAGGTCCCCTGCCATTCGGCTCCCGGTCCACGGAGGATCATTCCACCGGAATTGTGAAAGGACTGTACGCCGGCGATGTTGGGATGGGCCATCAGAAACTCGTTGATGGCACGTGAGTCGGGAAGCTGGAACGGATAGTCCATCGACCCGCCCTGTATGTAGTCCGGCTGCCAGTCGGAGGCCCAATTCCGGTTGGGGTCGTAGCCGCCTGGGGCATCCTCGTTCAGACGCCCGTCACCATCGTTGTCGATGCCTTCCTGGCCGAGCAGTATGTAATCGCCCGTCTCGCCCGGTGGCACCGGCTCCATGATCCGAGGATCCCGGCGACTGATGCGGTGGGTGCCATTGCCCGGCACATACTTCCGAATCTGTTCGATCACGTTGTTGCCGTTCAGGTCATCGGCGGGATCCTCTTCGAACAGCCCATCGCCATCATTGTCGACGGGCACGTGAGCCGAACGTGCGGACGCACCGGTGCCCTCCATGAAATACTGACGGCCGTCGGGATTGACGGTCGGAACTATGTAGAACACACGTTCATCGACAAGCTGGGTGATCTGTTCGATCCGTCCGTAGTTTTCCATCAGGTACCAGATCGTGTAGAGCGCGACCTCTGCGCCCTGGATCTCGTTGCCGTGGATGTTGGCTTCGATGTACATCGCGGCCTTGCTCATCTCGGGGCCGGTGTCGGGATTGTTTATGGTCATCAACATCAGGTCGTGGCCGTCGTAGCTCTTCCCGATCGATTCCAGTTTCAAGAACTTGGGCCAGGCCTCCTCGAGGCGTTCCATGTCCGCCTTTAACTCCGGCACGTCGTGCCACCGGTTGATGTCGATCTTCACTTTGAATTGGGGATCCGAGGCACTCTGCCCGGAGGCGACGGGTACCATCAGAAGCCCTGTTACGAACACGGCAATCAGGGTCCTTATTGGGTTTTCAGAATTAATCGACGAGTTCTCTCTCGTAGCCTGTGATTTGATCGCCTGGGCTTTCATCGGCCACCCCCTTCTCCGAGCACCAGCTCGGCCGTGTCCGAGCCACCCTTCTGGGCAACGACTCGGAGTTCGATCCTCTGTCCGGGATCTCCATTGATAATCCATTCGAACTTCTCGCGAGCACCCGACCCATCCAGAGACTGGAAGTAGTTCGTCTTGGTATTGCCCGAAATGATCGCGCCGGGGTCCACTCCCAGTTGAACCATCGTTGGCCGGACCGCGCGAGACACAACGCCGTGCGCCATGGACGTGGGAAGAAAACCGGCATTCTCGACTTCCGCGGTGATTCGATAAATCCCTCCTCCGTGATCGACGACCTCTGTTCGGGCAATTCGAACACGTGAGAAGATAGAGCTGAGATACAGAACAAACTCCGCATGAGAAGCGCCAAGTTCGGCGATGCCGGAAGCGGGTGGGTTGGCCAGGGCATACGGCTTAAAACCACCGATCTCGACCTCGCCCAACTCGGGATGGTCGAAGCTGCTCCACTCGACAAACCCGTCCACCCCCTGGCTTTCCATCCAGGCAAGCATCCCGGCGTCGACCGCACCACCTCCGTTTCCACCAGCCCCCTGCCCTGCTCCGGCCACCGGGCCGCCTCTACCTCCACGGCCACGGCCGCCGCGCGCTCCAGGGGTGCCCGCTTCGGAACCCGGAGCATCGGCGGAGGCGCCGGCACCACCTCTACCGCCACGACGTCCTGCGGGTGCATCTTGCGGGGAGGAAATGCCCCAGCCAGGTGTCGTGAACGAGGGAACCCCGAACTGGTAATAGCCGTACTGGAAGAATGCACCTTGGGGGCTGCGAACCGGCGGCTGTTGTCGAATCCCCGTTAGTTCTACGTATTTTTCACTGACCGCACTGAAATAGGCAACGTCTTCGGTATTGACGGTCGTAGATGGACGCCTGCCAGCTGGCCGTTGGGGACCTCCCCCACCACCACCTCTTCCTCTGCCGCCACGGCCTCCACCACCACCTCTCCCGAACCCCCGTCGTCCGCGGCTGGGTCGCGCGAACAACCCGACGCCGGACGCCGGGTCGGTACTGGCTGAGGCAAACTCCAGCATGTCGACCAGCCGGTCCGAGCTCAAACCGCCCCGATTGTCGGGTGCGGTGATGAGGTTGTCGCTCTCTCCAAACGTCAGGATCATGGCGACGTTACGGTGCTCGATGATCCAATCCATCAAGGCACGCGACTCGGGTTCGCTGACCATGTGCGAACCGGCATCGGGCGTGTAGTAGGGGTACTCGTGCTGAAAGTTCCGGTTGATATCGATGCCGCCCGGCGGATCTTCGTTGATGAAACCATCGCCGTCGTTATCGACTCCTTCCCAGTAGACTTTGTACACGCCTCGTTCGCCCTTCGCCGGATCTGCCCTCCGGAGCAGCGACGGCGAGTCAGGATCCACCATGTACTCTCCATCCGGATCGAGGACACGCATCGCGGTGACATATCCATCGTTGTTCAAGTCTTCCGCTCCATCCTCGTCCACCCGGCCGTCGTTGTCTCCGTCATACGGTTTTGTGTTGGTCTTACGGCCAATTGCCGGACTTCGGAACATCAATTCGGCGGCATCCGGATTGATGCGGGGAGCAACGTAGATGACGTGGTTGTCGATCCGGTCGCGCACATCGGCGTCCGTACCGTAGCGATCCAGGAGCGAATCGATCACGTAGAGCGCAAGTTCGCTCCCGATCACCTGGTCTCCTTCCAGATTGCCACCGATGAACAGCGCCGGGCGTTCGCCGACGGGTACACCCTCGGTATTGGCAATCTCAACAAGCCACACGTCACGTCCTTCCAACGTCTTGCCGATCGATTCCAGCCTTGCTATGTCTCGATGCCGGTCGACAACGTCCTCTAACATCGCAGTCATCTCGTCATAGGAGTGGTATTTTGAGAAATCTTGCGCGGGGGCGAATGTCACGAAGAACAGAAGAAAGCAAACGACGGCAATCGCTCGAGCCGCTCGACGAACACGCAGATTGTTCAACAGGTAGTCGTTCAATAAGGGAATCACGCTCTTGTCCTCCTTCAGCCAGGATTCTGAAGTGGGTTATTCAAAAATCGGAACTGGTATTTTATGCCATGGAAGGACAAAGGTATAGCTCTGTGTGGGGGATAGCGAGCAGCAAGTAGCGGGCAGCGGGGAGCTTGGAAGGGATGGGCCGATCCCGAGCTGCTCGCTGCTCGCTACTTGCTACTCGCTAATTGTCCCTATGCTACAATCGGGCGGTCTGCCAGAAACCCCATAATCATGAGTACTTCAGCCCATCCCACGCACCAGAAGGTCGCTGATCTCGGCACCGCAATCGGCAGAATCATAAAGGGAAAACAGGAAACGATCCAACTGGCGATCGTCGCATTGCTGGCAGAAGGCCACCTGTTGATCGAGGATGTTCCGGGCGTGGGCAAGACGACGCTCGGCCACGCTATGGCGATGGCCCTGGGATCGACTTTCCACCGGCTTCAATTCACAAGTGACCTGCTTCCGTCCGACGTGCTCGGCGTATCTATTTACAACCCGAACAGTCACGAGTTCGAATTCAAGCGCGGGCCGATATTCGCCAACATCGTCCTGGCAGACGAGATCAACCGGACGACACCGAAAACCCAGAGCGCGCTGCTCGAGGCGATGAACGAGAGCCAGGTGACGATAGACAACGTCACCCACGATCTGCCACGCCCCTTCATGGTCCTGGCGACCCAGAACCCTGTCGAACACCATGGGACATATCCCCTTCCCGAGTCCCAACTGGATCGTTTCCTGATGAAGATCGAGGTCGGTTACCCCGGGGCGTCGGCCGAGAAGGAAATCCTCCGGCGCTTCACAAACGGCAACAACAAACGCGCATTGGAAGCAGTCCTGAACCCACAGGATGTTCTGACACTTCAGGACGAGAGCCGCCAGACACACGTCGACGAACCTCTCGTGGATTACATGGTCGAGATCGTGAACCAGACGCGAAACCACCCGGAAATCGAACTGGGAATCAGCCCTCGCGGCACGGCAGCCTTGTTTCGGGCCTCACAATCTCTGGCGCTGGTCGAAGGCAGAAGCTACGTGCTCCCGGACGACATCAAGAAGCTGATCCAACCTGTGTTCGGTCACAGGATGGTTCTGGCTGGCGCGGGAAACCGGGTCCGACTCGATTCGAGTGGAGTTCTGGAAGAGATCCTTGACCGCGTACCCGCCTGACGAACCCATGGCCAAGACGCTCATTCGCGCACGGCTCGAATCCTTCAGGGCCCGTTTGCGCGAAGAAGAGCATCGGCAGATGGCGCGAAACTTCGCCAAGTCGATGTTTATGCTGGGCATCGCCCTTGTTGCGGCTCTGTATTCGAACAGTTCGGCCAGGGACGGACGAATCATCCCGTCGGCGATCGGAGCACTGATTGCGATGGCAATTGCCGTCTGGGTGGGCTTTCGTTTTGTTCCAAGGCTCGCGGCAGGTGTGGACTGGGATTGGCTCCCGTTCTTTACCGAATACCGGCTCACCAGTGAAGGCTGGATTTACATCGCCGCAACTACAGTCGTGACCTCGGCGGCAATCAACACGAGCAACAACCTTCTTTATATGGTGCTTTCGGCACTGTTGGCCGTGATGCTGCTGTCAGGCTTTCTTTCGGGTCTGAACTTTCGTTTCTTGAGCATCACCGCAAAATTCCCGGATTACTGCTTCGCCCGGCAGCCATTCCAGGTGGCCATTTCGGTGAAGAACCCCAAGCGCATGTTTGCGACGTTTTCCTTGAAGGTCGAGCCGGTCGAAGAAAGCCACTTGCAGTTCCCATCGTTCTACATTCCGCTGATCAGAACTCGTGACCAGGACACGCGGATGGTCGAAGCCGAATTGCCCGAGCGGGGTCAGTGCGACGTAAAGGAAATCTATGTCCAGTCGCGCTATCCTTTCGGGTTCCTCAGGAAAGGCCGCCCTCTTGCGGTCGAAGCAAGCTGCCTAGTCTTCCCGAAAATCATTCCTCAGGACCGAATGGATGTGGCCCTGTATGACATTCTCGGAAAGTCGGAACGCTTCGAACGAGGGCACGGGATGGATCTGTATCTGATTCGCGACTACGAGACATCCGACAATGCCCGCCACCTGGACTGGAAAGCATCCGCGAAGACATCCGCCCTGAAGACCCGGGAATTTGCAGCCGAAGAGAGCCGGCAGGTGGTTCTGGCATTCGACCGCTGTGGCAGAGCAGGGGAAGAGGACCGATTCGAATCGCTGGTTTCCTACGCCGCATCCTTCGCGCTTCACCTGGTCCGGGATGACGTGGAAGTGGCGTTGATATCCGACGATTGGCGGTCGTCATCGGGTCATTCCGAGAGCCTGCTCCAGTCGATCCTGACTTACCTGGCACTTGTGGAAATGAGCGACTCCGCGGTGCTTCCGGCGTCTAACGCAAACCAAACCGTCGTACTGTCGTTACGGGAAGGCGGGATAACAAACACGGCATGGAAAGATATTTCCAAATTTCATTCTACGCGCTGATCCTTACGGCTTTCGGTGCCCTGGCGGAAACGGGTCGCGTAGACATTCCGTCCATTTTTCTCTTCCTCGTTTGTTTCCTGACGATAGCGAACCGGGCATTGCGAGGCGGACCTCCGGTTCTCGGTCCCCGGGGGGCGTTCTTTCTGTCGGTGGGATACATTTTCTTCTTCTTTATCGACGCCATCATTCTGTCACGCTCTTTCATTTCTGCGATCCTCCACCTGGTCCTGTTTCTGGAGTTGGCCAAGCTGGCCCAGAAGAAGGAGGACAAGGACTATCTCTATCTGATTCTCCTGGCTTTCCTCCAGATTCTGGCCGCGTCTTCCCTCACGATCGATATATCGTTCGTCCTCACCCTGCTCCTGTTCCTGGTGACCCTGGTGTCCACGCTGATGAGTTTTGATATCTACCGATCCCAGCGTGAAGATCCGCCGCAAAACAAGATTCGGATCGACGGGCCTCTCGGCGGAATGAGCGTCTGGGCCACGGTCTGGATCGTCATCATCGGAATCGGCTTGTTTTTTGTGATTCCACGCGTCGGAACGGGGTATTTCAGCCGGGCGGCCTCAGCGGCACTGTTGCTGTCCGGCTTCAACGAAAGTGTGGAATTGGGCGAGATCGGCCAGGTCAAATTGAGTACCGCACTCGTGATGCGCACGAGGCTCCTGGAGGGTTCGGCAACGGCTGTACCCAAATGGCGTGGTGTTGCTCTTGATAGATTCGACGGACACAAGTGGTACAGGACGAATCGAAGGCGCCGACTGCTGCGCCGCTCGCCGAACGACCAGTACCAGATCCAACCATTCCGGGGTGTAGGCGATCGAGTCCGGTTCGAGATTTTCCTCGAATCCCTGGCAACGACCGCACTGTTCGGGCCTCATGTGATTCGAACTATTTCGGGCGATTTCAGAGGGATCGAGCGCGACTCAGGAGACTCGATCTACAAGCGCGCACAATCGGTACGGCGAATGCGGTATGAGGTCGTCTCGGAAGTACCTTCAAGGAACCAGGCAGACGAAACGGAAGTCGATCGATCCGAACTGTCTCCAGAGGCTGAACAGTTGCACCTCCAACTCCCCCCGGATCTGGATCCACGAATCGTGGCCCTCGCGGACACGCTCACAGCGAATGCGGATTCCGTAATGGAGAAAGCTTCTCTCCTCGAAACCTACCTTAAGAGAGAGAACGCCTACTCTCTGGACCTGACATGGGATCCCGGAGACCAGCCCTTGGCCACTTTCTTGTTTGATGCCAAGTCGGGACACTGCGAGTGCTTTGCTTCTTCAATGGCCATCATGCTCAGGGTGGTCGGCGTACCGACCCGGATGGTAAACGGATTCCTGGCGGGCGAATACAACACCATCGGCGGCTCATACATCGTCCGACAGTCCGACGCTCACAGTTGGGTTGAAGCCTACGTACCTGGTCGGGGATGGACGGAATTCGACCCGACCCCGCCGGATCCAAACCGGGCAGAAGTCAGCATGGCAATGCTCATCTCCCACTACTTCGACGCCGCGGAGTTGTTCTGGAATTCCTACATCCTCTCTTATGATTCGGGAACGCAATTGCAGTTCTTCACGAGCGCACAGGAAGCCATCCGGGACGCACGGCGAGCCATCTCGCGGCGGTCCGACCGCTGGGTTGTCGCAAGCCAGGGAGCATCGGACCGTCTGTCGGCCCAACTCCGCAAGGTGGTCGAAACCGTATGGTTCTGGTCCGGAGTTCTCGTGGCAATAGCAGCAGGCTTCGCCTGGAAACACCGCCAGAAAATACGAACCCGCTGGAAGATCTGGCTGGCGCGCCGTGGTGGACGAGATGCCGATCCGGACGTGGTTTCCGCGCTGTTCTACCAGGCGGCAGCCCTCGCCGCACCGAAATCCGCCGCGCGGCTACCCCACCAGACATGGCGCGAATGGACCGGATCCCTGCCTGAAGGCAAGCAATCCATCATTTCTGTCGCGCTCTCTGTATTCGAAAAAGCTCGCTACGGCGGTTCCCAGATCACGTCCGAAGAATTTTCACACCTGGAAGAAACAATCCAGCAACTCAAAACCCGCCGCCAGACAGCCTGACCCAAAACGCCTCAAGAATCTGAGGGAGGACAGCCCACCAGGACAGCGTGTCGGGGTGGCCGCAATAGAGAAATGATTGGAGAAACGTCCCCGATTTCCAATCCGGCTTGAGTACGCATTTCCAGACTGAGTCGTCTATAAGGGATGCCAGAGTGGACATTTCCTCTTTGTTTTTAGTTTGGGCAAACTGCTCATCTATGGACTATCCTCGCGGATACGAACTGCTTCGGCAGATCGTAGCGCCGAGTTCGGGAATTTGTTGAGGAATGAGCTAATCCCTGGCCAGACAACACGGCTTCTGGACGCTCTTGAATCGGTAAAGCCTGGTTCGAAAGTCGTTCGAAAGGTGGCTCCTGGTCACTGAGGGAGGACTAGACATGGCCGAGAAACGGGACGACAGGCAGAACGATCCAAAAGCCCAGAACAAGAATGGTCTAAGCAGGCGAGATTTCGTCAAGAAAGGAGCAGTCGCCGGGCTGGGGGCTGCCGTGCTGTTCGAACCAGGCGAGGCGCAGGTCCCCACGACTGAAGGCATCGCCTGGGACTACGAAGTGGATGTCGTCATCGCGGGGGGCGGGTGCGCAGGCCTGACTGCGGCCATTCGCGCGAGGGACCTCGGTGCCACCGTGCTGGTGGTCGATCAGAACTTCGACCCTGGCGGCAGGATGTTGCACAGCGGGGCCTTCCTTTCGCTCGGCGGAGGCGACCCGGTCCAGCAGAGGGACATGAAAGGGGAGGGTGACAAAGAGGGCTTCGTCACTGTCGATCCGCTCGAGGAGCCGGAGGAACTCGACGACAGTGTCGATCTCCTGTTCACCGACATCACCGACTGGTCTATCGTCGACCGCAAAGCCCAGAGCCCTTACAGGTACAACGAGCGAGAGCTTGTGCGCGCGTGGGCCGAGAACTGCCCGGCAACTCGACAATTCCTGATGGACAACTACGTTCGCTTCTCGCGGATCCGTGGTACGCATGGCGGCGGAGGCCTGTCGCGGGCAAGGGGATCGACCTGCTTCCTCATGCTGGGCGATAAGACGGACATGAAGGCTGGAACTATCACGGCGGAGGATGCGGGCCGTGCCGATCCCGAGCGTACAAGTGCATTCGCACCAGTGCAGATGTCAGACGCGAGCCGGACTGTCGGACCCAACGCCTTAGGCAACGGGGTGGCCCTCTCCCGGCCCCTGGAGTTTTCGGCCCGTGAGAAGGGCGTGGAGTTCATGCTTCACCGCAGTTTTGACGAGCTCATACGCGAGCAGCCTTTCTCGGGCAGAATTCTCGGGATCCGGGCCCACTACTCGCCCCGCCAGCATCCTGAGACTGGCGAGCTCATGCAGAGCTATTGGCGGAACGGCAACATCGATGAACGGCGGGAGACGGTGAACATCAGGGCCCGCAAGGCCGTCATGCTTGCCAGCGGCGGTCACTCCGGCAATCCCGAAGTGCGCAGCATGTTCTACCCCGCGTTGCGGGAACCCGCCTTCCCGACAAGCGGTGTGGCCCTGCAGGGCCCCCAGGGTCAAGACGCCAGCGCGCTCAAGGCCGGATTGAGGGTTGGCGCCAATCTGGCGGGGATGCAGCAGAACCTCTCTTATCAAACGACGTTCCATATCGCGACACGCCTCGGCACGCGGGATGCGTATACCACCATGATGCCCGGTCATCCGACTTTCGGTTTCCGAGGCTCCGCAGGGATCAATGTCGGCAATGCGGGGTTCGAAGAGTTCATCGCCGTGAACCAGGTCGGGAAGCGTTTCTTCAACGAGGTCCGTCTTCCTACCAGACCCGGTCTAAACCGGTACCCGGGCGACGGCGGTGCCCCGGGGCGGGGCCTGGACCACAAGCCACTCGACTGGCGCAATTGCCAGAAAGAGTGGATTAGGGACATGTACAACTATGACCACGGCCTCGATGCCGCCCTGGCAATGAACGAGGGATCGGAGCCTCCGAACTACTACTCGGGGCCCCTTTGGGCGATCTTCGACCAGGATGCGGTCGAGCGTACGGGATGGGAAATGTGGTACCCCTATGTGGCCGACAACGGATACTTCTTCAAGGCCGACACGATCCAGGAACTGGCCGAAAAGATTGAGGCGGGCCACGAGTTCCAGCGGGTGCCACTCGGCTACCTGGCCGAGACAGTTTCCGCCTGGAACTCCTACGTGGATACCGGCACCGATCCCGAGTTCGCACGCGAGGAGGATGCGCCCCTGAACCGCATCGCCACTCCGCCCTTCTATGCGCTCTCGATCATGGTGATCTGGCACGATTCCTATGGCGGCCTGCGGGTCAACGGCCGTCAGCAGGTCGTGGACATGCAGGGCCAGGTCATTCCCGGGCTCTATGCCGGGGGCGAGGCCGTGGGCGGCTTCAACAAGCATGGCCTGGGCAAGGGACACGTCCATGGTTATATCGCCGGCACGAATGTCGCCGGAGAGCCGTTCAGCGAGGAATGAAATTGATGTCGGGTGGGAATCGGACTCCCACGGGGGGAGGCGTCACCGCTCATGGACGCGCAGAGGACGACATGACGCGCACGATCGACGAATCTCAGGTCGAGGTGTCGCCCAGTGAGGTCGATGCCGGCGCTGACATGACTCTGAAGGGCAAGGTGTCGTGCTCCCCGACAGGGGACCTGCGGGGAAAGACTCTCCTGATCAAGGATCAGGACGGCGCTTTGGCAGGGAGCATGGAGCTGACCGAGTTCGACGGTGAGGTAAGCGAGACGATGCCGTTCGTCGTGAAGGCGCCGCCGACGCCGGGGGCCTATACCTGGTTGGCCGTATGTCCACCAGATGCAACCCGAGGCGTTTCGCGTGAGGAAACGTCGACGCCGTTTTCATTCACCGTCACACCGCACAGCACGCGTGTCGTCGCATGGGACGTGCCGTCGGCCATCGAATGCGGCCGGAAGTTCAGCATCAAGTTCGGAGTCAAGTGCTCCTCCGAGTGCCGGCCCGACGGTTGGGTGCTCGAGGTCGGCGACCACGACGGGAAAAGGCTGGCGATGGCCACACTGAGTGATGACACCTGGCCCGACACCGCCGCTCTTTACTACACGGAGGTGGAGCTGACGGCCCCCGACACGGAGGGACTCTATGCATGGGAAGCCAGGGCTCGGGCCCCCGGGCTGGATGCCCCGCACACCGAGTGTGTCGCCCGTTTCAACGTGACAGTCGTTCCCACACCCGAGTGCGTCTTGAGGGTTGAAGCCATAGACATGGAAAGTCAAACCCCGGTCAAGGGTGCCAGGGTTGTTGTCCACCCTTATAGAGCAGTCACAGACGAGTGCGGCGTGGCGGAGGTGAGCGTCCCGAAGGGCGCGTACAGACTCTTTGTTTCCGGGGGGAGTTATTTCCCCTTTCGCACCGACTGCGAAGTGAAGACGGACATCACGCTCAGGGCCGAGCTTCGGTTGGACCTGGCGCCCTCGGAGGCGGATGTCTGGTCCTGATCCCCGACGTCACAGTAGATCTAGAGGAGGCTTGATGAAAGTTGTGGTTGGTCTGCTGGGTCTTGCGTTTGCAATCGCCCCGGTTGCCATCGCTCAGCAGGTAAACGAGACGGTCTCAACCGAGCAGGGGCAGCAACTCTACCAGGATCACTGCGCACTGTGCCATGAGAGCTCCGGCGAAGGGGATCCGCCGACCTTCCCCGCCTTGAGCGACAACGACCGGCTCGGGGACCGTGCGGGCGTTATCAGCATGATCCATCAGGGCGGCGACGCGATGCCCCCATTCCCTGACCTAGGAACGGAGGAGATCTCCTCCCTGGTAAGCTACATTCGCTCCGCATGGGAGAACGACTTCGGCAGTGTTGCCACCGAAGAAGTTGCAGCAGTGCTGGAGGGGCTTCGGGAAACCGACCAGATGGCATCGGTCTGGGAAGGCGTATTCACCGAGGCCCAGGCGAATCGGGGCCGGGGTGTGTATCCGGGTGCCTGTGGCGGTTGTCACGGCCGCAGATTGAACGGCGCTCCGGACGATCCGGATATGGTGTCAACGCCCCCTCTGGCGCGGGCGAAGTTCCTCCGCGACTGGGAGGGAAGGTCGCTTGCCACACTGTTCGAATACACACGGGCGACAATGCCGGAAAGCAATCCGGGCTCGATGACCGACGAAGAGTACATCGACGTCATCGCCTACATGCTCTCCGTCAGCGGCATGCCGGCGGGAGATGACGAACTCCGAACTGATCCGCAAAGTCTCGCCCGTACTGTAATCCGACAGCAGCCATAGGAGGCACCAGGAGGCGCCATGTATACGTGGCTGCTTTTCGTACTCGCAATTCTGGCCCTGGTCCTGGTTCCGTTCGCGCCAAGCCTGGTACGACTCAGAATCAGATTCTTTAGATGGCTCCACTGGAACTGGGCAGCCAACTTGCTCGAGAGCCATTTCCAGGGCTGGGTGGTGTTCTTTCGGATATTCCTGGTTGTGATCGCGGCCCTACTGCTTTACATCGGTACGAACTGGACCTTCTGATTGACCTGAACTCCGTTCCGTAGTCTTATTTACAGCTGACGTGAATAAGACCGTACTAACCCAAGATCTTGCAGGACTGTCCGGGATTGTCGGAAAGGAGCGGTCGCTCAACGAGGTGTCGCAGGCGCTGCATTTCTTTGCAGACAGCTTGCGTCCAGGCGCCGTCGGGGCGCTTCACGTTACCTGCGCCGACGAGAGCGAGACGGAATGCGCCGAAGCCTTCCGGAAAGGCTTCGCGCAGTATCTGCTACCGCCGTTGAAGCAAGCGCACCGGGAACCCATGCGGCTGGCGAACCTGGGAGGGCAATACGAATGGGGAGCCGCTCGGATTGCCGAAGACCACTATGTGGCGCCGCGCGGGTTCAAGCTGATTGTCGTCAAGATCAACAGTCATGTCGGCGTCCAGATACCCACCACCCCCTCCGCGCCGGGAGAAATCCAGCAGGAGCGTCTTGGAGTCCTTCGCCGCTACGGCTCGGAGTCTTCCTGTTGCGGTGCCCTCCACGCCTTGCTCGGGGGTTCGACCCTGCCCTTCGCCGAGGGAACGCGCGAATTACTGCGTTCGGAAGGCCTCGACCGGGAGTCGATTCTCCACGACGATTCGAAAGTTGATCCGGCAACGCGGATGCTGGCTGCGGCTCTGGTTTCCTCGCGCCTTCAGGCCCGCAAGGCGATCCTCGATATCCAGGACTATCGGCCCTCGACTCCAACCTATTGGCTGATCGTGTCATGCGTTACGCTCAATCGCGCGGCACGGGACACCGAGATCGTCACTGGATTCTATGTCGCCGACACTCGAGACGGCGATCACACGCCCATCTATCACGGCCTCGGTGACGACCCGTCCGCGTACCGGATCACCCGCCTGCGTCAGGGTTTCATCATCGAGGACGACAGGTCCGGATTCACCCGCGCGGGTCGCGACCATCGCGCCCTGGCGATGAACAGGTTGAGCGAGATTGAGCGTAAGAATTTGTTCGTGGCAGACGAACGGCTGGAGCGAATCCGCCAGGACGTGGCTGCCAATAAGCATCTGGACCCAGGCCATGCGCGGGCTCTGCTGCGGCTGGCGCTCCCCGTACTTGCCGAAGTCGCTCCCGTGCCCGTAGCCGTCTGGTTGTTCGCGGAGGGCGCTGTGGGCATTCACCACGCATTCAAGGTGGACGCACTCACCCGGGAACTGTCCAACTCCGAGAAGGCCCGTGCGATCCTGGAGGACATTCACGCCCGGATCGACCAGCTCGACCCGGACCGTGCCGAAGCAATGGTCGAGTTGCTGGTTCGGGAGTATTCTCAGTGAGTAGCATTTACTGACCCAGTTTCAGCCCCCCGCCAAGAAGCCTGGCAGAACACCCGCAGAACACCCATTGACCTCAGGTTATGGAATCACCGCTCGGACGGATCGAGGGAAGAGTGAATATCTACCCCTTATGCCGCAATTGCTCTTATCCTATGTGCACTCAACTGGAGGGACGTCTGATGAAGCACCTTTCGATCTTGCTATCGACTCTCACTCTCTTGCTGTCGTCGACCGCATTTGCGCAGCAGGTGGAATCCTACGATTACTGGCAGCACCAGCGAGCTATGGTGCAACGGGGCCAGCAGGCGGTTCTCATGTGTAACGGGCTGTTCACTGGTAACCGCACGCTGGAGCAGGTGTTCGCGCAGGAACTCGCCTTCTTTCGCGAGCCAATTGGCACGGCGGAGGGCGGCGACTACATCGTCGACTGGAATGTGCGCGCCGTAGAGGTTGGTGTGGCTGGCGCGGTGCCGGTGATGAGAGCGGCTTTTCGCCAGGGCATCGGCTGTGTGGTCCTACCACCCGATCAGACTCTTGCCGATATCGACAATCTGCCAGAGCTGACCCTGCCGCTGCCGCCAGGCAATCCAGCCCGCATTCCATGGCCGAACGGCGACCTTCTGTCGAACACCGGGCTTTCCGCCGACATCGATGCGGCGGCCTTAGAGGCGGCCTCCGACTGGGCGTTCGATCGCGATTCGAAAGAACAGGTCACCCTGAGTATGGTCGTCGTTCACAACGGCGAGATCATTCACGAGCGATACGCGCCTGGCTTCGACGTCACCACCCGCACGCGTACCTGGTCCACGGCCAAGAGCATCGCCGGCACGCTGATCGGCATGCTGGTCGATGAGGGCAAGCTGTCTTTAGATGAGCCCCTCGGTTTCGATTGGTATCCAGAGAACCGGTCTCCAGAGACGGATCCACGCAACGAAATCACCCTGCGACACGTGCTTAATATGTCCAGCGGCCTGGACACCATCGACAACGGCGGTCGCGAGTATGCGACCGGCTCGGGGCTGTCCTACTGGGCGGGTGCAAGTTCTGTGATCGGCGCCCGCAGCCGCGCTCTGATTCGCGAGCCGGGGACTCACTGGGACTATGAGAACTACGACACGCTGCTGGGCGTGTATGCTATGAAGCTGGCGCTGGGCGATCGAAAGACTTATGCGGAATTTCCCAGGCGAGCGCTCCTCGACAAGCTCGGCATGCGCAACACGCTGGTCAGCACCGACCGCTTCGGCGACTTCATCCTCAGCAGCCAGGTCTATACCAATGCCCGCGACCTGGCACGCTTCGGCCAGCTCTACCTGCAGAACGGGTTGTGGGACGGTGAGCGCTTACTCTCCGAGGAGTGGATCGATTTCGTGCGCACCCCAGCTCCGGCGACCCTCGGCAGGGGCAGTCGGTACGGTGGTCAATGGTGGTTGGTACCAGAGGGCCGCGATGACGTACCGAAAGATGCCTACACAACAAACGGTAACCGCGGCCAATACACAGTGGTTGTGCCGTCGCACAATATTGTGATCGTGCGCCGCGGCCTCGATTACGGCCGCCAGGGCTTCAACCCCTGGGACATGACCAGAGAGGTGCTGAAGGCGGTTAAACAGTAAGCACAGCATGCTTGTAGAAAACTGAAGAGATTACGAACCCCGAAGAGCGCGCGCGGGCGGAGAAGGTCTAGTCCAGCATCGGCATGTCTAACCCGTGGCTTCTCGCACAGTTGATGGCCAGGGCGTAGCCGGCATCGGCGTGGCGCATCACCCCGCTGGCCGGGTCGTTCCAGAACGTGCGGGCGATCCGAGCGGCGGCCGCTTCGGTGCCGCCCACGACAACAGCGATGCCGGCATGCTGCGAATACCCTATGCCGACACCACCGCCATCGTGGAACGACACCCAGGTTGCACCGTTGGCCGTGTTCAGAAGCGCGTTGAGGAACGGCCAATCCGAGATCGCATCCGAACCGTCCTTCATGCCCTCTGTCTCGCGGGTCGGGCTGGCGACCGAGCCCGAATCCATATGGTCGCGACCGATGACAACCGGCGCGCTGAGTTCGCCAGAGCGAACCATCTCGTTGAAGGCGAGGGCGATCCGGTGGCGGTCGCCGAGGCCCACCCAGCAGATCCGTGCCGGCAGGCCCTGGAACTGTATGTGCCGACGCGCCTTGTTGAGCCAGTTGTGGAGCGCTGGCGCGTCGGGCATCACCTCGCGCACCTTGGCGTCTGTCTTGTAGATGTCCTCGGGGTCGCCGCTGAGCGCCAGCCATCGGAACGGACCCTTACCCTCCGAGAACAGCGGTCGGACATAGGCTTCGACGAATCCGGGGAACGCTTTGGTATCGGTCGCACCGCCCTCGGCGGCCATGCCCCGCAGGTTGTTGCCATACTCGAAGACGACGGCACCACGTGCCTTGAACGCCTTCATCGCCTCGACATGCCGGGCCATGGTGGCCTTCGCCGCAGTAGCGACACCCGCCGGGTCACTCCCCTGGCGCTGCTCCCAATCCGTCACGGTCCAGTCCAACGGCAGGTAGCCATGGACCGGGTCATGCGCGGATGTCTGGTCGGTAACCACGTCGGCCGTCACGCCGCGCTCCAGCATCTCCTCGAGCACCTGGACCACGTTGCCAAGCAACCCGACTGAGACTGGCTTCCCTGCTGCTCGTGCCTCGGCCACGATGGCCAGCGCCTCGTCCAGCGTTTCGGCGCGGCAGTCGAGATATCCGGTGCGGAGACGGAACTCGATCTTCCTTTCCTGGCATTCGACCACGATCGCGTCGAAGCCGGTCATGGTCGCGGCCAGTGGCTGCGCTCCCCCCATGCCGCCCAACCCTCCGGAGATCAGCAGCCGTCCGGCCGCATCGCCGTCGAAATGCTGCCGCGTGATCTCCGAGAACGTCTCGTAGGTTCCCTGCACGATGCCCTGGCTGCCGATGTAGATCCACGATCCCGCAGTCATCTGCCCGTACATGGTCAGGCCCATCCGGTCGAGCTTATTGAACTGCTCCCAGGTCGACCATTTCGGTACCAGATTGGCGTTGGCGATCAGTACGCGGGGCGACCAGGCGTGGGTGCGGAACACGCCGACCGGCTTGCCGGATTGGATCAGAAGGGTCTCGTCGCCCTTCAGGCGCTTGAGCGTTCGGATGATGTGGTCGAAGCTGTTCCAGTCGCGCGCCGCACGGCCGATGCCACCGTAGACCACCAGATCATCTGGGCGCTCGGCCACGTCCGGGTCGAGGTTGTTCATCAACAGCCTGAGCGGTCCCTCGGTTTCCCACGACAGGGCGTTGAGTTCGGGGCCGCGCGGGGCGCGGACTACTCGCGGATTGGCGTGGTCGGTGGGCATGGCGATCTGGCTCCGTCAGATAATGTTTCGAGTGCGAAGGTTATCGCGCGCGTCGTCGTCGAGGCCAAGTTCGTCGGCCAGGACAGAATCGGTGTCCTCGCCCAGCATTGGCGTGCGCGGCGCCTCGGCGGCATCGACGTCTGAGAACTTCACTGGCTGACCCACCAGCGGTACGACACCGAAACGGCTGTGCCGGCCCTCGACTACCAGCCCACGCGCAGCGACATGGTCCGACTCGGCGAGTTGCTTGAGGTTCCAGACCGGTGCGGCGGGAATGTTGGCGCCGCCGAGCATCGCAAGCACGTCGTCACCGGACAACGGTCGGGTCCAATCGGCAATCAAGGTCCGCAATTCATCCTCGTGGGCGTTACGGTCGGCATTTGTGCGAAAACGCGGGTCGTCCGCCAGTTCCGGCTGGCCCATCAATCCACACAGCGCCCGGAACGCACCCTGCGAAAAACAAACCATTACGATGTCACCAGTTCGGGTCGGGAAGCTGTCGACGGGATAGGTCACCGGATGGCGGTTTCCGACCGGCGTCGGCGTGTCGTCCAAGTAGAGCTGTCGGCTGAGTCCAGTGAGCTGCATCGCCATCATCGAGTCCAGCATCGACACGTCTATCTGCCGCCCGGCACCGGTGCGCTCGCGGTTGAACAACGCCGCAACCACGCCGAAGGCGGCGAACATCCCGGTCGAAACATCTGCGATCGACTCGCCGACTGCCGTGGCCGGCCCACCCCTGGGACCGGTCAGGCTCATCAGCCCGCTCATCGCCTGGATCACCAGGTCGAAAGCCGGAAGGTCTCGGAGCGGACTCTCGTTTCCGAAGCCCGAGATCGAGGCGTAGACGATCGCCGGGTTCACCGCCTTCACGGTCTCATAACCGAGGCCCAGCCGGTCCATCACCCCGGGCCGGAAGTTCTCCAGCAGAACGTCGGCCGAGGCGGCGAGCTTCATCACCAGGTCTCGGCCCTCTTCGGTCTTCATGTCGATGGTGACGCTCTTCTTGCCGCGGTTGAGCATCATGAAATAGGTGCTCTCGCCATCCCGGTAGGGTCCGAAGGAGCGGCCTTCGTCTCCCCGACCCGGCATCTCGATCTTGATTACCTCGGCACCGAGGTCCGCCAGCATCGACGAACAGAACGGCCCGGACATCACGCGCGAGAGGTCCAGCACACGGACGCCGTCGAGGATCTTGCGGGGCGAGGTTTGGGCGTCTTCGGTCATCGCACTGTCCATCAAAGATCCGAGACCTTCAGCGCCAGTTTCCCGACGCTGCGGCGGCTCCGCAGATCGTCGAGGGCGCCGGGGAGGTCTTCGAACGCATAGTCGGCGCGCACCACCGGGTTGATACGCCCATCGGCGAGCCAGGCAACCAGCGCCTCACCCAGCCGCGCCAGCATCGGCCCGTCATGATCGTGGGTCCAATAGACCCCCTTGACCGAGGCACGCTTGAGCAGCAGCCGGCCGGCCTCAAATTTCGGAATGCGTCCGCTGGCGAAGCCGACCACCAGCAGCACACCATCCCGGGCGATGCAATGCAAGCTCTGTTCGCCGATGTCGCCGCCGACCGGGTCGACGATCACGTCGGCGCCGCGCCCACCGGTCAGGTGTTTGACTTCGTCGATCCAGCCGGCCCGGCCGTAGTCGACTGCCTCGTCCGCGCCATGCTCCCGGGCAAGCGCACGTTTCCCGGCGCCCCCGGCAGTACCGATCACCCGCGCTCCCAGCGCCTTGGCGATCTCGACCGCGGCAACCCCCATACCCCCCGCCGCCGCGTGCACCAGAACCGTGTCGCCAGGCTTCACCCTGGCGCTCTCGGTTAGCGCCATCAGCGCCGTCATGTAGACGACCGGCAGCGCCAATGCCTCGATCAGATCGGCACCATCGGGGACCCGGATTGCCATGTCGGAACGCACACGAGCAAGCTCGGCGAAGCCGCCCCATTCGACCTTGCTGACGATCCGGTCACCCGCATGAAAGCCCGAATCCTCAGGTGCTGCATCCACGACACCGGCGATCTCCTGGCCGGGCGTGAACGGGCGCGGCGGCCGCACCTGGTACTTGCCGTCGATCATGAGAGCATCGGAAAAATTCAGTGCCGCGGCGACCACGCGGACCAACAGGTTATCGCCATCCGGTTCCAGCGTTGGGAGATCTTCGAGCCGGAGCGAAGCGCGTCCGGGCGGCTCGCCGCTGATCCATGCCCTCATGCCAAGGCCTCCGCCTTCGTCTTGTCGCCGGAGTGGAGGGGGAACATCGCGGTCACCCCAGTCACCGGTTCGCCGGTCGTGTAAGCGAGCCGTTCGGCCGCCAACCCGTGGATCGGGCGTAGGGCGGGATGGCCGAGAGCACCCCACCAATGGCCAGTTGGCAAACGTAGTCGTCAGGGTCGGTCAATGTCGTGTCAGGCATAGCGCAAGTCTCAGCCGTGGGGCATCTTCGCATCGAGCTCGGCGAGAGTCAACAACGAGATCGCCGTTCCCGCGATCGATCATTCCAGGACACGGATCCGGAGACGGAACCCGCCCGCAAAGTGCCTCTCGCCGACCGAACCTTCGAACCGCGCAAATCGCTCAACTACAGCAAATGGACAGGCGAAAATCCACTGGGGAGTCGCCGGATACGGAGATGTGAAAATGTCAGTCATCGCATCGACCCAACTCAGGACAGCGTGTCGGGGTAGCCGGCCCTGGCCACCCGCGGGTTAGAGATCCGCACTGGACAACCCTCCTGGCCACCCTCCCACTGACCCGCGGGCGGCCAGGGCCGGCCGCCCCGACACGCACGCCCGAAGGTGACATCAATGGCGAAGTGATCGGCTTAACCAATGGCACCAGTCCGTTAGTGGGTAATACAACAAAGTGACTGCATGATTGACCCTGCTCTCTCCTTTCGTATTCTCTAGCGAGTTTTGCGTCAGATTCGACAGTGAGGATCAAAAGTGGTTGGCGATGGCGGGATAAGCATGGGACCCGGAGGGGGGTGACTAGGAGCCTAATTCGGGGACAGCGAAGTCGAAGAACGGAATGTGTTCGCTCACCGGATCGTCCCGACTCATCTTTCCATCAAATGAGAGGGGTTCACGCGTTCCTGCACAAGGTTTTCGCCAAGCGCCCAGGGTCATCACAGATTACCCTTTGATCCACATCGATATCCCACATAATATATAGCTATGAAGACCATACAAATCACCATCGACGAAAAACTCCTGGCGAAGCTCGATGCAGTTGACGAAGTGCAGCAGGTTGGTCGGTCGGCGGTTCTTCGCAGAGCCGTGTCGGAGTATCTGGAGCGTCAGCGCCGAACCGAGATCACCGATCGTTACAGGCAGGCGTATGGATCTGGTGCAGGTCTTGGAGACGAGTTCGAACGATGGGAAGATGAGGCCGCATGGCTGAACGAATAGAGCGAGGCCAGATATGGTTGTTCACCTTCTCCCGTCCCGACAAGCGGCGTCCGGTCCTCGTCCTGACTCGCCCGGAAGTTATCCGACTCCTTGACACCGTTATGGTAGCTCCGATCACATCAGCGATTCGGGGAGCACCGAGTGAAGTCATCGTCGGGGTCGACGAAGGCTTGAAGCACGACTCTGCGATCAACCTGGATCACGTTCAGACTGTCGACAAGGCTCGCCTGAAACGTTTCGTCGGTACGATTGGGTCGAAGAAAATGAATGAGGTGTGCCGGGCTTTTGCAATCGCGACGGGGTGCAGTGGTTGAGCACGCCCCTCCGATTTGCAATTTGAGGTGAGTGGAGGCGCCGGGATCGCCACCAATAACCTCACCAGAAGGATGACTGGCCCTGTGAGAGACCTCGCTTGCTGACTGCGGGGAATGCCCGTGCTAGGTTGTACACCACCAGATCGGCCTCCAAGATAAACTCCCCAGCTCGCCCGAGGCTGAAAGAACCCGCTAGTTCGGGGACGGAGGCATAAAAGGTGTCTCAGCGCATTTTGAAAGTGAGAATCGGTCAGGGAGTCCCACTCGTCGTCCCCAACGACCCGTACGCCCCGGCACTTCTACTGCTTGGCGGTAATAAATACAACAAGAGTCGCTGATTGATTGACGGAACCCTCGTTTCGCCAGAAGGAACAGGACAGCGTGTCGGGGCGACCGTCCCTGGTCGCCCGCGGGAAAGATCGAATGTCAGAGGCCAGGCCTGCCTGTGTCCTGTCCTGTGGGTCGCAGCTAAGCCCGCGGGCGGCCAGGGACGGCCGCCCCGGAACGCTCGCTTGAAGGTGACAGCCGTAGAGAACGGTATTTCGGAGCCATTCTTCTCCTTATTCTTGGCAAAATAGCTTCTTGGCTCCTAAAGTGGGGAGTTGTGAGTCCCGAACTCTCCAACCAGGGGAATTATGAAAAGAACCGCTATCCTGCTGATCGACTGCCCGGATGCCAAGGGGATCGTGGCCACGGTCAGCGAATTTCTCTGGCGGCGCAATGCCAATATTCTCCATGCGGACCAGCATCAGGACGCCGAGTCCGGGTTGTTCCTCATGCGGGTCGAGTGGGACCTTGCGGACTTCGACCTGGGTAGGGATGAACTCACCCGAGAGTTCCAGCCAATCGCGGAGCGTTTCCAGATGCGCTGGAGGCTGGAACTCTCGGAGCGGCCGTTGAAAGTGGCCCTGTTTGCCTCACGCCACAATCACTGCTTGGTGGACCTTCTGTACAGACATCAGTCTGGAGAACTGGCGTGCGAAATTCCACTGGTCGTCAGCAACCATCCCGATGTCAAGCACTGGACCGACTTCTACAAGGTTCCTTTCCACCATTTCACGGTCAACAAGGACACGAAGGCGGCCGTGGAACCCGAACAGCTCAAATTGTTACAGGAACATGACATCGACCTGATCGTCCTCGCTCGGTACATGCAGATCTTGACCGACGACTTTGTCAGTCACTATCCACACCAGATCATCAACATTCATCACTCCTTCCTGCCCGCGTTCAGTGGGGCCCGTCCCTACCATCGAGCATTCCAGCGAGGGGTCAAGCTGATAGGGGCGACAAGCCACTACGTGACAGCTGATCTGGACGAGGGCCCGATCATCGAACAGGACGTTGCCCGGGTCTCGCATCGGGACGGTTTGGACGAGCTGCTCCAAAAGGGGCGGGACCTTGAAAAGGCCGTTCTGTCGCGGGCCGTCCGCTGGCATCTGGACCATCGCATCCTGCTCTATGAACAGAAGACAGTGGTCTTTGATTAGGACAGGCAAGGCAGGCGGGCGGTGTTACTTGTGGCCTGAACAGTCCGGCCAAACAGCGAACTCCTTGTTTTCAACACAAAGACACGAAGTGAACGAAGTTTTTCTAATTTCTGAATCTTCGTTATCTCCGTGTCTTCGTGTTGAAGAAGATCACCCAACCACGATGTCAGCTACAGGATCAGCCAGAAACGGTGTGTTAGCATATGTAGATCAGAGGAGTCCTTCCCCGCTTTTTCACGTCATGCCGAAACACAAGGAAAACAGCACTACTAAGGTTGGTTTCGTCAGCCTCGGCTGTCCGAAAAACCTGGTCGACAGCGAAGTCATGCTCGGGACGCTGTCCGAACAGGGGTACGAACTCACCCCGGACCAGGAATCGGCAGATGTGATCGTTGTCAACACCTGCGGCTTCATCGACAGTGCCAAGAAAGAGTCCATCGATACGATTCTCGAAATGGCAGCACTGAAGACAGAAGGCCGATGCAGGAAACTCGTTGTCGCCGGATGCCTGGGAGAACGCTACAGAGACGAGATTCGGCGGGACATCCCGGAAATCGACTTCGTTTTCGGCCCTGACGAACTGGGGAAAGTTCTCGAAGCCGTCCGCCTGGACGAAAACGAACCCACCACGGGCGTCAACATCGACGCCCTGTACACGTCCGAACAGGTGCCGACAATCCCGCGCATCCTGACCACTCCGGGGCACATGGCCTACCTGAAGATCTCGGAAGGGTGCGATCACACATGCGCTTTCTGTGCGATTCCGAGCTTCAGGGGTGCGTTCCGGAGCCGTCGGATGGAGCATCTCGTCGCCGAGGCCGAGCGACTCGCAGCGGATGGTGTCCGGGAACTCGTGATCGTCTCGCAGGACACTCTGGCCTACGGTAAAGATCTCGGCCGGCCCGAGGGTACCATCGAACTGCTTGGAGAGCTTCTGAAGGTGGACGGCCTCGACTGGATCCGCCTGCTCTACTGCTACCCCAACCTGCTCTCGGACAAGCTCGTTCGATTCGTGGCTGAGCAGGAACGTCTCTGCAGTTACTTCGACGTTCCGTTCCAGCATGCCAGTGCGCGGATATTGGAACGGATGCGCCGGGGTGGCAGTCGGAAGGCTTTTGAGGATCAGGTGGCCCGGATCAGGGACATCGTGCCCGGTGCGGGCCTGCGGTCGTCCTTCATTGTCGGGTTCCCGGGTGAGACCGATGACGACTTTGATGACCTCGTCGGCTTTGCCGAAACTGTGGGCTTCGACAACCTGGGCGTGTTCCTTTATTCGGACGAAGAAGGGACCGCGGCCTTCGGGTTGGATTCGAAAGTTTCCAGAGAGGTCGCTGAAGAGCGCAGGGACATCCTGATGTCTAAACAGGAACAGATATCCAGGCGTGCACTCACGGACATGGTCGGTCGCCGCGTGAGGGTGTTGCTGGATGGACTTTCCTCCGAAACGGATCTGCTGCTTGAAGGCCGCCTGGAAACCCAGTCACCCGACATCGACGGACACGTTTTGATCAATGATGCTGGAGAAATCGAACCCGTGACAGGGAGTTTCTACACGGTAGAAATAACGGAGAGTCTGGAGTACGATCTCGTCGGGCGGCTCGTAGGCACATCTTAGTGATGAGGACCCTGTTGTGAAATGTCCCACATGTAGCAAAGAAACATCCTATGAGGAAAACCCGTTTCGCCCTTTCTGTTGCTCACGATGCAAGCTGATCGATCTGGGGAAATGGGCATCGGGTGACTACCGGCTTCCTTCTACTGAAGCGGCTCCGGGAAACATCGACGAATCTGATGGACGAACCCAAGAAGACCAGTGACGGGTATGCCCCCATCGACTGGGTGGCGATCACGATCGCCACGGCGGGAGGCGCGGGATTCTTCCCCAGGATGCCCGGGACAATCGGTTCGCTGGTTGGGGTCGTACTGTACGTTCTGCTTGAAACGTACGGCCTGACGCGGTTCAATCTACCGTTGCTGCTGATTCTGGTGGTGGTGGGTGTCTGGTCCTCGACACACGTGGAGCGGCTCTGGGGCCACGATGCGTCGCGCATCGTAATTGACGAGGTTGCCGGACAGATGCTGACATTGGGTTTCGTGACCCGTTCGGGACAGTCGGACATCGTCACAGGCGCCATTCTCGGCTTTTTGCTTTTCAGGTTGTTCGATATCCTGAAACCTTTCCCGATACGCCGCCTCGAACGACTCCCCTCGGGCGTTGGAGTTGTTGCGGATGATCTCGGGGCAGGGGTCTACGCTTTTCTGGTACTGATGCTGTTGGAATCTCTTTCAGGACGATTCTTGTGAGCGAAATAAATATCAAGCGGGTACTCCCGAAGGCGGCGCTGCCGGGCGGCGAAGTACGCATCGAATACGGTGGGGTCGAGCTGGCGGGCACCGGACAGCCCGAGGTCCGCTTTGGCGATTACACCGCTCAGATTACGATCGCATCCAGCAGCGTGATCGTGGCGAAGGTCCCGGAGTCGTCCTCCGAGTCCGGCACTTCGGAACTCTCCGTGGCCGACAACGGATCATCCAGCGGCCCGTTTCCATACCAGATCGGCAAGCGTCTTGCCACGAACCTCCATCCGGTAGCAAGCCCCGCCGTGGACTCGGAAGGGAATATCTACGCGACCTACAGCGGCCGCCGGGGCCAGAAAACACCGGTGTCGATATATAGGATCACGCCAAGCGGAGCGATGACACCACACGCCGTCGACATACTGAACGCGACCGGGCTTGCCTTTGGAATCGACGGCGACCTCTATGTATCGAATCGCCACGACGGCAACGTGTACAAGGTGGATTCGGCCGGACAAGCCGAAACCTACATCGAGGGAATGGGCATCGCAACGGGCCTGGCCCTCGACGCCCAGGACAACCTGTACGTCGGCGACCGCAGCGGGAGCATCTTCAAGATCAACGCCGCCAGAGAAATCTTTGTTTTCGCGACGCTCGAGCCCAGCATGGCGGCCTACCATCTTGCTTTTGGGTTCGACGGATACCTCTATGTCACCGGACCGACCACTTCGAGCTTCGATTCCGTGTATCGCGTTTCACCGACTGGGGAGGTCGAAAAGTTCTTCACTGGAATGGGAAGGCCACAGGGTATGGCGTTCGACATCGAGGGGAACCTGTACGTCATGGGATCCTGCCGCGGCCAACGCGGCATCTTCCGTTTTCCCAGCAATTCCCGGGAACCCGAACTCTTTGTCTCAGGGCTCGGACTGGTCGGGCTGGCCTTTGATCCTTCGGAAAACCTGATCATTGCCGATTCATCCTCGGTGTATCGAATCCACGCCGGAGTTATGGGAAAGCCGTTACCGTGAGAAGAAGCAGCGAGCAGCGGGCAGCATGCAGCGGGCAGCAGGAACTGCCGATGTGGCACGTGCCGAAAGCTGCTCGCTGCCCGCTGCTCGCTACTCGCTAAACAACACATGCCACTCACGGCGGAAATCATCGCAATCGGTTCCGAGTTGCTCGCTCCCGAGTTCCGGGACACGAACTCCATCTACCTTACCGAACAGCTGAATCAGATCGGAATCCCCGTCTCCATGCGCACCATCGCCGGGGATCGCGAAAGCAACCTGGAGAGTGCCATTCGAGCTGCGCTGGACCGCAGTTCAATCGTGATCACAACCGGCGGCCTCGGCCCGACCGAAGATGACGTGACGAGAAAGGTCGTCGCTCAGACGATGCGCCGCCAACTGGTGCTTGACGACGACGTCCTTCGAAAGCTTCAGGCACGCTTCAAGGCGCGCGGTGTCCAGATGCCGGCCAACAACGCTCGTCAAGCGTTGGTTCCTTCAGAAGCGGAAATACTCGACAACCCCAACGGAACCGCACCGGGGCTGTGGCTCACCGAGGACCGGAAGACCGTCATCCTGCTTCCGGGACCTCCCGCTGAACTACAACCGATGTTCCAGGCGTCATGCTATCCGCGGCTTCTCAAGATGTCAGGCGGCCGGGTGCTCAGGCGCGGGATCTACCGAACGACCGGTTTGCCCGAGTCTGTTCTCGATTCGCGAATTGCGCCGATTTACACGAGGTATAAGAATCCCGAAACCACCATCCTCTCGAAACTCGGGCAGGTGGATGTGCACCTGACTGCACTTGCCCGCAACGAGAAAGATGCTGAAGCACTCCTGGAGGAACTCGGGGCCCAAATCGAGGAGAAGCTGGGCGATTACGTTTTCGCTAGAGCGCGGCAGGAGCTCGAGGAGGTCGTAGGCATGTACCTGATCATGAAGGAAGCCACGATCGCCGTTGCAGAATCCTGCACGGGTGGGCTGCTCGCCCAACGCCTGACGAACCTCTCGGGCAGCTCCAGGTATTTCCAGTCCGGTATCGTGACCTACAGCAACCAGTCGAAGGTCGATCTGGCCGGCATCCCGCCGCTTCTCCTGGAGATGCAGGGTGCCGTCAGCGCGGAAGTGGCCTGCGGTCTGGCCGAAAGCGTCCGGGAAAGTATCGACACGACGGTCGGCGTCGGGATCACCGGGATCGCCGGACCTACGGGCGGATCAGCAGAGAAACCTGTCGGCACGGTATATATCGCAGTCGCCGGCCCCAATGGAACTAACCACCGCCATTTCGTATTCCCGGGCGGCCGCGACAAGGTCCGCTGGCAGTCGTCCCAGGCCGCACTGGACATGGTTCGGCGGCATCTGATGGATATGTAGCAATCCCTGATGCGCCTCTTTATCGCAACCGATCTGCCGGCGACGCTCATTCAGACTATCTCCGACATGCAAAAGCATCTCCGTTCTGTGACCGAGTCGGCACGCTGGGTGCGGCCCGAATCGATGCACCTGACGCTAAAATTTCTCGGAGAGGTCGCGGAGGAAAAACTCGGCGCCATCGACGAACGTCTCGGTCGAATCCGGACCCAGCCTTTTAAAGTGAGGGTTTCCGGTGTAGGCTTCTTTCCGAATGACCGGGCGCCCCGTGTGTTCTGGGCGGGCATCGAGTCTCCGGCTCTTCAGGAATTGGCGCAGAAGGTAGAAGAACAGACTGTGGAACTGGGATTTCGGGCCGAGAAACGCCCGTTTCGCCCGCATCTCACACTGGCCCGCAGCCGGCGGGATCGCCGGATAGATACTGCTCTCGTCGGAGAATCCGCCCCGTTCCTGGAACGGGAATTCGGGACCTTCACCACGGACCGTTTCTATATGTACCAGAGCAGGCTGCGGCCTACCGGCGCCGAATACGAACAGCTGTTCGAGTATCGGCTGGACAGCGGGAGCGTAGCGGTTTCCGGACGACTGAAATCATGAAACCATCGATAGCAATCATCGGCGCAGGCGGTTGGGGGACGGCACTCTCCATAGCCATGGCCCGGACCCATGAGTCGGTCGATCTCTGGGTTTTCGAACCCGACGTTGCGGAATCGATCCGGAAGGAACGCACGAACCCGGTTTACCTTCCGGACGTCCGAATACCCGAAGCAGTCCATCCAAGCTCTTCTCTCGAGAAGGTCTTGAGCGGGACCGAGATTGTCATCTGCGCCGTGCCGTCCCACGTGTGCCGCAACGTTTTCGAACAAATGCTGCCCTTTCTGACGCCGGAAATGACGTTCGTGTCGGCGACAAAGGGAATCGAAAACGAAACGCTCATGCGGATGTCGGAGGTTATCACCGACGTCGTCGAAAAATCCTTCACCCCACGGGTCGCGGCGATTTCAGGCCCAACGTTTGCGTTGGAGGTCGCGCGCGGCGAACCGACGGCCCTGGTGGTAGCCGGCCCGGACGCCTCACTGAGGCTCTTCCTCCAGAAGGAGCTCTCGGCTCCGCGTTTCCGGCTATACACGAATCCCGATATCGTCGGTGTCGAAATCGGAGCTTCGGTCAAGAACATCATTGCAATTGCATCCGGCGTCGTCAGCGGGCTGAACCTTGGACACAACGCCACGGCCGCATTGATCACCCGTGGCCTGGCGGAGATAATGCGACTGGCCGAAGCCTGCGGCGGGAGGAGCGAAACCCTGGCGGGGCTTGCCGGACTTGGAGACCTCGTCTTGACCTGCACGGGCCACCTCAGCCGAAACCGCCAGGTCGGGCGAGCCCTGGGTGAGGGCAAGAAGCTGGACGAGATCATCTCCAGCATGCGTATGGTGGCCGAAGGCATCAAGACCAGCAAGTCCACTGCCGCACTGGCCAACAAGTTGTCCGTCGAAATGCCGATCGCCCAGCAGATCTATTCTGTCCTGTACGAGGGAAACAGTCCCGAACACGCCATCACTGCATTGATGGAGCGGGAGTTGAAAGAGGAATGATGGGGAAGTGGTCAGTGGGAAGTGGTCAGTTGGGGGGCAAGGGCAGGGAGCCAAGAGCTAAGAGTTAATAATATGGAATTCGGGAATGAGCGTGTAGCGCGTAGCTGGCAGCGGGCAGCTAGATCAGAATGAGCACGTAGCAAGTAGCTGGCAGCGGGCAGCTAGATCAGGCCGACCCCAGGCTGCTCGCTGCTCGCTGCTTGCTGCTCGCTACCAGCTAATAACATGGAATTCATTACTTTATTCGGTACTCCAAAACCCAAGCCGCCGACGATTCTCGAGAAGGTCAAGAAGGCTGTCGCTCGGACGAAGAAGGACTTCACCGAACGAGTTCAGGCGTTGGTTGAAGGCAAGAAGGAAATAGATGCCGAGTTACTCGAGGAGATCGAGGCTGTCATGCTCGGAGCGGACGTCGGGGTCAAGACGACTACCGAGATTCTCGATTCTATCCGCGAACAGGTGACTCGGCAGACACTCCGGGATCCGCTCGAACTGCGTGACGTTCTGAAAAAGGAATTGAGAAAGACGTTGGATGTGGAAGCACAGCCACTTGCGGAAGTAGCGCCGGGCGACCCGTTCGTCATACTCGTCGTCGGCGTCAACGGCGTCGGAAAGACTACCACTATCGGAAAACTGGCTCACCGGTTCAAATCGGACGGGAAGAAGGTCATGCTTTGCGCGGCCGACACATTCAGAGCAGCAGCGGTTGAGCAGCTGGAGGTGTGGGCGAACAGAGTCGACGTCCCGGTCATAAAGCAGAAGCAAGGGGCAGACCCCTCCGCCGTCCTCTTTGACTCGTTACGCTCGGCCAAGGCGCGAAACATCGATTATGTGATCGTCGACACGGCGGGCAGACTCCACACAAAACACAACCTGATGGCAGAACTGGA
>PVBE012605064.1_pt1 | contig 31384 bp, 33 predicted proteins | sample 1631181 | NCBI WGS metagenome assembly PVBE01 (sample SAMN08397723, study PRJNA350692) | Marine metagenome, whole genome shotgun sequencing project. | isolation source: water | place: Pacific Ocean | collected 2012-04
GAGTGGGAGCAGATCTATAATCATATTCGACCTCACCAGAACCTGGACTACCTGACGCCCGCCCAGGCCCTGGAAACATTCAAAAAAACGGCCCCCGTGTCTCATATGTCTTGAACCCATACACACACACGATTCTGATCACGAGGACGAGTCCTCATGGAGGAGACAGGAGATGACGTTTCAGGAAGTCCTGGAAAGAACCGCGTGGAGGGTGGGGTCCAAGACCTCCCTGTATTGCGACGATGAAGAAATCACATATGAGGCCGCGGTCGAGCGGAGCCGGAAAATGGCCGGGGCGTTGGCTTCCCTCGGGGTCCGGAAAGGGGACCGGGTGGGGTTTCATTCGGTCAACTCCGTCGACTTCGCCCTGGCGATGTACGGATGTTGGAACCTGGGCGCCATCGCCGCCCTGATCGACCCCCGCAACGGGCCGACGCTGGATTACTACGTCAACGACGCGGACTCCCGGGTCCTCCTCTTCAGCCGGGGGCTGGCCGGGCAGGTGGAGCGGAAGCGGAAAGAGATGAAGGGCGTCCGGCGCTTCGTCTGCTTCGACGGACCGGGCAAGGGGGTCCGGGACGCGGTGAGCTGGAGGCAACTCGTCCGGGCCTCCAAGCCGGTGCGCAAAGACGTGAAGGACACGGACCCCTGCCACCTGTCCTGGACCTCCGGGAGCACGGGACTCCCCAAGGGCGCCGTCCTGGCCCACGAGTTGACGGCCACGGCCACGTCCTGCATCGCCGAGCGTCTTCACCTGCGCCAGGATGAGGCGACCCTCGGGCCGACGGGCCTCAGCTCCTCCTATCACCTGGTGGCGAACCTGCTGCCCGGCGTGGCGCGCGGCTCCACCGTCGGGTTCATGTCCGCCTTCGATCAAACCCGGGCCTGGAAGATCATCCGCAAGCGGAAGGTGAGCGTCTTTGTCGCCAACCCCCTGCTTCTGACCGATCTCTACAACGAGTGGCGCGACAAGAAGCTCAACAAGGGGACCCTGCGCATCACGGTTTCGGGCGGAGGGCCCGTCCCGCCCGACCTGAAACGGGTCTATCAGGAGAAGATGAAGGTCCCGCTGGTGGAGAGTTTCGGGTCGAGCGAGCTCGGCGGGTTCGTGGCGCTGGGAGACCCGGCGCCGTACAGCCGGAAACATTTCTCGGCCATCGGCCGGCCCCTGCCGGACAAGGAAGTCATCATCGGCGACGAGAAAGACAAAGAGCTGCCCATCGGACAGGTCGGCGAGATCCTGATCCGGCGCGGGTTCATGTGGGGTTACTGGCGGCGGGACGCCGCGACGAGAAAGGCCCTCAAGAACGGGTGGCTTCACACCGGAGACGTGGGCAGAATGGACGAAGACGGGTTTGTCTTTCTCATGGCGCGGAAGAGCGAGCAGATCCGCTGGGGCAAGAAGATCGTCTATCCCCGCGTCGTGGAAGAGGCCCTTTACTTCAACCCGGCCGTTCAGTACTCGGCCCTGATTCCGGTCCGCGATCGGAAGATGGCGGAGATCCCCAAAGCCATCGTCTCCCTCTATCCGGGGAAAAACACGACGGAAAAGGCGCTGCGCGAAACCGTCCGAAAGCACCTCGGCGCCGGGGAGGTCCCCCCCGTGTTCGAGGTCCTGGACGAGATGCCCATGACCGCAACCGGGAAGATCAACAAGACCGCCCTCCGGGAGCGGGAGCGGAAGCTCAGGAGATAGTTTCGCCCGGGGAGATCCCGGCGTTTTTCGGATTCAGTCCCCGCCGCCGCGTACGGTTTCCGGGTTGATGGGCCCAGAGGAGCCATGCCGCGCGGCCGCGGATCGCGGGGCGGATGACCCGTTCGCGGGAGTCATCTCATCCCCCCGCCATTTCCACGCCCCGCGGCCTAACCCGTCCGGGACCACGGGCGCGATCACCCAAGGAGCATGCCATGGCCAAGATTGCCGTCATGGGCGCGGGCGGGGGTGGGCAGACCATCGCCGCCGATCTGACACTGGACGGCCACTCCGTCCGGCTCTTCGAGCATCCCAAATTCGCCGCCGGCCTTACGGCCGTCCGCAAAAAGGGCGGGATCACCGCCTCGGGAAGCGGGCGGGACCGGGACTTCGCGAAGCTCGGCCTCGTGACCACCAACGCGAAACGGGCCGTCCGGGGCGCGGACGTGGTCATCGTCGTCGTCCCTTGCTTCGGCCACGGGGTCATGAGTGAGGCCATCCTCCCCCACCTCTCGGACGGCCAGACCGTGGCCTTCCTCGGCGAAGGCAGCGGTTCTCTCGTCTTCCGGCAGATGCTCCTGAAAAAGCGGAAGCGGCTGAAGGTCGTCTACGGCGAGACGAACACCCTGCCCTACCTGACCCGCATCAGCGGGCCGGCCCAGGTCACGTTGGTGCGCAAGCGCGGCGGCACGCTGGCCGCGGCCTTCCCGGCGAAGGACAACAAGCGTTTCGTCGGGGCGCTCCAGGAGCTTTGGCCGTACATCGAGCCGGCGACGCACGTCTTCGAGACCGTCCTGATCAACTTCAACGCCATCGACCACGTCTCGGCCTGCCTGTTCAACGCGGGCGCCATCGAGGGGGGGACCATGCCCTTCCTCCTCTGGGGGCAGGGGGCGACGCCCTCCGTGGTGCGCTGCATCGAGGCCGTCGACGAGGAGACCCTCGCGCTGCGCAAGGCCCTGGGTTGCAAGGACTTCTCCACGTACAAGGAATTCCTCTACCGCCAGGGGATGGTCGAGAACCGGCAGCGAACGACGTATGACGCCATCCACAAGGGATTGGGCGGCAAGGGCACTTACCCCTGCGGGCCGGACGGCCTGAAGTTCCGCTACGTCACCGAGGACGTGCCGTACGCCTTGGTCCTCCTCAGCGACATCGGCCGGCTGCTGGGGATCCCGACGCCGATGAACGACGCCCTCATCACCGTCGCCTCCGTGATGAACGGAGACGATTACCGGAGCTGGGGCCGTACGCTGAAGTCCCTCGGCCTGGGTCGGCTGACGAAGCGGAACGTCCGGGGGTTCCTGCGGACCGGCGAGATCTGATCCCGGCCGGGAAACTTCCCGATTCCGCAAGGGAGAACAACTGTGATTTTCGGATTCAGCTTCTGGGTGGACCGGGACGCGCGGGAGATCGCCGACCTTGTCGCCGCCGCCGAAGGGGTGGGGTTCGATTTCGCCTGGTTTCCGGACCACTACTTCCTCCGCGAGGTCTACGCCGTCCAGGCCCTGGCCGCGGCCAAAACGAGCCGAATCAAGCTGGCCACGGGCGTCACCAGCCCCTACCTGCGTCATCCAACCCTCCTGGCTTCCGCCACCGCCACCCTGGACGAATTCTCCGGCGGGCGGGCGGTTCTGGGGATCGGGGCCGGCGGGTTCGAGTTCGCCGCCCAGCTCGGCATCCACTGGAAACGCCCCTTGACGGGCTGCCGGGAGAGCGTCGAGATCATCCGCCGTCTGTTCCGCGGGGAGGAGGTCGATTTTCAAGGCAAAGAGTTCAGCGTCCAGGGCGCGAGCCTCCCCTTCGGCAAGCCGTTCGACATCCCCATCTACTACGCCGCCCGCGGGACGAAGATGCTCGAGCTGTCGGGCAAAAACGGCGACGGCGTCATCACCCACAGCGTCACGCGGGAATTCGCCCGGCACGCCTCGGAGGTGGTCGCCCGATCCGCCCGGGCGGCGGGACGGGACGGAAAGGACGTCGACCTCGCGATACAGGCGCACGTGGCGATCACCGACGACGCGGCCGGGGCCGTCGAGAGCCTCAAGCGGGCCTGCCTCATGATGGCCGGCGGGGAATACTCCCTCGACCTGGTCCCGAAGTACGGCCTGACACTGGAAGAAGTCAATCCGCTGCGCGAGACGGTCCGCTCGGGCGACCTCGATAAGGCCGAGGGGCTCGTCACGGAGGGAATGGTGCGGGCCTTCTCCGTCGTCGGAACGGCGAAGGAGTGCGTGTCGCAGGTCCGCGAGATGGCCGACGCCGGGGTCACCCACCTCATCGTATCGAGCGGCGGGAAGTGGTCGAACGAGGAGATCCTGGAGAACATCCACCGCATCGGAGAGCACATCATCCCGCGCTTTCGGTGATCCGGAAGCAAACCCCGATAATCCTCAAGCATGAAGGGAACGACTCCGTGACCGTAACCGACGCGGCCGGGATCCGCGACCTCCGGTCGAGCCTGGAAGTCCTCGAACGGGGCGGCCGGCTCCACCGGATCGACGGCCCGGTCAACCTGGACTGCGAGTTGGGGACGGTGGCCTTCGAGGTGGAAAAGCGCGGGATCGGCGCGGTCCTTTTCAACCAACCCGCCCGCGACCCTTCCGGCCCCTACCACCCCGACACCGCCGGCATCCCCGTCGTCTCCGGCGTTCTCAGCCACACCGAACAGGTGGGCCTCGTCCTGGGGTGCGGGACGGACGAGGTGGTGACCCGCCTCGCCTCAGCCATGGAGCGGCCGGTCCGGCCCGTCGAGAGGAAGGACGCCCCTTTCCTGAAAAACGTCCTGCGCGACGAAGCCGACCTCAACCGTCTTCCCATCCCCCGGCACACGGAAAAAGACGGCGGGGACCGGGACGGGCGGTTCATCAGCGGCGGCGTGGTCTTCGCCCGGGACCCCGAGACCGGCCAAGCCAACGCCTCCTTCCAGCGCTTCCAGCTTCAGGGCGCGCGCCGCACCGGGATCCAGATCAACAACTGGCGGCACCTCCTGACGTATTACGAGAAGGCCGAGGCCCGAAACGAGGCCCTGCCCATCGCCATCGCCCTGGGGACGGACCCGGTGGTGTCCATCGCGGCGGGGATCCGGACCGAGATCGACGAAATGGAGTACGCCGGATCGCTGCGGGGCCGGCCGATGGAGATGACGCCCGCCCCGGCGACGGGCATCCCCGTCCCCTCGGAGACGGAGATCGTCATCGAAGGGGAGATCCCGCCGCACCACCGGGAGGCCGAAGGCCCCCTCGCCGAATTCACCGGCCATTACAGCGGGGTCTACCAGGCGCCCGTCTTCGAGGTGAGCGCGATCTCCCACCGGACGGACCCCATCTTCCAGACCATCGTCCCGGCCTCCCTGGAGCACCGGAACCTGGGCGGCTCGCTTCCCCGGGAGCCGGTCCTTTACAAGTTTGTCAAGCACGTCGCGCCGAACGTCCGGAACGTTCACCTGCCGCCCTACGCGAGCGGGTTCATGGCGGTCATCTCGCTGAAACCGGAGCATCCCGGACAGCCCAAGAACGTGGCCCTGGCCGCGATGACCAGCCACGTGAACATCAAGATCGCCGTCGTGGTCGATGAGGACGTGGACATCTTCAACCCGATGGAAATTCTCTGGTGCCTGTCCACCCGCGTGGACGCCCGCCGGGACCTGTTCACCGTGCCGTATTCGCAGGGACACGAGATGGACCCCTCGACCGAGGCCGGGGGGATCGCGACGAAGGTGGGGATAGACGCCACGCTGAACCCGCGCGGCCGGGAGGCCCTGGAAAAGGTCACGTATCCGCCGATCGACCTGTCGAAATACTTGGGAGGTTCTTAGACGAGGACACGGATTCCAGGGGGGCTTTTTTGTAAAACCGCCCCCCGCTTTCCTCTGCACAGGAGCATTCCATGGAAGCCGTTGACGTTCTGATTCGCGACGGGATTGTGGTCACTTTGGACGATGAGGACCGCATCCTTCGCGGCTCCGTCGCCATCCGGGACGACCGAATCGTCGCAATTGGAACAACGGAGGAGCTGGACGCGGCGGTTGAAGCCGGAAAGACCCTGGACGCCCGGGAGCGGATTGTCCTGCCCGGCCTCATCGACATGCACAACCACCTCCGGGACCTGGCGCCCGGCCTCTCCATCGGGCAGGGGCTCAAGCTGGACGACTACCTCCGGACCGGCTGGGAGATGCAGCAACACCTGACCGCGGAGGATTACCATCTCGGGGCGACGCTGGGGGCCGTCCGGCTGCTCAAGGCCGGCGTCACCTCCGTCGTGGACCACTGCTATCCCTTCCACCTGCCGGGGTTGGAGGAGGCCGTCCTGCGGGCCTTCGGCGACACCGGCATCCGGGGCTACCTGGCCCGGGGGATCATGACCAAGCCCTTCGAGCCCATCTGCGAGACGCGCGAGGAGGCCCTGAACCGCATCCGCCGGCTGGTCGATGACGGGAAGGTCCCGGCCGAGCGGCTCTTCATCGCGCCCGTTTCCTTTCGGCAGGCCGTCCCCGACGACTACCGGGAGGCCCGGAAGCTGGCCGACGAGTTGGGCGTCGGGATGTACACCCACATCGCCGAGACCACGCAGGAGGTCGGGGGCATCATCGAGGATTACGGCGAGCGCCCCATCCACTTCCTTCATGAATTGGGCTTCTCCGGCCCCGGGACCGTCCTCGTCCACTGCGTCCTGCTGGAGGACTCGGAGATCGAGCTCCTGGCGGAGACCCGGACGACCGTCGTCCACTGTCCCTCGAACCACATGAAGCTCGCCAAGGGGATCACGCGCGTGCCGGACCTGCTGAGGGCCGGGGTGAACATGACGCTGGGCGTGGACTTGATGGAGAACCTGTGGGTCGAGATGCGCAACGAGCTTCAGCTTCAGAGCATCGCCAACCTGAACCCCCAGGCCGTCCCCCCGATGGCCCCGCTGCACATGGCGACGCGCAACGGCGCGCGGGCGTTGGGGATGGAAGGCGAACTGGGCGTGGTCAAGGCCGGGGCCAAGGCGGACATCACAATGGTGGACATCGGCGGGGCCTCCGCCCACCCCTTCATCGACGCCGTGAATCATCTGCTTTGGCGGACCGAAGCGGCCGACGTCAGAACCGTACTGGTGGACGGCAAGGTCGTCCTGGACGACGGGAAGCTCCAGACCCTCGACGAGGCCGAGACGCTCGACCGCGTCGAAAAATCCGCCCACGCCTACATCCGCCGGGCGGGGAAAGAGGATTTGATTCCGGATTACGCGCGGTAGTCCCATTCCTTGCCACTTGGCGAGCCTCCTGAGATTCAGAAGCTGGACCTTTCCACGTGGGACAGGTGGGGGGAGCCGGGAACCGCGCTTGGCCGTGATGACGGGAACCGTAGGGCATGAGGCGGAAGGAGGGAGAAAAAACTCCTAGCAGTGTGTATTAGGATGTATTAAGTTGATGGAGAATATTTGAAAAGCCGCGGACTTCGAAGGAGCCTGCATGAAGCTCCATACGGCGAAGGAGAAAATTCGGTTACTGAAAAAGGACCGTTGGTACGAAACCATATCTAAAGGGGGGCATCGGCAATTCGAGCACCCCACGAAGTCAGGGAAGATTACGGTTCCTTTCAAATCCGGAAAGACCTTGGCCCCGAAGACCAACGCTTCGATCTTGAAGCAGGCTCAAATTGAGGGCTCGTAGGAGAAGAGGAAGATGAGGTATCCGGTCATCCTGGAGCCGGCGCCCGAAGGCGGATATAGCGTGATGGTTCCCGATCTGCCCGGATGCTTTTCTCACGGCGACACTTATGAGGAGGCCGTCGATCACGCGAGGGAAGCCATCGAGCTTCACCTGTTCGGGCTGCAAGAGGAAGGCCTCAAGCCTCCGCCTCCGAGGACGGTCAAAGAGATTCGCGAAAAAGGGAGTCCGGAATTCGAGTACGCCCTTGTGCAAATCGACCTCGCCCGGCTGGGGAAAGGTGTTCGTCGCGTCAAGGCCCGCCGAATTCAGGTGACCATGCCGCCTCAGTTGCTGGCCGCCATTGAAGAACAACGCCATCAGCGCGGGATGGACCGGAGCAAATGGCTTCAAGAAGCCGCTTGGCTCAGATTAGAAAAGGAAAAACGGACAAGCGCTTTCAAGAATAAGAAAACCCGTGTTGCCGGTGAGAAAACCGATGGAAAGAGGAAGAAGCGATACCCGACAGCCGCCGGAGGGAGAGAGTAAGCCTTTCAAGCGAATCCCTTTTTGATCCGATGGCGATTCAGCATGTATGCGCCGCATTTTCACCGATGAGACAAGGGCTTCCTCCGACCCGATGAGAAAGATCGCGAGCCCTCTCACCCTTTGATCGACGCTGTTCACCACATCCTTTGGCAGACCGAAGCGGCCGACCTTCGCGCCTTCCCCGTCCAGAAACCGAGGAGGCGGGACCGGCGGGATTCCTACAGACGCCTGCCTCGGTGACCCCACCCCCTCTTTTTTGAGAATCCGCCCGCGTGGCGCGAAAACATCCGGCGGATTAAGGGTTTGGCCTTTTTTCTCTGCTCGGGGGTCAAGACCTCCCGGATCCGGAAGAAGGCATCCATCCGGTTGCGGATCAAGTTCTCGGTGGCCTGGCCGATCCGGTTGATTTTCTGATTGACCTTCTCCTTATCCACCTCGTCCCGCGTCAGGAGCTCGCCCATCTCGATCCCGGCCACCCGGAGGTTCGCCCGGGCTTTGATGGTTTTCTTTCTGGCCTCGGTCATGATGTCCGCGATCTTGTCGGCCTGCTCGTCCGTAAGGCCGAGCTTCTTGGTCGACCGGCCGAGGGGATGGCCGGAGCCCCCTCCGCCTCTCCTCTGGTGGGCGTTCCGGTAGCCGCGATCCGGCTCGGCAAGCGTGACCCGGGCGACGGCGCCTCCGGCGATCAGGAGCGTCAGGGCCGGGATGATCCACTTTGCGGCCTTCTTCATCGTTTGCGTTTCCTTCCGGTTCTTCGGGTGAATGAGATTGTCGCAGGGTGGAACCGACGCGACCCTGCTAGAGCAGGAAGGTGATCCAGCCGGCGAGGCCCCCCGCCACAAAGAGGCCGAAGAGCGCCTTCCCCCAGATTCCGCATCGACCCCTTCCACACGTCCTTTCCCCGTCTCTTTTCACGCCTTGCCCTTCCTTCATGGTTCGGTCCTCCTTCCGGGGCGTCCGGTTCAACACCAATCCCTCGATCCGAAAATCACCCATTAGACAAAGGGGGGTTCCATCGGGCGCGAACGAAAGGCTTCGGGATGAGCAAAACGGTGGACGCGGCTTGGAGGAAAAAGCGGCTGACTGATTTCATCGGAACGGGGCCGGGCGAACGCTGGCGGCGCCCGGGGATGTCAATGGCCCCAGCGTCTTCGGCGGCCCCGGCGCCCCCCCCGGCGATGCCGCCTCTCGCGGAACTTCTTTACGAGGCTCTCGAATTTTCGGGCTTGTTCCGGATTCAGGATGGGGCGGATCCGCTCGCCGCCCTTTTCCAGGACCCGGTCTATTTTCCGGAATGCTTCCGCGCGGACATCGCCCAATTCCTTCCACGTCGTCCGGAGGACGGGGGCGATTTCCGCCCGCTGGGCATCGGAAAGGTCGAGCTTCCGGGAGAGGAATCCGAGGATGCGCGCCTGCCTTTTCTCCGGGTCTCCCCTCCAGCCCCGCTGCCGCCCGCCCCAAAAGCCCAGGTAGGCTCGGTCCAGAAGCACCCCGCTGCCCATCCCGAGCAGGAACACGCCAATCAACGCCCAAAGGGCCTTCCGCTTCATTCTTCCGTCGCCCCCGCCCATTGGTTCAGGACCGCGTCCGGCTCGATCAGGCTGATGAGGGGAAAGTCGGACTCCTGAAGTCCCGCACCGTCCCCCCCCGTTCCCCCCGCCCCCCGCCAGAAGGCCGCGCCGCCTAGGAGCAGCAAAATGAGCGCAAACGCGGGCGCCAGCCGGCGGGCCCACAGGAGGAGAACCTCGCTGAACGACTCGGACTGATCCAACCGTTCCCGGATCCTCGCCATCACCCCCGGCCAGAGAGATTCCCGCAACACGGGCTCAGGCGCGGCGGCGAAGAACCGCTTCCAGAAAACCTCCTCTTTCAGAAGAGACCGGCATTCGGGACACGAACGATAGTGACCGGCGACGTTCTCCGGCATCCCGCCATGGGATTCGGCCGGCCCGCCCCCCGCGACGAAACCCTCCCGCTCCAGCCACGATCTGAAATCTTCACACTTCAAGACCCGCCTCCCTCTCCCCCACGGATGAATGCAGGGGCGCACGGTGAAAGCGCCTCGCGGAGCCTTTTCCGCGCCCGGGCGTGCTTGGACTTGACCGTCCCGACGGAGCACTTCAGCACCCGGCTCACCTCCAGATAGGAAAGCCCCTCGATATCCTTGAGGGTCGCGACAACGCGCAACCGGTCCGGCAGGCCCGCGATCGCCCGGCCCACCAGATCGCGGAGGACCTCCGGGGGCTCGCCGGAAGGCCTTTCGACCTCCGGGCCGGCTTGACCGACCCACCCGTTGAGCGCCTCGACGGCCTCCCCCTCCCGCGGGATCGCGTCGTGGAGCGCCGCCCGCCGGGATTCCTTCTTCATTTCGTCCCGGGCCCGGTTGACGGCGATCCGGTAGAGCCAAGTGCCGAAGACCGCGTCCCCCCTGAACTTTTTCAGGGAGAAATAGGCCTTCACGAACACCTCCTGAACGATGTCCTCGACGTTTCCGTGTCCATGCCCGATCAGCCCCGAAACCAGCCGGTGGATTCGGGCCTGGTAACGCTCGACCAGGAAGCGATAGGCCCCGGCGTCGCCTTCCCGCGCCCGCCGGACCCACCCCTTCTCATCGTCCGCCTTCGCCACAATCGCAATGACCTTCCATCCATTCAGACGAGGGCACTTGCGTGCCGGCCAAACTGCGGATGAAGGCGCTCGTGCTCATCACAACTTGGCAGTGCACGCTACATGTAAGTTGATCAACCGGGCTCGGCCTCCTTAGGGCAAGCTTTGTACGGCCATGCGAGACCTCCGTCGGCGAGCATTCGGAACAAAGGCCGCCAAAGAGGAACCGAACCTCCTTGAGTCACTCAACAAACCGACACCCATTTGACGGTCGGGGGTTCCCTCCGCGGCGATGTCCGAGCGAAGAACGGAGAAAAACGGGGCCATCTCGGACGGGGGGGGCGTGAACAGCGGACCGTCGGGAGCATTCAGGGCCTCTCGGATCGGGGGGGCGCCCCCAGCCCTCTCAGGGATTTCTCCAGCCCCTTCAGGGACTCGCCGAGCCCTTTGAGTGATTCGATTTCAGGAAAAAGCTCGGCCACAAGATCGGACTCCTTCTCGGTCAGCCAGCGGAATCCAATCCGGACGCAATCCACCTGGCTCCACCCTTTTTCCTCGATCTTGCTCCGGACCGCCATTTTGACAAAAGGCCCGGCCAGCGATTTAAGCCGGCTGATCGCGGGATGCCGGACAGTTTCCCTGTCGATGGCCCTCCGGCTCGCCGCAACGGCCTCGACGGTCAGGATGTCGCACGGCAGGACGGATTGATAGCGGGTGTATGCCGTGACAATCGCTCCGCCCAGGACGAAACCCAGGAGCAGGGTCAGGACGATCTTCAAGGCGGTCATTCGACGTTCCTCGGCCGGCGGCCTTCGGGGCGGGGCCGGTGGAGGCCGGCGGGGGGCGGGGCGGCCCGGGGGGTCAGCGCGGCTCGGCGAGGCCGCCGTAAGTCTCGGTCCGGCGGTCGCGGAAGAACTGCCACCGGTTGCGCGTCTCGCGCACCGTGTCCAGGTCGATGTCCGCGACGACCAGCTCGTCTTCGTCCTCGCCCGCCTGGGCGAGGATCTTCCCGCGCGGATCGACGACGTAGGTCGAGCCGTAAAACTTGCCGATGTTCCACGGGGCCTCGGTCCCTACGCGGTTGATGGCGCCGATGAAAACGCCGTTGGCGACGGCGGCGGCCGGCTGTTCCAGCGTCCAGATGGATTGGCTGAGTCCGGCCGTGGTGGCCGAGGGGTTGACGATGTACTCGGCCCCGTTCAGCGCCAGGGCGCGCCACCCTTCGGGGAAGTGGCGGTCGTAGCAGATGTAAACCCCCAGCTTGAGAAAGGCCGTCTCGAAGACGGGGTAACCGCTGTTTCCCGGCTTGAAGAAGAATTTCTCGTAGAACCCGGCGACCTGGGGCAGGTGGGTTTTCCGGTACTTGCCGAGGTAGGCGCCGTCGGCGTCGATGACCGCGGCGGTGTTGTAGTAGACGCCGGTCAGGTCCTCCTCGACGACCGGGACGATCATCACCATCCCGTGCTTCTTCGCGAGCTCCCGCATGCGCCCGACCGTCGGACCGTCCGGAACGGCCTCGGCCGCGTCGCACCACTTGATGTCCTGGCTGGGGGGGAAGTAGGGCTGGGTGAAGAGCTCCTGGAGGCAGAGGACCTGAACGTCCCGCTTGCCGGCTTCCTCGATGAAGGGCACGTGGGCTTCGGTCATGACGTCGCGGATCTCGCCCGGCGGCATGTCCGTTCCGCATTTGAGGGACATCTGTATCAATCCGACCCTGACCTCGCTCATCTTGCCTCCGGCTCTTTTTCAGATTGGTGATCCACAGACGCCGGCCCCGCGCAGGCGGGGATTACACAGGTTACACCGATTTTATGGAGGTTGGCGAGTTCGCGTGTGCGGGCTCAATCGTTCAGCCGGTGTTGTGTGATTTGAACCTATCTCAAAATTGGTTGTGCCCTAACCGTCATGCCCGCATGTCGTAAGCGGGCATCCAGAAAAGCTTGAAAACACTGGATTTCCGCTCCCCGATCAAGGCCCTCGGGGACAGGCTTCGCGGGAATGACGACAAAAGGCCCAAGAAGTGTTAAATGGGATTTTGAGATAGGTTCTTGTCATTCCGGTGATCCGCCCAATGGCCGTCCCGGCGGCCGCTCGCAGCGAGCGTGATTTTCCGGTTGGATTGCTTTTCCAATCGGGTACACTGATACAGGTTTCTGACAGACGGCTCAGTGACAGGAGGAAACACCATGTATGCGCGCATCAATCTGCTGCATTTCAAGCCGGGGACGTTGGATAAAGGGCACGAGAGCGCGCGCGTAGCTTCGGCCGCGTACAAGGCCCTGAAGGGATTCAAGTCGATGGTCTTCATCGGGGATGATGAAGCGAACGAATTCGGATCGTTCAGCCTTTGGGAGACAAAGGAGGACGCCGAGGCCGCCTCGGAAGGGTTAAGGCCCAGGATGACGGAGGAGGTGGGCGACCTGTTCAGCGCCCCGCCCACGACCAGGGTGTTCGAGGTGCACGAGGTGGAAGCGTAGGCCCGGTTTCGGAGGACCGTAGAGCCTCTCGATTGAGCGGATGGTTCTGAAAACAGACCTTGAATCTGTGGTAAATTGGGGAGCCTTGTTAACACACAAGGACCACAGCTTTGCTAAACCGTGGCCATCCAGGAAATCCCGGTTTAGAATAGAGACAGACTCGCACCTCATTTTCCGGGTCTGGATTCGTGATGGGTTCATGGCTGGACAAAAAGGGTCGTGCGGTTCGTCTTCTATCCCTCCTTCTTTGCGTTTTGCCCATTTTTTCGACCAAGCCGGCCCCGGGCGCCGAGGGTGATTTACCCGGACGGGAACCCCTGCGACCGATCGCCGTCCGCGCTGAGAAGGAGCCTGCCGCGTCTCCGAAGCCCAATCCGGGGGGCGGCGGGTTGTCCGATTTCATCGAGTTTTTTCCTCGCCATCTGCTCAAGGGCGCCCGCGAGTCCTTCTCGCTGAAGAACCTCGTGATTCTGGCCCTTGCCGGCGCCGAGACGGGCGCGCTGTTGACCGCGGATGACGACATCAGAGAATATTTCCGCGAAGAGCGGCCGATCGGACGAACAGCGGAGGACGCGGGGACCACGCTGGGATCCCCGGAAGTCCTGTTCGGCCTGGCGGGAGCGACATTCCTTTTGGGGGAAATCACCAAGAGCCCAAGGATTCGCGCTCAGGGGGAGACGGCGTTGGAATCCCTCGCGATTGTGGGAACCGTCACGGCGCTCCTCAAGGTGACGACACAAAGGGAGCGGCCGGACGGCAGCAACAGCCTCTCCTTTCCCTCCCTCCACGCAGCCGGCTCCTTCGCGGCGGCTGCTTCCCTCTATGAGACCTATGGATTGCGCGTGAGCATCCCGGCGTTTCTCACCGCGACGTTCACCTCCGTGGCCAGGGTTCAGGAAGACAAACATTTCCTCTCCGACACCATTTTCGGAGGTGTCCTGGGAACGATCGTAGGCTTGGCGGTGGGCAAGTTGCATAAAGCCAAGAACGGCTGGGGCGTCCTTGTTGTTCCCCACGTCAAAGGGGATGAATACGGGATGCGACTGAGTTTCCGGTTTTAGGCCGCAGGCTGAGCGAGCCCACCGTGTGTGATTGAGGCCCCGAATCCCTCCTTGGCGTTTGCCCTGTCCGGGGGTGAGGCGGGACCGGATTGGTTCGGCGAAGGAAATTCGGGGTTCAAGACGTGACCCCGGACGTCTCCCCAGAAGGATTGGGGACAGCGAGACCAAGCCATCCGCGAGGCCCATTTCCGCTATGGCTCTATCTTAATCGGAAATCCCCAGACACTTAGGCCTGCACTACACGACGATCAGCAAAATCGTCAACCGGGGAGAGTCGAAAACTGATAATTCAAGACCTGACCCCATCTTCTTGCACGGCGCGATTTACGACGTGTCTTTCCAGGGGAATCCCCGTCCCCCGATAGATGAAGACGGCGCGGATCGTCGTTCACCCCTTTCGACCCTTCGGGAGGTCGTCAGCGATTCGACTTGCGGGCGTCTGTTGGGGGTGGAGTCAACCGACTCTCGCCCCGCCCCTGCTTGTCGGCCTGCCGGCGGGCGCCGTTGCATCGAAGGTGCACTCCGCCCCCAGCCAAAACCCTGCGAGAAATGCGGGTTAACCGCCGTCATGGCCGAGCGGGGCATGGGCTTGGATGATCATTCAAGACCCGCCCCCGGTCATTCTTCATTCTGCTTCAGCCAGCAGCGCGCGATCTCGTCCCTGCGGGCGAACCAGACCCCCGGGAACCCCTTGACGTACCGGATGAAATCCTCGAACGCCCGGGCGCGGCCCGGCCGGCCCGTGACGTAGGGGTGCACCCCGTAGGTCATCATCTGGGGGAAGTTCTCACCTTCATCGTAGAGCTGGTCGAAATCGGCCCGGAGCCAATCGAGGGTTTCGGCGGGCGTCAGGGGCGGGTCGCCGTAGAGATAAAACCGATAGTCATTGTTGAGAAGGGTGTAGGGCACGGCCAGCAACCGCCCGCCCCCCACCGACTCCGGATAAGGCAAATCCCCGCCGACGGTGTCGCTGTGGTAGATGAACCCGCTCTCAAGGAGGAGCTCCAACGTATGGACTCCCGACCGCGCCCCCGGGGACATCCATCCAATCGGCGCCTCTGCGGTGACCTCCCGGATCCGCTCGACGCTCATGCGAATGGCCGCGGCCTCTTCCTCGCGATCCAGAACCACAAACCGGACGGACTGGTCGTACCCGTGACCTCCGATCTCGTGGCCCGCGTCGTGCATCTCCCGGATCGCGTCGGGGCGGCGCTCGGCGGCGAGACCGGATGTCCAGGCGGTGGTCTTCACGCCATGGCGGTCCAGGATCTCCAGCAACCTCCACAACCCGGCGCGCCAGCCGTACTCCTGGTCGGTCACCGTCGCGGAATCCCGCGTCGCCTTGGCGCCGGGGGGGAACGGCATATAGAAGCGCGAAGGGCCTTCCGCAGTCCACTCCTCCACGTTGAGCACGATGCTGACGGCAATGCGAGCCCCGCCCGGCCACTGGATGCGTCTGGGCTTTCGCACAATTCTTCTCCAAGATTGATTATTCACGGATTACACAGATGGAGGCAACGTAGAGGGGTGTGCGATTTCGCCATGTCCTCTGTGAAATCTGTGAAATCTGTGGATAGAAACCTTTCCCTCCCGGCGGCCTCCTTGGCGCCGTAGGCCCCGGCCCGGCGATGGGCGATTCGGCGAATCCCGCTCTATCCATCTCCTCCGGGCTGAAGGAGCTCGAAGACACCGATCGCGATCGACCCCAGAAAGACCACCTGGGCGAACTCCAGGTAGGTTGCGGACGCGATGCCCATCAGAAATCCAAGCGTGACCTTGGCAATCATTCCGAGGATCACGGAAATCACCCCGGCCACGATTCCAACAAAACCATATGTCGCATGGCGCATCCTCCTCCTGTTCGCCTCTTTGAGGGCTCTCACTCCCTTGCGTCTCATCCCGGACGTCCGACCGGGGGACAACCCAATCTCCAACCAGCCTGACCCCGGATGACAGACGCGGGGCGGCGCTGACATTCTAGCACCTTCCGGATTTCCCGCGACCGGCGATTGGTCTACCCGGCCGCGGGCGCCCGCCCCCGGAAGCGCGCCCACAGGAAGAGGGCGGCGGACTGGAATGACAGATAGAGATGCGTGAAGCTCGGCAGCATGGCCGAGACCCCCATGAGGAGACCGAAATAGAGGTTTTTGAAATGCTCGGGCTCGGCGGGGTTCTGGAGGGCGTCCACGAGACGCCGCTGGTAGAACTCGTTCCGGTAGGACAGAGTGTCCAGCTCCCGCGCGGGGTCGCTCCCGATCAGCCAATCGGAAATCAGCCAGCCGGAGAAGGAGAAGACGAACAGGACCCAGCCCGTCGCCACGGCGGCGATCCCCAGATCGACGCTGAGATGGGCCAGATAGCTGACGCTGGACGCCGCCTTGAGCGCCCGCCGGATGATAAAGATCGTGACAAAAAACGAGAGACTGTCGAACACGGCCCCGAGGAATCCCACGGGGAACTGGACCAGGAAGTAGTGGAAGCCCCGCCCATCGCCGAACACGCGCTCGGGAAAGGCCGTCACCATCGCCAACCAGTAAGAGGCGACATTCAAAAGAAAAAAGAACAGAAACAACAGGGGAAAGAACCGCCCGAGACTGCCGCGCCTTGTTTCATAAAACGAAAGGAGGCGGGCCAGATGGCCCTTCCAGATGCCGATGATGGAACCGCGAGATGTCTCAGATATCGGCCGGCTTGTCATGCGGGCGGCCCCCTGACAAAACGTTCCGTCCAATCGAACACAAACCATCCACGGATTTCACAGATTACACAGATGAAGGGCAACAGAGAAAGGCCTGTGTTTTTTAATTCTGTGTGTTCTGCGCAATCTGCGGATAAATCCAAACGAAAAAAAGGAGGCGGCCGTTATCTCCGGCCGCCTCCTTGCGTTTTCTGGCGCGCGATGCAGGACTCGAACCTGCGACCTTCGGCTCCGGAGGCCGACGCTCTATCCAGCTGAGCTAATCGCGCGTGAACGTTCGTCTAGCCGAAAGATATTCCCGCGCCGGGGGGCTGTCAATCATTCCTCGGGGGCGGGTCTTCCGGTTCCGGCCGATCGAAGGCCCGGCGCTTGCCGGCCTCAGCCCATCCCGACGACGACGTTGCCGACGGCCTGCCCGCCCTCGACGGCCTCGTGCGCGGCGGCGAGGTCTTCCAGGGTGAATTCGGCCGCGATGGGGAAGGTGAGCCTGCCCGCCTCCATGACGCGGACGAGGTCTTCGCAGGCCTGGTGCTTGGCATCCTCGGGCATGGTGTAGAGGAAGACCTGCCGGACGAGCGTATTGAGGAACATGAAGGGATAAAAGGGGAGCTTCGGCTCCATCTCCCCCATGGACGCGTACGCGGCGATGGCGCCGTTGTTCTTCAGCGCCCCCAGGCTGGCCTCGAGGTTTCCGCCGAAATCCACTTCCACGATCCGGTCCACCCCTTCGCCGCCGGTGAGCTCCCGGACCCGCTCGGCGACGTTCTCCGTCCGGTAATTGACGACGTGATCGGCCCCGCCCCCCTCGGCCCCCCCGGCCCCGCGGGCGCGCTCCGCCTTCTCGTCCGAGCTCACCGTGGCGATGACGGACGCGCCGCCCCACTTGGCGAGCTGCACCGCGCAATGCCCGACGGCCCCGGCCCCGCCGGTCACCAAAACGGTCTTCCCCTGAACCGGGCCGTCCGCGAAGACGCAGCGGTGGGCGGTCATTCCGGGGATGCCCACGCACGCCCCCTCCGCGTCGGTCACGCCCTCCGGCAGGCGGACGGCCTGTCCGGCGGGCAGGGCGATGAATTCCGCCGCCGTCCCGAAGGGCCGGTCCCACTGTCCGTTGAAGACCCAGACCCGCTCGCCGGCGCGGGCGGGATCGACGCCCGGACCCACCCGATCTATCTCCCCGGCCCCGTCGCTGTGCGGGACGACGCGGGGGAATTTCATGGGGCCTCGGGCGCCCAGCCGATTCTTGGCGTCGGACGGATTCACGCCCGAAACGGCCAGGCGGACCCGCACCTCGCCCGCTCCCGGCTCCGGCGCGGCCATCTCCCCGACCTGGATGACTTCCCCGGCCGGACCCTGTTTCTCGTACCATCCCGCCCGCATCAGCGTTCCTTCATACTGTTCCGGGAAAACGGTCCCCGGTCGGGCGCGGCGACCCTCCCGGGGAATTCCCGATAAAGCCCGAGAACGAAAAGCCGATCATGCATCCGGGACAAAGTCCGCGCAAGCCCCCCGGATTTCCTCCCCTCCCGCTCCCCGCCCCCGCCGTGCGGCCCGCGCGAGCGTTGACTCCCCCGGAAAGGACCGATATATATTAAATTCGGACGGAGGTTCGCCGTTGAGACCGGGGACGGACCGGGTGATTCCGATATGGGTAAATTTGGAGCAAGGGGATGATCGCGCCCCCGCTGACGCACGTTGACCCGTCGGGACAGGCCCACATGGTGGACGTGGGCGAAAAGGCCGCGACGCGCCGGGAGGCGGCGGCCCGGGGACGGGTGTGGATGAAGCCCGAGACCCTGGACCTGATCCGCGAGAACGCCGCGGCCAAGGGGGACGTCCTGGGCGTCGCCCGGGTGGCGGGAATCCAGGCCGCGAAAAAGACGGGGGAGCTGATTCCCCTCTGCCACCCCCTGAGCGTCTCGGGCGTGGACGTGGAATTCTCCCTCGGCGAAGAGGAGGAGGGGGGGGAGGAGGGGACGCCGCCCCCCTCGGCGGAAGCCACGGGGGACACGGCGTGGGTGGACATCGAGGCGCGGGCGCGGATTACAGCGCAAACGGGCGTAGAGATGGAGGCGCTGACGGCCGCCGCCGTCGCGGCCCTTACGATTTATGACATGTGCAAGAGCGTGGACCGGTCGATGGTCATCTCCGACATCCGTCTGGTAAGCAAATCCGGCGGGCGGAGCGGGGATTATTCGAGGGCCGGAGAGCGGGGCGGCGGGCCGGGCGATTCAGGTTGAAGGAAAGACGGGCCGCCGAGAGGGGGGGGCGTCGGGCGGGCCGGAATGCGTTTTCATTCATCTCAACGGTTCAGACACGCGGTGCGATTGGGAAGAATTGTTTCATCATCCGGTTTATGAGAGGAGGGTTGCGGCGTGAGGTTGACCTGGTTGCGAGCCTTATGGGTCCTTCTCGGAGCGGTGGCCGGATACACCCTCGGCGCGGTTTCCTCGGGCAGCGTCTTTGCGGCCGGGGTCGGGGCGGTGACGGGCGTCGCCATCTCCGGCCTGGTGGTGGTGGCCGATTGGTGGTTGTCGGGTTACTCGCCGCGCAGCGTCGGCGGCGGGTTCCTGGGGATCCTGATCGGACTCCTTTCCGCGAGGCTGCTGGAGGCCCCGGTGCTGGCCCTGCCCATCAACTCGCCCGCCTTTCTGTCGACCCTGGTCCTGGCCCTGTACGTGGTGGGCGGGTGCCTGGGCCTGCTGGTGGGCCTGCGCAAAGGGGAGGGGTTCACCCTGTACACGGAGGGAAATCGCGCCGAGCACGAGGGGCAGGCGCGGCGCCCGGAAAGCGTGAAGATCCTGGACACCAGCGTCATCATCGACGGCCGAATCGCCGACATCAGCGAAACCGGTTTTGTCGAAGGGACCATCATCATCCCCCAGTTCATTCTCAAGGAGCTTCAACACATCGCCGACTCGTCGGATTCCCTGAAACGGAACCGGGGCCGGAGGGGGCTGGACATCCTTCAGAAGATCCAAAAGGACCTCAACCTTCGCGTGCAAGTGGTGGATCAGGACTTTCCCCACATCCGGGAGGTGGACGCCAAGCTGGTGGCCCTGGGCAAAGAGATGGACGCCAAGCTCGTGACCAACGACTTCAACCTCAACAAAGTGGCCGAGCTCCAGGGTGTCCCCGTTCTCAACATCAACGACCTGGCCAATGCCATGAAGCCCGTCGTTCTGCCCGGCGAGGCCATGACCGTCTTCGTCCTGAAAGAGGGCAAAGAGTACGGCCAGGGCGTGGCGTACCTGGACGACGGCACCATGGTGGTCGTGGACAACGCCCGGAAGAATATCGGCCGCAACGCCGATGTCGTCGTCACCAGCGTTTTGCAAACCACCGCGGGCCGGATGATCTTCACCCGGCTCAAAGAAGACGTGGAGCGGATGACCGCCTCCTGATGGCCGCGTCCCGACCTCCCGGACCACCCGGAAGCGGGGGGGCCGTCAAAGCCGCCGCCATCATCCCCGCCGCGGGCGCCGGAACCCGATTCGGCGCCCGCGGGAACGAGGCATCCAAGCAATTTCGCGATCTGGGCGGATTGCCCTTGCTCGTTCACGTCCTGCGGGCCTTCGAGCGTTCGCGCGTTCAGGCCGTCTACATCGCCGCGCCGCCCGGATGCGCGGCCTGGGTGCGGCGGGAAATGGTCCGTCGTCACCGGATTCGGAAAGTCCGGGCCGTTTGGGCCGGCGGGGCGAGCCGCGGAGAATCGGTCCGCCGGTGCGTGGAGCGGGTCCCGGCGGTCTATAACGTCCTCGTGGTTCACGACGGGGCGCGTCCGCTCGTGACGCCCGCGCTGATCGACAGCGTGACGGCCGCCGCCTTCGAGCATGGCGCGGCCCTGGCGGCCGTTCCCGAAACCGATACGGTCAAATCCATCCGGAAGTCCGGGGCCGGCGGCCCGGCGGGGGGGGGCGGATGGGTCCGAAGGACCGAGCGGCGGGAAATCCTGTGGCGCGCCCAAACGCCCCAGGCGTTCCGCGCGGAGGTCTTTCGAGACGCCCTGCGGCGCGCCGCCGAAACCGGATTCGACGGCACCGATGACGCCTCGTTTGTCGAAGAAGCCGGGGGGCGCGTCCGGATCGTCCCCGGGGATTTGCGCAACGTGAAAGTGACGGACCCGACAGACTTGCTGCTGGCGGAGGCCCTGTGGCGCGACGCGACCGGGGGACGCCGCGCCGGAAGGCCGCGATCGGGAGGCGGGGCGTCTTGATCCGGGTCGGGGTGGGATACGATGTCCACGCGACGGCCCTGGGCCGCAAGCTCGTCCTGGGCGGCGTGGACATCCCGCACGAGCGGGGCCTGGCGGGCCACAGCGACGCCGACGTCGCCCTCCACGCCCTGTGCGACGCCCTGCTCGGGGCCGCCGCCCTGGGAGACATCGGCGGGTACTTCCCGGACACGGACCCGGCGTACAAGGACGTCTCGAGCCTCGTCCTTCTCGAACGCGTCCGGGCCGTCCTGGAAGAGAAGGGTTTTCAGCCCCTCAACGTGGACTTGACGGTCGTGGCCCAGGAACCCAAGTTGGCCCCTTTTGTCCCGGAGATGAGAAAGCGGATCGCCGCATGCCTGGCGCTTCCCCCGGAGGGGGTCAGCGTGAAGGCCACGACGACCGAGCGCCTCGGATTCACCGGCCGGGAAGAGGGGATCGCCGCACACGCCGTTTGCACGATTCATTCGAGACCCAACGCCTGATTCGCCGGCTCCAGAAAGCTCCATGACCCTCCACCTCTTCAACACCCTGTCGCGCAAACTCGAGACCTTCGAGCCGCTGACTCCGAACCGGGTCGGGATCTACGTCTGCGGCGTGACGGTGTACGACGACGTTCACCTGGGCCACGCCCGGGCCGCCCTGTCTTTCGAGATCATCCGACGCTACCTCCGGTTCACGGGATATGAAGTCACCTATGTGCGGAACTTCACCGATGTGGACGACAAGATCATCGCGCGCGCCCAGGAGGAGGGGACCTCGTCCGAAGAGATCGCCGGGCGGTATATCCGGGCCTTCTCGGAGGACATGGGACGGTTGGGCGTTCCGACGGCGGACGTCGAGCCCCGGGCCACCGAGCACGTCCCCGCCATGGTGGAGATGATCGAGGGCCTCATCCGGAAAGGATTCGCCTACGCCTCGGCGGGGGACGTCTACTTTGCGGTGAGGGAATTCGGCGATTACGGGAAACTCTCGCGCAAGAACCTGGACGACCTGGAGGCCGGCGCGCGGGTGGAGGTGAACGAGCGAAAGAGGGACCCGCTGGATTTCGCCCTCTGGAAAGCCGCCAAACCCGGTGAGCCGGTCTGGGATTCGCCCTGGGGAAAGGGGCGTCCGGGGTGGCACATCGAATGCTCCGTGATGTCGCATCACATCCTCGGCGAGACCTTCGACATCCACGGCGGCGGGGAAGACCTGATTTTCCCTCACCATGAGAACGAGCTGGCGCAGTCCCGCGCTTACACCGGGGGAGCGTTCGCCCGGTACTGGCTTCACAACGGCCTCGTCCGCGTTCAGCAGGAAAAGATGTCCAAGTCCACGGGCAACTTCTTCACCCTCAAGGCGGTCCTCGAAAAGTTCCGCCCCGAGGTCGTGCGGTTTTTCCTGGCCGGCGCCCACTACCGGAGCGCCCTGGAATATTCGGACGACGGCGTCACGGCGGCCGGCCGCGGCCTGGACCGGCTTTACAACGCCTGCCTTCGGGCGGAGGAGGCCTGCGCCGCCGAGGGGGCCGATCCGGGGCAGGACGGCGGGGCGGACGAAGCGCTGGATGGGGTGGTCAAGACCTTCGAGTCGGATTTCACCGAAGGCATGGACAACGACATCAACACCCCCCAGGCCATCGGGGCCATGTTCACCCTGGCCCGCGAGATCCACGGCGCGCTGGACCGCGCGGCCTCCGCCGGAGCGGCCGCCCCGGCGGAATCGCTTCAAAAGGCCGTGCGCTCCTTGCGGGATCGGGCCGAGGTCCTGACATTCCTCACGCATCCCCCCCGGCAGTGGTTCCAGCAGGCGTACGCGCCCGAGGACGCGGCCGGCGCGGACGGACCCCTGGACGACGAAACCATCGGGCGCCTCGTCCGCGGGCGCGAGGAGGCCCGCGCCCGAAAAGACTGGGCGGAAGCCGACCGCATCCGGGATGAGCTGAAGACCCATGACGTCATCCTGGAGGACAGCGCCGCCGGCACCGGCTGGAAGCGAGCTCAGAGGTGAGCGCGAAACGGGTTCGGACGGCGGCCCGGGGACGGGCGAGCGAGGAACCCCGGACGCTTTATGGTCTCCGGCCGGTCCGGGACGCGCTGCGGGCGGGCCGCCGGACGATTGAAGGGGTCTGGGTCCTCTCCGGCCGCGAGGATTCCTCCCTGGCCGAAGTCGTGGAAGCGGCCGAGCGGGCGGGCGCGCCGCTCTCGCGGGCGGACCGGGGGCGGCTGACCGAGCTGGCCGGAAGCCCGGACCATCAAGGGGCCGTCGCCCGCGCGGGACCCCTCCCCCTGCTCCCGCTGGAAGCGGTGGCGGGGGAATCACCCGCGGACGACGCCGGGGGGGGCGGGGGGGGCGGCCGGACGGCCGTTTCAACGCAGACCCTCCTGGTTCTGGACAGCGTCGTGGACCCCCGAAACTTCGGCGCGCTCTGCCGCTCCGCCCTGGCGCTGGGCTGCCGGGGCGTTGTGTTTCCGAAGGACCGCTCGGCCGGCCCGACACCCGCGGCGGCCAAGGCGGCGGCCGGGGCGTTGGAATACCTTCCGCTGGCGCGCGTCACGAACCTGGCGCGCGCGCTGGAGTCGCTCAAGGAATGGGGCTGGTGGATCATCGGCCTCGCCGAGGAGGGGGAGCGTTCGCCCGGGGAAATCCGTTTCGACGGTCCGGCGGCCCTCGTCGTCGGGGGCGAGGGGAGCGGACTGAGGCGGCTGGTGCGCGAGCGGTGCGATCACCTCATGCGGATTGAGACAAACCCGGACTTCCCGACGCTGAACGCCTCGGTGGCGGTGGCCGTCGCGCTTTATGAGATTCAGAAGAGACGAGGGACCGGGGGAGAACCTTCGCGATAGGCCTTACTCCATGTGCCAGCCATGGCTGGCGATGACGGACTGGCCGGTCAGGGCGTTGGACGGAAAACCCGCCAGAAAGACGGCAATCTCCGCAATATCCGCCGTTGTCGTGAACTCCCCATCCACCGTGTGCTTGAGCATCACGTCACGGACGATTTCCTCCTCGCCGACGCCCAGCTCCGCCGCCAGCTCGGGGATTTGTCTCTCCACCAGGGGGGTTCGCACAAAGCCCGGGCAGATGACGTTCGCCCGCACACCGCGCCCGGCCCCCTCCCTGGCCACCGTCCTGCAAAGCCCGAGCAGGCCGTGCTTTGCGGTGACATACGGGGCCTTCAGGGGCGAAGCGTCCTTCGAGTGCACGGAGCCCATGTAGATCACCGCGCCGCCGCGCCCCGAATCGTACATGGGGCGAAGGGCCGCGCGCGTGGTCAGAAACGCGCCGTCCAAGTGGACCGCGATGATCCTCCGCCAGTTGTCGAAAGAAAGCTCGACGACGGGATCGAGATGCTGGACGCCCGCGTTGCTGACCAGCACATCGAGCCCCCCATAAGCCCGGACAACCGAATCGATCCCCGCGTCGACGGCTTTTTCCTCGGTCACGTCCATCGCCACCGCCATGGCTGCGCCGCCGGCCCGCTCGATTTCAGCGGCCGCGGCCTCCGCCCCTTCGAGGTTCACATCCGCGACGGCGACCTTCGCGCCCTCCCGCGCGAAGGCGAGCGCGATTTCCCTGCCGAGACCGCTGGCGGCACCCGTCACAACGGCGACTTGCTCTCTCATCCGCATGTCGAGCCTCCCGGCCACCGGCGCTTCCGGTGAACGTGGATGGGTCGGGGGTGAAGCGGCGTCCGCCGTCCCGCAAGGGCGGTGTCGGCGGCCTCAGCCCGGGCCGCGCCTTCCAGGGGAATCCTCCATCGGGGTCTACATCCTGAGGACGAATGACGCGTAGACGGCCGTCACCGCCAGGAGGAAGAACACCACGCCGAACAGGCGGGTGGACAGGCGGTGGAGCCTCTGGAACCGCTTGCGGAGCCGGGCCAGCTCCACGGATCTTTCGGTGGACGCCCCCCCCGCCCCGCCCGGCTTGCCCTGGATTTCGTGGACCTGGACCCGCGCCTCTCTGGCTTTCGGCAGGACCACCCAGCCCCCGTAGTAGTTGAGGCCCGCCATCGCGGCGACGAGGACAAACGGGATCCACAACTTCACCGGGGAAAGGCCCCCCCAGGAAAGAATCGTCAACGGGATGACCGACGCCAGGGCGATGAGGGCGCAAACTGCGCCGGTCTCGAAATAAATCGGCAGGGCGAGACCCGCCACCCGGCCCGCCACGTCGGGCATGCGGGTGAAGAGCGCCGCCGTCAGGATCAGCAGGAAAGCCGTGGCCCCCAGCCAGACGCCGATCGAGGTGTTGAAGCAAAACCGCAGAAAGGTTTTCATCCTCGGCCTCCCGCTCGGGATTCGGGGCCGCCGGCTTCGGCCTGATACGCCTCGGCCAGAAGCTCGACCGGATGGAGGACCCGCATCCCCTTCCCCTTCAACCCGCTCTCGATTTGGATGATGCATCCCGGGTTGGCCGCGGCGACCACCGAAGCGCCCGTATCCAGGATGTGGCCGACCTTCCGTTTCAGCAGACGCCCCGCCATCTCGGGCTGGGTGAGGTTGTAGACCCCCGCGCTGCCGCAGCACCAGTCCGATTCGGCCAGCTCCCGCATCTCCACGCCCGGTAGCGCGCGGAGGATTTCCATCGGAGGTTTGCGGACCTTCTGCCCGTGGACCAGGTGGCAGGCCTCATGGTGCGCGACGGCCAGCGGTTCTTCATCCCGGAGGCCGGGCGGCTTGGAGGGCGGGCGGAACCCCTGCTCGACCAGGAACTCCGAGATGTCCCGGACTTTCGCGGCCAGGCGCTCGGCCTTCTCGCGGTAGACCGGGTCTCCTTCCAACAGCTCGCCGTACTCCTTCATCATCGAGCCGCATCCGGCGGAATTCGTGATGATGAAATCCGCCCCGGCGTCCAGGAAAATGTCGATGTTCTTTCGGGCGAGCTCCCGGGCGGTCCGCCGGTCCCCCGAATGGCCGTGAAGCGCCCCGCAGCACACCTGCCCCTTCGGAACCCGGACGGTGTGTCCGTTCTCCGCGAGGACCCGGACGGTGGCTAGGTTGATGCGGCCGAACGAGATCCGCATGACGCAGCCTGTGAGAAGGGCGGCCGAGGCCCGGCCCGCCTCGCCGTTGGGGGCCCCTTTCTCCACCCGCCGGCGGATCGACGCCGGCGTCACCGGGGGCGAGAAGGCCTCCAGCTCCCCCATTCGGCCCAGGAATTTCAAAATCCCGCTCCCCCGAACGAGGCGTTGCAGCCCGCTCCTGCGATACGCGCCGAGGAGCGCGGCGGTGGCCGTGAGGCGCTTGGGATGCGGGAGAAGACCGCGCAGGGCGAGTCGCCGAAGCCACCCGTGCTCGCCGTCGCGCTCCCGCGCCGCCTCCACCTTCGTCCGCGCGGCCTCGATGAGGCTGTGGTACCGGACGCCGGAGGGGCAGGCCGTCTCGCAGGCCAGACAGCCCAGACACAGGTCGAGGTGTTTTCGGACGACGGCGGTGTAATCGATCCGCCCCTCTCCCGCGGCCCGCATGAGATAGATTCGCCCGCGGGGCGAGTCCATCTCGTTTCCGAGCTCGGAATACGTCGGGCAATCACTCAAGCAGAGGCCGCAGTGGATGCAGTCTGAAATCCGGTCCGGGTCGGGGGATTCGCCGCCGAGGGGACGGATGGCCCCGTCCGGAACCGCGGGCCTTTCGGTAAACGGCTCGGATGTCATGGACATTCGGCTCCCGGGATTTTCATGAGGCGGCGGGGGGTCAGATTCTTCCGAAGAATCGGCCGGGATTCATGATTCCTTTGGGGTCAAGCGCGAGCTTGGCCCGCCGCATCAGCCGACCGCCCGTCGCACCGACGGAGGCCTCGTCGAACAGGTCCAGCTTGTCCCGCAGGGCCGACGACCGAGTTTCGATGACGGAATATCCCCCCACCCGTGCGGCGGCCTCCCGCAGCGCCCGGACGGCGCGCTCGGCGCGCTCGATCAGGCGGGGGTTTTCTTCCCCGTCTTCCCAGCCGAACCTCATCCGGATGACGCCGTTGCCGGCGTGCACCTGCCCGTGGAACCGGAACCCTTCCGCCTCCCCCGCCGTCCGCGCCCGCTCGACCGTCTCCCCGACCCGCGTCAGCGGGACCCCCATCCGGCAGACGAATCCGGGCCCGCGGGCGGAGGCGTGGAGCGGGCCCGCCTGGCTCAGGGATTTCCTCACGGCGTCCGGTTCCTCGGGCCCCGGCCGGACGACCGGTTCCGCGCCCCAGGCGCGGCAGCCCTCTTCCGCCCGGTCCAGCTGCCCGGCGACCCCCGCCTCGTTGTCCCTGAAGCTCACCAGGAGGATGTTCCGCGCCCCGGCCGCATCGCCCAGGAGCCCGTCGGAGGAAAACGAACCGCCCGTCAGCCACTCCAAGGCCGTCGGCAGGATCCGCTCCGCCAGGATCCGCGTGGCGGCGGACTGGACGGCGCCCGCCTCATCGAACCCGGCCAGCAGGGTCCCTTCCCGGACCTTGAGGGAAAAGGTTTTGAGGGTGACCTCGGTGATGAATCCCAGCGCGCCCAGGGACCCGATGTACAGCTTGTTCAGATCGAACCCGGCGACGCTCTTGACCACCTTCGCTCCGAAGCGGACCGGTGTTCCGTCGGCCATGACGACTTCCATGCCGAGAACCAGGTCGCGCGGCGTTCCGAATCCCAGCCGGAGGGGTCCGCTGGAATTCGCCGCGCAAATCCCGCCTAGTGTCGCCGCGTCGCCCTCGAGGGGATCCAACGGCAGAAACTGCCCGCGCTCGACGAGAACCTCGTTGGCCGCCCGCAGGGTGGTTCCCGCCCGGAGTGTGGCGACGAAGTCCGTCTCCTGGTGTTCGGCCATCCCGCTGAGGCGGCTCAGGTCCACCACCCAGTCGCGGCGCGTAGGCGGGTAGCCGTGATGCTGTTTCGTCCCCCCTCCCCAAGGGATGAGACCCAGCCCGGCGTCCTGGGCTTCTTTCACCAGGGCGGACAACTCCTCGCGACTCTCGGGATAGAGGGTCAGCCGGGGGGCCGGGCCGTCGAAGGCGCCCGGCGCGGCCTCGCCCTCCAGGACGCGATCGGCGCCCAGGATTTTCCGGGCGGCCTCATCCGCGCGCTCCGGGTCAGTCATCCGAACCCTCCTCTTGCATTGATGTCCCGCCGATCCTCAGATCCAGACCCCGGCCGGCAGTTTTTGGCGGGCGGCGCCGCGCACCTCGGCGCAACGGCCCGGCGTGGGGAAGACCTTCCCGGGGTTGCAGCGCCCGTCGGGGTCGAAAACCGCCTTGACGCGCTTCATGGTTTCCAGGGCCGCTTCGCTGAACTGGGCGGGGATGTCCATCATTTTCTCGATGCCGATCCCGTGCTCGCCGCTCAGGGAGCCGCCCAGCTCCACGCAGGCGTGCAGGATTTCCGAGCCGGCCTGAATCGCCCGGTCCGTCTCCCCGGGCTTGCGGTCGTCGAACAGGATCAGCGGGTGGAGGTTGCCGTCTCCGGCGTGAAAGACGTTGGCGATGGAGAGGCCGTATTTCCGGACGATCTCCTCGATGCGCCGGATGGCCTCGGCTATCCGGCTCCGGGGAACGGTCCCGTCGAGGCAGTAAAAGCCGGGGCTGACCTGCCCGAAGGCGCCGAAGGCGTTTTTCCGTCCCGCCCAGAGCCTTGCGCGCTCCTCTTCACTCCGGGCCACGCGGAACTCGGTGCTGTCATTCCTGCGGCAGTGGCCCTCAATCGTCTCCACCCACTCGTCCATCCCGGCCACGGGGCCGTCGAGCTCGATGAGAAGGACGGCGGCCGCCGATTCCGGGAACCCGCTCTGGAGCGTCTTCTCGACCAGTTGGATGGTTTGCCGGTCGATCATCTCCAGGGCGGCCGGTATCAGGCCGTCGGCAATGATGTCCGAAACGGCGTCGCAGCCGCACTCCATCGAGTTGAAGACCGCGATCATCGTCTTCACCCCCTCCGGCAGCGGCAGCAGACGCACCGTGATCTTCGTGATAACGCCCAGCATCCCTTCGGACCCGATCCCGAAGCCCCGAAGGTCCAGCCCGGGGGTGTCCTCCACCGCCCCGCCCAGTTCCACCGCCTCGCCGTCGGGGAGGACCATCTCAAACCCCAGAATGTGGTTGGTGGTGACGCCGTATTTCAGGCAATGAGGCCCGCCGGAGTTTTCGGCCGCGTTCCCTCCGATGGTGCAGGCCGCCTGGCTGGAGGGGTCCGGCGCATAGTAATAACCGTCCCCTTTCACGGCCTGGGAGAGATGCAGGTTGACGACGCCCGGCTGGACGACCGCCCTCCGGTTGGGAAGGTCCACTTCCAGGATCCGGTTCATCCGCGCGAACCCGATGAGAACGCCGTTCTCATGGGGGAGCGCGCCGCCGCTCAGCCCCGTCCCGGCGCCGCGAGGGACGATGCAGGCGTTGTGCCGGGCCGCCGCCCGAACGGCGTCTTGCACCTCTTCGGTGGTCCCCGGCAACACGACCGCCAGGGGCAGGTTGGCATAGATGCTCAACGCGTCGCATTCGTACGAGAGGAGCTCCTCCGGCTCCGCGAAGACGTTCTCCGGACCGACGGCTTCCCGCAACTCGGTCACCAAGCGCCCTGCATCCACTGGCTCACCCTGGTCCTGCCGTCAGAGAATCCGAGAAAGGCCGCGCCGCATTCGGGACCCCTATTATATGCGGAATCCGGGCCGGGGACGAGGGACGTTGAATCCGGGTGGCCAGACCTTCTGTGAGTCCGACAGCGGGGAATTCAGGCTGAATTTCTCACAACGGGTGCGGTAGACGATTTTCCAACGGAAAAATGCGCTTGGCATTTCCCGTTTTCCGGGAGCGCCGATCCCATTTTCCAAAACACACATTGTGATCTGCGTTCGGCAGGGCAGACCCTTACTGGGGAGCGACCGGTTGCAGATCCGCCGCGACGGTCATTCCCGCGAAGGCGGGAATCTGGAAATCCGTGCATGTTCGAAACGAAGCAATGGAGTCATGAAAACGGCGGCCTATCCACCTCGGCCTGGATTCCCACCCCCCGATTAAACTTCTCGGGGGCAGGCCGTGCGGGAATGACGGGGTCGAAGGGATTCGAGTGGGAAGAGCCCCCTGTATCACCCGATCGTCTGTTCGTTTGTGAGAAATGCAGGTTAGACGAATAAATTACAAAGCAAGATTCTTTCCCGGCCTCCGCCCCGCTGTAACGTGAATCCTTAAGGACAATCATCTGTCATCAGTTGTTCTTGTTTCTGGGGAATTCCTTGACGGTGGGAAAAATCTGTGCTAGGGTAATCGAACGTACACTATATTGAAGCACCTATTCCAGCCGTAAGAAAGGCTCCCCACGGAGCGGGTTTTCAGTTCACCCTCCGGTGGCCGGGCGTTTTCGAGTCATTTGGGCGTCCCCACAGCGATTCGGTGCTCGAATCCGACATCTGTTAGGAAAAACCATGGCAACAAAGGTTAAAAGCGCAAAACGCTCCTTCCGAAAAGGGATGAGGGTAGTTTATCCCCTTCATGGTGAAGGGAAAATCGTCGATCTGGTGGAAAAAGAGCTTCCGACCGGGTCTAAACGGTTTTACGAGATTCAACTGGACGGTCAGCCGGATGCCAGTGTTTTTGTCCCCCGTGACGCGGCGAGGCGGTTCGGTCTCCGGGTTCCCATGCGGAAGAGCGATGTACCCAAGATTCTGACGATCCTCAGGAAAAAGGCCAGCGAAGATAAGGTCGAGCTCAATTGGCGGACCTGGAAAAACAGATACGAAGAACAAAAGCGGATGCTCCGCGAAGGCAACGTCACCGGTCTCGCGGAAGTGGTCCGCAATCTCCATGAGTTCTCCAAAGGCCGGACATTCAGCAGCAAGGAATTGAAACAACTCTATCAGTATACGTACGATCAACTCACCCGGGAGCTCTCCGAGGCGACCAAGAGCAGCCTGGACGACGCCGAGAAACGCGTGAGCAAGGCCCTGGGGACGACTCCTCCCTGGAAAGATCAGAAGAAGGCCGCATCGTGAGATCCGAGAAGACAGAAATCAAGGACGGCAAGAACGAATCCTGCTCCGTGGTTCATTGCGGCAACCCGCCGGTCACCGACGGGTACTGCGACACGCACCTCGAGCGCCTGGAGTTGATCAAGGAAGCTCATGGACACGTGAAGCAGATGCAGTTGCGCGCGCGCGAGGATGAAAAAGGCTCAACCATCGAGAGCAATCGGGAGGCCGCCCCCTCGTTCGGCCAACCCGAAGAATACATCGAGTAGGGTTCTCGACCTCCCAATCCTTGACCCGGCAAAGTCCCCGTCCGTGGAGTTTTCTTCTGAAGACATTCTGTCCGCATTCGGTCCGGGCCTTTCAAAAGTGAACGCATGGAGCGCCCGCGTTGGCGACCTCTTTGATAGTGGACTTATCCCGGTTTCGTGGAGAGTTTAGGGCTTGGGTTTTTAGGCGGATTCTTGTCGTTTCCTTTCGTAGTTCATAGGTGATAGGTAGTCGAGGGAGGAGTGCCGACGATGCGGGTTGTACCAGCCCTCGATGAAC
>PVBE010750671.1_pt1 | contig 31382 bp, 23 predicted proteins | sample 1631181 | NCBI WGS metagenome assembly PVBE01 (sample SAMN08397723, study PRJNA350692) | Marine metagenome, whole genome shotgun sequencing project. | isolation source: water | place: Pacific Ocean | collected 2012-04
GACTCAAATCAATTCAACACGCGCAGCGCATTTTTTGAAATCTGCTTGGCCTGATACCGGATCAAACGCCCGATGCGTGGTGCCGTTGGCGAGCCATTTGTTCTTTTTCGGATCCGCCGAGTCGGCGACCGACAAGTTCCACGGACTGAACAGGAAGCCCTTGGGTACAATGTTACGAGCCGGTTTTACAACGGAATCCAGACCAATCGAGACGCGCGCCTCAATCTCGCCACGCCGCGTTATAACTCGCACCCAATGACCATCCTCAATCCCTAACTCACTGGCATCATCCGGATGCATTTCGACATACATTTCAGGCACAAGTTGTCGGGTGGTGCCGGCGCGAATGGTCTTAGCCGTATGGAAATGTTCGTACACCACACCAGTCGCAAACCAGAAGGGATACTTGTCCTTCGGACACTCTCCGGCCTTTTTGCCAAGATACTCAGCGTGCGGCAACTCGGGTGTGATTCCCATGTCCCTCGCTTTCACCAACAAATCGTAGTGATCAATGATGTAAAAATTCGGATCCGTGCCGACTTTGGACAACTCATCGGTGAGTTCACGATACTCGGAATAATCCTGATGGCACATGTGCATATGCAGTTTGCCATCCTTGTGGCGAAACTCTGCATACGGCTTATCGGGCCAGTAATCTTCCTGTCCCATGTACCTGCGCCTGGTGCCGCCTGCCTTGGCGATGGCAGCCGTCGGGGCCGGCCATTGAATACCCCGCAACTCTCGTATCTGCTGGTATGGCGACTTGCCGGTCTCCTTCTCCACATCAAGAATCCCCGTGAGGTCCGCATCTGTCCCCTTGGACGCACGGCAAAAGTCACGGAACACCTCCTCCGGATCATAAAAGCCGTTGGATTTGCGCTTGTAAGGCAAAATCTTGTCGACATCCAAACCCAGCAGTTTGCCGATGAGTCGGCCCTTGTCGATAACCATGTCCATGTCCGGGCGCGTGCCCTTGATCGGGTTGGCCGTGCCATCGGTGACATAAAGCCGCCGCTCGGATTGAACATAGATGCCTCCCCACCACTCACCCCAAGTGGCTGCGGGAAGAATCACGTCCGCATACAGGTTGTTAGGTGCATCCTTGTAGATTTCCTGTACGACGGTGAACATCTTCGTCAGCGCCGGGCGGGATAGATGGTAGGAGTCCGGCAGATCAATGTGCGTCGCGTAGATCAGAAACATCGCCTGCACTTCACCTTTCAAGGCGCGCTCCATCATTCCGACAGCCATGCCTGTGTTTTGCATCGTGGCAGTCTTGTCGAGTCGTTCCTGCGGAATTCCCCACTGTTTTGCACACCAAGCGCGGTGTTTCTCATCATTGATGCCGATGTTGAACGGCAGTCTGCCGGTCAACCCACCGGTAAGGCGCTCGCCCATGGCGTTGGGCTGGCCAGTTTGAGAGTGCGGACCGCAGCCGGGACGTCCAATGTTGCCGGTCAGGGCCATTAGATTCACCAAACTCATCGTGTTGTGCTGGCCGTGCAGATGTTGGTTATAGCCGATCCCCCAGATGCACAGCACTCCTCCGCTGCCCCTTTTACGACCCTTGATGCTCGCCTCGGCCCAGAGCTTCGCTATTTCGTATATTTTCTCTGGTTCTATCTTGGTTCGGTCAATAACATCCTCCGGACGATACCCCTTTTTGACCTCATCAACGTAGGTCTCCCACCCTGCTGTGTGACTCTTCAGAAAATCCCAAGCCACAGCCTCAGGATGACGCTCCATGATGGCATAGGCTATGGCGTTGTGAATGGAAATATCCCCGTTAATGGTTGGAAGATGGTAACTCTTCTTAGGGTTAATTTCCTCCAACCCCATCACTGTACCAGTGCGCCTTGGATCCACAACTACTGTGGGGATATCTTTTTTAGCCTTATAATCGGCCACACGCCAATAAAGAATTGGGTGCGCCCCCCTCGCATTGTGACCCCAGAAACAAATCATGTCTGCCCTCTCAATATCGTCGTAACAAGTAGGCGGCGTGTCGGATCCTAGGGACTTGATATAGCCGGTAACCGCCGAGGTCATGCACATGCGCGCATTCGCCTCGATTGTGTTTGAACCGATGATACCCTTCATGAAGACGTTCTCTAAGTACTGGCCCTCCAAGGAAAGCTGGCCCGATCCGTATAAGCCCACGGCATTACCTCCTGAAGTCTTGACGATCTCGGCAACCTGTTCGGCGATCAGTTCCTCGGCCTCATCCCATGTGGCCTCGCGAAACAGGGAGGGATCGTAACTACCCTTGGTTTTTGAAACCTTGCCGCGCAGCGGATCGGACATGTCCTTCCGAATCAGCGGCTTGGTTAAACGGTTGACATAGATGGCTTCAGCCGAGGTCAAACCCTTGATGCACTGCAATCCCCGGTTGGTGGGATGATCCTTATCGGGAACGATGTTTGTGATGCGTCCGTTCTTTGTCTTGATGATCGTGCCGCACCCCACACCACAGTAGGGACAAGCTGCCAGAATGTCGGTATCTGCTGTATCCTTCTCCAGTACGTATTTCTCCCCACCCGGCACATTCCATGCGTTGGAGGATACTTTGCCCACAGCCGCCGCGGCAGCCACACTCTTGATGAATTTCCGTCGTTTCACTTGTATATTGCCTGTAGTATTGTTTTATTATTGTCCAGCCGCTTGTCCACCAGCGTTTTTTACACCCATCACCCGAAGTCGGGCGATGATATCATGTGCATCTTCCATTGTGAGATTTGCAATCCCTTTTGAACCTATGAATGGTTTCATCGCAGTACCGATTCTGCCTTGGCGCAGTGTCTGTAAAATATAATCATCCGATACGGATTGCAAAAAACCGGCCAAGCCAATTCCGGGGCCGGGAACTCCCGCCATATAACCCTCCCCATCTTTTCCATGACAAGCCGCACAATAGTTGGCATACTTGGTCGCTCCCGCTTCGGCATTACCCTTGAAAGTCAAAGTAGAATCTACTTTGATCTCCACCGGATTGGCAATCGGCAGTGATCGCAGATAGGCGATAATGTCGTTAACCGCTTGAAACGCCAAATCCGGACGCGGAACCATAGCTGTTCCGGGGCGGCCGTTGCGGATTGTCTTTCTAATAAAGTCATCTGAGGCGATGGCCAGAAAATCCCGGTTACGAATACTTGGTGCGAAACCCACCTTCCCCCCTCCATCGGCTTGATGGCAGGCGATACAGTTCACATCAAAGTGAAGCTTACCCTGCTTCGGATCTCCTTTCACGGCCATCTTCCTGTCGCTGCTGGGCACATTCCTTCTTCCCAGTTCACGCAAATAGGCGATCACGTCGTGCCCGTCGCGTTCGGTTAAGTTGGCCAAGCCTCTCGATCCGATGAACGACTGCATCGGTGTGCCGATCCTCCCCAACTTTAGCGTCTGGAGAATGTAATCATCGGAGGCGGCAGATAAAAAACCGGGCAAACCTACACCCGTCCCGGGTACTCCAGCAACGTAGCCCTCCCCCTTTGTGCCATGGCACGAAGCACAATACCTTCCATACTTCTCCGCTCCCGCCGTGGCATCCCCATTAAACTTCTTATCCCAATCCACACTCACCTTCACAGGATTGGCAACCGGAGAAGACCGGAGGTAGGTAATGATGGCTGTAACCTCCTTCTCACTCAAATCAGGGCGAGGCGCCATGGCCGTGCCTTGCCTTCCGTTTAGGATGGTCTGGCGAATAAACGCATCTGTGGCCAATGCCAAAAAGTCGCGGTTGCCAATGCTGGGAGCAAAACCGATCTTCCCCACCGCATCCAACTGGTGGCAGGCCAAACAATTTACATTAAATAACTGTTTCCCCTTGGCTACAACAACACTTTCATGAATTCCCCCCTCCGATTCAGACAACAGCGCGGGTTCCAACTTTGAGAAGTCGGCAGTTTGAACTCCGGCAGGCGACTCCATTGCTTTTTCTAATACTTCAACCGGTTTTATTACTTTGCTTTGTCCAACTCCATCCGTAACGAGGGGTTTGTGGGCTCCCTTAACATACGTCACCTCATCCTTTAACAACCAGTTTGCTGGGGACAACAACGCCAACGCCCAAATACCCACAGCAACCTTTAATGAAGCTCTTACGGAGTGATCTTTCATAGCAAATCAACCTCACATTCTATTCTGCCCGGCTCGTTGTCATGCTCTACTTCGCTCGACTTTGTGAATTTTTTCACAAACAAAGCTATTGCTTCATCATATATTGCTATTGCCATTATAAACCTATCTTGTCTTTGGTGCTTAAGGCTCCCCTTTTAATTGTTTAGACTTTGTTCACCCATGAACAAGCGTTAATATAGACCTATTCATGCTTCTCTAAAATTGTCTTTATTGTCCAACTCTTATCTATTATTGCCATAAACAATTATTGATCGATGACCGAAAAGTACCTACTCAAGGTCAATCGTTCTTCCGGTGAAATTTACTCTATGTTACGAGTGCTATCGGACGTCAAAGCACTAAAACCTCGAACGAAGAAGATTCTATTGCTTGGCTAGCGATGGATGACACTCTGGTCAATCATGAGGAATATCGGAAAAACTTGCCGTAGTCTGGTGTAATCCGTAGGTTTTCCCGGCTTTTATATGAGTAAAGAACCCATACGTGTTGCGGTGACCGGTGCTGCCGGTCAAATTGGTTATGCACTGTTATTCCGAATCGCCTCAGGCCAGATGTTCGGCTCGAGCCAACCGGTAATCCTTCACTTAATCGAAATCGAACCAGCCCTCCCTGCCCTTGAGGGGGTTTGCATGGAACTGGATGATTGTGCGTTCCCCCTGCTCAAGGGCACAGCACCCACAGCCGACCTAAATGTCGGCTTCAACGGCGTCAACTGGGCGTTGCTCGTCGGCAGCGTGCCACGCAAACAGGGCATGGAACGAGGCGACCTGCTCGGCATCAATGGCAAAATTTTCACCGGCCAAGGGCAAGCAATTCAAAATAATGGCGCAAGCGATGTCCGCACCCTCGTTGTTGGCAATCCGTGCAATACCAATTGCCTGATTGCAATGAATAATGCGCCTGACGTGCCAAACGACCGATGGTTTGCCATGACCCGACTGGACGAAAACCGAGCAAAAACACAGCTTGCTCAAAAGGCCGAGGTAGACGTGACCGCGGTCACCAACATGGCTATCTGGGGTAACCACTCTGCCACGCAGTACCCAGATTTCACCAACGCCAAGATCAATGGCCAGCCGGCAGCGGACATAATCGATGATCAAGAATGGCTCAAGGGTGAATTCATTAAGACAGTACAACAGCGAGGCGCTGCGATCATCAAGGCACGAGGTGCTTCAAGTGCGGCGAGTGCAGCCAATGCGGTTGTCGACTCGGTCAACTCCATCACCAGCCCCACATCTGGTGGTGATTTTCACAGCGTATGTGTCTGCTCCGATGGCAGTTACGGAGTCGATGCCGGCCTGATTTCATCCTTCCCAATGCGCAACGTTGCTGGCCAGTCTGACATCGTGCAAGGCGTCCAGATCGATGCCTTCAGCCAAGGAAAACTCGATGCCACCGTTAACGAACTAAAAGAGGAACGCGAAATGGTAAAAGACCTCCTCCCTGACTGATGCTCATGTCCGACATGTCGGAGACGCCGCTTGGTCCATACATCGACCACACCAATCTGCAGCCGGACGCCAGCGCCAAGGATATCGAACGGCTTTGCAGCGAAGCCGTTAACCATCAGATGTTTGCCGTTTGCGTAAACGGCTGTTGGGTCCAGCATGCATGGACTCATCTAGCAGAGTCTGATGTCACTATTGCCACAGTCATCGGATTTCCGCTGGGTGCAAGTGACTCAGACTCTAAACGTTACGAAACCGAGGTGGCCGTGGACAACGGCGCACATGAGATTGACGTCGTGATGAACCTTGGCCGGTTCATAGATGGGGATCACCGATACATCACCCGTGAACTACGCGATGTCATCGAGGCAGCCGAAGATCGGCGTGTAAAAGTCATAATTGAGACTGGATATTTCAACGACGAACAAATTGCCACTGCCTGCAAACTCGCCGTCGATGCCGAAGCGCATTTCGTCAAGACCAGCACCGGTTTCGGCCCCGGTGGAGCGTCTGTTGAGCACATCAGGTTAATACGAAAGACAGTCGACCAAAAAGCCGGCGTTAAGGCTTCCGGCGGTATTCGAGACCGTCAAACAGCACTGGAGATGATCGAGGCTGGGGCAACTCGAATTGGAACCTCCTGCGGTGTGGCAATTGCCAGCGACTGATTGGCATGGCTATCACCCTACCACACACCACAGAAACCCGAACTCTTCCACCGGTTATTCACACAATATCTATACTGTGAATAAATAGTGATCGTTGTGAATACATTTCATTTGGAAACGCCTCGTTCCTGTCCTATATTCCTGACGTTGGCTATGATGGACTCATGAGGAGAATTCTTAACAGCTTTGTTACAGCCTGCAGCCGCCTATTTGCCACACGTCGACCGCCTCTCTCCTCGTCTCGCCTGATGAGCATGTACCTCAGCCAAGCCAACAGCAAAACGATCTACACACCAAGATTCCAGGAAACACGCACTCGCCGTAACGGCAAACACACGCACGTCCGTACTCACTGACTTGCCCAAGTGCACCCCGATGGGCTCGCCTCACTAAAACCCAAAATTCCACAATAGGTTAGCGCCTGCATCCTGCCGTAGAACCGAAGAGGCGCTCTTCGCGGCAACGTGCCCATCTGCCAACACGAAGTTGCTGCGACCTGAACCCTTGCCATTGGCTCCGTGCCGAGCCAGCACTGGCTTAAGTTGGCGGGGCTGCTTCCCTTTCATCTCAGCCACAAGATCGCGATCCGAGATCAGCGGCGTTGATCGGCGAGAATCGAGGCGATTACGTTTGCCGTTCTTTGGGCTGAACACGTAGCCTCGATACTTTTTCTCGATCGGTCCGCTCGGAGTGTCTGCAAACAACACTGCCAAGCTTGGCTCCGGTACACTCACCAACTTGGGCTTCGTAGTCGCGCCCTCCACCCCTCGCGGATCGAATGCTGTCGCGCCGTTGTATCCGATCGGGTGCCAACTACGGTTGTCCCAGTTCCCTCCAAACCGCGCCGTTTCCGCTGACGGGCAAAGGAACACCTCGTGACTGCTGATAAACTGTGCCACCGCCGTCACCCAGATTCGGTGTGGCGACGACTTGGGCTCGGCGAAATTTGTGGCGATCGGCAGCGCGCCAGCGTGCTCGTCGGCGTGCATCGTGACGGCCAAGCTGATCTGCCGCATGTTCGAGGCGCACTTGACCGACTGCGACTTGGCCTTGGCCTTGGCCAAAGCCGGCAACAGCATCCCTGCCAATATTGCGATGATGGCAATAACCACCAGCAACTCAATCAGTGTGAACGCCCTGACACCGTGCAGTTTCACGGCTTGGACAAGCGCAGCGAGCGCACGTTGATGTCGACCTCCATTTCCGAACTGATCCCGGCCAACTCACCGCGAAACAACCTAGAAACCTCCCGCGTCGTTGGCATCGTCTCGTTGGTTAGAGCCAACACCCGGTTGTAGTAACTCTCAAACGATATCTGTACACCAAAACCAAAAGGCTCACAGACTTTGGCCATCATTTCACCCCATGTCCGATCGTCCGGCGGCAGCAAATTAAAAACGGCGACACCACCCGGCTTTAGCTTTGATTGAATCAGCCTTGGCAAAGTACCTATGGAGACTTCCGGCTTGAACACATCACCGTCACGGCCAATCGAAAGGTCTTCCAGCAACAAGTCGAACCTGCCTTGTTGCAGTCGTAGCCACTCGACAGCGTCTGATTGAGAGAACTGCACTTCGCCCTTCCAGTCTTCGCTCAGATTGCAAAACAGCTCGTGGCCAGTGCAGTCCAGATCCACACCGCAGAGTCTCTGCTCGCCACCCATCGCGCGCAGAGGAGCAATCAATCCGCCCCCGGCGAAACCAAGAAGTCCCACGTGGTGCCCTTGAGAAAAAACCCGAATGCTAGCGGCAAGCACGTCAAAGACACTGTCGGTCGGCCCCGGTTGAGCCAGCACTTCGCTCAGCACCGAACCATTTTGCACAAGCCGTGCGCCACGGTGTGTATGCTGCACCTCCGGTCTAGCCCCGCCCATGCGTCTCCCTCCAAGCAAAAGGGCGACTACTGCTTGGGCATGCCCTGCTCGTCCCATTCTTTTGTTTCGATTGTCTTGCCGCCCTGCCAGGTAGATTCGGATTGCTTTTCGCCGTTGGGATGCCATCGCGTCTCAAAACCGTTCAGTTGACCGTTGGCATAGGTTTGCTCCGACCACTTGCTCCCGTCTGCACGCCAAAACGTCCATTGCCCATTGGCCCTGCTATCCACGTAATTACCGGTACGATATCGATTTCCGTTCTCGTGGTAAAATGTCCATACGCCCTGCTGCTTTCCATTGACAAATTCCCCCTCTACCGACTTGTTACCGTTATCATGATGATCGACGAACTGGCCGTCAAACGGCGAACCACCTGCGAGATACTCTCCTTTCTCCCTGATCAAGTTGCCTTCGCCCTCAACCTTGCTCAGGCTACTTGCAGTCTCCTTGGGACTTTCAATATCAATCGCTTTTGACTGGGCTGCTGACCCCAGTTGATTGGTGGGTATTGGTTGCACTTTTGATGACTCGGGATACTTTTCTCCGAGAGTTAATTTACCCGGTTGCGGGGCCGCGTTGGTCGGCACAGCAATCGAATCAACCGGTGTTACGGTAATGTTGCCAGGCAACTCAGATTTTGGTGCCCCGGCCCCAGGCTGCTCTTCTGTGGGCCCCTCCGAGGCCCCACCGCAACCCACCACCGCAACCACCACCGCAAGTATGAAAACATGCTCCCTCATCGGCGGTAGCAAAGCACAGGCTCGGCCCACTGACAAAACCATTTATTGCCAATGCGTCAACATGTCCGTAGCGTTCACTTCCTTGGCTGTGGCGGACAACCAGCCAAGGCACATGAGTGCCCACAAAAAACCGCATGCCCACACTCACTTCATTGACAGAAACTTGCCACGCCGTTGCCTCGTTCATTCAACGATCCATCGACGCTCAGTGCACGAACGATTTCGACGAACTTGCGCTTGACCTCTTCGCGTTTCAGTTCGAGCACAACACCCCATACGCCAATTACTGCCGATCTGAGAGACGCACACCAGACACGGTTTCTGACTGGCGCGGCATCCCGGCCGTGCCAACGCGCGCATTCAAGTCGCTCGACCTGACTGTACTGCCTGAGGCAGCACGCAAAACGGTGTTCCAATCGAGCGGCACGACCCAAGCCGATCGTAGCCGGCACTTTCATAGCCCTGAAACACTGGCAGTTTATCATGCCTCGCTTTGGCGCTGGTTCGCCGGTCACCTTATCGACGACTCGGCAAACCGCCTACTCTTCCTGCTGCCGGGGCTTGGTCAAGCACCGGAGTCCTCGTTGGTGCACATGATGGGTGCCGTAGCCAGACGACTGCCAAAGCGCGAACAATGGTTAGCCGCTGACAGGCAATGGCGTATTGACAAGCAGACAGCGGTCGATGTTCTGCATGACTGCGTCACAAATAACAAGTCGATCACAATCCTAGGCACGGCGTTTTCGTTTGTTAACCTGCTGGATCACTTGAACGCCAACGGTCTCGAGTTTCGACTTCCAACCGGATCTGCCGCGATGGAGACCGGTGGCTACAAGGGCCGCTCGCGCGCAGTGCCCAAGCCTGAACTGCACCGGGCCATCACCAACAAGCTTGGTATAGGGACGGAGCGGATTATCTGCGAATATGGGATGTGCGAATTGAGTTCGCAGGCGTATGACGGCAAACTGGGGCAAGCGAATGACGCTCCCAGGTTGTACCGTTTTCCGCCTTGGGCTCGCGCCCGCATCGTTTCGCCGGAGACGCTTGAGGAGGTCGCGCCCGGCCAAAACGGCTTGCTGCAGGTCATCGACTTGGCCAACGTCGGTTCGGTGCTATGCCTTCAAACGGAAGACTTGGCCAAGCGCCACTCAGATGGATTCGAGCTCCTCGGCCGTGCCGAGTTGGCGCAATCCCGCGGCTGTTCGCTGATGAATTTAAGTCATGCCTGAATATTCACTGGACTACTTCCTGGGGGACAAGCCGGACGCAGAGCTTACCAACTCGCTGATTGCCGAGGCGTGCCAAACACTGCGCCGCAACCATGCCGACACACTTGCCATCCTTGGCAATGAACAGATTATTGGAAAGCTTGCGGAGGTGGCCAATCTGTGGCTCTCCCCAGAATATGAACTACGCAAAATTGCCCTCGCCGCCAACCCGAAAGAGACCGGCTTCCCACGCGAGGTGCTTGCCGCCGGATTGGATGCCTGTTTTGCCAACTGGACGCAGGAGAAGTTTTTCATGCTTCTGGCGCAGGAGTTCGGCGACCCGACGCGCTTGCAGTCTTTCGCTAGCCAATCCAACGGGACACTCTCTGCAGTATGCGGGCCGCAGCTGATCGCCCATATTGCACCTGGAAATCTACCGGTGCCGCTGATTCAATCAATGGCATTCGGATTGCTGCTGCGCTCAGCGCAGTTCGTCAAGTGTGCCACTGGCAGGTCACTTCTACCACGATTGTTCGGCCACTCGCTGCACTACGTCGAGCCGCGATTGGCTGCCTCACTAGAAATCGCCGAGTGGAAAGGCGGCACCCAGACGCTCGATACGGCGCTGTTCAACGAGGCCGACTGCGTGGTGGCCAGCGGCAGCAACGAGTCGATTCATTCGATCCGCCAAAAACTGCCATTGACCAAACGCTTGGTCGCCTACGGACATCGTGTCAGCTTGGGCTACGTGGAAAAGCTGGCCAACGAAGTAATGGGCACGCGGACGGTCATCTCACGCGCTGCCGATGATGTCATCGCGTGGAACCAGCAAGGCTGCCTCTCGCCGCACGTGATATATATTGAACAATTCGGCAGCCTTAAGCCGGAACAGTTCGCAGAAATGCTTGCCGAGGAGCTCGAAGCACGAAACGAGGGCATGCCGCGAGGTCCTGTCTCTTCAAGTGAGGCGGCGGCCATCACAACGGCGAGACGTTTTTACAAGATCCGGTCCGCAAACAATACCGGTTCCCTGATTTGGGAGAGCGAAAATTCCACCGACTGGACCGTGGTGTACGAGGATGAAAAACAGTTTCAAACCTCTCCACTCAATCGGTTTATCTTCGTCAAGCCAGTTGAACACATCGAGGAAGCGCTCCATGTGCTGGAGCCGGTCCGGGAATCCGTCTCCACTATCGGTTTAGCCGCCAGCGAGACGCGGATGCGGGAGTTGGCTCTGCCGCTGGCCCAATGGGGGATGCCGCGGATTTGCGCACTTGGCCAGATGCAGCGCCCCCCCCTGAGCTGGCATCACGACGGCCGACCACCGCTGGGAGAACTCATCCGCTGGAGCGACCTCGAAACCGTATAACCGAATCATGGAACTCAGGAAAACATATCAGTTTGAAGCTGCACACCTGCTGCCACACCTGCCGAAGGAGCACAAATGCCGTCGACTGCACGGACACAGTTTCAAGGCAGAGATCGTCGTTGAGGGCAACTGCGATCCAGAACTGGGCTGGGTGCTCGATTACGCCGACATATCGACAGCGTTCAATCCAATCTGGAGGCAACTGGACCACCAGTACCTCAACGACATTGACGGCCTTGAGAACCCGACGAGTGAGAATATCGCCGTCTGGATTTGGAACCGTCTAAAAACAGACCTTCCGCTGCTGAGTGCTGTCGAGGTAGCCGAGACCTGCACCGCCCGCTGTGTGTATCGGGGGCGTTGAAGGATTGCCCTGTTCGAGACACGTTTTTTTTACACTCAACCTGTTCCACGTTGACGCGGGGCGCACAAGGCCTCAATCTCTCCAGCCACTTTATGGCTCGTACTATCCTGTTCATCTGCACCGGCAACATCTGCCGCAGCCCGATGGCCGAAGGCTTGTTCAGGGATATCGTCGAATCAAATCAAGCCGATCTCACCGTGAAGTCCGCTGGTGTAGGCGCCCAAAACGGCCAACCTCCAAGCGAAAACGCAATTCGAGCCATGCAGGATCTTGGTATCGACATCTCTGCCCAACGGAGTGAGTTATTGAGTGCAGAATTGGCCAACGAAGCCGAGCTCATCATCGGCATGACCCACGGCCACGTTGAAATGGTCAACCTGATGTTCCCCAACGCTGCAGAAAAATCCTTTCTGCTGCGGGAATTCGACGACTCCCTACCGCTGCATGAAAGGGAGGTACCTGATCCCATCGGCGGCTCCTACCAAGTATACTGCCACTGCCGTGAGCAGATCCGGCAAGGCATCGACGCACTTTTGAACTCCATCAAAAAAAACAACGGAATTACCCATGACCAAGCGACACCCGTCGTCGAAATGGCCTTGGGCGCAGATCATGCTGGCTACGGGCTCAAGAAAACCCTCGGCCATTATCTCAAGGAAAAAGGTATTCCTTTCGCCGACTTCGGATGCGATTCACAGGACAAAGCCGACTACCCGGATTATGCACGCGAAGTAGCCCAAACCGTGGCCGAGGGACACAGTCGCCTTGGCCTGCTGATCTGTACCACAGGAATCGGCATGAGTATGGCCGCCAACAAAGTATCAGGAATTCGTGCGGCACTGGTGCATGATGAGCAGACCGCACGCCTCACCCGACAACACAATAATGCAAACGTCTTATGCCTCGGAACCACCGGAATGGACGAACACTTGGCCAAGCGTATACTTGAGGCGTTCATTGATACTTCGTTCGAGGACGGCGGACGCCACGAGCGGCGGGTGAACAAAATGGAACCCAGCGCGGCCCTGGCCAGCATGAGGCTCGACTCAGTGGATCCCGAGATCGCACAGGTGATCCGGGCCGAAACTATCCGCCAACAGGAAAACATAGAGCTGATCGCCAGCGAAAACTTCACCAGCCCGGCCGTCATGCAGGTACAGGGCTCGGTGCTCACCAACAAATACGCAGAAGGTTACCCGGCCAAGCGCTGGTACGGCGGTTGCGAACATGTAGACATTGCAGAGCAATTGGCCATTGACCGGGCCAAGCAACTCTTTGGGAGCGAACACGCCAACGTACAAGCCCACTCAGGAAGCGGAGCTAACATGGCGGTCTATTTTTCATCGCTGCAACCGGGTGACAAAATACTGACCATGGACCTATCCCACGGGGGGCATCTCACGCACGGAAACAAGGCCAACTTCTCGGGGCGTTTCTTCGAGGTCACCCATTACGGAGTAAATAAGGAAACCGAGCAGATCGATTACGATGAGCTAGCCAGATTAGCGGGAGTGGAAAAACCGGCTATGATCACCGTCGGAGCCAGTGCCTACCCTCGCGTTATAGACTTCGAACGCATGGGACAGATCGCTCGGGATGTCGGGGCATTACTGCTGGCAGACATCGCTCACATTGCCGGACTGGTCGCCACCGGACAGCACTCTAGCCCGGTCGGCCATGCTGACTTTGTCACTACCACCACGCACAAGACCCTGCGTGGGCCTCGAGGTGGCCTTGTTCTTTGCGAAGAAAAACATGCCAAATCGATCGACTCTCAAACATTCCCTGGAATTCAAGGTGGTCCGTTGATGCATGTCATTGCAGCCAAAGCCGTCTGTTTCAAGGAAGCTCTGCAGCCTGATTTCAGGGAGTATCAGGCCCAAGTAGTGGCTAATTCATCTGCCTTGGCCAACGGCTTGGCCAGTAACGGATTTCGGCTTGTCAGCGGGGGTACAGACAACCACTTGATGCTGGTTGACGTTGGGTCACGCGACATGACCGGCAAGGAATGCCAAGCTGCACTCGACGAGGCAGGCATCACCGTAAACAAGAACACCATCCCGTTTGAGACGCGCTCCCCATTTCAAGCCAGTGGGATACGCATCGGCTCAGCCGCCGTAACTACGCGAGGTATGGGTGAAAACGAAATGGCCGAGATCGCCGACATGATCAGCGAGGTCCTGCTTGACATAAATAATGTTGACAATCAAGCGCTGGTCAGACAACGTGTCTTGCAACTAACCGCAGGATTCCCCTTGCAGTATTAAAACAGACCCTTGGAAGCTTATTCCGTGGGAATAGTCTAACTCTTCGCTATCAAAGTGAAGATTAGAAAAATGATCAGGTAGGTTACTTCCCACAAACCAGTTAACAGGGGTAACCATCTTTGGATATTGGGAGGATACTTGCAAAAAAATGAATAACGCAAATCGTAAGAACAAAGGTTCTCGTAAGAAAAAATCAATCGGACTGGCCGCAACCGAAGCCGCCGCCGTTCGGAACAAATATCTCCGTGACTACGGCGAAAAAGTCGATTCGAAAGATCAACCAACGAACGAAGACCAAGAGGCTTCAACAATAAACGAACAAGCTGCACGAAGCGAAAAAGAATCGGTAAATATGAGTCAATTGCAGGCACTAGAGATGCCTGAATTGAATAAAATGGCCAAAAAACTGGACATTCCAAACTACGGCTCACTCAAGAAGCATGAACTAATTTTCCAGGTACTCCAGAGAAACGCAGAGAAAACCGGGACACTTTACACCGAGGGCGTCCTCGAAATTTTGCCTGAAGGATTCGGTTTTCTCCGTTCCCAAAGTTTTAACTACCTGCCCTGCCCAGAGGATGTTTACGTATCCCCTTCTCAGATTCGCCGCTTCGACCTTCAGACCGGAGATATCATTTCCGGTGAAATTCGACGCCCGAAGGACAAGGAACGGTTTTTTGCCCTTGTAAAACTGGATTCCGTTGGACACGAGGAACCGGAAATTGCCAAGGACAAGATTCACTTCGATAACCTCACTCCCCTATTCCCAGATGAACGAATTTTTCTGGAAAATGACCAGGCAGAATACTCCACTCGAGTGATGGATATGGTTTGCCCAATAGGCAAAGGCACGCGCGGTCTCATTGTGGCCCCGCCGCGCACCGGCAAAACGGTGCTCATGCAGAACTTGGCCAATGCCATCATTAAGAACAACCCCGACATTTATCTGTTCATTCTCCTGATTGACGAACGACCGGAGGAAGTCACTGACATGATCCGTACCTGCAAGTCCGCCGAGGTGATCAGTTCAACCTTCGATGAACCGCCCGAACGCCATGTGCAGGTGGCTGAGATGGTCATCGAGAAAGCTAAGCGCATGGTCGAACACAAGCACGACGTGATAATCCTGCTCGACTCCATCACTCGACTCGCCCGCGCCTACAATACAGTCCAGCCCCACTCCGGCAAGATTCTCTCCGGCGGTGTGGACGCCAACGCCCTGCACAAGCCCAAGCGCTTTTTCGGCGCGGCCCGGAACATTGAGGAAGGCGGCTCACTCACCATCTGCGCCACCGCCCTGGTTGACACCGGTTCACGGATGGATGAGGTCATATTCGAGGAGTTCAAAGGAACAGGCAACATGGAAGTACATCTCGACCGATCTCTGGTCGACCGCCGCATTTTCCCTTCCATCAACATTGAGTTGTCCGGCACACGCAAAGAGGAACTCCTCTACCACGAGCAGGAACTACCACGCATCGTCAATCTGCGTCGCGCCCTAACCGGTGTCCCCGCGGTCGAAGGCATGGACTTGCTTCTAAATAAGCTCAAAAAGACTGAGAACAACATCGAGTTCCTGCTTAAAATGACGGTAACGTAACACGGTTGCTACAATTGCACGCCAAATCCATCACTGGATGCGACCAAATTTTTTCTCCAACTCCGGATAGTTCATCTCAATAATTGTCGGGCGGCCGTGTGGACAGGTGTAAGGCATCTCGCAGCGCCGCAGGTTGGCCACAAGCTCCTCCAATTCCTCCTCCTGCAGCGCATCGTTCGCCTTCACGGCATGGCGACAGACGGTCTTGGCGATCACATCCTCGCCTAACCGCAACACGTTGACCCCATCTCCGGCTGCCTGCAGCTTGTCCACCAACTCGAGGACAAACCTGCGGGAGTCGGCGGCCTTGACAAACGGCGGCAGTGCATCGAGCAAGAACGTCCTCTCTCCAAACTCGCTCAAACCCACGCCCAACCGATTGAGAGTCTCCAGCGTTCCGATGAGAAATCGGGCGTCCTTCGGCGGCAGTTCCACGGTCTCTGGTAGGAGTAGTTTTTGAGAAACCGCCCGGCCGTCCGACTCCATTCGGCGCAGCATTTGCTCGTACAGCACTCGTTCGTGAGCAGCGTGCTGGTCTAGCAGCACCAATCCCTTGTCCGACTCGAGCAGCACAAACAGTTTACCGATCACTCCCACCAAGCGCAGCGGTACGTCCAATAGCGGTACTGGTGCTCCATCCCGACTTGCCTGATCAGGCAATGGCCTGGGCTCCGGTTGCTTGAATGCCGGCAAGCCCCCCGGCTTCAACTCGCCCGCCTTCCCTTGACCAAGTACAGACAGGGAAACGTCATCTCCCAGTTCGCGCTGAGCCACGATAGACTCCGACTGGACCAGATTGCCAGCAAGAGCGACCGGGACATCGATCGCCTCATCCGATCGGGCAAGCGGGGTATCCATCTTATTTGGCTTGTGAAATGCCAACAACGTCTCCTGAACAGCCTGCGTGAGCAAACGCCGCACATCCCGATCGTGATGAAACTTTACCTCGCGCTTGGCCGGATGAATGTTGACATCAACTTCCATCGGGGTGATTTCGATAAACAAGCAGCAGACTGGGAACTGCCCCTTCATCAGGGTGGTGTGATAGCCCTCGATGAGGGCACGGTTCAAGCTGCGATTCTCAATCGGACGCCGATTGACAAACAGGTGCTGGTTGGCTCGGGTCGAGCGCGACACACCCGGTGCGCCAATCAACCCCCAAGTGCGCACTGTCGTTTCTCCATCCCACTGCATAACGTTTTCCGTATCGTCAGGGATTGCATTGGCCACACGGTATGCACCACTGGAATCGACATCCAACATGCTAAGGCCTTCGCCGTGCAGGGCCGACATCCGTTCTCGCACAGCCGAAAGATGAGATTCGGGGGTGTCATTCACACGACACGGCGCCAACTCCCACACTTTGCGCTGTTCGTTATCGAACACAAATCCCACCGCCGGGTTGGCCAGTGCCACCAATGTAAGGAAATGCTGGATGTGACTGCGCTCGGTTTCCGGCGTACGAAGAAACTTGCGCCGCGCTGGTAAATTGTAAAATAGCGACCGCACCTCAACTGTCGTGCCAACCGCATGCCCGGCCGATTCGACAGCGCGGATCTTCCCGGCGTGAACATCGATACGCGTCCCCTCGCCTGTCTTGTTGTCATTTGCCAGTGTGATCAGAGCCATACGACTCACGCTGGCGATGCTGGGGATCGCCTCCCCTCGGAATCCCATCGTATCTATCGAGCCCAAGTCCTCTGCCCTCTGAATTTTGCTTGTAGCGTGCCGCTCAAGACACAGCAGCGCGTCATCACGATTCATTCCACTGCCGTTGTCGGTCACGCGGATGAGACTGCGTCCACCAGCCTGTATCTCCACGGTGACGCGTGTGGCCCCGGCGTCCAGCGCGTTCTCGACCAGTTCCTTCACCACGCTGGCCGGGCGTTCCACCACCTCGCCGGCGGCGATCTGGTTAGCAACAATTTCAGGAAGAAGGCGAACGGATCCCATGCTGGGGAGGGGGCATTCTACGTCCGGTACCGTGTGACCCCAAGCGTTTTTGTAGCGCGTTGGCAATGATGCTCAGCCCTTGGCCAAGCGAGATAATTTCACAACCTGCTCGAGGTAACGCTGGACGCTGTCACGTGGACGCTTGGCCTGCGCTGACTTGAGCAGCGGCACTGCCTTGGCGTACTGGCCGCGGTGCACTAGGAACTGGGCATGGGTGATCTTGGCACGCACTTCGAAATCGTTCAACTGCTCGGCGCGCTGAAAAAACAGCTCAGCCTTCTCGGCTTCGTCGTTACGCCCGTGGTAGTCAGCCAGCAGAAGCAGTGACTCGCCGTCCAACGGGTCCTTGTCAACGATCTGCTGGAGCGTCTTGATAGCCTTGGCCTCCTCTCCCTTTGCCAACTGCACACGAGCCTCAAGCTGCAGAATTTTCAGCCGATCGCCTTCCTTGAATTTGTTTTTGTGTATCGCGCGAATCTGGGTGATCAACGAGTTGCCGCGATCAAACTCCCCAACAGAAATCAGTATGTCGGCCGCGCGAATCGGCGGTGCAATCTCTTTCAGTTTGTCAACTGCGGCGGCATCGGTGTAAGCCGTAAACGCTAGGTCATATGTGCCCGAGTTCATGTAAATGTCCCCGAGTTGATTGAGCACTGTAGCATCGGCCTTGCCCATGCGGCGGACGACCTCATAGTTAGTCGCGGCCTTGTTGGATTCAGCCAATCCGAGATAGGCGTTGGCCTGATGCAGCCAGTAGTCGGCATTATCCGGATCTCTTTGGATCAATTCACCGAACAGCGTCAGACACTCACCGTACTTCTGCTGTTGCAACTGGCACTGGGCAATTCCGAGCTTCCAATCAAGCTTGTCGGGCGAGAAAAGAGACGCCTTACGATAGGCGGCCTCTGCAGAAAGATAACGCTCACCAACCAGATGGCAGTAGCCGATCAGGCCGTAGATGTTTCCATCCTCGCCACCAAGCTCCAGCGTGCGCACCAGTTCCTTCTGGGCCTCTGCGTGCTGATCGAGCTGGATCAACACCACGCCAAGATTCATGTGGGCACGCTGAAAATCCGGAAACTTTTTGATTGCTGCCCGATATTGCGCCACCGCCTTGGGGTAATCACTCGCCTGCACGTACAGATTGGCCAGGGTGAACTCCAACGCTGCACTTGTCTCGCTAGTAATCGCCTCGGCCAGCATGACAATAGCATGCTTGGGGTCGTCTTTGATCTGCGGGATCAGTTCGTCGAACAGTTCCTTCTCGTCGGCATTAATCTTCGGCTCTACATCGGATTTAACGCCGTAGCTGGCCATGAATTTATTAACGAACTCGGGGTCTTTCCAAAACTGCATTGTCTTGGCAAAGCTAGGCTGCGCTTGCCCAGATGCCGGAGACAACAGCAAGCCAAACGCGAGACATAAGGGAAGGTTCGTGGTTTTCATCATTGTTTCCCGAAAAAGAAGGGTTGAATTTTTCTGACGGCAACTTTGCGGCCGTCCTTGATCGCTGGGCTAAATTTCCATTGCCGAATCACTCGCATGACTTCGCGCTTGAAATCGTCATGAGTGTACCGCCGGACTTGATAGTCCGTCACCCGACCCTCTTCATCGATGACAATCAACACATCCACCCGACCCTTGATGCGGTTTAGCAACAGCTTGGGCGGATAACGGGGCGGAATCCGCACCAGCGGACGCGGTTCACGATCGACCTCAGAGAGGTCGAAAATCTTCATCTCAGCGATGGCGTCTGTGGACACTTTTGGATTCAAGCCAGCATAAATGCCGACACCACCCGCGCCGGGATTGAGGGCCAACTCAAGCTGATTCAGATTCAGCAACTGCTGTTCCTCCTGCAATTCCGGTTTTTCCTCCTCCTCCTCTTCCTCGGGTGGAGGCGGGGGCGGAGGTGGAGGTGGCGGAGGTGGAGGCAGGGACACGTCAACCTTGAGGAGCAGGTTTCGAGGGTTCGAACCGGATAACTTTTGAGTGAACGGCAGAATTAGAAAGAGCAGCAGTGAGATCAACAGACCGCCCGCCAAGCTCCACACGACTCCGTTGTTTTTCGGCTCGACTTGAAATACCTTCCTCATGGCAAATAAGTGGCTACGGCAAATCAGCGGAGAGACTGATGCTCTTGGCGCCGCCCAGCTTGGATTCATCGATCACCCGCACCACCAGACCGGCGTTGGCGCCCTCATCCACCTGGATGATTACCGGCATGTCCTCTTTTGTCGTCAAGCGACGAACGATAGCTCGCACACCGTTCACGCCGATCTCCTTACCTCCGTACACGACCTGCCCCTTGGTGGTCACAGCGATGAGAACGCTGTTTTTGTCGAGTTGCATCGCCGAAGCCGCCTCTGGCTTCTCCACCTCAACACCTGTTTCCTCAACGAACACAGTGGTAACGATGAAAAAAATCAGTAGAATGAACACCATGTCGATCAGCGGCGAGATGTTGATGTCCATCGCCTCCTCGGCGTCTGCTATGGATCGGCGGGCCCTCACGATGCCGTTACCTTTCGCTTGAAATGCTGCAGTGTCAGGCTCTCGAGCCGCACGAGGAACGCCTCGTACTCATCCTTGCGACGTTTAATCGCATAGGCCATGAAGTAGCCTGGCACCGCGATCAGCAACCCCATCTCGGTGGTAATTAGTGCCTCGGAAATGCCACTTGCCACGACATCCACCAGCTTGCCGCCGCCCACCGAAAGTCCCTTGAACGTGACCAGCATCCCCATGACTGTGCCCAGTAGTCCAAGCAGCGGTGCGGTGGCCACGAGGGTGTTGAGGAAAACCAGTCGTCGCTCAAAAAACGGCAAGCGTGATGCAAACACTTCAGAGAATCGGCTGTACACTTCGTCGAGTTTCCTCACTTCATCCTGTGTGTAGCGGATGATTTCGCCGACCTCGCCCTCGCCCTTCGTGGGCACCTCCACCCAGTTGGCGACGGTTTCGTCCTTGAGATGCCTGTAACCGCGCTGACGGAAGCTTAACAGCAGTCCTGTCGCTACGGTGTAGATCAGCAACGCAACCAGTAGCAGCGGCAACATCACCACCCCACCGGACTGCCACGTCTCAACAACATACTCGAGGGTATCAGCCATCGCTCAACGTTCGTTTGGCGCAAGCAGCCCGTTCACAAAACCGACCGCTGTCTGTTCCATGCTAGCGAGGATACCCTTGGCCTTGCGCGATAAGAGAGCGAAAAGCAACAGGCAAGGCACGGCAATGATCAGACCGTACTCGGTCGTTACTAATGCCTCCGAGATACCAGAGGAAAGACGCTTGGGATCGCCGGTGCCAAACACAGTGATCAGCTTAAAGGTATTGATCATGCCTGTGACCGTGCCGAGAAGGCCTAGTAGGGGCGAAGTTGCCGCCGTGAGAGAGAGAAAAGGCAGCATACGCTCTAGCCTCGGCTTGGTGTGCAACATCTTCTCGTAAAGAATCTCCTCAATCATCTCCTTGCTTTCCCCGGCGTTATGGATCGCCGTCTGTAGCAGTTCACCGGCCGGTCCCTTGATGCGCTTGGCCAAGACAAGGGCGGACTCCGTGTCATTGTCGTTTACACGATCAAGTATCGCCTGCAAATTACTTGGCTGAATCCTGCCCAGGTTGGCCAGTTGGAACCACTTGATCAGTGCCACCAGCGCAGCCGAAAGACCGAGTGCCAGCAGCGGCCAGATCACGACACCTCCCTTGTTGACGTGTTCCCACCATGTTTCCTCCACCTGCTTAATCTTGAGCGCGTTACCCATGGTCGAGTCGAGTGGCAGATCTCCGGCACCGCTGCCGATCACAGCGGCAATTCCTGCATGATGCTCCTGCCCCACATCGACAAGCGTCGCATCTGTCGAGCCTCGCAACTGCTCAGCCAGACCGGCCTTCCCGTCCGACCCCGTGAACACCACCAACGGGCCGATCATGGCGAACATGCCCCTCTCCGCAATGCCGTCGTCATTCAGTGCCGAGCCATCGTAAACATGCCCACCGAGGAGATTATCTAGCCGGTTAAGTGCCTCCTGTACAACTGCTAGTTGGCTGCTAAATACCAATTCGGCCGAACTGCCTGGATTATCATTCGCATCCCGCGCCGTCCTGATGAGCGACTGGTACTGTTCCTTCTCGCTGGCATGAATACGCGTCTCAAACCGCCGAATGTACTCCTCCAACAATGTCTTGCGCAGATAATCATTCTGATCCGAGAACGCCTTCTCTTCAGTCTTCAGTTTACCCAAGTCCACTGCTTTGCGATCCTGCAAGCGCTTGGCATCCACATGCTCACGGCGCTTGGCAATGACATCGCTCTCGAGCGTGTTCAACTCGCGGGCCAACGGAATCTTTTCGTCGGCAATTTTTCTCTCCAGCGCGGCTAACTCGGCCAACGCCTTGTCCAGATCCGACTTGGCTGAATCTGCAGCAGCCTGATAAGTCTGTGCTTGGGCAAGCGCTACTGAACAAATCAGCGAGAAGGCAAACGTAAAATATTTCATCATCCTATCGCCTATCTGATGTTTACCGGCACAGGGACAAACTCCGCGCTGCGCTCGTTCTCGTAAATGTCGATCACCTTGCGAATCGTCGGGCCAAGCCCGGCGTTGACCGACCACTTCCACCCCTCGGCATCTGACACACCGGTTCCAGCAAACGTGCCACCCTGATCCGCGTAGTAAGCCTGACCAAGCCCCAGGTAGAGCACCTGCACCTGGCGATCCTTCTCTCCGGCATCCTTGCGAACCTCGATCGCCAACGTAATCGCAGAGTTGAATCGATCAGCCTCGTTGAGCATGGCCACCACGTTCTGCATGCGCTCGGCAGCGGAACGGCCACGAAGATCTTTCTCCTCCTGCGGAATCCGAGATCGAACGTTGGAAGTGCGATCCTTGAGTGGATCCGGAAAACGTTCCATCAATGCCAGCGCCTGACGTTCCATCCCCCAGACAGCAGCGTCCACCACCGCATTGGCCTTCTTCAAATCCTCAAGACTTAGGGAGATCCGTTTTTTCTCGGCATCGGCCTCCGAGTCATTCTGCTCGCTCTTTGCAATCCCTTCCTTGAGCAGTTCGATCTCCTTTTTCAGTAAACCAATCGACTGACCTATGCTCTCATTCTCCACGCGCCAATCAGCCGTCCTCTTGGCAATGAGTTGGCGGGTTTGGACCCATTTCTCAATATGAGTGCGGGTCTTGTCAAATTCGGATTCTTGCGCAAAAAAGCCGCCCCCCGTTACTCCTAATAAGAGCAATGCCCACGAAAATGCCCCAAACGATAGGCGATTCATATTCTGTACTGGATTGTGTCGGCGAGACTTTCTCCACCTGGAGATCACTGTGCCAACTCATGACTGCCACCGAGGTGGCGCACCGCAGAAATTGACAAATCGGCCCCTCCCGCGCAAGGCCCAATGTCAAGAAAACCTAAATACAAGCCAACAGGTTCAACCGTAAATCCCCGCTAGTCCCTCTGCAGGGTCTTACATAATACCACTAATAAACAGCTATCAAATCGGCTTGTATTTCTTGTGCCTGTAGTGACGATGCACCCATCGGAAATCGGGGTTTTTGGCAGTACCCCCTTGCCAATAAAACTGCCCCTTGCCCTCCGATTGGGCCTTTGAATTTTTTAATGTCTGTGGATCCGTGAATTTGTGATTCTCGGAATGACCATCAGCAAAACTAAACGAACTGTCATTGCCGTGCGCGACGGCAAAGGGATCCACCCAACCAGTCGGAACGTTTATGACCCAAGTCCCCTTGTTTTCACTTCTCTGATCCTGTTCCTCAACAAACACCATGGACATTGCCGGTTGACGAATTTCATTGACCTTTGTGAAGTAAGGCTGGGAACCACCTGTCGCTGAGGAACCCTGCCAACCGCCACCATTCATTGGGTTCGCTTTTGAATAACTTACCCAAGCGTAAAGACCAAGATTCCTCCCTTGTTTAGCTCGTTGATCTCCCGGGCAATGATACACACCTGGACTGGCGCAATAGGGCCAAAGCGGACTGATCTTCAGTCCTGCAACCGATTCCTCATAGTATTTCTGGATGCCTTTTGCTCCTATAGAATAGCCTTCCTTGGGTTTCCTGCGACCTGCCCAAAACCCACCTGCCCCATACCCATAGCTGGGTATGATATCCCCCTTCATATTCCTAGGGTTATCGACGGGAGAAGACTCCCTGTTGTCATCGGCAAACATGACGAAGCCCAGACCCAACTGTTTCTGATTATTTAAGCAGTTAGCCCCCAGCGCCTTGCCCTTGGCCCTAGCCAAGGCCGGCAGCAGAAGACCTGCCAGAATGGCGATGATAGCGATCACCACCAACAGTTCAATCAGCGTAAATCCGTTGGAATATAAACGTTTTGATTTCATCTAGTTGGTTTAATTCGATCAAAACTAGCTGTTTTTCAGAGCATGGCAAGTGCTATTTTAGAATTTGACCCGAGCGACAAAACATCAAGCAGACTCTAATTTGCGCGACGTGATAAAGGTACCGATTGGGGCAAACACAATCTGGCGATATGCGAATGTACTTACTTTATGCGCTTTCCTCATAATGAAGCTGGAAAAATTACTTTGTTCGCAGATAATCCTGCCGCCTGTTTGTATTTACGAAGCCGATGCAGCCCTATCAGCCCTGTTGGGACACGACAATTTTTTTACGATCCATTCAGGACATTGTTCTCAATGAATAATCTATACACACTTGTGATTGCCTGCACGGCACTTATTACTGTCGGCTGTAGCGAAAATAGTTCCGCCCCGGAATCCCAAGTCAAACGAATGACGAACAGCATTGCGTTGGTCCAAAATAGCCCCGACCCAGCTTGGGAAGCCAAGCGTATGACTAATGGCGTTCCCCTGGCTCTCGATGAAGAACTGCAAAACCGGAAGGACGGAAAGTGGTACTGGAAGGGCACCACGAACCTGTTCACCGGAATCGAGATACTCCACCACACCAACGGAGTCCTCAAGCTGCAGATGCCGTTCACCAACGGTGTTCCCCACGGCCACCGGATCATGTGGCATCCCAACGGCCAAAAGGAAAGCGACGGTAATTTTGAAAATGGCACTCGAATCGGTTTATGGAAGACCTGGTATTCAACCGGCAAGCCGGACAAGCAGGGGAAATTCGTGAACGGCAAACCAGACGGCCTGCAGGTCTTTTGGCACACAAACGGGGTTAAGTCAGTCGAGTGGGGACACAAGGAGGGCTACCCGCACGGCGAAATAAAGTCCTACCACCAAAACGGTCAACTCAAGCAACTGGGAGCATTTAAGGAAGGGAAAAAGAATGGCAACTGGGCCGCCTGGGATGAAAACGGCCTCAAGATTAGAGAGGCCATGTTCCTGAATGGCGCCCTCATCACAGAAAAAAAGTTTGGAGACGATACGGAGAACAATGAAACCGAGTCAGCTCCTAATAGTCTCAACGAGTAGGGCAACCCCGCCTTCGTCTGGCCCGGATTAAGTAGGACGACTGCATATTTGCTTGGTCAAATGGATGGAGCTTCACCGCCCTGATTACCTAGCCTCAAACGCACGCAACTCCCCATCGTTAACCGTCACGACAACATCGGGCCTTGAATCCCCGTTAAGGTCGGTCAGCGCGATACTTCGTGCGTCTCCAGACACGACGAGACCTGACTCATTGGGCCAGACGGGATGAAAGCCGCCCAACCCGTCACCCTTGAGAAGCAGACTGACGCCCCCATCCATGTTGCCGGTTTCGCGCTGCGGGCTGCTTGAGTTGCCGACAATGTATATGTCCAATAGATCGTCATTTGTAAAATCATGGATGGCGATGCCACTCACGGGAAATGCCTGAGCAATGCGAGGTAGCTGCACAAAAGAAAAACTCCCAACCCCATCATTCAAAAAAATACCGGAAGCCAGCGTGTTGGCCTCGAAACGGCGCGCCTTGTCCAATCGAGATTGCGAGTAAATGGATTCAATTGATTTGATCGCAAAAGAGTGGAAGTCCGGAAACTTTGACCTCAGTCCAGGCATGGCATTACTCGAGCAACTATAACCGCGATGAGGCAGACAAACCTCGCCTTCAAACTTGGCCTCAAGGATTCGTGGTGTGCCGGTACCGTCAAAATCCCCGTAATATAGCAGCTCTGGCTTGGATTCGGTGGCCTTGTATTTCGTATTGAGACCGGTGTTTCCAGCGATCAGGTCGATATCTCCATCTCCATCGAGGTCACCAGCGGCCAAGCTGCTCCACCAACCGGTCACTTTTCCCATCCGTAAATCCGAGGCAACCCGGCGCAGGCTGCCCTGAATATTCTGAATGACTCGCACCGGCCCCCATTCAGTTGCAACAATTAGTTCGGGCCAAGTATCTCCATTGGTATCGGCCCAGACGACAGCTGTAACCATCCCCAAGGCCTCAAGGCCAGCCACAGGTGCAACATCGACGAACCGTACTTTGCCGTTGCTTGAATCGTTGCGGAACAGACAACTCCGTGGTGTCTCAGGATATCTGCCGGGAACGACGCGGCCACCCACAAAAACGTCAAGATCACCATCCTTGTCATAATCGGCCACAGCAGCAGGCCCACCGCTGGCTGCAACAGAAGGCAGCGCATCACTTGATGCCAATGAAAAGTTACCCTTCCCATCGTTCAAGTAGAGGCGATCCCTGAATATGGACGACCGCGCGCTACCCTCGACGCCTCCACTGACAACATACAAGTCCGCGTCACCATCATTGTCAGCATCAAAAAAAAGAGGGGTTACGTCTTCGCATTCAGCGTGCTGTCTGAACGGATCCAAACCTCGCATCTCGAAAAGGTTTCCGGATTTGTCCTGTTGGTTCCTGCGAAAATAAATTCGCCCAGTGGTCCCAGATGCCTGCGCGAGGTAAAAGTCCTCCAACCCGTCACCATCAACATCTGCAAACGCAATGCCGGGGCCCAACCGAGAGTGTCCAGCGGGGAGCAGTGGCTGGCGGGCGAAGTCATTAAAAGGACGCTCCCGGTGGCGGACACCTTTCAAACTATTAACTGCCTCAAACAAGGTATTGCTTTCAAGAAATGGTTGATCTTCCTCCTCAACAGTTGTCGACTCGGTGATTGTGTAACGCCGATTCGCCTCCAATCCTTCAAAAGATTGATTACGTCCGCTGGGCCATTTTACTGTCAGCGATTGGATTGCCTTTTTGTTGCCCAGGCCAAAGTACAGGGCTGGCTCCGGGCAGGACATGAAGCCCCGTGCCGAGGTAAGATAGCGCGTCAATGTTTGATCTGGGTTTGCCAAGCGAACCGTCACGGTGGCCCCGATTCCAAACCGATTGCTTGCCGTCCCAACAAGTTGCACAACGATTCGATGGGCAGATGCACCGGTGTTCTCGAAGATAGATGGAGGGCCATTAAAATTGTTCACCACAATATCCAGGTTTCCGTCCCCGTTTAGATCTGACAAAACGGAACCGAAACTGACACCATTACTGTCCAACCCCCACTCCGCAGCACTCTCTCGCATTCTTTGGCCGGCCAGATTGCGGAACACCCGGTTGGTTTGGAGGAGTGGTTCCTGCGCATACCAGAAGTCGTAATAACGATCCCAACCGTCCTTCGAAGGGGCCTCTGTGCGGAGATCGCTATTCAGCCAGTCGCGGCTCATTCCGTTGGTGACAAATAGATCCTCCCATCCATCGTTGTCGAGATCCCCGAAGTTGACAGACCAGGTCCAGTCAGTTTTTGAGACACCATAGAGTTGGGCGACTTCCATGAAATTTTCCGTGCCCGAGTTTAGGTAAAGGGCATTGCGCATGTACTGTGGTGGGACGGGGAAATTCAAGAACCACGCATCGCTGTCAGGCCCGGACATGTTTCCCATCTGCATCTTTTCGTTGTAGTGCGTACTGCCTGCCATGTCTGTGGCAAGCAAGTCCATCCAACCGTCGTTGTTCACCTCCGCAATATCCGACCCCATCGAAAACCACGGCGTATGGGGAAGCGATCCACGGGTCATATCGGTAAACGTCACTACTCCATCGGGGTTAAGTCCGTTGTTTGTCCAGAGCCGGTCCGGCCCATAGAAATCATTAGCAACATAAAGATCCGGCCAACCATCCTTATTCCAATCCCACCACGTTGCCGAAAGTCCGTAGTGATTGCCACCGATGCCTGCCTCGCGCGTGACCTCCTTGAAAGGTTTACCGGAACCCTCATTTCGGTAGAGATGATCGTACTGACCCGCATCGATCTTCTTTAATCCTTTACCGTCGGGGAGAACGATTACATCGGCGTACTGCCGGAATGCCTCAGGAAGAATAGGCTCGCCATTGGGTCCCCGACTAAGCGAAAACGGCTCGTTTAGCAATGAAGCCGGAACCGGAAGCCTATTCGTGACCACAAACAAGTCTAGGGCGCCGTCCCTGTCATAGTCCGCAAACGTGCCCACGATGCTCGCCCCACTAAAATCCACACCAAGCTTAGTGGCACTTTCAACGAGGATACGCCCACCGCCTTGGGGGCGATTCAAGTAAAGTCGATTGGGGCAATCGAACCCGCACACATAAAGGTCAAGCCAGCCGTCATTGTCGACATCCGCCCATGAAGCACCAGTTGCCCAAGTACCTGCAGGTGCGGGCGGTTTCAGCAGGGATGAACTGTTTGCAAACTTGAAATTGCCCAGGTTCCTGTACAACTGCCCGCCATTGGCTTGCCCGCAAATGAACAGATCAGGATAGCCATCCTGATCATAGTCGCCGGCAGCAACGCCAGCCCCGGAAAAAGCATTCGTAAGCTGGTCTCTGTGCTTCAAGGGCGGATTCCATCGGTGAATAAAATCGACACCCGCCCCGGTGAGATCAACCGGCCTAAAAAGCTTCGAATGTTTCTCGGGGGCATTACCAATTCCCAGAGCACTGTCTTGAAGTTGAGCGAGCAGATTTTGTTCGCCCGCGACAGGTAGGACTAAAACAACTAGCCCAATGAATCGCAAACGGGCAAACATGCGTAGAGTTTAATCAAGCCGTTTTCAAAAGCAACTGATCAGTAGTCAGTAAGACCCAAAAAGCGCAGTCGGTTGTACCTGACTAACAGTGTGAGATTCAGTCGAGCGCCTTAGTTCCCATAAAATTATTGCCTCGCTCGACCAAACCTGACCTTGTCGTCAACCATTATTGTCAGTGGGCTTGTCCCGTCCACATCAGTCCAAGGGCCGTTCACCTCCTGTGCTGTTTGCAGTGCCCCCTCAAAAGCAAACGTCACTGTACCATCACCATTATTGACAATGCTGATTACCGGGACTTTTGCTGGTGGAATAGCTAACGGAGACAAGCCGTCAGCGATTCGCTTGATTTCAATCGGTTGTAAAGCTGTGTCAAAGACTGCAACATCATCAATTTCGCCGAAAAAGAAATTACCGGCATCATCAAAAATACCACCACCGCCAATATTAAATGGGTAATCGGAGCTAACAACCTTTCTCCCTGATACACTACCCATTTTCTCGCCGTTGACATAGGTGGTTATAGCACCTCCCCCATGTACAACTGCGACGTGAGTCCAATCCTCAATGGTCGGCCCAAAAACCATGTCAATGTTACCTCCCGGGGTCCAATACTGGAGTGTCTCATAATTCATCAGGCCAAATTCAACAGCGTCATTCTGTCCAAACCACCCTGTTCTATCTAGTTGCTCTTCGTCAAAACGAACCCACCCAGATAGAGTTAACTCTACAACATCATTGAGTAACCCTGTTTTAGGCGGCGTTGGTCCATCTAGAACCTGCCAGTTACCATCCTTGGTGCCGTTGCCACTCCAAAATGTCCACGCACCCGCGGGCTGGTTGTCATATATTAAATAACCTTGGCTATCTGGATTAAGGTCGTGCCGACTGGTAACCGGTGAATTCCATGCGCCTGCGCCTCCCTCTGATCTAGCCCACAATGCAAGCGTGAAGCTCTCGGGATTCAACTCTTCGGTCCATTCATGTTGAATCATACTGCCCCAGCCATCAAACCTTGCGGCGGTTCCAGTATTTTCGTTTGCACCAGGATAGTCATATTCCGCATCATCAACTACAGACCAAAAATCTCCAATCTCTGAATCACCATGTTCATCAAGTGGAAAATGCGCAACCAGATCGGCATCCTGTGCCTCGACCCCAAGTACACCCTCAGTCATGGCAGACCTAATCTCATCTTGAGCCAGTGCCCCGCTCCAGAGGCCGATGTCATCAATATCACCCACGAAATAGTAAGCCGTTCCATTATCCCCACCTGCCCCGATATTGAACGGCGTCGTGTCGTTGGGATATATAGCTTCATTCTGTTCAGCTACAATCTCCCCATCGATGTAGAGCTTCTTTATTTCCTGCTCGTTGTCGTATGTAATGCTAATGTGCTGCCACTTCCCTTCGCCACCCTGCCCTCCCCCTATAGTGGCATAGTCCTCGTAGCCATCAAAAAGAAGTGCGTAGTCACCCTCTTTACCGGAGTGACCGGCAACATACTCGGGTATTTCATCCGGGCCTACCAGGGTGGCTGGCTTTCCGTCAGGAGCCAGGTTGGCTGTTTGATCTTCCTGATCGTCGAACGGCCAGTAAGCAATAACCATCGGCAAACCAGGAGTGCTATTTGGGTTTGTTGGTGATGACCCACCCTCGACTTCCCGGCCATCCGGATAGCCATCACTGTCCGTATCAGCCAAAACCGGGTTTGATTTCGGTGCCTCATCACCGTCCCAAAGGCCATCACCGTCGGTGTCCTCATTATTGGGATCTGTGCCCGTATTTGAAGCGTCAACGTAGATTCCCGTCTTGGTTTCGACACCATCATTCATCCCGTCGCCATCCGTGTCGGCTTTATTTGGGTCGGTAAAGAATTCCTTAATCTCTTCGAGTGCAGTCAGTCCATCTCCATCCTTGTCAGTGTCGCTGTCCGCCACATTAGGATCCAACCCCCAAAATTCTTCTATACGAGTGAACAGACCATCTCCATCCGGATCCTCGGAGCCACCATCGGCACCGATAAAAGATGCTACACCCTCATCCATTGCTATCTGAATCTCTTCCTGTGAAAGGGCACCATCCCAGAGTCCTATGTCGTCCATGTCACCCACGAAATAGTAAGCAGTACCTATATCCCCACCTGCTCCGATATTGAACGGCTTCGTGTCGTTGGGAAACACCGAGTCATAAGACTCTACTTCGAGTTCCCCGTTAATATAGAGCTTCTTAGTTTCCTCCTTGTTGTTGTAAGTGATAGCGATGTGTTCCCACTCGCCGATGGTTGCTTCTGGGCCATCCAATGTCTGCCAGTTGCCCTCCTCGGCGCCGTTGCCACTCCAAAAGGCCCAAGCACCAGACGGAGAGTTGTCGTAGATCAGATACCCTTGGCTGTCAGGATTTTTATCGTTTCGGCTCGTAACCAGCGAATGCCAGGCACCTGCCCCACCTTCTGATCTGGCCCACAACGCAAGCGTGAAACTCTCTGGATTCAATTCAGCACTCCAGTCATGCTGAATAATACTGGATGCTCCATTAAAAGTCGCCGAACCTCCCGTGTTGCCGTTTGCACCGACTGATCCAAATTCTACATCCGCGACTGTACTCGCCGTAAAGCCCCCTACTTCGGTTGAATCGCCATGCGAATCAAGTGGGAAATGAGCAACTAGTTCAGCATTCCCATCTCCATTCCCATCTCCATTCCCATCTCCATTCCCATCTCCATTCCCATCTCCATCTCCATCTCCATCTCCATCTCCATCTCCATCTCCATC
>PVBE010675609.1_pt1 | contig 31379 bp, 32 predicted proteins | sample 1631181 | NCBI WGS metagenome assembly PVBE01 (sample SAMN08397723, study PRJNA350692) | Marine metagenome, whole genome shotgun sequencing project. | isolation source: water | place: Pacific Ocean | collected 2012-04
AAGTCGATGTGAATTATACTGTCGAAGAAGCGCCAGGTGGTCAATTCGGTATTGGTATTGGTTTTTCACAAAGCTCAGGAATTATACTAACCACAAGCCTTACTCAGGACAATTTTCTTGGAAGCGGAAATAGAATCTCGTTTGGGTTTAATAATAGTGATATTAATAGTCGCTATAGCTTAGGTTATCTAAATCCTTATTATACCGATGATGGAATAAGTCGCGGGTTCGACGTATTTTATAGAGAAACTGATGCGTTCAATGCTAATTTATCGGAATTTGATAGTAAAGAAGTTGGCACAGATGTGGTTTTTGGGATTCCTGTAAGTGAACATAACAGGATTGATACTTCACTTGAATATAAAAAGACTGAAATCAATCTGGGGGCTACTGCATCTACTCAACTTAGAGATTTTCTTGCATTAAATGGCAACGAATACGACATTATTAGCTGGAACCTTGGTTTTAGCTTTGATACGCGTAATAAAGCAGTTTTACCAGATAAAGGAATATTGCATAGGGTTAGATCAGAAGTCGTCCTTCCAGTGGCTTCTGATGTTGAATACTATAAATTAAGATATGAAACTAAATGGTTTAAAGATGTTTATGAAGATTTCATCTTAACTCTTGGAGCAAATATAGGGTATGGTGATGCTTACGGAGATACAACTGAACTACCATTTTTTGAAAATTTTTATGTTGGAGGTCCTCGTTCTGTCAGGGGTTATAAAGAAAATACAATTGGCCCCAGAGATAATTTAGGCAGACCCTTGGGAGGAAGCACTAAAATTGTCGGTAACGCTGAAATTATTTTACCTGTCCCATTTTTGAGCGACGTTAAACAAACACGCGTTACTGGATTTTTGGACGCAGGAAGCGTGTATGGACCAGATGAGGATATTGAATTTGATGATATAAGATATTCAGCGGGGGTTAGCGCTATCTGGATATCTCCATTTGGCGCAATATCTGCAAGCTATGCCGTACCTTTTGCTGAGAAAAGTACAGATCAACCTCAAAATTTTCAGTTTACATTTGGCACATCTTTTTAGTTATTTGGAGCAACAATAATGAAGATTTTATTTAATTTATTTTTAACGAGTACTCTTATTTTTTTATTTGCTTTTAAGATTAGCGCTGAAGAGACTTATAAAATTGGAGCAGTCAACGCTATTCGTGTCTTGGAAAAGTCACCTCAGGCCGACATTGCAAGAAAGATGATTGAAGATGAATTTTCTCCACGCGATAAGGAATTAATTACGGAACAAAAAAGTATAAAAGATATGGAAGATAAGTTTAAAAAAGATAGAGCTATACTAAGCGAGCAAGAGAATGCAAAGCTCGAAAGAGATATTATCTCAAAAAAACGAGATCTAAAACGTAAACAAGATGAATTTAGGGAGGATTTAAACTATCGACGTAACGAGGAAATGGTAAAGATTCAAAAACAAATAATTCAATCAATCCAAAAAGTTGCTAAGGATAATGAGTATGATTTAGTGTTGAGTGTGGGTGTTTTATATGCCAGTCCAAAAATTGATATGAGTGGATTGGTTATTGACTATCTTAAAAAAGAAAATCAATAGTAAATTAATAAAATTAAATGAATTACAAAGAGTAGTTTTTATGCCAGCCACACTTGGTGAACTGTCACAAGTAAGCGGAGCAAGGTTAGAAGGGGCATCCGAGTGTAATATTGTGTCTGTTAACACCCTACGACAAGCAAAAAAAGGTGAAATATCATTTTTATCAAACCGCCATTATGCAAGCGACCTACCATTAACTAAGGCTTCCGCTGTAATACTGTCAGAGGAAGATTTAGAGCAATGTCCTTCATACGCATTAGTTAGTGAAACACCGTATTTGGCCTATGCAAAAATTGCTAACCACCTTTATCAAACTGTAAATCAAACCTTTGGAATTGCTGATAGTGCAGTTTTAGGAAACAACTGCATTATTAATGATTTGTCTACTATATCTGCCAATGTTGTTATTGGCAATAATGTCACTATTAATTCGGGAGTTTATATTGGGCCAAACTGCACGATAGAGAATAATGTTGAGATTGGGGAAAACACATCGTTAATAGCTAATGTTACGTTGCGTCATAATGTTGTTGTTGGAAATAATGTGATTCTTCATCCAGGAGTTGTGGTAGGGGCAGATGGTTTTGGTTTAGCGAAAGAAAAAGACAAGTGGATTAAAATTCCTCAGGTAGGATCTGTTAAGATTCATGATAATGTCGAAATAGGCGCAAATTCAACAATAGATAGAGGAGCTATTGAGGACACAGTTATCGAGAAAGGAGTGAAAATTGATAATCAAGTTCAAATTGGACATAACGTTATAGTTGGTGAAAATACCGCCATAGCCGGGTGCACAGGAATAGCTGGTAGTTCTATTATAGGTAAACGATGCATGATTGGGGGAGCTACAGCAATAAGCGGTCATATTAAAATTACCGATGATGTTATTATTACAGGAATGTCGGGAGTTGCAAATTCAATAAAATCTCCGGGTATTTATTCATCAGGTTTGCCTATTGTAGAAAGTAAAATATGGAGAAGGAACGTTGTTCGTTTAAAAAATATTGATGAAATTATAAAAAAAATAATGTCGAGATTAAAATAAGAATTAGATATTTATGAAAAATTCAAAAAAAATAATCGGTATCGAAGAAATAAAAACCATATTACCTCATCGTTATCCATTCTTATTAATCGATCGAGTGCTAGAAGTTAAAGAGGGCGAGCACATTAAGGTCTTAAAAAATATAACCTGCAATGAACCATTTTTTCAGGGACATTTTCCTAATAAATCAGTAATGCCGGGTGTATTAATTATTGAAGCATTTGCGCAAGCAACTGCTTTACTAGGGGCATATGGGTTCGATGAAACTAGAAAATCTGAAAACGAGTTATACTACCTAGTCGGAGTAGATAAAGCCCGTTTTAGGAAACCCGCGGTTCCTGGAGATCAGTTAATAATAGATATTAAATTCTTAACAGTGAAAAGAGGTCTATGGAAATTTAATGCCTCTGCATGCGTTAATTCAAATGAAGTGGCATCTGCTGAATTATTAACTACAATCATGGAATAATTCCTTGATTGATCAAACTGCCATTGTTCACTCCAATGCTGATATACATAAAAATGTTAGCATTGGCCCATATTCAGTAATTGGTGAAAATGTATCTATAGACTCTGGTACAGTTATCGGTTCTCATGTAGTAATTACCGGCCCAACAATAATAGGGCCAAATAATAAAATATTTCATTTTAGTTCAATTGGCGAAGATCCGCAGGATAAAAAATTTAATGAGGATCAAAACTCTTATTTAGAAATTGGGGCCAATAATACGATCAGAGAGTATGTTTCTATTAATCGAGGGACATCAGATGGCGGCGGCAAAACAATCATCGGCAATAATAATTGGATTATGGCTTATGTTCATATCGCCCATGATTGCATTATAGGCAACAATTCTACTTTTGCTAACAATACAACCTTAGCCGGACATGTTGCTATACAAGATTTTGTAACGCTTGGTGGCTTTACTGGAGTACATCAATTTTGCCGTGTTGGTAGTTATAGTTTTTCAGCTATTTCGTCAGTTATTGTTAAAGATGTTCCGCCATATATATTGGTGTCTGGTAATACTGCAAAGCCATCTGGCCTTAATCGCGAAGGATTAAAAAGAAATGGATTTGATGCTGATACAATCAATTTATTGAAGAAGGCTTATAGAATTATTTACCGTGAGGGCCTGACTCTCACAGAAGCACTTAACGAATTAATGGAATTATCTGTTGATTCAAAAAGTGTAAATGTAATGCACTCGTTTATTTCATCATCAGAGCGAGGAATTGTTAGGTAATGAAATTTACTTTCGATATTAGATTAGAGTGATTTGATGTTACGCATTGCCATCGTCACTGGTGAGCCATCAGGAGATATGCTTGGTGCTGGACTTGTTCATGAATTAAGTAAAAGAGTTAAAAATATTTCAATTGAGGGAATCGGCGGAGAAAAACTAGCAAATGAGCATATGAATATCTTATTTCCAATGGAAAAGTTATCCGTAATGGGATTCACTGAAGTGTTGGGAAGATATTTTGAATTAAAAGATATAAGAGAAAAATTAATTAAGCATTTTCTTGAAGATCCCCCAGATATCTTTATTGGGATTGATGCCCCTGATTTTAACTTATTTTTAGAAAAAAAATTAAGAAATGCTGGCATAAAAACAGTTCATTATGTAAGTCCTTCTATTTGGGCGTGGAGAAAAAATAGAATAAAAAAGATTAGAGAATCAGTTGATTTAATTCTAAATTTATTTCCATTCGAGGGAGATATTTATAATAAATTTAATATTCCTAATAAATACGTAGGACATCCACTTGCAGATAAATTACCTGATGAGCCTAATACTGAATCAGCAAGAAAAGAATTAGGTATTCCATTAACTAAAACAGTAATAGCTCTTCTCCCTGGAAGTCGGTTAATCGAAATAAAAAGAATTGCAATCCCATTGTTAAAAGCAGCATTATTAGCTCAGAGTAGACATAAAAATCTTTTTTTTATAAGTGCTTTGACTAATGAAAAATCTGCAAATGTTTTTAAAAAACTAGCTGATAAAATTATGCCTCAATTAAAAATTAATATATATGTAGATAAAACACATCGCGTTATTGAGTCTTCTGATATTATTATGCTTGCATCAGGCACAGCCTCACTTGAGGCAATGCTACTTAAAAAACCAATGATTGTTACATACAAGCTTTCATGGCCGACATATTTTATTGTTAAATTATTAGCAAAGATTCCATATGCATCATTACCTAATATTTTAGCTGGTCGTGAGATAGTCCCGGAATGCTTACAATTCAAATGTAGACCAGAAATTTTAGCTTCAGAATTGGATAAACTCTTGAATTCAGAGAAAAGCATAAAAAAACTAACGAATCATTTTGCAAAATTATCGATTGAGCTTAGAAAGAAAGCAAATTATCAAGCAGCAAATTCAGTATTAAAACTAATTAAAAATGATAGAATCTCTTAATGAATTGCTGATAAATAAAGCTGATTTGGTGGCCGGCGTCGATGAAGTAGGTAGAGGGCCGCTAGCGGGACCAGTTGTAGCGGCAGCAGTAATTTTAGATCCAAATAAACCTATTGATAATCTTTGTGACTCAAAGAAATTAACTGCTAAGCGGCGCTTATTTTTATCAAAAAAGATTAAATTATATTCACTTGCATGGTCAATAGGGAGAGCTGAGGTAGGCGAAATTGATAAATTAAACATTTTACAGGCAAGTTTACTTGCAATGAAGCGCGCTATTGATGTGCTAGAGGTAAAACCAGATATTGTTTTAGTAGATGGAAAATATACACCAGATGTTGATTTTAAAAAAATTGCAATTATTAAAGGAGATAATTTTATTTCAGAAATTTCAGCAGCATCTATTATTGCAAAGGTAGAACGTGATAATGAAATGATAGCTTTAGATAAAATTTACCCAGGGTATGGTTTTTCATCCCACAAAGGTTATCCGACGAAACAACATCTTGAGTCATTGGAAAAACTAGGTATCACTGATATACACCGATGTACTTTTTCACCAGTATCAAAATATATTTAGATAGAATTTTATTATGAGTTTTGTTCATTTACATTTACATACAGAATATTCATTAGCTGATGGATTAATAAAAATTACTGATTTAGCATCAACTGTCGCGAATATGAATATGCCGGCAATCTCTATTACTGAAAAGAATAATGTTTTTTCAGCAATAAAGTTTTATCGCGCAATGCGTGATAAAGGAATTAAACCATTAATAGGCGCCGATTTAAATTTGGTAACAGAAAAAAAAGATGAATTTTTTAATATATTACTGCTTTGTCAGCATATAGATGGCTATAAGAATCTATCAAAATTAATAACTAAAAGTTATACAGAAGGGCAGTACTTAGGTAACCCAATGATACATTTTGATTGGTTAAAAAAATATAATGATGGATTGATAGTTATAGATTGCGCAGATAACGGAAATTTTACTAAAATATTTACAGGCAATGATAGTTTAAGCGCAAATAAGGCAGTAGAAAATTTACTTTCACTTTTTCCGAATCGTTACTATCTTGAATTACAAAGAATTGGTAGAAAAGATGAAGATCTTTTAGTAAGTAATACGTTAGATTATTCTGAAAAATTTAATATACCTGTAGTTGCGACCAATAACGTACGTTTTCTAGATGAGACGGGTTTTGAAGCCCACGAGGCTCGTGTTTGCATTTATCAGGGTTTTACTTTAGATGATCCTAGAAGACCCAGGGAATATACAAATCAACAGTATGTCCGTAGCTCAGAGGAGATGGAAGATTTATTCTCAGATATTCCCGAAGCTATAACAAACTCTTTTAATATTGCGCAAAGATGTAATGTTAAATTTAATTTAGGAAAGAATTTTTTGCCCTATTTCCCAGTAAATGAAAATGAAACTCAAGATCAGCTTCTAATTAATGAATCAACAAAGAAATTAAATGAAATATTAAGTGAGGGCAAAGAAAATACAGAGATACAATTAGAAGAATATCACCAAAGACTACAAAAAGAACTTGATGTTATTATAGACATGGGTTTTTCAGGTTATTTTTTGATAGTTGCTGATTTTATACGTTGGGCGAAAGAAAATAGCATACCAGTTGGACCTGGTAGAGGCTCTGGTGCAGGCTCACTAGTTGCATACTCTCTTGATATTACAGAGCTTGATCCAATTAAATATGATTTGTTGTTTGAGCGTTTTTTAAATCCGGAACGCATTTCCTTGCCAGATTTTGATGTAGATTTTTGTATGGATCATAGAGATGAAGTCATAAATTATGTTTCAACAAAATATGGCAATGATCATGTATCACAAATTATAACTTTTGGTACGATGGCTGCAAAAGCAGTTGTAAGAGATGTTGGTAGGGCCCTAGGTTTTCCATATGGTTTTGTAGATCAAATTGCAAAACTTATTCCTTTTGATTTAGCAATGACAATGACTCTTGATAGAGCATTATCAGAAGAGCAGGCGCTTAAAAAACGATATAAATCAGAAGATGACGTTAAATTATTAATTGATTTGGCAAAAAAACTTGAAGGGATAACAAGGAATGCAGGAAGACATGCTGGTGGTGTTGTTATTGCGCCAGATCCATTATTTAATTATATGCCTTTATATTGTGAGCAAACATCACAAACGATTGTCACGCAGTTTGATATGAGCGACGTAGAAGAAATTGGGCTTGTTAAATTTGATTTTCTAGGACTAAGAACGTTAACAATAATTGATTGGGCACTAAAAGATATAAATAGAATTAGAAAAAATAATGGAGAGTCAATTATAAATATTAGAAAAATAAAACTTGATGACGCTCCGACCTATAATTTAATTCAAAGCACAAAAACGACAGCAGTTTTCCAATTAGAATCAGATGGAATGAAAAAACTCATCAAGCGTCTTAAACCAGATAAATTTGATGATTTAATTGCGCTTGTAGCCCTATTTAGACCTGGCCCCTTACAGTCAGGAATGGTAGATGATTTTATTGAAAGAAAATCTGGTGGCGCGGCAACCCGATACATGCATGATGATTTAGAGCATGTACTAAAGCCAACCTATGGCATCATCTTATATCAGGAACAAGTAATGCAAATTGCACAAACGCTAGCAGGTTATACACTTGGCGCTGCTGATTTATTACGTAGAGCTATGGGTAAAAAGAAGCCTGATGAGATGGCAAAACAAAGGATAATTTTTACCGAAGGGTGTATAGCTCGAGGCATTGATGATAGGCAGTCAACAAGGATTTTTGACTTAATGGAGAAATTTGCAGGTTATGGATTTAATAAATCGCATTCCGCTGCGTATGCTTTAGTTGCTTATAGAACGGCTTGGTTAAAATCACATTATCCAGCAGCATTCATGGCTGCTGTTTTATCAGCCGATATGGATAATACGGATAAGATTGTTACCTTGTTAGAAGAAATTAGAAGAATGCAGATTAAAGTTCTCCCACCATCTGTTAATGAAGGCCAATATAGTTTTACAGTGGCTGATAATAAAACTATTTCATACGGACTCGGCGCAATTAAAGGTGTTGGTTTGTCAGCAATTGAGATTATTATTAAAGCAAGAGAAGCTGGTAATGATTATTTAAGTTTATTCGATTTTTGCAAGCGTGTTGATTTACGAAAAGTTAATAGACGTGTTCTTGTGGCTTTAATACGATCGGGTTCAATGGATTTTTTCGGGGTAAGCAGAAGCACACTCTCACATAATCTATCGAAAGCAATATCACTCTCTGAGCAGTATTCTGAAAATAATATTAGTGGTCAAAATGATATGTTTGGTTTAGATATTGCAAATGAAAATAAAGAAGATAATTCGGGTATTTCTCAATATACGATTATGCCTGATTGGGATGACAAAGAAAGATTGATGGGTGAGAAAGAAACATTGGGCTTCTACCTAAAGGGACACCCAATTATTCGCTATGAAGATGAGCTTCAGAAAATTATCAGCACAAGATTAAATGAGTGTAAACTAGGAAGTGTTCTTGTCGCTGGCTATATAATGGGTATTCGAACACGTACAGGAAGTAGAGGACGAATGGCAGAAATTAGACTTGATGACAGAACTGCACAAATACTAATTAACGTTTATTCGGATGAATATCAAAAATATAGAAATCTTTTACAAAAAGATCAATTAATAATTATTAAAGGCAAAGCAATTGAAGATGATTATGTTGATCGCGGAGTTTCAATTCGCGCTAATCAGATTTTTAGTCTTGATCAAATAAGAAAAGAAAGATCCAGCCTAATTCTTAATATCGAAAAAATATATTTAAGCAACGGAGGGTTAGAAAAATTAAAAAAAACTATTTTACCGTATCGTAATGGATGCTCGAAGGTATATATTCGCTATAATAATGGGAAAGCGATTGCCGATCTAAATCTAGGTGATAAATGGAATTTGACAATAAATGATGATTTGTTAGATAAATTATCAGAATCAATTGGCAAGGAAAATATAAAAATAGATTATAATGTTGGACATATTTAATAACAGAAAATTATATATATATGAATTTTTTAGATTTTGAACAACCAATAGCAGAACTCGAAGCAAAGATTGAAGAATTGCGTTTCGTTGAAAATAACCAAGATATAAGTGTTAGTAAAGAAATTCTAGCACTAAAAAAACGTAGCCAAGATTTAACGGAATCCATTTTTTCATCTTTAACTCCCTGGCAAATATCGCAGATTTCAAGACATCCGAAACGCCCCTATACGAAGGATTACATCGAGAGAATATTTGTAGATTTTGAGGAGTTACATGGCGAAAGATATTTTGCTGATGATCCTGCAATAATTACCGGCATTGGACGCCTTGCTAATCAATCTGTAGCAATTATAGGTCATCAAAAAGGACGGGATACCAAAGAAAGAATAATGCGTAATTATGGAATGCCAAAACCAGAAGGTTACCGTAAAGCTTTACGTATTATGCGATTGGCCGAAAAATTTAATATGCCTGTATTAACTTTTATTGATACACCTGGCGCATACCCAGGAATAGAGGCCGAAGAACGCGGCCAGAGTGAAGCAATTGCAAAAAATTTACTGGTTATGGCAGAGTTAAAAACACCAATAATAGCAACCATAATAGGTGAAGGGGGATCTGGCGGTGCCTTAGCAATTGGAGTAGCTGATCATTTATTAATGCTCCAGTATAGTATCTATTCGGTTATATCGCCGGAAGGATGCGCTTCCATTTTATGGAAAAGCGCTGATAAAGCGAAAGAGGCTGCACAATCAATGGGTATAGACGCAACAAGACTAAAAGATCTGGGGCTTATCGATCATATTATTGATGAGCCATTAGGCGGTGCACATCGTGATTTTGATGAAATAGCGAAACGAGTAAAAATAATTCTAATTGAAAAACTCGAACAACTATGTTCACGGCCTGTATCTCAAATTGTAAATCAAAGACAAGAAAAACTTAGACGAATTGGTAGATTTGAGCAGAACTAGCTGCTATTAGGGACATAAAAAATACAGCGATGATAAATTCACTGTCTCAGTTTAATATTAATAAATTACTTGATTCATTTCCAGACTCCAGAAGAATATTAATTGCCTATAGTGGCGGTATAGACTCTAGTGTTTTATTACACCTGCTATGTTCGATTAGAAGTAAATTAAAACAAGCATTAGAAGTCATTTATATTGATCATGGCCTGCAAAAGGAAAGTAGTGATTGGGGAGAATTTTGTAGACAGGAATGCATAAAATATAATGTTCCTTTTGCATTGATGAAGATTAATGAAAGTTGTCCTGAGAATCTAAGTGTCGAGGGTTGGGCAAGAGATAAGCGCTACTCACTTATCTCAAAACTTGTAAGGAAGAATGACATTCTTTTTACCGCCCACCATCAAGATGACCAAGTTGAAACATTCTTTCTTCAAATTTTTAGAAGTGCGGGCCCACGTGGATTATCATCAATGCCTGTAATTAAGAAATTCGGGGATGGCTTTCATGCACGCCCTTTCTTGATTTTTTCACGCAAGGAAATTGAAAAATATGCAAAAAATAATAATATTTCTTGGCAAGAGGATAATACTAATTGTGATATACGCTACGATAGAAATTATTTAAGACATAATATATTAGCAGAGCTTGATAATAAATGGCCATCCTATCGAAAAAGTGTTTGTAGAACAATTAATCATCAAAAAGAATGCTTGATGCTTATTGACGAGATTGGTTTAGAAGATATGACAGCCGTTTTGTATAAAAACTCAATGAATCTTAATATTAAATTAATTAAAAAATTTAGTATACCTAGACAAAAGAATATCATATTTTTTTGGTTAAATAGTTTGAATTTTGAAAAACCAACTTCTAAGCATATGGATCAAATTATGATGACTCTTATTAATTCTAGAATTGATAAAACACCATGTGTTAATTGGCGAAATACTGAAATTAGAAGATACGGAGATCTTCTATATGCCTCAAGAATTATTAATAGCAATGATTTGAATTTAGAAATAAATTGGAATACAAAGACACCATTAAACATTCATGGAGAAACATTAATTGCAAACGAAACTTTTGGCAGAGGAATTTCTAAGACAACAATAAAAGACGCGGAAATAGTTATTCGATATCGGCATGGAGGCGAGAAAATTTATTCTAATAGTACAGCCCACTCAAAATCTATTAAAAAATTATTTCAAGAGCATCGTGTACTACCTTGGTTCAGAAATAGGATTCCACTTATTTACATAAATAAACAATTAGCAGTTGTCCCTGGTTTTTGTATCGACAAAAATTTTTCTGCTAATGAGAATGAAACGGCATTGGATATTCACTGGTCTGGCTATGATAAAGTTATACAACCAGATGTATAAAATATGATTAATATATTAAAAAAATTATCGTCTTTAATTTTAATTAGTAAAAATAATGAACAAAATATTACGAAGCAAAATAAAATATATAATCAAGATGAATATGATAAGAAAATACTATATGAAAAGTGGTGTCGAAAAAGGGAATGGCTACTTTACGACGAAGGAATCCTGCTCTTATTATCTATTGATCCAGCTAATAAGGAAACACTGAGAGAAGATTTAATAGAAAAAATTAATAATTTAAAATTTCATGCAAGCGACTGTGTTAGAAATGGCTTGTTGTCAGTGATTAATATTGATAAATCAGAATATAAATGGAAGGTAACTCCAGTTGATCTCTATCATTGGGCGATGGTTAGTAGAATTAATATCCCTGACGAATTGAATACACTAATGGCATTTGTGACTCAATCTGTAAAAAATCCTAATAATTATTTTTCTACTAATCATAAGAATTTGATTGATGATGTATATCAATTTCATAAAGAAGTTGTATTGGGCGCAACAACATCATTATTAGCAAATTCACCAGATATATGCAGAAATAATGAGGGAAAAATTGATAGCACTATTATTGTAAAAAAGATTATTGAAAACGAAAGGCACTGGTTTAATGGCTGTGAATCAAAATTGTCTGAATCTGATATGACCAGTCTTATTAAGCAATATATAGCTATGTCAAAACCTATTTATTAAAATATTAATCAGTTACTTATCTGGAAATAATGGATCGGGCAGGTCATAAAATTCTATTTTGATAGATCTGACGCCACGTCGTTGTTCATTTACCTCATTGAATACGTCATCATGCTCTTTAAATTCGCCAATCTGAGCAATATTTTTATCTAGTTTTGCATTAACATTAATAATCTTTTCATGTAGTTCAGCAGAATAGTCAAATTCATAGGCTCTCGGCTCACTCAATTCTGTCATATTAATAATTTTCGATAACCAGAGGTAGACAGTACCACTCGTATTCTTTTCTTTATCAGGCTGGACAACATGCGCAGCAAGCAGCCTAAATTGTGATGGTGGATTTTGAGACGTTGGCCATCCAAGTAATGCCGGTAAAGAATAATATGTTACAACATAAAATACAGATGTTAGAACAATACTGGCAGCCTTTATTTGCCATGACCACTTTGAGTAAAGGTTAATGCTGAGCAGTAATAGTGCAAGTAATATATAGGCTGTAATAATTCCTGTTATACCTAATGCCACAATAGTTTCTCCATTTAATTCATAATCACAAGGGTTTTAGGAAGAAAATTAATTCCTGAAACTTTACCATCTCTTGTGACACTAAAACGGACCGCTGTTTTTTCATCACCTTTCTTTTCAAGATTAACTTTTCCATAATAGACAATTTCTAATTTTGGATTAACTTTCGCAAGTCGAACGCTAACGTCAACTGGTTTATTAGTTTCTGAGGCATAATAATGGAGGTTGACTACATATTCCCCCTTAACAACTCCACGTAATGTGACTACTTCTTGATTTAATGGGTTTTGTACTTCTTCGCCATTAATAGTTATAGTATCGTTAACTAATCCACGATCATCACGATCTAGATGGAGTAAGCCAGCTTCAGTTGCTCTAAAATAAACAAGTTGCCCTTCAGGATCTTCAATCCATACATCAATATCATCAGGATTATTATCTTCCCAGGTAATTGTGAGTATATATTCTGCTTTAGGATCAATAATACCTGTTTTTGCTTCTGGGTTCATAAACATAATTGCAACAAGAAATAAAAAAGTAAAACCAAGAAGAGCGTTAAATAATAAATCTGTAAAAGGATCAGAACGAAAACGATCTTTGGGGCGCATTTTTTAATTATTATTTATTTTTGGTATGACATGAACTTGCGTCATATGACGAGTTAGTTCGATTAATTCATCAGCGTGCCTATCTATCATATGGTATTGCATGGCAGATAAAACACTACAAACCAAACCTACTAGTGTCGTGTAAAGAGCGGTACCCATACCATCGCTCATATGTCTTAATATTTTTTGCATATTACTAACATCAAAATCAGCAATATTAGCAACAGATCCAAGCATAAAAATGAATCCAATAATTGTACCTAATAACCCAAGTTTTAACATCATATCCGAAACAAACCATCCAATTTCTTGGGGACCTTTTAATCTAGAGCTATAAACATCATTTAGATCTGAAGAGGAGCCATTATCTTCTGATTCTGAAATTTTACTATTACGAAAACAAAGGTCTCTGATGTACTCGGTCATAAGACACGGGGTCAATTGTATTTTTGAATTAATCAAAACCTGATCATCATTAATATTAATATTTATTTTATTTTCATTTCTAATTATTTTTTCTATTTGTCTTGATAAGTTTGTTTCAGATGAAATTATATATATCCTTCGAGCGCAATGGAGAGTAACAAGAAGATAAATTAATGTTATAGCCATTGAAATATGACTCTTATCAACAGTATATAGTAATAGAATTACACCTTCATTCCATGCTGCAATTATTGCAAAAAAAATAAATCCAGTAAGAATAAGCCATTTAAGCAATAAACTATGTTCAGGTTGTTCTTTCATTTTATGTCAAAATTTATTATGATTTTTCAAAAATAAAGAGATCATCTGAGGCAGAATATTCCACTATTTTACGTAAAATTTCATTTATTTTAACTGAAAATTTATTTATTTCATAAGACTGTGTGTTGGTTGGCAAAAGACGCGTTCCAATGGATATATTCTTATTAACCTCAGAAATTGTTATTTTATAAGGACAATAATTAATATGATCAGGTTTTAGTTTCAACATTTCTTCTGCAAGAGTTAAATTGCAAAATAATATTACTTCATTCTTAGGGAACAATTCTGTTCCGCGATCTCTAATTGATTGACCTATGTGTAAACGATTTATTATTCGAAAATTATTTTCGGTAATAGCAAATTCTACATCTTGTATAATATCTAGAAAATCTTTCTTCGATATTTTTGTATATATTTGATTAGAGTTATTTGCGCACGAAACAGTCAGTATTAATAAAAATAAAAAGTGACATAACTGTATAAGATTTCTTATCATTATATTTATAATACAAATAGATTAATATTAAATAAATATCGTCAATATAGTCAATATTCTTATTCTTTAATTATTACGGTTGTTCCAATTTTAATATATTTTATAAGATCATTTATATCATTATTTGTTAATGCAATACAGCCGTTAGTCCAATTAATCTCTTGGTGTATTGATAATTTCTGTTTAGTTATTTTACCGATTCCATGTATACCGATTTGCCCTCCAAGATTTGTGTCTTGCGGAGGGAATACCCTTTTCTTATAAGCATGAGCAATACGCTTAAAATCCTTTCCATCTATAATTTCGTTTTTAAAACCATACCAAGCATCAATTAGATTTGGATAATCAAGCTGTATAAAGTAGTGAAAGCGATGACTTTTATTGAATTTTGAAATCCGATATACTCCTAATGGAGTTTTACTATCACCACGTTTTCTTTTTGTTCCTTTGCCGCCTTTACCGGTCGCTACATGATATTTTTTTATAATCTTATTTGATTTTTTTAGGATAAGTTCTTTATCGTTCTTATTAATCAATATTTGATATTGCTCTGCATTAGTTGGCAATGAAATGCATACAAATAATACAAAAATAAAAAAACATTTTAATGGTTTTCTTGGCATATATTATCTAATGATCTATGATTATAAGCTACGGTATGAATATTTTTTATATTGTAATTTTTTTTGATGTTAAATAATCTTATTATAAATATCATCATATATTTATTTTTTATAATATTACAACTTAAATATGCAGTACTTAGGTGCTCTTGAAATATATTAGATTAGCGTATGAATATTAGGCGTTACAGTACAATAGCAATAATAATACATTGGCTTATGGCTATATTGCTAATATGTATGTTTGTCTTGGGTATATATATGGTTGATTTGCCCAAAGGGAGCGATGAACGAAGTTGGTATTTTGCACTACATAAATCAATGGGTTTAACATTAGCACTATTGGCTTTCATTAGGCTATCACTGAAGTTTATTTTTAAGTCACCGCCTTTGCCTGATGAGGTAACCTTTATACAGAAAAAGTTAGCTACCGCTACACATAATTTACTCTACTTAATGATGTTTATTCAACCTGTCACTGGGTATATTTCATCATCCTTCAGCGGCTATAAAACAAAATTCTGGGGTGTACCGTTGCCTCACTGGGGATGGAAATCACCGGATCTTAATGAATTATTTTCAACGGCTCATCAGATTAGCGCATTAATTTTTGGTTTACTTATTTTATTTCATATTACGGGAGCGATGTATCATATTCATAAAAAACAATTTCATTTGTTTAAAAGAATGTGGTTTTAATTCTAGAAATTTATAAGTAGAAATAAAAAAGGGACCAAAAGGCCCCTTTTTTGCTTAAGCTAAGTCAACAATTACTTGTTGTTGATATACATGGTGACTTCGAAGCCAAAGCGGATGTCACTATATTCTGGAGTTTCCCATTTCATATTAACTCTCCTTAAGAATAGTTAGTTGTTAAAAGTACCCGATGAGAACGGGGCACACATTAGTGTGCAACTAATTACATCCACATTTCATGCCAAGTATAGTAATAGGTAATTAATTATATTAAAAACAATAAGATAGAATATAATATGTATTATTTTGTATAAGATATATTTGGATATTCTGGTTAATCATAACCAAAATTATGGTTCATTTGAACCATTTATAAGATATAATTTGTTAATGTCATTTATTTCACCTAAGTCTTTAAAAAATCTTATATTTCGTCATGAGATTGCAATCTTATTTTTGGTCGCGGTAATGGGGCTTATAGGTGGCGTATCGGCGTTTTTCTGGCAGCAAAATTCAGCTGAATCTGTTCGTATCAATACAATGTTTTATCTTACCGAGCAGATAAGGGGCGAGCTTTACGCGCAAATTCAAGAAATGATCCGTGCACGAATACTTGAAGATAGTCATGCATTAGAGACATACCCCGAATATTCACGAAGCATATCTGAACGATTCAACAAGCTTAGAAGGCGGTCAATTTCACGTAAAGAGGATCTTGCTATACAAGAACTAAATCTTGCTTATCGAGAAATTCAAGGCGACATGAATAATATTTTTAGCAATCCATATATCGCTGATCGCCTGGCGAGAATACAAATTCTTAATCCTACTTTTGCACAACAAATGGTAGGAAAATTTGAAAATCGCTATCACTTATTTAAATCACTATTAAGAAATAAGCATGAGAAATTAGACATAACACTGGAAACCTGGACAAAATTTGCGCCATTTATAATTCCAGTACCTCTTATTTTCGCCTTTATTATTGTTTTCTATACGCGCCATGTTATGAGAATACAATTTATCGGGCCAATTGCTAATATTATGAAAGGAGCAGGTGAGATAAGGCGTGGGCGACTAGAATATCAGATTAAAGAAGAAGGTGTTGAGGAGGTTTCAGATTTGGCAAATGCAATTAATAAAATGGCCGAAGAATTATCACATAGCAGAGAAGCTCTTCTAGAGAATGAAAGACAAGTTGCTTTAGGTTCATTGATTCCAGTAGTTGCTCATAATGTACGTAATCCATTAGCCAGTATTCGAGCAAGCGCACAATTACTTGAGCATGCAGAGAGTAAGGAGGATATTAAAGAATCAAAACAATCCATTATAGATACAATTGATCGTTTAGGTCGATGGATTAGTTCACTAGTTTCTTACCTACATCCCTTGGAACCAAATTTAACAGATATTAATGCCGCTGAACTTATTGATGCAGGATTGAAGGTGTTGGATAGTAAAATTAATGAAAAGAAAATAGAAGTAAATAAACTTGGTTGGGAAGATTCAGTGTTATTAAGTGCCGACCCAGATTTAATGGAGCAGGCAATATATGGTTTATTAGCAAATGCAATTGATGCCACTCCAAATTCTACTATTATAGAAATTAGCATAATAAATCATGGAAATACTCTTGAGATTCATATACAAGATAGTGGCTCCGGATTACCTTTTGAGCCTAAACCTGGCAATCTTGAACCAGGACCATCAACCAAACGTTTTGGCACGGGATTAGGTATACCTATTGCGTTTAAGATTTGTCAAAAACATAATTGGCATCTTGACTTCAATACAATTAAAGGAAAAGGAACAAAAGTAATCATTACTGCGCCAATAAATCCAGAGAAGGAACTTTCGTAATGCATAATTCAGACTCTACCGAAGTACCTGTTTTAATAAAACAAATCCTTTTGGTTGAAGACGAAACAATCTTTGCAAACGCAATTAAAAAGTATTTGGTACGCAAAGGATATAAAGTTGATTTAGCATCTGATTTAAAATCTGCAAGATTACATTTCAAGGAGAATATCCCCGACCTCATATTACTAGACATGCGTCTACCTGATGGTTCTGGGCTTGATTTACTCACTGAAATAAAAACTAAAAATACAACTATAGAAGTACTTGTAATGTCAGCATACGGCGAACTAGAGGATGCTGTTTCTGCAATGAAATTAGGTGCCTCTGATTATTTAAAAAAACCTATCGATCTTGAAGAATTATATATTAATGTTAAAAAAGTGCTTTATAAAAATGAATTGACACAAAAATTAAATTATTCTGCTAAACGCGAACAACATGCTTTTGAAGGGGTTAATTTTCTTGGAGAATGTCAACAAATTGAATTTATACGTGAACAGGTTAATAAAATTTCAGCGTTATCTCAATCTGAAGTAGGTGTACCCCCCACTGTGTTGGTCTTAGGTGAGACAGGAACGGGGAAGGATGTAGTTGCTCGTTTGTTGCATTCTAAAAGCAGTTTAAAAGAAAAACCTTTTGTTCATGTTGATTGCGCATCATTACCCAAAGATTTAATCGAATCTGAACTTTTTGGTCACGAAAAGGGCGCTTTTACAAATGCAAATAATGCCCGATCTGGTTTAATTGAAGCAGCAGAAGATGGTGTTTTATTTCTTGATGAAGTTGCAGAAATTCCCATTGATTTACAATCAAAACTTTTAGGGGTATTAGAAAGAAGGTCGTTGAGACGAATTGGTTCAACAAAAGAACGACCAATTGCTGCATGGATAATAGCTGCTACGAACAGAAATATCGAGTCATTAGTAAAAAATGGCGAATTTAGATCTGATTTATATTATCGATTAAATGTAATGGCCATTACAATACCAGCATTACGTGAGAGAGATAATGACGTCGTAATATTAGGTAATTATTATGCCGAGGTAACATCAAAACGCTATGGATTATCTTTTGATGGATTTTCAAAAGGCGCGCTTAGACAAATTAAAGAATATTCATGGTATGGTAATGTTAGGGAATTAAAGCATCTTATAGAACGAGCTGTTTTACTAAGCGGAGGAGGATTGCTTAATGAAAATATGCTTGGTATTGATAAAAATGGCTGAGACTAAGAAAAAGAAAGGAAAGAAGCATGTTGTTGATGCAATCGCTCATATTCACGCGTCTTTCAATAATACAATTATTACTATCACTGATCGTCAAGGTAATACTTTGTCTTGGGCGACATCAGGAGGTTGTGGTTTTCGAGGGTCACGAAAATCAACACCTTTTGCAGCTCAAGTGGCTTCTGATAAAGCAGGCCGTGCAGCACAAGAGTTTGGGGTAAAGAATGTAGATGTTCGTGTTCGTGGGCCTGGACCAGGTAGGGAGTCAGCAGTGCGCGCACTTAATGCACTTGGAATGCAAATTAAAAACATCGAGGATGTAACACCAATTCCTCACAATGGGTGTCGACCACCTAAAAAGCGTCGAGTATAGAGGTAAAAAATATGGCTAGATATATTGGACCAAAATGTAAATTGTCGAGAAGAGAAGGTACAGATCTATTCTTGAAGAGTGGAATTCGACCTCTTGAATCTAAGTGTAAGCTTGATGTGCCCCCAGGAGGCGCCTCCCAGCGCCGCCCAAGAATTTCAGATTATGGTTTGCAACTTAGAGAAAAGCAGAAATTACGCCGAATGTATGGTGTTTTAGAAAAGCAATTTAGAAATTATTACAAGAAGGCAGCTCAGACTAAAGGGTCAACAGGTGAGAATCTCTTAATTTTGCTTGAAGGGAGACTTGATAATGTGGTGTACCGAATGGGCTATGCATCTACACGGGCAGAAGCTAGACAATTAGTCAGTCATAAAAGTATAGAAGTTAACGGTTCTATTATTAATATTCCTTCAGCTCAAGTTTCCGCTGGTGATTCAGTTTCTATTAAAGAAAAATCAAAGAAACAGTTGCGAATAAAAAGCGCAATAGAGATTGCCGAGCAGATTGGGCTGCCAGATTGGGTTGAAGTTGATGTTAAGAAGATGTCAGGCATTATGAAAACATTACCGGGTCGCGAAGATATTCTTCCCGATATAAATGAAAATTTAGTTGTCGAGTTATACTCGAAATAGTTAGAGGAGTTTCACCCATGACGGAATCAGTAAATGAGTTTTTAAAACCACGCAATGTAAAAGTTGTGTCTTCTAATGAATGGCAGGCGAAAGTTGTAATTGAGCCATTTGAAAGAGGTTATGGTCATACTCTAGGAAATGCTTTACGAAGAATATTATTATCATCAATGCCAGGAACTGCAATTGTTGAAGCAGAGATAGATGGTGTTTTGCATGAATATACTAGTATTGATGGAGTGCAAGAGGATGTTGTAGAAATACTACTTAACCTTAAAAAAGTAGCAGTTTGTATGCATGGAAGAAATTCAGCAGAGCTAAGTATTTCAAAAAAAGGACCTGGGGTAGTTACTGGAGCAGACATTAATCTTGATCATGATGTTGAGATAATGAATCCAGATATTGTTATTGCTAATTTATCGAGCACTGGAAGTTTATCCATGAAACTTCTGGCTGAGCGTGGACGTGGTTATCGACCTGCTATTAGAGGACCTGTTTTTGAAGAAGAAGCTGGTCCTATTGGTATGCTACAACTGGATGCATCCTTTAGCCCTATTCACCGAGTCTCTTATGACGTGGAAGCTGCACGTGTTGAGCAAAGAACAGATTTAGATAAACTAATTATCGATATTGAAACTAATGGCACAATTGATCCTGAAGAAGCAATAAGGCATGCCGGAAGCATTCTAAAAGATCAGTTGTCAGTCTTTGTTGATTTGGAAACTGAGGAAGAAGGTGCTAACGAAGAAGAAGAAAATCAAGTTGATCCGGTTCTTTTGCGCCCAGTGGATGAATTAGAATTGACTGTACGGTCAGCTAATTGCCTAAAAACAGAAAGTGTTATGTATATTGGTGATTTGGTACAAAAAACTGAAGTAGAATTGTTAAGAACACCAAATTTAGGCAAGAAATCGTTAACTGAAATTAAAGAGATACTTGAGAGTAATGGTTTGACATTGGGGATGAAGCTTGAAAATTGGCCCCCATCAAATTTAGCACAATAAGAGTATTTGGTTATATTAATATAGAAGAGTATTTATCATGCGTCACAGAAAATCAGGTAGGAAGCTTGGGCGTAATAGTTCTCACAGAAAAGCTATGTTTCGGAATATGTCAGTATCTTTATTGCTGAATGAGACAATAAAAACGACAGTTCCTAAAGCAAAAGAACTTCGCCGTGTTATTGAGCCTTTAATTACACTAGCGAAAAAAGATGCAACGTCTAATCGACGCCTTGCTTTTGATCGATTAAGAGACAAAGCTGCTGTCGGTAAGCTATTTTCTGATATTGGGCCGAGGTTTAATGATCGTCCTGGTGGTTATTTACGTATATTAAAAATTGGTCCACGAGCAGGAGATGCTGCACCAATGGCTGTGATACAGTTAGTTGATGGCACATTAACTGGAACAAAAGATGACCAAGTCGAGTCAAGTCAAGAATCGTAAGAAACTAATAATTAATCTATATTCTTTCTTTGTTGGGATTTCAAAGATTAATTGGCCTTCTAAAGCTTGACTTAAGTTTTAGGAAATGTCCTTCATATGAAGCAAGATCTCCCAAGTCAAACTGTTATTATCACTGGAGCATCAGCAGGTGTGGGCGAAGCAACTGCACACCATTTTGCAAGAAAAGGCGCAAATTTAATTCTCGTTGCAAGAAATAAAAGAAATCTTGAGTTGCTGGCTAATCAGTTAAAGGATTATAACCATATAATGACAGTTCCGATGGATGTCTCAAATTATAACGCTTGCCTAGATTTAGTTGAAAGAGTTGCGTCAGAGTTTTCTCACATTGATATTTTGATTAATAATGCTGGCAATCATAAACGTGGAGCGGTATTGGATAACTCAGCACTTGATTTGGCGAAAATGATAGATGTAAATTTAAAGGCACCAATTGTTCTTAGTAGATTGGTTTTACCTTATATGAAGAGAAAAAATAGCGCTATAATTAACGTCGCCTCTTTGGCTGGGAGAACTCCAGTTCCAGGCTCAGCGGTATATTCTGCAACAAAATTCGGGTTGAGGGCATTTACATATTCATTGGCTAATGAAATACAATCAAAAAATATTAAGATAGCGGTAGTTTCACCAGGACCTATTGATACTAGTTTTATTATGAGTAATATTGATGATGTCTCAGATATAACATTTTCACAGAAAATAAGCACTGTTGATGAGGTTGCTGGAGTAATTCTGGATTTATGTGTCAACAAGAAAATAGAACAAGCTATACCTAGGATCAGTGGATTTTTAACCAATCTAACCTATTTGTTTCCAAAACTAGCTGTGTTGTTATTACCTTTGTTAGAGAACAAGGGTAAACGAATGAAAGAAAAGTTAAAGCTAAGTAAAAACAAATAATATAGATATTAATTGGGTTTTATCTTGAGCATTAATTATCATATGGTATTTATATAATAGGTATTTAGAATTATGGAAAAAGAGATTTACTTAACAGGCATTACCACAACAGGAACTCCACATATCGGAAATTATGTAGGAGCGATTCGTCCTGGTATTGAAGCTAGTAAAGATCAAAATAAGGAGAACTTTTATTTTCTTGCTGACCTTCATGCATTAGCCAAAGCTGAGAATCCAAATAGAATAGCAAGATCAACTCTCGAAATATCAGCTGCATGGTTAGCGCTTGGTTTGGACACTGATAATGCTTACTTTTATCGTCAATCTGATATTCCAGAAATACCTGAGCTTACCTGGATATTAACCAGTATGACTGCAAAAGGATTGATGAATAGAGCGCATTCATATAAAGCTCAAGTTCAAAGCAATATAGATGCAGGTGCAAACGATAATGATAAAGGTATAAATATGGCTTTATATAGTTATCCTATATTAATGGCCGCTGATATATTGATGTTCAAATCAACTAGAGTTCCAGTTGGCAGAGACCAAAAACAGCACATTGAAATGACTAGAGATATCGCACAAAGATTTAATCACAATTTTGGGGATATATTAGTGATACCTGATGCTGTGATTAGTGAAGACACCGCAACTTTATCTGGGCTAGATGGGAGAAAGATGAGCAAAAGTTATGACAACATAATCCCATTGTTTGCAAATGAAGAGGAACTCAGAAAATTAATAATGAAAATCAAAACTAATAGTTTGGAACCAGGTGAGCCTAAAGATACAGAAGGTTCAGTTTTGTATGATATCTTTCAAGCATTCTCTAGTACCGATGAAACAAAGAATATTGAGAAATTATACGCTGAAGGTATTGCATGGGGTGAAATGAAGAAGATCTTATTTGAATGTATTAACGATAAACTAAAACCAGCAAGAAAAGAATATCAGAAACTAATTGATAACCCTGCTCAAATTGAGAATGAATTAATAAGGGGCGCTGAGAGAGCAAGGGAGATTTCAGTTCCATATATTCAAGAAATAAGAAACGCAGTTGGTATTAGGAAGTTATCTTGATTAAATTAATGTCAAGAAAGAAAGGACCTGCACCACCATTCATCTTTCTATTTCTATTATCAATTCAATTTCTCGTAGCGAAATATTTATTATTTCTTGAGTTATGGTTTCAAGTTAATTTGTGGCTTATTTACTGTTTAATTTTGTTTGGATTTATGATTACTCTTCTTTCTTTTATAGAACTCAGGCGTCGTAAAACTACATTTATAGTTTTTAAAAGATCTCGAACCCTAATTACGGATAAACTCTTTGGGTATTCAAGGAATCCAATGTATGTAGGCATGTTATTTATTCTCGTTGGTATGGGATTTATATTCAATAACATTGGAAGCATTCTCACGACTTTTTTATTTATCCCAATAATGAATAATCGAGTTATTCAACATGAAGAAAAGATGCTCTCTGAAGGATTTTGTGATGATTACATATTATACAAAAGTAATGTTAGAAAGTGGATTGGATGGTAAAAAATACTTCAATTGAATCTATAGTGAATTTAGACTTATATCCCTTGGGTGAAGAACAGTTTGTCTCAACGTGTCGATCTACAATAAATGAAAATGGTTGCGTTGTTCTATCTGGCTTTTTGAACGAAGATACCGTAAGAAATTTAATAGAAGAGAGTATTTCAAACCAAGAAAAAGCTTTTTATTGCAGACAAGAACACAGTGTTTATATTTTACCAAATGATGATAATTTTCCATCGGAGCATCCTCGTAATAAATTAGTTGTGTCTTCAAAGGGTTGTATTACTGATGATCAGGTACCAGAAAATTCCTCTTTAAAAATTTTATATAGATCGCAATTATTCCGAAATTTTATTGCAGCAGTTGTTGGAGAGGAGTGTTTGTATGAGTATGCTGATACATTGTCCTCTGTTAATATACACTACGCTGCTGAATCCCAAGAACTTGGTTGGCATTTTGATAATTCATCATTTGCAGTAACGTTATTAATACAAAGACCTGAAAAGGGCGGAGAGTTTCAATATGTCAGAAATTTTCGTAATGCTGATAAAGGTGATATGAACTTTGAAGGTGTTAATCAATTATTAAATAATGATCACGATTTTGATACCTTAAAAATGACTCCGGGAACGTTAGTCCTATTCAGAGGAAGAAATTCGATTCATAGAGTAACGCCTGTTAAAGGTGATGTTACAAGAATCTTGGCGGTCCTAGCCTATAATTCAGAACCGAATATCTCATTGTCAGAGACCTCCAGGATGACTTTCTACGGAAGGCTTGATTAAAACAATTCATGTACGACTTTAGCGGAAAAAGAATATTTATAACTGGCGGTTCCCGTGGGATAGGTAAAGCTATCGCCCAAGGTTTTGCAACTTATGGGGCTGAAATAGTTATCACATATAAATCAAAAGAGAAGCTCGCGAAAGAGTTAATTGATTCATTGCCTGGACAGAATCACAGTTGTCTTGAATTAGATGTAACAAATAGTGAAGATATAAAAGAGACCATTTCAAAATCCATTTCTATCTTGAGTGGCTTGGATATTGTTATTAATAACGCTGGTTTGTTCGTCGATCACCCAATTTTAGATACTAAATTTGACGATTGGCAAAATGCTTGGAGCTCAACGATTGAGGCAAATCTAATAGGCCCTGCAAATATTTGTTATCATGCCGCCCAGTATTTTAAAAAACAAAAAAAAGGAAAAATAATTAATATTTCTTCACGTGGTGCCAATAGAGGTGAACCAATATCGCCAGCATATGGAGCAAGTAAGGCTGGTTTAAATGCGATGAGCCAGTCCCTAGCGGTTGCTTTGGCCCCTTATGGTATTTTTGTGGGGGTAGTAGCACCTGGTTTTGTTGAAACAGATATGACATCCTTGATTCTATCGAGCAACCAAGGTGACTCGATTAAAAAACAAAGCCCTCTTGGGAGAGTGGGAAAACCCGAAGAAATTGCCAAAGCAGTAATGATGTTGTCCATGGATGGCATGGATTATGCTACTGGTGCAATTGTTGACTTAAATGGTGCTTCTTATTTGAGGTCATAATGCGTTTTGTTATATTTAAATATTATTTTAAGAAGGTTTATTAATGTCTAACTTATCCTGGAAGGAATTTGAGCGAGTTGATATAAGAGTTGGAACTGTTTTAGATGCAGAATTCTTTAAAGAAGCTATAAAACCAGCCATAAAACTTACCATTGATTTCGGTGAAGAGTTAGGTATTAAGAAGTCATCAGCACAAATTACTGATCATTACGAACCAGATGATTTGATTGGAATGCAAGTCTCGGCTGTGATTAATTTTCCAAAGAAACAGATCGGACCTTTCATGTCTGATTGCTTGGTAACAGGGTTTACCCAAGATGACGGAAGTGTAGTTCTTGCTATTCCAGACAAAAAGGTAAAAAACGGATCTAAGTTGGCTTAGATTGAGATTTTTATTAAATAGAAATTAAAATATATAAGGAATATTAAAATGCATCATGAAGTTAAGCATCCATGTATTCAGCATAAATTGGCGGAAGTACGAGCCATAGGCCAGCCATTAAGTAAATTCCGTGAATTAATATCAGAGATTACAATATTACTGTCTTATAAAGCTCTTGAGAATGTAGATTTAAAAGAAGTGGAAATTGAAACACCGATAGAAATAACTAAGTGCAAAAAGATTGATGAAGAGATTGTGGTGATACCTATATTAAGAGCCGGATTAGGAATGTTAAGCGGTATTTTATCAGTGATGCCATCAGCAAGAGTTGGTTTCTTAGGAATGTTCCGTAATGAAGAAACCGCTAGACCTGAAAGTTATTACGAGAATATTCCTGAAAAATCCTTAAAAGGTTTGCATCTAATAATTGATCCAATGCTAGCAACTGGCGGCTCTACAAATTCTGCCATAGACTCTTTAAAAGAGAAAGGTGTAAGCAAGATAATTGTTGTCTGTATAGTAACCTGCCCAGAAGGTATAAAAGCAGTTGAAAGCAAGCATCCTGATGTAATGATATATACCGCATCTATAGATAGTCATTTAAATGCCGATAAGTTTATAGTGCCAGGATTAGGAGATGCGGGAGATAGGTTATTTGGCACATATTAATGATTTAATAACATTTTCAATCAGCAATTTAATTGATTTTAATGTTTGCACAAATCTGAAAGATGCGTAGAATGCATCGGATTGGAACAATATATGTCTTTTTAAAAGATGGCATATATTACTCCTCAAGAGCACCGAAGTTATTCGGTTTTTTAACGCCATATTAATTGGCATAATATTAAGAGAAAGAAGAGAAAATGTCAGAAGAAATACAAGGAACCGTTAAGTGGTTCAACGATGCGAAAGGGTTTGGTTTTATTGAGCGTGAAGATGGTAAGGATGTGTTTGTCCACTATAGCGCAATCAATGTTGAGGGAAGAAAAAGTCTTCACGAAGGTCAAAGTGTAACTATGACCGTTAGCGAAGGTGATAAAGGCCCACAAGCTGAGAATGTCACTCCGTCATAAAGTATTAGAAATTTCTTAATACGAAAATCTGAGTTATAAAAATCTAATAATCCTCCTAATTAGGAGGATCAGGTGAAATATTTGCTTTTTTAACAAGAATGAGCTCATATAGGAATGGGTTATTTTTGTGTAAAAGGAGCGATGATGGTGACAAACCTACTTAGAATAATACAATCAATCTTATTTTCAGTTCTTTTAACTGTGTTGCCGGTTAATTCTTCGCATTCAGAAATACCTGAAACAATTGATGTCGTAATAAAAACGTCTTTAGGATCAATTGAGGTTGAGTTGTATTTGGAAAAAGCACCCATAACAGTCTATAATTTCTTACGTTATCTTGATCGCGGTTATTATAATAGAAGCTCATTCTATAGAACCGTAAGACTTAATAATGATAATGGAAAACCTAAGATAGAAGTAATTCAAGGTGGTATTGGTCAAGTTCAAAAACCGTTCCCCATGATCAAGCATGAATCAACTAAAGACACCGGACTAAGTCACTTAGATGGAACAATTTCCATGAGTCGAGGGGCAATCGATACTGCTACCTCCGATTTCTTTATATGCATTGGCAATCAAATTGCTCTAGATTATGGAGGTATAAGAAATAAAGATGGACAAGGTTTCTCTGCATTTGGACGCGTGGTAAGTGGTATGAATATCGTAAAAAAGATTCATGCCATGCCTTCTAATAAAAGTGCAGGTAGTGAATACGTGAAAGGACAAATGCTTGATGATCCAGTTATTATTGAAGGAATTGAGAGGCTTTGATTGTAGGGATACTCTTTTTAGGGGTTTGAAATTAGCGGGCTAAGAAATTGGCCTGTATATGATGATTTTGTTTTGGTAATTTCTTCCGGTGTTCCAGAAGCGATTATTTGTCCTCCACCTTCTCCACCTTCAGGACCAATATCAATTATCCAATCTGCTGTTTTTATGACATCTAAATTATGCTCGATGACAACAATTGTATTCCCTTTATTACGTAATCTTTGGAGTACGGATAACAAAAGACTAATATCATGGAAGTGAAGACCGGTAGTCGGTTCGTCTAGTATATATAAACTATTCCCTTGATTACGTTTAGAGAGTTCTTTTGCCAGTTTTATACGTTGAGCCTCACCACCAGATAAGGTTGTAGCATTTTGCCCAAGATGGATATATGAAAGCCCTACGTCCATTAATGTTTGTAATTTATTTGAGATAATAGGTATATTTTTAAAGAATATCGATGCCTCTTCTACCGTCATTTTGAGGATTTCACTGATATTTTTATTTTTGTATAAGACGCCTAAGCTTTCACGATTATATCTTTTTCCCTTACAAACATCGCATGAAACATAGACATCTGGCAGAAAATGCATTGCAACTTTTATAACACCATCGCCTGAGCAGCTTTCGCACCTTCCGCCTTTGACATTAAAGCTAAATCTTCCGGGTAAATATCCTCTTGAACGGGCTTCTTTTGTTCCTGCGAAAAGCTCTCGAATGGGTGTAAAGAGACCAGTGTAAGTTGCAGGATTTGATCTTGGTGTTCTTCCTATTGGTCTTTGGCTGATGTTGATAATACGATCTATGTATTCCGTCCCATCAATACCTTTATGAGGTGCTGGATTTCTGCTGGATTTGTTAAGAATATCTGCAACTGATTTATATAAAGTGTCATTGATCAAAGTAGACTTTCCAGAGCCAGAAACTCCAGTAATACAAGTCATTAAGCCAATTGGTATTGATGCGGTAATAGATTTCAAGTTATTGCCGGATGCGTTATTAATAGTGATACATTTCGTAAGATCCGCCTTGATGCGTTCAGTGGGAACATCAATCTTTTTCCTGCCAGAAAGATAATCGCCTGTTAGCGATTGTTTGTTCTTGATTATTGTATTAGGAGTTCCCGAAGAGACGATATTTCCTCCATGAACTCCTGCTCCAGGACCAATATCAACAATGTGATCTGCAGTCAATATAGCCTCCTGGTCATGTTCAACAATAATTACAGTATTTCCGAGATCCCTAAGATAAGTTAATGTTTTTAAGAGCCTTTGATTATCTCTTTGATGTAGACCGATAGAGGGTTCATCTAGCACATAAAGAACACCGACTAATCCCGAACCAATTTGACTGGCTAATCTTATACGTTGAGCCTCTCCACCGGATAATGTGTCGGCACTTCGATTAATGGAGAGATAGTCGAGCCCTACATCACTTAAAAATTTTAGTCTGGAGTTGATTTCTTTCGTTATTTTCTCTGCGATTGTCGCACGCCATCCTTTGATTTTAATAGATTTAAAGCAGTTTTTTGCTTCATCTATCGACATTTGACTTATTTCTGGAAGAGAGTATTTTCCAATAAGAACATTCCTAGCAGACTCATTCAGACGTGCTCCTTTGCATTTTGGGCAAGTTTGGCTATTTAAGAACTTTCCAAGTTCCTCTCTAACAGTATTTGAGTCGGTTTCTAAATATCTTCTATCAAGGTTAGGAATAATTCCTTCGAAGCTGTGTTTTTTCTGAATTTTCATTTTCTTTCCCTTGAAACTTGAATATGAAAATTCGATTTTTTCTTCACCGCTACCATATAAAATAATATTTCTAATTTTTTTATCTAACTCATTGAATGGTTTTTCAATATTAAAATTATAATGCTTAGCTAGGCTTTGTATCATATGAAAGTAATAAGTTGTCTTTCGATCCCATCCTCTTATGGCTCCTCCAGCCAAGGATAAGTCTTTATTTACTATAATTTTATTTAGATCAAAAAATTGCTTAACTCCAAGCCCATCGCAACTTTGGCAGGCACCATTAGGGTTATTAAATGAAAAGAGTCTTGGTTCAAGTTCCCTAAGACTGTAACCGCATATAATGCAGGCATATTTACTTGAAAAGATAATATCTTCTTTATTGCCTTGGTCGGTTGAAGATATATATGCTATACCATCTGACAATTTTAGCGTTGTTTCGAAAGATTCAGTTAGTCTTAGTTTCATGCTCTTTTTGATCTTAAATCGATCTACCACAATTTCGATTGTATGTTTTTTATTTAACTCCAGAGTTGGTGGGTCATCTAATTCATATATTTCACCATTGATTCTGGCTCGAATGAAACCTTGAGCATGATAATTTTTCATTAATTGAAGATGCTCACCTTTTCTATTTATGATAACCGGTGCAAGCATGAGCATTGCCGTTCCTTCTTGGAAGGATAGAATTTTATCCACCATTTCACTTATAGTTTGAGCCTCAAGTTTAGTGTTATGAGTGGGGCAAAAAGGTGTTCCTGCTCTAGCAAACAAGAGCCTTAGATAATCATATATTTCTGTTACTGTTCCAACTGTTGATCTTGGATTATGAGAAGTGGATTTTTGTTCAATTGATATTGCTGGTGACAAACCATCAATATGATCAACATCGGGTTTTTCCATTACAGATAAAAATTGCCTTGCATACGCTGAGAGTGATTCAACATAACGCCTTCTTCCTTCAGCATAAATGGTGTCAAATGCTAATGATGATTTACCAGAGCCAGATAATCCTGTAAAGACAATCAGTTTATTTCTTGGTAAATTTACATCAATGTTCTTTAAATTATGTGTTCGTGCTCCACGTATGTCGATTGATTTCATAATTTTTTCTAATTTTTTTTGGACAACCTGCTAATATACCTTCACGATACACAATAGATCAAAAACACTTTTTAACTATTCATGACATTCATTTGATTGACGGTTTCTTTTTCTTAGAGAATTGAATGCCATTCTTTGAATCTGCAGCTTTATCAAAGTCTTATGCGTGGAGTAAATATCCGATATGTCGGTAGAGAGAAAATACAAAGAAACATCAATGCTTCCTAAGGAACGTAATCAGGTGGGCATAATTGCGCTTATTGCAATGTTCAGAATGTTTGGCTTGTTCGCTTTATTACCTGTTCTGTCAATCTATGCCAGTAACCTAAAACATGCCACTCCAATTTTAATTGGTTTATCGGTAGGTGCATATGGATTAACGCAGGCAATATTCCAAATTCCCTTTGGTTTAATGTCAGATAGAATTGGAAGAAAGCCAGTTATTTGCATTGGTCTAATAATTTTTATTCTGGGCAGTCTAGTTGCCGCCAATAGTGAAACCATATATGGCGTGGTTTTTGGTCGATTACTTCAAGGTGTAGGCGCTATTTCTTCTAGTTTAAGTGCTCTATTAACAGATCTAACCAGAAAAGAAATACGCACTAAATCTATGGCTATTCTTGGGGTTGGTATTGGAGGTTCATTTTTGTTGTCGCTTATGTTTGGTCCCATAATTTCTTCTTATTTTGGCGTCCGGTCACTCTTCTTTATATCGGCGATCGTTTCTTTAATTGCAATGTCTTTATTGGTGTTGATTCCATCGGGGGCGAGAAGGTTGAATAGCGATATCCAAAGAAATCTAAGAAATGTTTTCAAGTTAAATTTGTTGGTAAATCACTTACATATATATTTTTTACATTTAATACTGACAAT
>PVBE010338609.1_pt1 | contig 31366 bp, 29 predicted proteins | sample 1631181 | NCBI WGS metagenome assembly PVBE01 (sample SAMN08397723, study PRJNA350692) | Marine metagenome, whole genome shotgun sequencing project. | isolation source: water | place: Pacific Ocean | collected 2012-04
AACAATTGTGGTGCTTGTGGTGCTTGTGGTGCTTGTGGTGCTTGTGGTGCTTGTGGTGCTTGTGGTGCTTGTGGTGCTTGTGGTGCTTGTGGTGCTTGGTTCAGTAACTCTGGGGGTAACGACCTCGGTTGAGGAGCAAGCAGTCCCCAGCAGCGAGCACGTGGCCAGGATGGCGGCAACTGTGGGTATGTGCTTCACGAGCATGCCTTCCGGGTTGGCTTCGGTTGGCAGTCTGGCCTGTGGCAGCCTGTAACTAATAGATGGGGCCGCTAGCGTGCCGCCGTGAATAACCAGACAATTCCACCTGTTGAGGGTCGTCCCTTCGCCCCTCTTGACTGGCTATTACTGGTGTCAGCAGCGGGCATCTGGGGAGCCTCGTTCCTTTTCATGGATGTAGCCCTCGAAGTGGAGCATCCTGGCCTCATCACTTTTCTGCGCCCTGCTCTAGGGCTATTGGTCGTCCTCTGCTTTCCGTCTGCCCACCGACCGGTGGACCGAGCAGACAGGGGTCGACTGTTGCTGCTCAGCATCACCTGGATGGCATTTCCGCTGACCATGTTCCCCCTTGCCCAGCAGTGGATCGATTCCTCCCTTGCGGGAATGCTCAACAGTTCTATGCCGGTCATGACAGTTGTGGTCGGTGCAGCGTTCTTTCGGACTAAGACGGGGAAGACCCAGGTCATGGGTGTCCTGACGGGGCTTGTCGGGATTCTCCTGGTTGGCCTGCCGACAGCGACGACTGGCGGAACCAATGCAGTGGGTGTCTTGCTGGTCATGATGGCAGTCGCCTCATACGGGGTTGCTGCTCACATAGCGGGGCCGCTACAGCGGCAGTACGGCTCAGCAGCAGTGCTCTCACGCGTTCTTGCAGTAGCGACCATTGTGACCATGCCGCTCGGCATGTTCGGCTTGTTGTCATCGGCCTGGGCGTGGGGGGCTGTGGCCTCAAATGTGGCAGTGGGGGTCGGGGGAACTGGCCTTGCTTTCCTTGCCGCTGCAACCCTCATAGGCCGGGTAGGAGCCGTGCGAATGTCGACGGTCACCTACCTGGTGACGATCGTCGCAGCCCTGCTCGGGGTTTTCGTGTTGGGTGAGACCCTGTCCATTTGGCAGGTTGCAGGTGGCCTCGTTCTGCTTGGAGGTGTTTGGCTGACTAGCCGCGTAGACCTTTAGAAAACTGCATTGGTCAGAGGACCTGGCAGAGGCGGCGGGCGTCGTAGATAGCGGCGTGGATGTCGCGGCCGGCTACGGCATCACCGATCCGGAATAGCCGAAATCCACCGCTGGGTTGAGGCTGGGGGTTGTTGGTGATGAAAGCGTCCACATCTAGGGTGCCGCCATTAGAAGAATGTTCACTCAGTTCGTGATAGAGACCATCGGCGGGGACGACTCCGTGTTCAACCACGACCTGATCCACGATGGAAGTCTGTTCGATGCCTGTGTAGACGTTACGTAGCACGACCTCAAGCTGACCACTTGATCGAGATACCCCGACAAGGCGGAGGTCTGGCAGCATGATGACTCCATCGGAGTGGAAGCGTTTCAGATAGGCGGGATGGAGGGTGCCATCCAGTTCATGCCCGATTGCACGATCCGGTGTAACAAGCTGGACTTCGGCACCACGGTCCAACAGGTACTCGACACAAGCCAATGCTTGGAGGTTTCCGTGGTCATCGAAGACTAGAGATCGCGGTCCGACCGGCACGTGCCCACTGACCACATCGGCGACACTGACAAGAAGGTCGGCTCCGTTGCTAGCTGGTGGCAGTACGTCGGTGTCTGGCCAGCCACCGGTGGCCACGATCACCACATCGGGATCGCAGTCAAGGATCTCCTTGGCAGTAACTGGGCAGTTCAACTGGATGTCCACGCCGGCTCTGGTGGCTTCTCGATCCAGCCAGTCGACAATTCCAACCATGTCGCGGTTACGACTAGATGCACGGGCAGCTAGTCGAACCTGTCCACCGATTTCGGACTGTGCTTCAAAGAGCGTCACGGCGTGTCCTCGCTCAGCACAAACCCTGGCCGCCTCAAGACCAGCGGGGCCGCCACCTACGACAACGACTGATCCTGTGAACCCCGTCGAGGGGACTGTCAGGTGGGGGATCGTGGCCTCTCTCCCTGTGGCTGGATTCTGGACGCAAAGGGCCTCCTGGGCCAAGTAGAGGCGGTTGATGCAGTATGAGGCACCCACGCAGGTTCTGATCCTGTCTTCTTCACCACGCTCAACCTTTGCGACTATGTGTGGATCGGCGATGTGGGCACGGGTCATCCCGACCATGTCGACGAGGCCCTCGGCAATGACGTGCCGGGCCGTGGCTACGTCGGGTATGCGCCCGGCGTGGAATACCGGGAGATCCAGCACCTCCTTGATGGCAACAGCAACGGGTAACTGCTCTGCCAGAGGCGTACCTATCGGTGGAATAGCACCAGCTAGACCCGGATGTGTAATCAGGTTGCCACCAACTACGTTCACAAAGTCAACTAGGTCCGTCAAGGCCAGGCGACGAGCGATATCTGCACAGTCAGATGCCGTGAGGCCACCTTCGAGGTCCTCGTCGCCGGTCATGCGTATTCCGATGGGGAACCTGTCTCCCACAGCGGACCTCACGGCTTCGAGCACCTCCAAGCTAAACCGCATCCTGTTATCCAGTGACCCTCCGTAGCGATCGGTTCTTCGGTTCACGGCAGGACTCCAGAATTGGTCAACAAGGTGGCCGGTTGCAATTACCTCCACACCGTCAAGACCAGCCCTTTTGACTCTGTCGGCTGCATCGCCAAAGGAGCGAATCACCCGACTGATATCGGATTCCTCCATGACCTTCGGAAAGCTCCGGTGCATAGGCTCGCGGACTCTGGATGGCGAGATGGTAGGAAGCCAGTCACCATCGTCCCAGATGGTCCGTCGCCCCATGTGAGTGATCTGGCACATGACGGCGGCGCCGTGTGAATGCACACCGTCAGCCAGAGTGGACAGACCTGGTATGACCCTGTCGTCACCTGCATACAACTGTCCCCAGACAGACGGGGAGTCGGGCGCCACGTTCGTGGAGCCGCCGATCATCGTGAGGCCGATCCCTCCTAGCGCTTTCTCCTCGTGGTAGAGGCGGTAGCGGTCATTGGCAAGCCCGTCGACTGCGTACCCCGGTGCATGGCTGCTGGAGAACACCCGGTTGCGGAGGGTGACACTGCCGACTCTGAGCGGCTGCAGTAGCGGATCGTTTAACACCGGAACGTCGCCTCCAAGCCTCTCAGTATCGCCGCAGTTCCTAGCATCACACACGGCATCGGGCCAGCCCTAGGCCAATCTGATGCAACAGTCCACAGCGACACTTCACCACTCAGCAATCTTCTCCCAGTAGGTTCGGGGTGTATGGAAATGCCTGAAATACACAGGCACCGTGACGTTCAGGGCGGTGCAGCTCGTGCCGCCGTGTTTGGTATTAGCGATGGCCTCGTCTCCAACGTGGCACTGATCCTCGGGATCGCTGGTGCGAGCACTGATCCTGCATTTGTCAGGGTTGCTGGGGTTTCAGGTCTTCTGGCCGGGGCAGTGTCAATGGCTGCCGGCGAGTACATCTCCCTCAAAGCTCAAGCCGAATTGGTCGAGCGGGAGCTTGCGATCGAGAGGGCGTCCATCGCAGAGGACCCGGAGTTGGAAACTGCTGAACTGACCGCCGTCTACGTTGACCGAGGTCTCGACCTTGAAGACGCCGAACGCGTTGCTCGAGACCTGATGTCTGACCCAGAAGTGGCCCTCGATGTCCATGCCCGAGAGGAGCTCGGTGTGGATCCCAACAACCTTGGTAGTCCCACGAAGGCAGCTACCTCGAGTTTCTTCGCATTTTCTCTCGGAGCATTCGTTCCGCTGATGCCCTGGTTGGGAGGTGGTGGTACAGGAGCTGTCTGGTTGTCGGCGATCCTGGGGGTGGCGGCAGCAGCGGTTGTGGGTGCCCTGCTGGCTCATTTGACTGAACGCTCAATGCTGCGAACGGTGGTCCGCCAGGTGCTGGTTGCAGGGGGCGCCTGTTCAGCCACCTATCTGATCGGTGGCTTGCTGGGAGCCTCCGTCACCTGACTCAAGAGCCCGGGAACAGGATTCTCGATCCAAGTCGGGCTCCACGTAGATCGGGCTGGCATCTGGGACCGCCCTCCTGATCGCCTCCTCAACGGAGTCAATGGCTGAGGCGATGGCCACAGTGTCGAGGCTCTGGTTGAAGGCGACCTTGGCACCTACCAGGATCTGGTCGGGTCCCAGGTGCTGGGTACGAAGGTCGATGAGGTGGTCGACGGCTGAAACCGAAATGATGGCAGCTTCGATTGCCTCCAGGTCATTGGGATCAGCTGACTCACCGATCAGAAGACTCTGCATCTCTCGTGCAAGGACCATCGCAATGGCGGCCAGGAGAACCCCGATTGTGAGCGTCCCAACACCATCCCAGCGCGGATCGCCGGTCACCTCCGTCAGGCCTACGGCAGTCAGAGCAATCAGGAGGCCAGCCAGAGCTCCAGCATCTTCGAGTAGCACGACAGGCAATTCAGGCTGTTTGGACGTCACGATGAAGCGACTCCACGAGGTGCTGCCGCGAAAAGGCCGGGCCTCAAGCACAGCTATGCGAAGGGAATATGTCTCAAGGATGATTCCGACCAAGAGGATGCAAATGGCCCAACCAGCATTGTCCAAGTCGTGGGGAGTGCGAATCTTGGCAATGCCTTGGTAGATGGCGAATGCGGCACCCGCCGAGAACAGTACGAGGGCCACGATGAATGACCAGAAGTAGCGCTCGCGTCCGTACCCAAATGGGTGCATCGGGCTGGGGGGCCGATTAGCCCGTCGAGCTCCGAGCAAGAGCAGTAACTGGTTGGTTGAATCAGTTGCCGAGTGGATGCTCTCCACCAGCATCGACGTGGAGCGGGTTGTGAGGAATCCGGCGAACTTGGCGACAGCGATGCCCAAGTTGGCCAACAGGGCAGTCAGCACTGCCCTTGAACCAGCGGTGGCCATTCTGGGCTCCTGTCGGCTGGGGGTCAGATCGGTCCGACCTGTCGGTGAGGCCAATCGCAGCGTAGTGTCGTGTTGCCTGCCGGTGGCGCCGGCACCGACTAATCAGGAGCGTTCCCGTGACAACAGTATTTGAGAGCCCCGATGAACTTCCCGGTGCAGTCGGTACTCATCTGGGTTATAGCGAGTGGATCACGATCGAACAGGAGCGGGTCAATCTGTTCGCAGACGCCACCGGTGACCACCAGTGGATCCACCTGGATGCGGAGCGTGCGGCAGCCGGACCGTTCGGTGCCACCATCGCACACGGCTATCTGACATTGTCGCTGACTGTCATGTTCTTGCCAGAGTTGATCCAGGTGAAGGGAATCTCCATGGGCATCAACTACGGCACCAACAAGGTGCGATTCCCGGCTCCGCTGCTGGTGGGTTCCAGAGTCAGGGCCGGTGCCGAAATACTCGAGGTCACAGAGGTCACGGGGGGATACCAGACGGTGATGAAGATCACGATTGAGGTAGAGGACAGTGACCGTCCGGTGTGTGTAGTCGAGAGTGTCAGCAGGTTCATGCGCTGATCGATACTGCCGAGGTGGTGACACACCGCACCTGAGTCCACCCAGTTGGGGTGCCGGTAGCCTCTCCGGGTGGCGAAGCGAAAGACTCGATCCCCGGAGCTTGCTCCCCGTTCCGAGCCCCCGGTCCGACCAGGCCTGCTCAGCCCCACCAGGTCGGTGCCGCCTGGAACACCCTTGCCCCCATATGCAGTTTCCGGAGATCCAGTTGCTGTCTTGTCATCCGATATTCGAACCGGCGACGAGATAGAGCGTATGCGGCGAGCTGGGAGGGCAGCAGCTGAAATCCTCTTCGAGGTGGCACCACATGTTATCCCCGGCGTGACCACCGATCGCCTGGACGAGGTTGCTCACGAGGCAACAATCGCAAGGGGTGGGTATCCGAGTCCCCTCAACTACCGCGGCTTTCCGAAGTCAGTGTGTACCTCGGTCAATGAGGTTGTCTGCCACGGAATCCCAGATAGTCGGCCCCTTGCAGAGGGCGACATCGTCAACGTCGACGTCACCATCTACCTCGATGGTGTGCACGGTGACACCTCGATCACGTTCCCGGTTGGCACGATCGACCCCAACGACCGACGCCTAATTGAGCAGACATTCATTGCAATGACCGAGGGAATCGCGGCTGTTTCCCCGGATCGCCCTGTCAACTCGATTGGACGGGCAATCGAGCGACATGCCCGAAAGCATGGTCTGGGGGTGGTGCGCGAGTTCATAGGCCATGGGATCGGTACCGAGTTCCATAGCGGACTCCAGATTCCCCATTACTACGATCCGAAGGCACGAGTCCTAATAAAGCCCGGAATGACCTTCACCATCGAACCGATGCTCACCCTTGGTGACCCGGCATGTGCCCTGTGGGAAGATGACTGGACCGCCGTAACTCTGGACGGTCGTAGGACCGCACAGTTTGAACACACCGTGTTGGTCATGGAGGATGGGGTTGAACTACTTACGGTTCTCGAAGATGGAACTGCCCCCGCCGAGACACTGGTGATGCAGGCATTCACCTGAGACGGGTCAGCGCCAGGTCGCTGAGTCGGGTGGGGCTAGGGCCACCCATGTATGACCGGGTGTGAGGTGGATCGGGTCTCCTTCGATAGTCAGCCTCGCCGGTAGGTCGGGGTTTGTCCGCCTCCACTCACCAAGGACGATGTGACCGTCGGTGAATACCCATGCCTGCCCCGACCCACTGGTGATCGCCTCCGGTGACCTGGAGTCGGCGGAACTGATCCCATATTCGGTGAACATGACGACCATGTTGGATGGAGCAACACGGACTCCTTGGTCGTCTAGGTGGGGCTCTCCGTTATGAGTTCGCTGCCACCCGGAGCCGTTCCATTCGTAGTCGACTTCGGTTCGGCCGAAGTCGATGAACACTCCGGCTGCAGGTTTGGCAGACTCGTGGGGGGCCTGCCCCTCGAATCTGAATGAAAAAGGTTCGGGAGGCACCGAGGTGCGTTCGGAGTGTGACGCCCAGAGCTGGTCTGTGGAGGTGAACAGGTTGTGTGGAGCCCGACGACTCGTTGATCTCCAGAAGAGAGATGGTTCGGCATCATGGCCGACATCGACTAGGGGAGAGGCGTCAACAATTTCCTGGGTTCCACGGTTTGCCCCCGAATAGGCGAACAGCGGTCGGTCGAACCCCCTCAGTAGTGGTGGGTCTGACGTTCGGGCAGATCTCACCGGTCCGACGACAGGAGCGCCAGTTGACTGGAAGACCGCAATCAGGCGACTGATGCCCGCTTCGACCAGTTCCTCGTAGACCACGTCGGCCTGGTTGATTCCGGACTGCGGATGGGCCCTGGTCACATTGTCGATCTTCACCGCCAGGACCGGTCGACCCACGTCGGTGCCCTGCATTCCAGTCCACTTCGTCATGATGGACATCTTCTCGAAGCGCTCGATCTCCTCTTCGAGATCCTCGATCCTTTCCTCGAAGTTCTTGATCTCACCTCGGACCTCGATGATCTGGGCCTCGACAGCCGGAATTGCTGCCCGCTCGGCCTCGAGCTTCTCGACTGATTCTCTGTGCCGATCTTCAGCCTCGGCGATCGTGCCCTTCATGCCGTCAATCTTGTCGGCTGCAAGTCTGAGCCTTGCGTCGACGACCTCGAGTCGACTGAGTGCCAGTTCGATCACTGAGTCGTAGAGCAATCGGTTGCGGGCGTCTTCAAGAGCCTGTTGGGTCATCTGGGATGACTGGTTTAGGACAGCGTTCAGGCGATCGTTGTTACGGACGTATGAATCGATCGCCATCTTGTGGCGCAGGGTCGCTGGCTTGTTACGGGAAAAGACGATGTCTACGAAATCATCTGCCAGTAACTCCAGTTGAACGGGTAGGAGCAGGAGTTCGCCGTCACCGGTGGCTAGGACGGCTTTGGCAGCGGCGATCCGCTCATCTATGACTACCAGTTCATCCTTGAGGGAGGCGATCTTGGTGTGGCTGGCAGCGATCTCCTCCTGGCTGGTAGCGATCTCCTCCTGGCTGGCAGCGATCTCCTCGTCGTAAGGCCCCGCGGCAACGAGCCCTGCCGTGAAAGCAGTCAGGGCGAGGGTGGCTGGCAACAGGGACAAGAAGCGGGAACTATGCACGGATGGAGCGTAGGTTGTACCCGGTGGTCAGTAGGTGCACCCGGCAGGGCTCACTTAGCTCGGTTACCTGGCTTGACAGGAGGGGCACCACGTAGTGGTCCGCTGATCCAACTGCCGTGTAGCAAGCTTGGTTCCACATAACCTGCAGGGCTGGCCACCCCGCCCGTAGCAGTCCAGGTGACTCTGGTTGCGTCCTGTCTCGCCATCAGGTGTCCGGTAGTCACGCAGGGTTGTGCCGTCGTTAGCGATTGCCTCACCGAGCACCTTTCTGATGTTTGCCAGCAGCCTGGTTGCCCGCTCACGACCTACTCGCCGCGCCGACGGACTTATCCGGGCCCGCCAGAGAGCCTCATCGGCATAGATGTTGCCTACCCCTGCGATCGGACGCTGGGAGAGGAGGCTCGTCTTGACGTGGCGTCGGCTGGCGGTGAGTGCAGAGTGGAAGGCCGAACCGTCGAGGGAAGGATCGAAGGGCTCGGGCCCCAGCCGATGGAGGGTTGGAAGCGAGGAGTAGTCGCCGGTTGCTACAACGGCCAGCCGACCAAATCTCCTGACGTCACGGAACACCATGTACCTGCCGTCGTCCAAGGACCAACACGCACGCACGTACGGGTCGTCGGGTGGAGAGGTTGCGATGTTGACCCCACCGGTCATGCCGAGGTGAATTACGAGTTCTCGGGTGGGAAGGACATCAGTAGTCGGAACCGCATGTAGGCCGACCAGCAGGTACTTTCCACGCCGGTTGACCCGGTGGATTCTGTTTCCCGCGGCCAAGACGGCATCAGAGAATCGTGGGGACGGGTGAGTCTCGCAGGTGGTGATTCTGGCTCCCACGACAAGGGGCTCCAGCTGACGCCTTACCGTCTCCACCTCTGGCAACTCTGGCACCGGCCCAACGTACCGCTTGACTTGGTGGAGCACCCGACCGACCCGGCTGGTTGGGTTAGGTTGCATCTGTGACTTCGATTGCTGTGGTGAATCAGAAGGGTGGTGTCGGCAAGACCACGGTCGTTTTGGGCTTGGCTTCGGCAGCTGCCCACCGTGGCATTGAGGCTCTTGTCGTCGATGTCGACCCGCAGGGAAATGCCACTAGCGGCCTCGCTGTGTTTGAACCAACCCGCAGTATCGACTCGGTATTGGCTGAGGAGAGTCCCGGCGGAATCGAGTCAGTTATGGAAACGACCGGATGGCCCCATGACAGTGGCCGAAGACCCCTTGTTGCCGCTTCGTCGCCAACGCTCGCCGCTCGGGAACCTCAGCTGGCTAACGATCCGTTGGGTGCCCAGGACCGGCTTAGTCTGGCCATGCACGGCTGTTCAGTGCCATTGATCCTGGTGGACTGCCCACCGTCTCTAGGCCTCCTTACGATCAACGCCCTCTTCGCCGTTGATGCGGTGATGGTGGTGACTGAACCAGGTGCATGGGCGGTCGACGGGGTCGGACGCATGCTCCAGACCATCAATCGGATTCAGACCCGTAGGCTCGACGGCGGACCCGAGGTCAAAGGCATCGCCATCAACAAACTCGGTCGTACCCGTGATGGCCGCTACTGGCATGAACAGTTGGATTCCGCTTATCCGGGCCAGTGCCTACCACCGGTTCACCTGAGGGCAGCCGTGTCGGAGGCTGCCGCCCAGTCAAGGCCGATCCACACACTCGGGAGTCGGTCGGGTGTAGTTGAGGCTGCCTGCGAGTTCGATGTCTTGCTTGACAGTCTTTTGGAAACCACCAATACCGGTGGGTTCAGCCATCCTGGAGCAATACGGCAAGGAGAGACCTAATGGCCGCCTATGACCCTCAGGCGCGACGGGTTCGCCCTTCCGTCGCTGACGACAGTCCCGTTGATGATCTGCTCGGGCACATACCCCTCGCTACATCTGAGAATCGCGCGGATGAGTCCTACGCGCCTGAACCACCGGTGGTGGTGACGATTCCAGATTCGCTGTTGGAGAGTGAAGGGGGTGAAGGGCTGGTTCCGGAAGGAGTACCGTCAGGACCTGACCCTGTCCGATCGTTTGACACTCCACCGGTTGAGATGACCGATGAGAATGCCGACCGCCTACAGCGGATGGCCGTGCTGGGTGCCGTGGTCGCCTTCTTGGTGGTGCTTTCGGCCTGGCGCCGCCATCGGCGATCTTGATCCGCTCCTCGGGTACTAGATTCCTAGAATCTCTCTGGCAGGGGCGTCCTTTCTCATCCGGCCTGCATCTACACGCCTTACAACCTCTAGCCCTCCTTGTTCACAGATGTCCACGTAGGGACACCAGCCGCAAAGTGGACCTGGTCGCACTTCGAACTGGCCCGTTGAACAATCCTTTCCTAGATTGGTCCAAGACAAAGCCAAGCCACCGGTGGCTTCGTCCAAGTTGTCGTTAGTGACATTTTCTTCAATCGCCTCTTGGCCCAGGTAAAGCAGGCGGACCTGTACAGGGCGTTCTCCGGAGTCAGCCTCGACGGCTGCGGCGTATAGGAGAACTTGGGAAAGGGCCTCGTGGCGACGGTCTGGCCTTGGTGGTTTTCCAGATTTGTAGTCGGTGATGGCCAGGCCGGCATCGACGTTGTCCATGCGATCGACTATTCCGCGGAATGGAACACCGGCGATCTCGGCTGACAAGTGTTGTTCGGTTGAGCGAACTTTGACCTCTGCCGGATCTTCAAGGTCCCAGAGCCCCTCGATTGCTGTCCACGATTTCCAGCGGAATATGTGTTCCGCCTTGGGCTGGAGGTTCAGGGCCCGGTAGTCCTTCTGGGCCGAAACAGAAGACCAGACTTCGCGGGCCAGGTCCCTGGCCTGCTCAACCGTTCGCAGAGAGGGATCCTCACGGCACAGGAGTTCCAGTACCCGGTGTGCGAAGGTTCCGATCAATGCCGCTTCACCAGGGGGATCGGGCAACTTCTCGATGTACCGGTACCTCCACCGTCGAGGACACTTGTCGTAGGTAGAAGCTGCCGAAGGAGAAAACGTTTTGGGAAGAGACGCTAGAGGAGGGTCGGTCATGCTCAGGCCGGGTCGTTCGAGTGGTTTCGGTTCATATGTCGAGGGCTTCAGGGTCCAGAAGGGAACTGTTGTCCACCAGGTAGTCACGTCGTTTGGCCACGTCTGATCCCATGAGGGTCTCAAACAGGGATGCGGTCCGCTTTGCAGCCTTTGCGTCTTCGATGGTGAGGCGTCTCAGGATACGGGTGGCCGGGTCAAGGGCGCATTCGGCAAGTTCATCGACGTTCATTTCGCCAAGGCCCTTGAACCTATGCCACACCAGACTTTCGGCCTTCCTCTTCCCCTTTGTCAGTTCGGCTGTAATGGCGTCGCGCTCCTCGTCGCTGAACGCCCGGTGGATTACGTCGCCGACTCGGCAGGTGAATAGAGGTGGCTGTGCGGCGAAGACTCGACCCTCGTCGAGGAGGGGCTTCATGAACTCGTGGATGAGGGTCAAGAGGAGACAGCGGATGTGGCTGCCGTCGACGTCAGCATCGCAGAGGATGATGATGCGGCCGTAACGAGCATCATCGATGTTGAACTCCTTGCCAGCTCCAGCACCAATTGCAGTGAAGAGTGCCTGGGCCTCGCTGTTGTCGAGAACTTGCTTGAGGGTGGCCTTGCCAGCGTTAACCACCTTTCCACGAAGCGGTAGTATCGCCATGTACCTAGCGTCCCGTCCGGCCTTCGCAGGTCCGGCTGCCGAGTCTCCTTCGACGATGATCAACTCTGTATCGGGCCCGTGTTCACGACAGTCGGCAAGCTTGTCTGGCATGCCTGTTGAACCCATGCTGGCTGCACGGCGCTTGGTTTCAAGCAGTTGCTTGGAGCTAACCCTATTGATGATGGCATTGGCCAGCTTGTCCCGGATGGCGGTGACGTGGGTCTTCGGGCCACCACCGCCGAACCAGTCGGCAAAGCCCTGCTTGACAATGTCGTAGACGATCTTCTCGACTGCTGGGGTACCCAGTTCCTGCTTGGTTTGCCCTTTGAACTGGGGTTCGGCCACGGTGACTTTGATTGCCGCCACCATGCCCTCTTGAATGTCTTCCTTTGTTGCCCTGTGCTTGTTGTCCTTGGCTAGCTTGGCGAGTTTTCGGGTGTCCTTAAGGAGGATGTCGTTTACCGCACGGGTAACCGCACGTTCGAATCCGGCAACGTGGGTTCCTCCTTGGCTGGTGGGAATGGTGTTCACGAACGACTGCAGGCTTGCGTCAAAGCCGGCAACCCACCTGATGGCGACCTCAACGGTGCACTCGCGCTCGACGTCACTCATCTTGCCGTCGATGGGGACGCGCTCAGTAAAGGTCTCGATTCCGGAGAGGGTGATGATCTCGGTGGTGTTGCCACCAGCGGAGTTATGGTCGACGAGGTCGGCGAGGCCACCACGTGAGATGAACTCAAACGCGTCGCCGCCACCAGCTCGCTTGTCGGTTATGCGGATCTTGACACCGGGTACAAGGAAGCAGGCCTGGGTGACCCTCTGGCGTATCAAGTCGGCATCGATGGCCGCATCGACATCGAAGATGTCGGGGTCGTGCCAGAAGCGTATTCGGGTCCCCGACTTGGTCTTTGCAGTGCGCTTTACCTTTGCGAGTTGATGGCCGGCTTTGAACGATGAGCCGCTGAACTGTCCCGCAACCCTGTCCCGGAAGGCCAACTCATGGGTGTGGCCTTCGCGGTCTACCTGGGCCACAAGCCTGGAGGAGAGGGCATTGACTACCGAGGCACCGACGCCGTGTAGGCCACCCGAGGCTCCGTAAGCACGTCCGCCGAACTTGCCCCCGGCGTGCAACTCAGTGAGCACCACCTCCAGGGCAGATACCTTTCGCTTAGCGTGGATGTCGACGGGAATGCCGCGTCCGTTGTCGGCCACCTCGATGGAACGGTCACGGTGAAGGGTGATGTCTATCCTGGTGGCGAACCCTGCTGCGGCCTCGTCGATGGCGTTGTCAAGGAGTTCCCAGACCAGGTGCATGAGTCCTGGGCTGCCGGTTCCACCGATGTACATGCCGGGGCGCTTTCGCACGGCCTCGAGCCCTTCGAGGGTCTTGATGGCATCTGCGTCGTAGCCGTTGCCGTTGGCGTTCTTCTTCTTTGACTTGATGGCCCCTGAGGCCTTTTTAGTCTTCGACGGTGAAGTCTTTGCCGCCACGGTCACCACCTCGCGGGTCCGAGGGCCAGCACCTGGCGTTCGGACAAGGTGCTAACGAGGTCACGTCGACTTGGTTCCAAGATCAGCGGCACCGGGTTGGGGTCGGTCTTTGTCGGGTCTTTGTCGGAAGCCATTATTGCCAGGATGCCCAGTGGCTCTCCGACCTCCATGAGCGTCACTGAAGCGTCATCAGCCAGCTTGGTTACCCTTACGCCGATACCACCGCGGCCTTTGGGTTCCAACTCCGCCAAAGGGGTGGCCTTGGCACATGAGTCGCTGGTGACCGTGATCAGAGCCTCGTCTCCGATGGTTGCTGCCGCACCGACAACGGTGACATCAGCTCGCAACTTCATCCCTGCGACTCCGGCGGCTCCACGTCCTTGGATGCTGACACCATTGGTGGGTGTGCGCAGTACTTGTGCATCCGACGCCACGATGACCATGTCGACCTCAGGCGGGGCGCAAAAGGCAGCAGCCAGACGGTCGCCTTGCTTCAGTTTGATCAACTGCTTGCCGGTTGCGGTTCCGGCGACCTCATCGGGGGCAAGGCGCTTTGCCACGCCTCCGGAACTGACTAGTACCAAAGGTTCAGTACCGCCGGACACGATGGTCAGGATTATCTCGCCGCGGTTGGTGCCGAATACCTGGGCTGCCGAACTTCCACGGGACCGGCCACCCCCGTCAGTGATTTCGGCTGCAAGAACCTGAAGGGCCCGCCCTTCAGATGTAACTGCAGTGACCCTTGAGGTGGTCCGGGTCAGGATGGAGGCGACGAGTACGTCGTGGCGTCCGGGTGTGGCACGGCGGGCTCCATCCACTGGAAGACGTCCGATCTGTCCAGAGGTGGTGAGTGTGACGACACAGGCTTCGTCAGTGACCTCGTCTGCGACTTCGTTTACCTCGAAGACGGGAAGGTCCTCGGGATGGGTGATTTCAGTGAGGCGGTCTCGTCCGAATAGTTTGACTGCCTCTGCCAGTTCGGCCAGCACCAGGGTACGGCGGCGCTGTTCAGAGTTCAGCAACTTTTTGAGATCGGTGATGCCTGCGGTGAGCTGGTCGCGTTCGTCCTCCAGGCGCCTGGTCTCGAGTGCCGTGAGTCGCTTCAGGGGCATGTCCAAGATGTGGTCGGTCTGGACACGGCTCAACTTGAACCGTTTAGTTAGCTGCTTTCGGGCGGTGGCAGTGTCCTCGGAGCCACGGATGATCGTCACTACTTCGTCAATAGAATCGAGTGCCGTCAACAGACCAGCCACTATGTGGAGTCTGTCTTCGGCTCTGCTTATCCGGTGCTTCGTACGACGGACGATGACCGAGAGCCGGTGTCTGATGTACTCGTTACACAGGTCGTAGATACCGAGTGTGCGTGGCTCGCCGTTGACTAGCACTACGTTGTTGATGCCAAAGGTCTCTTCCAAGGGCGTGTAGCGGTAGAGCAAACCCAGTACCGCTTGGGGGTTGTGTCCCGACTTGACGGTTATCTGAATCCGTAAACCTGTTGAGCGGTCGGAGAGATTCTTGAAGTCAGAGATGCCCTGGACCTTGTCTGTCTCTACCAACTCCTTCAGCTTGGCGATCACCCGTTCTGGCCCGACCTGGTAGGGGAGCTCGGTGACGACAATGGCCTGCTTGCCCCGGCCAGCCTGTTCGACATGTGCACGGGCCCGTACCCTGATGGTTCCTCTACCGGTCTTGTAGGCCTCACGGATTCCATCGTCGATGACGATTCCGCCACTGGGAAAGTCTGGACCGGGAAGTACCTTCATGAGCTCGTCGATTGTCGGCTTTGGGCGGCGTTTCTTCATTACCAGCGAAATCGCCGCATGAACCTCCGCCAGGTTGTGGGGTGCCATGTTTGTGGCCATTCCGACGGCGATACCGGTGGTGCCGTTTAACAGCAAGCCTGGTAGCAGGGCTGGAAGGGCAACGGGTTCCTCTGATTCACCGTCGTATGTGGGTCGGAAATCGACCGTGCCCTCGTCGATCTCGCTCACCATGGCTATGGCTGCCTCAGTTAGTCGACACTCCGTGTAGCGGGGTGCCGCCGGTGGATCGTCGAGGGATCCGAAGTTCCCTTGGGGGTCGACCATGGTGATGCCCCGGGCAAAGTCCTGGCCCATTCGGACCAGAGCGTCGTAGATGGCCGCATCGCCATGTGGGTGGTAGCGGCCCATGGTGTCGCCGACAACGCGTGCACTCTTGCGGTGAGGGGTGTCGGGACGGATGCCCATTCGAAGCATGGCGTAGAGAATTCGTCGCTGGACCGGCTTGAGACCATCACGTACGTCGGGAATGGCCCGGGAAGTGATTACGGAGAGCGAATAGGCGAGGAACGACTCCTTTAGTTCCTCATCAACTGGTACGTCGATGATCTCGCGGGCGAACTCCGGTCCGTCGGGTAGGAGCTCCTGTTGTTTGCCCATGGTCTTGGTTCTCCTCCGGGTTCTACATCGGGGGTGGTGTCTTCATCTGGCTTCGACTGGTGACTGCAGGTCCGACCGGGTATTTCGACCCACTCTGCTCACGGGATCTTGCCCACCGCCTGTGACAGGCCCGGGAGAATCAGTGTGGGAGGCGGCAGCGGGACACGCCGGTCACCAATTGGTCAAGAGTGTCAAGCAATTGCATGCCACCGACGGTACGCAGTCGTGCAGTGTCGCCGGCGGTCCATGGCCGATCGATGGTGGTCGGTTCCAGGCCTGCCTCCCTCCAAGTGTCACCCAGCATGCGTAGGGCGGAGTCAACCCTTGGATCACCACAGGCGGCGAGGATTTCGCCTGCTTCGCTGGTGTCGACTGGGGAGGTGTCGTCTCCGTTGGATTCAGACAGTGTGCCAAGCCTGAAACGAAGTGCTTCGGCGGCAATTCGAGCGTGATTCATCGCTACCAAAGTTACCCACCCCGGTTTCGTGGGTCGTGGACCCCGTGGGGAGGGCAGGTGGGTCAGTTGGAGCTTGGACAGCAGCCCACTGGGCGGCCGTTAGGCCTGTTTTCGAGTTGTCTGAGGGACCTGCTCTTCAGGACCCAACCGAGAAGCGGGACAGGTCCTCGTCGAGGCCGGAGCGGATTGATTCGGCAATCGCTCCACGGGCGGTCTTGCGGGTGAGCAGTAGGCCACTTCGGCTGATTTCAGTCAACCCCTGGGCCCTCTCGACAGCTGTGGACACCACGTCGTTGGGGTCGGTTACCTCGTCAAGGAATCCCGAATCCAGGGCTTCCTCGGGTCCGTACATGGTTCCGAGAGCTGTTGCCCGGGTGAGGTGTCGCTTAGAGATGCGGTCCCGCGCCAATTCGGTGGCGAAGAACGGCAGTCCCATACCTATCGTTACTTCTGGTAGCCCGATACGGAACTCGCCACGTGAGCCAATACGAAGATCGCAACTCAACAGGATTATGGCTCCTGCGGCGATCGCGTGACCGGTGCATGCAGCTATGACGGGGCGGGGAAACAGGTAGCAGCGGAGGAATAGGTCAACTCCGCGTCTGAGCATTTCACGGGCTTCGTCGGGCCCGGCATTCATGACATTCATGTCGAAGCCGGCCGAGAAGCGACCAGGTCTACCAGCGACGACGACGGCATCGGCTCCCTCCTGTTCTACCCAGTCGAGGGCCAACATGAGGGAACTAATGGACTCGTGGCCTAGGGCGTTTGCTTTGCCATCGTCGAAGTCGATCACGGCGACGCTGCCATCCATTCGGACAGTCGCTGCCCGTTGTGGTGTTGAAGGGGTGTCGTTCATGAGTGGAATCTATCGCAGGTCCTCCCGGGGCTCGAAGTGTGTGAGTGAGTCACCTGTAGGCTTGCCCCATGAGTGAGCAGCTTGCACAGGCACCGATTGGTGATCCTGTCCCCGAACCGTTCGATCAGATAGTTGAGGTGACTGAGGCCGCCTTGGCCAAGGTCATCGAGATCCGTGGCTCTGAGGACGATCCGGGATCCTTGGCACTGCGCATGGAGGTGACGGGTATCTCAGGAATCGACTTCGTCTACGATCTGGCGTTCGTGCCATTGGACGAGGCAGAAGCCGACGACCACAGGTGGGATGCCGGCGGCCTGACAGTTCTGGTGCCTGCCAATAGTAGTGACCGCCTTAGCGGAGCAACTCTGGATCTCCCCAACAATCCTGGACAGGGCGGGTTGGTCGTGCGCAACCCCAACCGCCCCAACCCCTTGGGCGACGTCGGCACCCTTGATCTGACAGGCGACGTGCCCGAGAAGGTTGCCCAACTGCTGAGCCAACGCATCAACCCTGCTCTGGCATCCCACGGCGGATTTGCCACCCTCCTCGGCGTCGAGGATCAGACGGCCTACGTGACCATGGGTGGTGGTTGTCAGGGCTGCGCTATGAGCCAGGCCACCCTTACCGACGGAATCCAGGCAGCTATTCTTGAGGCTATTCCCGAGATCAAAGAGGTGGTCGATGCCACCGACCACTCGGCTGGAGACAATCCCTTCTTCGCTTAGGGTCGGATGACCCAGGTTGGAATCGGTTCCTTCAGGCCAGGTGTTTCATCACTTTCCCAGCCACGCTGGCGGAATCTAGGCCAAATGAGGCGAGTAGGTCTTCAGGCCTTCCGTGGGCGTGGTGCGCAACTGGTACCCCCAGTACGGCGACCCTCGTGTCCGGGGCACTTCCTGAGATAGAACCGCGGACAGCACTACCGAACCCGCCCTCCTTGAAGCCATCCTCGATCGTGACCACCAGTTCGTGTCTGCCAGCATGGGAGAGCATCTTGGGATCCAAGGGATGCACAGCGCGGGGATCCCAGACCGAACAAGCGACGTCTTGTCGTTCCAGCAGCATGGCGGCCTCCTCAGCGACGGCCAGCATCTTTCCCGCTCCCAGTAGGCAGACTCGGGCCTCCGGATCGTCGCTGACGAGGCGTGCATTCAGACCGCTGCCTACTTCAGTCCATTCAACCTGGGGGGCAGCCGTCTTAGGCCACCTGATCGTGACCGGACCATCGGTGATTGTGAGGGCATCGTCAAGCATCTGCTGGAGTTCCTGGTAGGACGATGGTGCCAAGATTGTCATGTGGGGTATCTTGGACAGGAGGACCATGTCGAGAAGTCCGTGGTGTGAGGGGCCGTCGTCTCCGGTGACACCAGCTCTGTCGAGACAGAACACCACTGGTAGGCCATAGAGCGCCACGTCCAGGTTGACCTGGTCGAACGCACGTGTGAGGAAGGTCGAGTAGATGGCTACGACGGGTCGCAACCCACCCAAGGCCATTCCCGCAGCCGCCGTCACGGCATGCTGTTCAGCGATACCGACATCGAAGCAGCGCTCTGGAAAGCGGTCACGGAAGGGAAGTAGGCCCGTCGAGTCAGGCATCGCCGCTGTGATGGCAACCACCTCCGGGTTCGACTCGGCAGCCTTGACCAGCGACTCGGTGAAGGCCTCGGTGTAGCTGCCGGGCTTGATGCCAGAGGTGTCGTGCAAGTGCTTGATCGGGTCTTGCTCCGCAGGCTCGAACCCCCGGCCCTTCTGGGTGAGAACGTGGACCACGACGGGGCCATCGAACTCGGACGCGTTGGTGAGGGCTTCTTCGACCTCGACGATGTCGTGCCCGTCGAAGGGTCCAAGATAGTGAATCCCAAGTGCCTCAAAGAAGGCGGTTGGCTCGAACATCTCGCGAATCGCAGCCTTGGTGGCACTGATTCCACGTTCGAGTAGTTCGCCCACCCACGGCAGCTTCTCGGCCAGTTCTTCCAGCCGATGCTGGCGTCGCATGTAGGTGGGGTTGGCCCTGATGCGGATGAGGCTTTCAGAGAGACGGCCCACCGTGGGGGCGTATGAGCGACCGTTGTCGTTCAACACGATGGTCACCGCCAGCTCACTGTGTCCGAGGTTGTTGAGTCCTTCAAAGGCCATGCCGCCGGTCATAGATCCGTCGCCAATCACGGCCACGACGCGCCTCTTCTCACCAGTCGTGGCGTGCGCGGTGGCAAGGCCGTGCGCGTAGGCGAGAACGGTCGAGGCATGGGAGTTCTCGATCCAGTCGTGCGGTGATTCGGATTGGGATGGATAGCCAGACAGACCACCCGGCTGCCGGAGGTCAGAGAATTCCTCGAGTCGGCCGGTGAGCATCTTGTGCACGTATGCCTGATGTCCGACATCCCACAGGATGATGTCATCGGGGCTGTCTAACACCCTGTGCAGGGCCAGTGTCAGTTCTACGACACCTAGGTTGGAACCAAGGTGACCACCTCTACGGTTCACGGATTCGACCACCCTCGTGCGGATCTCACCGGCGAGTTGTGTTAGCTGCTTTGAGTCCAGGTTGCGGAGATCACGGGGGGACTGGATCGAGTCAAGGAGCACGTGCCGTCCTGGGGTCGGGTTGAGTTATTGGGCGATGCCAGTTAACGGTATCTGTCCTGTGGCCGGTTCGGGTTGGTGCCACGCCGGAGTGGGTCGTGCCTCAGTCAGTCCTGTTCAAGGAATGGTTCGGATTCCACGACCACCCTTGTGATCGAGGCGGAGGCAATTTCTCGGTCACCACATGTCGCTTTGGCTGAGAAGGTGAGGCGTCGGCCATCGACAAGTTCCAAGAGAGCTTCGGCGGATACGTGGCGGCCAGTTCGGGTGGGTGCCAGGTGGTCGATCTGGACGCGCATACCCACCGACGTATTGCCTGGTTCCAGATATCCGGCTAGAGCCTCCACTGTGGCTTCCTCCAAGAGAGCTAAGAGACGCGGGGTCGCTAGCACGGGCACATCGCCGGAACCCATGGCTATCGCTGTATCTGCGTCGGTAACGGTGAGGGAGGCGCTGCCGCGCAACCCCGGTATCAGAGGCACAGGGATACCATACGCATCCATCTGGGTCGAAGACCAAAAAGCGGTCTACCAGATGGGCGGCTAGGCAGGTGAGCTGTAGTGGAGAACGAGAAGAGTGGCCGGCGCGGAGATGATGGCAGACTGCTGCCGATGGTCGCACCCGACGTCCTAGCTGAGACCCTCAGCTCGGCCATGGGGACCGGGGCGGAATTTGCCGAGGTGTTTGTCGAAGATCGTCACAGCGTCTCTGCACTTTTTGATGATGGCCGTGTCGAAGAGATCACGAGCGGTCGCGACCGTGGCGCAGGTCTCAGGGTGGTGGTAGGAGACACCACCGGATTTGCCCATACAGCAGACCTCAGCCCTGCTGGCCTCAGGACAGCTGCCGAGGCAGCTGCAACAGCAGCGAGAGGTGGTGGCGGTGATGTGCACCAGGTAGCCCTCGACCGGCCCACAGGCCCTTTCCCGGACCCGGTGGAGATCATGCCCGGCGAGGTACCTAAGGCTCACAAGGTCTCTCTCCTGGAGAGAGCTGATGTAGCTGCCAGGGAGAGCGATGCCGCTGTTACCCAAGTGACATTGAGGTACGCCGATAGTAACCGAAGAATCCAGGTGGCTAACAGCGAGGGCCTCCTGACTAGCGACCAGCAGGTTCGAACGATGTTCTCGGTGTCTTGTGTCGCCAGTGGAGACATGGGCATGCAGACTGGCCGTGAGTCGATCGGGCACACGGTGGGTTTTGAGGTCTTCGACAAGGTTGATGTCGAAGACTTGGCACGCCGTGCGGCGCGGCGTGCATTGCTGAAGTTGGAGGCGGTTCCGGCCCCCAGCGGCGAGATGCCCGTGGTCGTCGGTCCCGGTGGTGGCGGGGTCCTCTTCCACGAGGCCTGTGGTCATGGTCTTGAAGCAGACCTGATTGCCAAGTCAGCATCTGTGTTCGCAGGGCGGTGTGGTGAGGTGGTGGCTGCTCCAATCGTGACTCTGGTCGACGACGGGACCATGCCGGGAGAGTGGGGCCGCTATGCGATCGATGATGAGGGAAGACCTGCCCAGAGAAACGTACTGATTGATGAAGGGGTGCTAACCGACTACATGTGGGACCACCTCCGGGCGCGTAGAGAGGGCCGCGTCAGTTCAGGCAACGGCCGACGCCAGGGCTACCGCCATCTGCCGATGGTCCGAATGACGAATACGTACTTGGGTGTCGGCGATGCCGATCCTGATGAGATCGTTGCTGACACAGAACACGGCGTATATGTGGCCCAACTTGGCGGTGGGCAGGTGAATACGGCGACGGGAGACTTCGTTTTCGGCATGACCGAGGCGTACATGATCGAAGGCGGCCGGCTAACCAGCCCAATACGTGATGGAAACCTCATAGGCAACGGGCCCCAGACCCTCTTGGACATCGATGCCATTGCGGGCGACTTCGCCATGGGGTCCCCGGGCACCTGTGGCAAGGACGGCCAAGGGGTGCCGGTCGGTGACGGCACACCGACCCTTCGTGTCACGAGGCTCACGGTCGGTGGAACGGCGGCCTGAGGTGAGCGAACTGCTGGACCTGGCCGAGATGGTGGTGAGCCTTGCCTCGGACCGCGAGCAACTTGAGGTTGTCGTGGTCCATGAGCGTGAGACGGAGGCCCGCGCTTACGAGGGCGAGGTCGAGTCCCTGACCGTGGCAGAGTCCCGCGGCGTGGGCGTGCGAGTCGTCTCTGGAAATCGACAGGGCTTCGCCTATACGGGAACGTTCGATGAGGATGCAGTCGGTGAGGCCCTGGCCGAGGCGCGCGACAACATGTCCTTTGCTACACCCGACGAGCACTGCGGGGTGGCTGAGCCGGATGGAGTAGACCCGGTCGACCTGGATCTCTACCGGGGCTCTCTCTGTGACCATCCAACCGATGCCAAGGTGGCGATGGCACTTGAGTTGGAGAGGTTGACCCGGTCTGCGGACAGCCGGATAAAAGGGGTTGAGTCGGCAGACTACTCAGACTCCGTGTCGGAGACGGCCGTGGCTACGACAACGGGGATCCTTGCCACCAGCAAGGAGACGGGCAGCATCCTCTCGGTCTATGCACTTGCCGAAGAGGATGGCGAGACCCAGGCTGGCTTTGGGTTCTCCATCGGGCGTGAGCTTGCGGACCTCGACACCGAGAAGGCAGCCCAGGATGCTGCCACGCGAGCCACCCGGATGCTTGGTGCCGTCAAACCACCATCGGGCCGTCTCACGGTGGTCCTAGACCCATGGGTTAGCGCACAGTTCCTAGGGATCGCTGGAGGAACCCTGAGCGGCGAGATGGTCCAAAAGGGTCGGTCACTTTTTGCCGACCGGCTTGGTGACGATGTGGCGGCTCCCGAGCTGACTCTCATCGACGATCCGACAGATGTCTGCGCTATCACTGCTTCGGCTACCGATGGAGAAGGGCTGGCTACCCGGAGGAACGTGTTGATCGATGGTGGTCGCCTAGACCGGTTCGTCCACAACAGCCAGACCGCGCGTCGAGCCGGGACCGTGTCCACCGGCTCGGCAGTGCGCAGCTATTCGTCTACACCTGGAGTTGGCGTTAGGGCGGTCTCGGTTATCCCCGGCATGCTCAATCAGGACGACTTGGTGGCAGGTATAGAAGACGGAGTCCTGGTCCAGGGTGTTAGCGGGCTCCATTCGGGAGTCAACCCGGTTAGTGGTGACTTCTCAACTGGTGCCGAGGGACTCCGCATCCGGGGAGGGGAGTTGGCCGAGCCTGTGCGTGAGTTCACGATTGCCTCGACGATCCAGCGGATGTTGCTGGACCTGGAGGCCATTGGTAGTGATCTCCAGTGGTTGCCGATGAAGGCGGCAGGGGTGACCCTTGTGATCGGCGAGCTGACCATCTCGGGAATCTGAGCCTCTATCCATGTCGATCATCCATGCGGTCATCCTGGGGCTAGTTCAGGGGTTGACCGAGTTCCTGCCGGTCTCCTCAAGTGGCCATCTGGCTCTGGTGCCATGGCTCTTCGGATGGGATCACTTTGGCGGTGATGACACCCTCGAGAACGCCTTCGACGTAGCCCTACACCTCGGAACCCTGATCGGTTCGGTCGTGTACCTGCGTTCTGACGTTGCCCGGTACAGCTCTGCCGCCATGGGTTGGTTTAAGGACCGCGGGCCACTGATCGGCGATGTGCGGGTCGCCTGGCTTTTGGCCACCACAGCGGTGCCGACGGGAATCTTGGGCATGGTCGTGTTGGCGGCCACTGATGACCTCGGTGACAGGACTTGGCTTGTAGCCGTAAGCCTGATCGTGTTCGGCGTGGCCCTCTATCTAGCTGACCGACACCATGGGAGTCGCAAGGTCGACGACCTGCGGCTGCGCGATGCTCTACTGCTCGGCACGGCGCAGGGTCTTGCATTCCAGCCCGGGGTGTCTCGGTCCGGGGTCACGCTCACCGTTGCTCGGGGCATGGGCATCGAACGTGAGGCGGCGACGAGGCTTGTGGTCTTGATGAGTCTCCCCATCATTGCCGGAGCTGGCCTAGTCAAAGCTCCTGACCTGGTTGTGCCAACTGATTGGTGGGGTGCCTTTGTCTGGGGAACTCTTGCCGCAGCGGTCAGCGGGTGGTTCGCTGTCCATTGGATGTTGCGTTTGGTCGCACGCACCGGCTTTGGTGGTTTTGCCATTTACCGAGTCGGGGTTGGGGTTGGGGTGCTAGTTCTGTTGGCATCATCGTTTCGTTGACCCAGTTGTTCCAGCCGAAATTGGCCGCTAGCACAACAGTGTTCCATCGGGGCACAGATGTCGGTTCAACGGCCCCCGACGGCTGTGGCGGCGGGGGCCTTGTCTGATGCAGAGATAAGGGGCCGCTGCACCTACCCGCTAGGCCTGCTCGTGGCGAGTGCCCCAACTCTTTAGGCAGACGAGTAGGCGACCTAATGCTCCCTCTAGGGATGGGAAATCAGGCAGAGGAGGTAGGCCAGTTTGAGAGTCTGACTAGGTGGTTGTCTTGGTTTCCTGACTCTTAGAGCCCTTGTCGGCCGAGTTGTCCTTTGAGCCATTGGAACTGGAGGGGGTTTCCTTCGTTGAACTGGTTTCTGTTCCCGACGCTGAAGATGTGGCCTTCTGCTCTGGTTTTTGTTCTGATTTCCTGGCTGGGGCACCTGAGCCGTGGTCGTTTTTGTAGAAGCCGTCACCTTTGAATGAGATTCCGACACCAGTGAATACCTTGCGGACCGTGCCAGCACAGCCATCACTGGGGCAGGTGGTGATGGGCTCGTCACTGAAAGCCTGGCGTACCTCGAACTCTTTGGTGCAGTCCGGGCAGCGGTACTGGTAGGTAGGCATGGCAGGAGGGTTTCTTGCGGGATCGGGTGGTCGTCAAGAAGCCGGGGATAAAGCCTATCGGGGGATCGGTCTCCGTTGGATGTGGGAGCATCTACTGGAATCCGCCTGAATGGTTCCCGGAGGGGTGATGCTGTGGGAGTGAACGTCGTCCACGTGGCGCTGGTTGTCGGTGCCTATTTGCTCGGAACGCTGCCTTCAGCCCACTACGTGGCTGGACGTAGGGGCTTTGATCCCACCCGTGAGGGTTCCGGGAACCCGGGCGCGACAAATGTCTTCCGGGTGGCAGGAACACGAGCAGGCATGATCGTGTTTGCTGCAGACATGGGAAAAGGTGCAGTTGCCACTACGGCGGGCCTAATCGTGGGTGGTAGATCTCTGGCCACCGTGTGCTGGGCCGCTGCAGTGGTCGGTCATGTTTTGCCCGTGACCCGCCGGTTCCGCGGGGGCAAGGGTGTGGCCACTGCCGGTGGGGGTGCATGGGTGCTGTTCGGGACCCTGGCTGCTATCGGAACGGTGATCTTCTTGGTGGTGGCAAGGCTTACCCGCAAGGTGTCGGTAGCTTCTCTCGCGACGGCTGTGTCAATGGCATTACTGATCATCCTGAGCGGTGTTCCACTCCTGGAAGCACTGGTGGCGACTGCTCTCACCGTTCTCCTATTCGTGCGACACCAGTCCAATGTCCGGCGCCTGATCGCAGGCGATGAGGGATCTTGGGGGTCAGGTTCGTGATGGGGTACGTTGCAGTTCTCCAGGCTCGAGATGTTGGACTGGCGTCCTTGGGTATCCTCACCGGGTGATACCCCTTGATGAAGCTAGGGCGTACATACTGGACAGGTGCCCTGTACCAGCAACTGAGGTCGTAGACCTCCGAGAGACACTGGGTCTGGTTCTGTCGGAGCCTGTAGAGGCAATTGATGCTGTGCCGCCGTTTGACAATACGGCGATGGACGGGTTCGCCCTGAGGGCCGCCGACACGGTTGGGGCACCAATAGAACTTTCCATCGTTGGCACCCTTGCCGCCGGGTCGGTTGCCGAAAAGGAAGTTGGTGTAGGCGAGGCGATGCGCATCATGACTGGCGCCCCCATACCTTCCGGTTCAGATGCGGTGGTGATGGTCGAACGGACATCTGTTTCGGCTGATGACGCCACTGTGACAGTTGACGTGGAGGTACCGGTTGGCAACCACGTCCGCTGTGCTGGCGAGGACCTACGTCCGGGCCAGCAGGTGTTTGCCGCTGGGACTGTGCTGGGGCCAGCCCACGTAGGAGTGCTGGCTAGCATCGGTTGTCGCAGCGTCCACGTCTACCGGCGACTCCGGGTCGGAGTTCTCTCAACGGGTGACGAACTTGTCACGGGTGTGCCTGGTCCCGGGCAGATTCGTGACAGTAACCGCGATGCTCTGCTTGCCATGTTGGAAGACGCCGGTATTACAGGCGCTGACCTCGGCCTGGTGGCCGACGATGAGCAGGCGATCGAACAGGCGATTGCGGTCGGTGTCGCCGACTGCGACGCCATTCTTACTTCTGGCGGGGTGAGCATGGGAGACTTCGACTATGTGAAGACGGTTCTGGATCGGATCGGCGACATGCGTTGGATGCAGGTGGCGATCAGGCCGGCCAAGCCATTGGCCTTCGGCCTGGTCGGCGAAACGCCGGTTTTCGGGCTGCCAGGTAACCCCGTTTCCTCAATGGTCGCCTTTGAATTGTTCGCCAGACCAGCACTGCTGTCGATGCTTGGACACGTCCACTTGGAACGGCCCCGCGTAAAGGCGGTTAGTGACGGTGGGTTGGGGCGGCACCCCGATGGGAAGGTCCACTTTGCCAAAGTGAGCGTCAGCTACGCGGATGGCCGATTCAGCGTTTCATCGGCCGGTGGGCAGGGTTCCCACCAGCTCTGGGCGATGGCGGCGGCTGACGGCCTGGCAGTCATTCCAGACGGCGATGGGATTCCCGACGGTGGCGAGGTCGAGGTCCTGTTGCTGCGTTGAGCCTGTGACCGTGCCGATGCCCCACAATCCGAGGTCCGCCCCTACGCTGTCCCCTGTGCGTGGTCATCTGATCGATTCGTTCGGCCGAGTTCACCGGGATCTTCGGATCTCTGTAACCGACCGGTGTAACTTTCGCTGTCGGTATTGCATGCCCACAGACGGCCTCAAGTGGTTACCACGTGAGGAACTGCTCACCTTCGAAGAGATCGAGCGCGTCGCCCGTCTACTGGTTGAGGAGTACGGGGTGGAGAGCATCCGCCTAACCGGCGGTGAGCCGACGGTGAGGGCACGGCTAACGACCCTGGTCAAAACGTTGGCCCGTCTACCCATCGACCTGTGCCTCACGACGAATGGAGCGACACTCGAGACGATGGCAGCACCCCTTGCCGATGCGGGCCTAAAGAGGGTCAATGTTTCGTTGGACTCGCTTCGACGCGACCGGTTTGAGGAACTGACCCACCGCGACGGCCTGTCGACGGTACTGGCCGGCATCGACAGGGCAGTTGAGGTCGGCATCAAGCCAGTCAAGGTGAATGTCGTGGTGATGAGGGGTGTCAACGATGACGAGATCCTTTCATTTGCCAGATTCGGGCGGGATCAGGGGATCGTGGTGAGATTCATCGAGTTCATGCCACTCGATGCAGACAAGGCATGGTCGGATCGGGCAGTAGTGACCCAGTCCGAGATCCTTTCAACCATCGGCGGGGTCTTTCCCCTCGTTCCGGTCGAACGCACCTCAGCTCCGGCTAACCGATTTCGGTACGAGGACGGTGCCGGAGAGGTGGGGGTTGTCGCAAGCGTGACCCAGAAGTTCTGCGATTCTTGTGATCGGATTCGCCTGACTGCCGACGGTCAGGTTCGAAACTGTCTGTTCGCTGCCGACGAGTTCGACCTTCGGAGCCTGCTGCGCCGTGGTGCAACCGATGCTGAGATCGGTGAGATGTTCGAATGGGCGGTGGGGTCAAAGTGGGCCGGTCACGGCATTGGAACGGTGAACTTCATCAGGCCCGCTCGGTCGATGTCACAGATTGGTGGATGAGGCGAGCCATGCCTATGACAAGAGAGACCATCGGATTATGAGCGACACCTCTGAGGGGTTCACTCATCTAGATGCCGAGGGTCGAGCCCGGATGGTTGATGTCGGGGACAAGGAGGTGACACGTCGTCGGGCCGTCGCACGGGCGAGGGTGACGATGTCGATGGAGACGGCACAGGCGCTTGCCGGAGGGACTGTCGCCAAGGGTGATGTCCTAGCTGTGGCACGGGTGGCCGGCATTCAGGGAGCCAAGCGGACTTCCGAGTTGATCCCCTTGTGCCATCCACTGATGTTGAGCTCGGTCTTGGTTGATCTAGTCGTTGGTGAGGCGTGGGTAGACATTGAGGCCGTTGCCGAAACCGTTGGGCGTACCGGAGTTGAGATGGAGGCCCTCACGGCTTGTTCACTGGCAGCCCTGACGGTCTATGACATGTGCAAGGCAACAGACCGGTCAATGTGCATTACCGAGCTCGCACTCTGGGATAAGTCGGGGGGCCGATCTGGCCCCTGGGTCAGGGAGGCTTGAGTCCTCGAATCGATGATTGAATGTCTCGCGCGGTTCGCGCGATGATTCGCGCGGTCCGCGCGTGGAAATCCACCATTTGAAGGGGACTAGACAGTACGGTGACGCCAGCACGCCGGCCAACGTGGACCGGCGGGGAGGGAAACCGAACCGTGTTGATTTTGTTGGGCCTTGGAGTCCTCTGGGCGGCTGTGCTTGTGCCTCCCCTGTTGCGCAGGGAAGGACCTGCGATGCGACCAGTTGGAAGTCTCTCAGTGATGAGTCGGTTCGATGCCAATGGCCTGCGTTCCCTCCAGCAGTCAGCTAGAGCAGTTCCCAGTGGAGCATCGGCAGCACGCCGCCGCCGCCGTGACGTCCTCATTGCCCTTGCTGGGTTGGCCACGTTTACGCTGCTCGGCGCGATGGCTGTCGGTGGCTTCCTTTGGATGATCAACTTCCTCGTAGACATCGTGCTGGTCGGCTACGCCGTGATGCTCACCAACCGGCACCAGAATGAAAGCGAGCGCCGTGCAACCGTCGTGCCGCTCAGACCCGCCAATCCCTTCCTTGCCGGTGAACATGTCTCAACTGCCATGAGTGACGAAGCGGTGTTGCGCAGACAGGCCAACTGATTCCCGACATACTGGGTGGACCCCCCGCTACGCTCACCCCCGCCCACGGGGGTGTAGCTCAGTTGGCTAGAGCGCTACGTTCGCAACGTAGAGGTCGTGAGTTCGATTCTCATCACCTCCACCGTGGAGCCTCCAGGCCTCAGGCATTGTCAGCTTCGACCGCCTTGGCCAGGTTCTCTGCCAGGTCGGGCAACTGCGAGTCGACCCGCGTCCAGCTGGGAATGAATGGCGACTCCATGGGGTCATCTAGATAGTCGCGAGCTGCCCTTGTGACCGCATGGGTGAACACTTTGGCCATCGCTTCTTCTTCCTCGCGGTCGTAGCGGATGCCGTTAAGGACGGCATCGGCGTTGTAGCTGTCGATCAGGTCCAGGGCAGAGCGAAGGAAGGTGGCCTCGAGGGTGTGAAAGCCCTCAGCTGTCATTACCACCCCCGAGGTGGCCAACTTCTTAAACATGGCCTTTGTGATGTCGATGCTCATCTTGTGAAGGCCCATCGACGCATCGTCGGGTGAAAGTCCCTGGTGCTTGTGGTCATAGACGTCGGCGACATCGACCTGGCAGATCCTGGCACCCGTGTGGTAGCGGTACACCTCGCTGAGGACACCGATCTCAAGTCCCCAGTCCGATTGGATGCGGATCGACTCAGCTACGTTGCGATCCATCGCACATTCACCGGCGAGCGGATACCGGAAGCTGTCTATGAACTCCAGATAGTCGTTTCGGCCAAAGGTCAGCGAGAGGGCCCGTAGTAGTGGTGCAACAAGCAACCGGGTGACACGGCCGTTCATTTGGCCACCGTCAGCCGCCGCTCGGTAGTAGAAGCCCTTGGCGAACGCGTATCCGAAGGTGGGGTGGGCAATCGGGTAGTGGAGTCTTGCCACCATCGACCTGTCGTAGGTGAGGATGTCGGCGTCGTGGAGCGCTACCGACTGGGCTCGTCCTGACGCCAGGAAGTAGCCGAGACACCACCAGACATTTCGCCCCTTGCCTGCCTCTGCTGGTGCTAGTCCATGGTTTCTTAGATCCTCCTCAAGCAAGCTCAGCCGCGGTCCGTCATTCCAAACGATCCGATGGTGCTGCGGCAGCTGGCCAAAGAACTCTTTGGCGCGTAGGAAGTCTTCCTGTCCGGCATTGTCAAGGCCGATGATCACCTCTGTCAGATATGGAATCAACGACAGTTCCTCGATGATTCCATCCAGTGCAGGGCCGTCCATCTCTGCTGCCAGGCAGGGGATGACCAGCGACATTGGTCGCTCGCCTCCCCATTTCACCAACTCAGACTCGAGAGACTCGAGAGATCTCTCACCCAGGTGGTGGAGGGTGGCGATCATTCCGCTCTGGGAGAAGTCGGCCATCGCTTCAGGCTAGGGGTGAGGCAGCCCTCTGCTTCGGGTCCTCACATGCATGGAGGGCTGATGGGCCTGTTCCTAACAGCTTCCTAACAATGCGCTGGAATGATCCAGCCTCATGCACAGAACAGAATCCAAAACGGAGCTCAGGTGAAGCACAGCCGGCATCGCCTTGCATTTTCCGTTGCCAGCTTGGCTACCGTTTTGACAAGGAGTTGCGAGGGGAGTTTCGGTGTCTAAGCACCAGGCAAATATTTGTACGTCTCTATTGGTGCTCTTGCTGGCATCATGCTCAGGCGGGTCAGTCGATGGAGCGACGAAGTCGATCGTCGTGTTGAGCCCCGATGCATCAGCTGAGATCGTGGTCTCTGCCGACGCATTCGAGAACGTGGTCGAGGTAACTACTTCTACGGTGCCCGGGTCAACTACAGAACCCCCTTCGGCATCTGTCGCATCATCCACAACAACGCGCTCACCGGAGCAGACGACCACGACCGAAGCGTCACGGACCACCATCCCGCTTGCTGAGGAGGAGGACACTCCTGGAGTGAAACTGCTTGACACCTTGGACAGGTTCAACTCGTGCCTCAGTGGGGAGGGCTACGAATGGATCGGTCCGCCGAACCCTGAGTCCGGCGCCAATGCCCCTGAAAACAACCTCGACTACTTCCGTGCTCTGTCGACGTGTAACAGCCGGACCGGGATCTCGACGGTCTTTCAGGAGTTCCAGGCCTCAAGGACGGGCCTGGATCCAGATGAGATCGAACAACAGAACGAGAATTTCATAGAGTTGACCGACTGTCTGCGCCGAAAGGGTTGGGAGATCCCAGAGTTGACCCCAGACGAGAACGGACTCCTAAGCCCAGCGGGTGGCATGGCAAGCGCCGACGACGATTTCGACACCAACCAGGTCAGGGATTGTGCCGGCGAGATAGCGCTTGAACGTGAAGAGGCTGAGGAGGGCTGATGGGCCTGTTCCTAACAACATGCTGCTTTTTCCTAACAGCTCCCTAACAATGCGCTGGAATGATGCAGGGCCATGCACAGAACAGAACCCAATACGGAGCTCAGGTGAAGAACAGCCGGTCCTTTTTAACAGCGGTTGTGGTGCTTGTGGCGTTGGTGGCGGGCGCCTGTGTGGGATCTGAGCCTGAACAGGGTCGCTCGATCATCGTGCTGACTGCTGACGAGGCACCCGAACTGATAGTTCCGGCAGGTGCCTTCCTCAACGTGGTCGAGACAACCGTTGCCCCACCAACTACCACGACTCCTCCTCCCCTTGCGCCGACCTCCCTAGCGACGACCTCGTCGGTACCGACGCCGTTGGAAGCTCCAACTACCACCAAGCCAACCAAGGACACCATCCCACTTGAAGAAGAGGATCCTAGGGAAGCATTCCAAAGCACAAGACAAGCCTTCGACGACTGTCTCTCAGCAGAGGGCTTCAACTTTTTGGGT
>PVBE011086904.1_pt1 | contig 31339 bp, 29 predicted proteins | sample 1631181 | NCBI WGS metagenome assembly PVBE01 (sample SAMN08397723, study PRJNA350692) | Marine metagenome, whole genome shotgun sequencing project. | isolation source: water | place: Pacific Ocean | collected 2012-04
GCGGCTGCCCTGACAGGCCATGAACAGGTCACCCCTCGATCCAGCAGTAATCCGCAGATCAGGCGCGACAGGATTCCCGTCAGTGCAGCCAGGGAAAGGCCAAGGCCAACCTCAGTGGCAGAGAGGCTTTCGGCATTGAAGATCAGCGGTGTCATGTAGATCACCCCACCGGCACCGATGGAGGCCAGCAGACGAATCAATGCAACTTCCTGCAGAGATGCGGGAAACTGGGACAACCAGTGAAGAGGATTCCGGATTGCCTCTGGAGCGCTCAACAGGACAGCGAATCGTTGTTGGATTACTGAGCAGTCTGGTGCTTGGACTGTCGGGACTGTTGCCTTTGAAGGCAGCTGAACAGCTGGAGGTGCAGCTTGATGGGATGGTCATCCCGATCAAGATTGAGGATCTGGCCCAGTGGGGCAAGTCCAAACCTGAAGATCGCTCTGAACTCAGCATCTGGCTGAGGCTTCTTGATCGCGAAAGCAGAGAGGGGCTTCAGAAGCTGCTGCAGGCTCCCCTGCTGAACAATCGCAGCATGGCCCGCCAGATGCTGCGGAGCTGGGCGGGGCTCAAGCTTCTCGATGAAATCAGTGATCTGGTTCGTGTGGATGGCGATAGCCGTGGAACCATTTTTCTGAACACCCTTGAACAGCTGCTCAAGCAACAGAGCCAGGTGACAGCCATGGATCTGTTGGAAGCACTTCCTGCTGAACGGATCCGCATTGATCTTGATGAGCTTCTGCTGGATGCCAAGCGCTGGTATCAACACATTCAAAGTCAGCAGCAGTTGGTTCAGGCCCTGCGGAGTGTGCCTGTCAGAGGGGAGACCATGGCCTCTGGAGACGGGGTTGAGGCCTTGCCGTCCCTTGGTGCGCAGCTGATCAAGCTGCGGGTTGCCCATCGCAGAGACCCTCTGCCTCTCCATCTCTGGAAGCCAGCCCCATCTGCGCCATCCCGAGGCGGCTGGGTTGCGCTGATGCCAGGCCTTGGCGGCAGCCCTGATCATTTCCGTTGGCTGGCTGCAGGCCTGAGTCTGCAGGGATGGCCTGTGGTCGTGCTTGAACATCCAGGCAGTGATGCCAAAGCGGTGCAAGAGCTGCTGGAAGGACGTCGGCCACCTCCGGGTGCAGAGGTCCTGCCGGATCGCCTGGCTGATCTGAAGGCTGTGCTCACGGCCCATGATCAAGCTGAACTGCCTCTGCCTGGTGAGCGTCTGGTCCTGATGGGTCATTCCCTGGGGGCGCTCACTGCGGTGCTGGCTGCCGGCGCCATCCCGGCGGATGGATTGGAGCAGCGTTGCCGCAGAGCTCTTGACGGGCTTCCCCTCACCAACCTTTCGCGGCTGTTGCAGTGTCAGCTCGCTGATGTGAGCCTGCCGACGGTTGATCCACGGCATGACCTGCAAGGCATCGTGGCGCTCAACAGCTTTGGCAGCCTGCTGTGGCCCCGCTCAGGGGATGCCTCCATCGAGGTGCCGGTGTTGCTGGCTGGAGGCACCCTTGATCTGATCACGCCGCCAGCCAGTGAACAGCTGGCCCTTTTGCTGACGATTTCATCGCATCCGGCAAGTCGTGCGCTCCTTTTTGAGGGGGGCAGCCACTTCTCGCCGATTCAGGTCCCCTCTGATCCAGCGCCGGGGGCTGGTCAGGATCTCTTCCGGCTCGGGGATGAACTTGTTGGCATCAAGCCCCAGGCGGTGCAGCGTCAGCTGCTTGTTGAAATCACAAGCTTTCTTGAGCAGGTGGAGAATCGGGAGCGGCTTGAGAGCTCTGCCCATCTGGAGATTGATGGCCTGCGGTTGCATCGCTTGAATCGCGCCGGGATTGAACGGCTCAACTTGTCTCAGTAGCTGTTTCAGTAGCGGACGCGCGGATCCAGAAAAGCCACCAGCAGGTCAACGGCAACACTCACGAGCACCATCAGTCCGGCCAGCACCACAACAATTCCCTGCACCACGGGATAGTCCCGTTGGTTGATCCCCTCCTGAAGTCGCAGGGCAATACCAGGCCAGGAGAAGGTCACTTCGATCAGCAGCGCACCTCCGATCAGTGAGGCCACGGTGATTCCGGCAATGGTCAGCACCGGTAGCAGGGCATTGGGCAGGGCATGGTGCAGAACCACATCCCTTTCACTCAGGCCGCGGCTGCGGGCTGCTTCGACGTGATCAGCCTTCAGGGTCCGACGCAGATTCAGCCGCAGGGCATTGGTGAAGATTCCACTGAGTAGAAGTCCAAGCACACTTGCCGGCAGGACCAGGTGACGCAGTGCCCCGCCCAGCAGTGCCCAATCGCCGCTGCGCAGACTGTCGATGATCAGGAAGCCACTGCCTTGCGGAGGTAGCAGGCTCGGTGGGAAGCGGCCGCCAACGGGCAGCCAACCCAGCACAACAGCAAACAGAAGCTGAGCAAGCATCGCTGCCCAGAAGGGAGGCAGGGCATAGGTGCCGATGCCATAGAGGCGTCCTGCCAGATCAAGCTTGCCCTCCGGACGGGCGATGCCACTGAAGCCAACGCTCAGCCCCAGGATCGCTGCAATGAGCAGGGCGATGACGCTCAGTTCCAGACTCGCTGGCAGGGCCCTGGTGATGATCGAACTGACCGGCTCCTGGTTGATCAGTGCCTTGCCGAGATCGCCATGAACGAGACCTTGCAGGAAGTCGAGGTATTGCTGCCAGAGGGGCTGATCAAGGCCCAGGCGAGCCCGCATTGCCGCCCGGGCCGCAGCTGGGGCCCGACTTCCCAGCACAGCATCAACTGGATCTCCAGGTGCCACTCTCAGCAGCAGGAACACAAGCGAGGCAATCAGCCAGAGCATCACCGGCACCAGGGCCAGTCGGGTTGCGCTGTAGCGCGCCAGTTCCTGGGGTCTTCCCATCAGCTCAGCTGCCTCAGTCGTTCGAGCAGAACCTGACCGCTGCCATCAAATTCCGGCTCGGCAAGATTTGTCTGAGACCAGGCTCTCGGTGTGACAAGCCAGACGGGAATGTAGGCAGCGCCCCTGGCTGCCACCTCCTCGATGCTCTCGAGCTGCTGCAGACGCGCCGGCCCACGCTGCTCATCGCTGCGCAGCAGGCTTTGCTCCAGCCCTGGAGAGGTCCAGAAGCTGCCGCTGATACTGGCCTCTCCCTGCTCACAGACCGACCCCGTTGAGCGGCTGCAGCTCAGCAGTGGCATCAGGTAGGACTCTGGATCGGGGTAAGACCCTCGCCAGTCAAGAATCACGGCCTTGTAGGCACCTTTCCCCAGTTGGCGATAGACGGTGGTGGACTCGACGCTGTCGAGTTCAAGGTTCAGACAATCGGAGAGATCGCGGCTCACCTGGGCCTGCCAGGTGAGGGCAAGAAGTTTGTCGGCAGGCACATTGGAGCGGAAGGTCAGGGGGACCGTCAGCCTGTTGCCCTTGCAGTAGCCAGACAGTTTCAGCAGTGAGCGCGCCCGCTCAGGTGCATAGGTTGGCCAGGGTTCGCGTTGACCTCCCAGCAGGCTTGGTGGGATCAGCGAACGCAATGGCTGTCGCAATCCATAGCTGACTCTTTTGCTGATCAGGCTGCGGTCGATGCTGTGGGCCAGGGCCTGACGAAGCCTGGGTTGATTCAGCGGTGCGGAATTGCTGAGCAGGGTGATGTAGCCGATCTCCAGGGCTGGACCCTCCCCCTCGCGCAGCTGACCGGCCGTTGCCATCCGGTTGAGAGCACGACGTTGGTCTTCATCAAGGGAGTTGGAGAGCAGCACATCCACCTCTTTGCTCAGCAGTGCTCCGAAAAGAGCCGTGGAGTTGCTGAGGCTGATCAGATCGATCCCCGCATTGCTGGGTGGTGTGCCCCAATAGCCGGGGAAAGGCTCCAGCCGTTGCTGCTCCTCCTCAAAACGGCTGAGTCGGTAAGGACCGGTTCCGACGAAACGTTTGTTGAGGAAGCGATCATTGTGATCGGCATAGGCAGTTGGCGAGACGGGTGTGAGGTTGATGGAGGTGAGCAGTCCCTCCAAGGAGCTGGATGGCCTGGTCAGCTTCAGTCGCAGCAGGTAAGGCTCTGGTGTTTCGATCGCGGCGATCCGCCCGCCAACGATGTAACTGAGGTTGCCGATGCGCAGGAAGCGTTCAATGCTGAAAGCCATGGCCTTGGCATCAAAGCGGGTGCCGTCGTGAAACAGCACGTCCCGGCGCAGTGGGATCGAGACCGTTAATCCCTGGTCAGTGATTGTTGGCAGTGACTCGGCCAGTCGAGGCTGGAGTTTGCCTGCTGCGTCGAGGCGGTAGAGGGGGTCCCCGAGAGCACTGAGCAGCTGAAGCACATCGAAGGTGCTCGCCTGGGCAGGGTCGAGGGACTTGATCTTTCCAGCACTGGCCACAATCAGGCGGGAATCCTGCCGCTGTGGTTGGCAGGCCGTCTGACTCAGCAACAGCAGCATGCCGGCCATTGCGGCCAGGCAGCGCCTCAGTTCAACCACTGAGTTCACTGCTGAGTTCACCATGGCCAGGCAGGAGCACAGTGCTGAACAATCAAACCGCAGTCATTCAAGTTCTTGGCTGTTGCAGGTGCACAGGCTGTTGCAGGTGCACAGGCTGTTGCAGATGCACTGGCTGTTGCCGAGTCACAGGCTGTTGCCGTTTCCAATCTTGGCGATCTGCGATCTGCTGCAGGGAGACTTCAAAGACCGGAGAGCCCTTGGCAGGCATGGGCCAGCTGCGGACCCAGCAACGGTTGTCGTTGGCATGGATGCCAATCACCTGAAACAGGCCACCGCTGTTGAGGAGCCGGATGCAGTCGCCCTGCTCAAGGCTGGGCCTGGGTCTCTTGTCGGCAACCCGGCAGCCTTGGAGTCTTGAGTCGATCAAAACGTTTGGCATTGCTCTTCAACTGTGGCCCAGGGGAGGGCTTGATTGCCAGTCTTTGTTCCGTGGGTTCAGATACAGCTTTGGTTCAGATACAGCCAAGGTGGGCAGCCAGGCCTTTCACCTGGGGCAGGGCTGCAATGGCCTCAAGGGCAGCCTGCATCTTTGCCTGAATCACTTCGTGGGTGATCACAACAATCTCAGCGCCTGCATCAGAGGCATCGAATTGCACGATCGACTGAATCGAGACGCCACGATCACCGAAACAACTACCGATCTGACCGATCACGCCGGGTGCATCTTCGGTTCGGAAGCGCACATAGCTGCTCTGGCGGATTTCGCCTGCATCAACCACATGACAGGCACGCCAGCTGGAGGCTGCGAGCAGGGGGTCGAGGCAGCTGCTCTGATCGCTGAGCTGCCTGATGCCTGCAATGTTGAGGATGTCTGCCACCACGGCTGAGGCAGTGGGGCCAGCTCCGGCTCCCGGGCCATAGAACATCACCCCTCCGATCGGCTCGCCTTCAACGAGAATGGCGTTATTGACGCCATTCACCCCTGCCAGGGGATGCTCATCCGGCACGAGGGTGGGCTGGACCCGCACGGCCAGGGGCAGGGATTCGCCCTTCATTGACTCCGGGCTGAGACGTTCTGCAATCGCCAGCAGTTTCACGCCGTAGCCAAGCTTGTTGGCATAGTCGACATCAAGACTTTCAAGGGTGCTGATGCCATTGGTGGGGATGGCGCTGCGGTCGACGGGGCCTCCGAATGCAAGGCCGGCGAGGATCGCGACTTTGTCAGCCGCATCAAAACCCTCCACATCTGCGGCTGGATCGGCCTCGGCATATCCGAGATCCTGGGCGTCCTTCAACACCTCGTCGTAGGCAGCACCTTCCTGAGCCATGCGGCTGAGGATGTAGTTGGTGGTGCCGTTGATGATTCCACTGATTCGATCAATGCGGTTGCCACCCAGGGATTGCTTGAGGGGTTCGATGATCGGGATCCCTCCGCCGACGGCGGCTTCGATCAGTACATAGACCCCTGCTGCCGCGGCCGCGGCGGAAATCTCCTCCCCATGGCGTGCAATCACAGCCTTGTTGGCGGTTACCACGGATTTACCTGCGGCAATCGCACGCATGATCAAGGTCCTGGCAGGTTCAAGGCCCCCCATCACTTCCACCACAACCTGCACGTCCGGGTCGTCGACAACGGCCTGGGGATCAGTTGTGAACAGGGCGTTGGGCAGGTTGACCGGTCGGGAACGCTGCAGATCACGCACCGCCACGCGTTTGATATCCAGCTCTGCAATCAGCGGATGTCGGTTCTCCGGGGTCAGGAGGATGTCGGCCACACCGGCACCGACCGTGCCCAGACCCAGCAGACCCACTCCAATCCTTGTGCCCATTGGCGGTGATCCCAGTCGTGTTCGTGCTGGGTTGACTCTATGAAGCTGTGGGTGAAATTCCCAGAGACAGTTGCAGGGCCTGAGACTGCATGGCGCGCAGAATGTTCAGAAAACCGTTGGCTCGCGATGGGGTGAGACTCCCCTGAAGTCCAGTGGCTTCAATGAATCCCGGGTCAACGGCAAGCACCTGTTCCGGGGTGAGCTCGCTGAGGCCCTGAATCAGCAACGCCAGCAGTCCCTTGGTGATCAGGGCATCGGAATTGCCCTGCCAGTGAAGTTTTCCCTCGACGAGTTCCCCGAGGACATACACCTCGGAAACACAGCCCTTCACCTTGATTTGATCGCACTCCAGCTCCGCAGCCATCGGTGAAAGTTTCTTGGCCAACCAGAGAACGTATTCATAGCGTCGGCGGGGATCATTGGTGCCCTGCAGGCGTTCGACCATGCGATCGAGGGCCTCACTGCCGTATCCGGTTGTGGCGGTGGCGGTTGTGGCGGCAGGGGGTGTTGAGGACTTGTCTGTTGAGGCCGTGTCTGTTGAGGCCGTGTTTTGGTCAGACATCGTTTGACTCAGGACCTGCGGGCTGAGGGACGCACGCTAACGAGCAGACCGACAAGTCCAAGCAGCAATGGAGATCCTGCCCATGCCAGCTGGTTGGTGCCCAGAGATCCGGGGGCCTGTTGCACCACCTCATCAAGTTGCACTTTGCCGGAGCGGATCGGCAGCTCAAGGTAATCGCGATGGCCTGGGCCACCGTCCACCTGCAGGTCAACAATCCCTTCCTGAAGCTCAGGCAGATGCAGGCCCAGCTTGCCTTCGGCATCGATACGGCCCAGTTCCTCACCAGGGGTGCCATCGGCCTTGAGCAGACGCACCACAGCCCCTTCCGCAGGCAACCCCGTGGAGAAACTGCTGCTCAGCTCAAGACTGCCATCGAGATAATTGAGGCTGCATTGAATCGCGTGGGCCCTGGCTGGCTGCTGCATCGTTGCCAGGCAGAAACCGCTGATCAGAAAGGCCAGAGTTCGATTCAGGCTCGGCATTCGCAATTGGTTGCAAGGCATCCATCTTGAAAGATTCCTTTTGTCTTGACCAGCCTGGTCTCAGCTGAAGGCCGTGGCCACTGCAAACCCAGCTGCAAACTCAGCTGAAAACGCAGAGCAGTTTTCGTGCATTTTTCAGAGCAGTAAGCAGAGCTTTGATCAGAGCTTTGATCAGAGCAGTGAAAGGCCTTTTTCCGTGATCCAGCCATCCAGGGCAACATCCCAGGTCTCCCTGGGCAGGGGCTGTTCAGAGACGCAGGCCTGAGGCAGCACCGCCAAGGCCAGCACCCGCTTCCAGCTGGGGAGGCTGCGGAGCCGGTCATAGAAGCCGCCCCCATAGCCCAGTCGAATCCCCTGAAGGTCCACGGCGAGGGCTGGAATCAGAAGCAAGCCAAGGGATTCGGCCGCCAGCTTCGGCTCGTCGAGTGGGGCCGGGATCCCGCAAGGGTCTTTGCTGAGGGGATGGCTGCTCCAGGGGTGATAGTGCAAGGCACCCGCTTCTGCGCAGGCCGGCAGGGCAAAGCTGAGGGGAAGCTGCTCGCGCAGAGGTCTGAGGTCCGGCTCGCCGGGCAGGGGCCAGAACAGGCCCACATGAAGGCCAGGCACTGTCTGGTTGAAGCGTTCCAGAAGCGTGGTCTGCACCTTCTCGACGATCCTGGTTTCCACCAGCGGCAGCTGTTCAGAGCGAAGCGAGCGGAAGCGGCGGCGCTGCTCAGACTTTCTGACGCTGGCGCTGGCGTTCATTCGTTCAGGTGCCCCCAGCGGCCCATGATCGGCAGGTGCAGCCTCAGTCTGGCCTGATCCTGGGGCCAGATCTCCTGTAGCTCTTGCCGCAGCTCAGGTAAGAGTTCCCTGCCTCGCTGACGGGCCTGTCGCAGGGCTGACCAGGTGCCGATGAAACCAGCGAGGTCATCGCAGTCCCACTGCAGTGGAATCTTGAAGTCTGCCGGAATGGCCCCGCAGGGACCTGGAAAGGGCAGGTCGGCGTAATGGGAGTCGACGTGGCGTCGCTGCGGAGGCCACCACTCCTGGAGCCTCTGGTGGTAAAGCTGATCCAACCAGGATTGCAGTGCAGCAGGAGCTCCCTGCAGTGGCTCGTACCCCATCCAGACCATCAGGCCATGGGGGCGGAGCGTGCGCTGTGCCTCCCGGTTGAACGTTGGCACATCAAGCCAGTGAATGGCTGCTGCCACCACGATGGCGTCGAGGCATTGGTCCTTGAGCGACGAGCGTTCAGCCGCAGCAACCTGATAGTGAACTCTGGGATGGGCAGGCGCTGCTGCGATCTGGCCTGGGCTCAGATCAGTGGCCTCAACATGCTCGAAATGTTCAGCCAGCCCCAGGGAGGCCTGGCCGCTGCCGCAGGCCACATCCCAGACGCGGTTCCGATCGGGGGCATGCTCAGCGATCCAACGGAACAGCTGCGCTGGGTAGGCCGGACGGCGCTGCGCATAGTTCTCAGCGCCAGCATCAAACCAGCCGTGAACAGGGGGATCATTGGTTGACGTCACCGCTGGAACCAGCCGGTGAGAGCAACGGCGAGGGCGTCGGCCGCATCATCGGGTCGCGGTGGTTTGTCCAGGTTCAGTTCGCGCATCACCGCATCGAGCACCTCATCCTTGTCAGCATGACCTGAGCCGGCGATGGCCAGCTTGATCTGCATCGGCGGAAACTCCACCACCGGCACCTGGAAGCGCGCCAGGGTCATCATCACCACCCCCCTGGCCTGCACCACGGCGATCGTGTTGCTGGACCGGTAAAAGAAGAATTTCTCCACCGAGGCCAGCTCGGGTCTCCAGGTCCTGATCAGCTGGCGAAGGTCTTTGGCGATCTCCACCATCCGATCCCCTTCACTGCGCCCCGGGTCAGTGCGGATGATTCCGCAGTCGAGCATCGTCTGCCGTCCGCCGCCGGTGTCGATCACCCCGTAGCCGACCCGTGCCAGGCCTGGATCGATGCCGAGGATGCGCAAGGGATCAGGTTCAGGCAGCCAGGGTCAGATCAAAGCTGCTGCGATCACTGTTCTCACTGCGTTCAAACACCTTGCAGAACACTTTCACAACCCGATCACCTGAATCCACCTGCTCAAGCGGATCCTTGCGCAGGCGATGCCGCAGGCTGCAGGAGGCAACCCTGGCCACATCGTCCTCCGTGACCTCGGTGCGTCCTTCAAAGGCCGCCAGGGCTCTGGCGGCCCGGTTGGTGACGATGTCGCCCCGCAGACCATCCACATCGAGTTCGCCGCATAGGGCGGAGATGCGCAGTCTCAGGTCGTCATCAAGCGCCACCTGCTGGAGCCGCTGCTGGGCCTCAACCACCCGTTGCTGCAAGGCATCCTGATTGCCCTGCACAGAGTCACTGAAGCCATCGGGATCATTGTCAAAGGCCGTTCGCTGATCCACAACCTGAACCCGCAGCTCCGGATCCCGCACAGTGCGAACTTCAACACTCATGCCGAAGCGATCCAGCAGCTGAGGGCGAAGTTCTCCCTCTTCTGGATTGCCTGATCCGATCAGCACGAAGCGAGCCGGATGGCGTACGGAAATGCCTTCCCGCTCCACGGTGTTCCAGCCCGAGGCAGCGGAATCCAGCAGAACATCGACGAGGTGGTCGTCGAGGAGGTTCACCTCGTCGACATAAAGCAGGCCGCGATTGGCCCTTGCCAGCAAACCGGGCTCAAAGGCTCTCACCCCTTCGCTGAGAGCCTTCTCGATATCAATGGTTCCGCAGAGACGATCCTCGGTGGCACCGAGGGGCAGATCCACCATCGGCACCTGGCATTGCTCCGTGGGCAGGGGGGCTCCCTGCTCCAGCCGCTCGCGCACCTCTGCGCTCTGCAGATCGGGATCATCGGGGGAGCTGTTGTAGGGATCACCCGCGACCACCTCAATCCCTGGCAGAAGATCCGCCAGGGCCCTGATCGCCGTTGACTTGCCCGTGCCACGGTCTCCCATGATCATCACACCACCGATGCGTGGGTCGATCACGTTGAGCAGAAGGGCCAGCTTCATTTCCTCCTGGCCGATCACAGCTGTGAAGGGGAAGACCCTGCGCTTCCTGGGTGAACTCACGGGCTGACGGTTGAGAGTGATCTGGATTGTTTCACAGGTTGCAGGGTGAGCACTTGTGGAGGTGTTGCATCGGCCGGGTAGATCAGGCGAACCTGCACACGCCGTTCCTGTCCCGGTGCCAGGCTGATTGTTCCCAGGGAGGGACCCTGCTGCCCCTGTCGCAGCACCAGATGGAAGCGGCGACGCCCCTGGGGACGGCTGCCGGTTTCCCTGTCCAGACCTGTCACTTCAATGGGGCCACGGAACACCACAGGGCCGGTCAGCTTGTTGCGGAACGACAGACCTGAAGATTTCTTATCCGTTTTCAGGGGTGCGTCGAGGGCCAGCGACAGCGTGATCGGTCGTTCTGAACTGTTCACGATTGGCATGGTCAGGTCATATTCAACGCCGTAGTTGCCGTGGGCAGCCCAGGCTGTGCCTGGATAGAAGCTCTTCAGTTCCGCGGTTTGCACCTGTCCAGTGGCGAAGCTGCCCCGTTCGAGGCTGCTGATCGGCCATGAGACAGGGGCCTCGGGTGCCATCAGCAGATCGCTGCCGGGGTCTGTGAGCGTGGCGCGCCAGGTGCTGCCCACCTGCACACCGCTGACCCGCGAATAAATGATCTTGCCGCGGCTGCCACGGGGGGTTGGGCGGTGTTCCTTGGGGCTGAGCTCACCACTGTTGAGCAGTTCGAGCCAGCGGCTGATTGGAGGAGGTGTATTGATCTCACCGAAGCTGGCCAGGCTGGCAAGGGCAATTGGCGCTGAACTTTTCAGCCGCAGTTGCAGGTTGCGGCCGTTGAGCAGCGGATCCAGACCTGCCACGGGGATCGGCAGGGCAAGCAGGAGGGTGGGGCTACCGCTGCTGAGCTGCCATTGACTGGGCAGCTCAGCAGCCTGCTCTCTGCGCAGCAGATCACCGGCAACCTTGCTGCCAGGCCCTGCTGCAATTGCTGTGGTGGTTTCTGGGATCAGGCTGGGCAGAGGCAGGAATGGTGCGGCGGTTTGGCCGGGGGCGGTTGCCTGGGAGAGGGAGGTGCTGCCAGCGAGGAGTTCAAGTTGCACGGGGTCGTCCCCGAGGGGCTGTGCCAGAAGGCCTAACCAGAGTGTCGACTCAAGTTGGTCTGGTTTGCCGGCATACACGTGATGACTGAACAGGTCGAAGCGGCCGTTGAGGGGCTGCTGGAGGCCACTTTCGTTCTGGTCGGCAAAGGTTGACAGCAGGATTCCTTCCCCGGTGATTAGTTCAGGGTTGTTGTCATTCACCATCAGCACATCGTTGAGCTGGCCAGGCAGGGGCCTGATCTGCTGAGGCCTAATCAACACCGCAGGCGCTTCTCTGCTCTGTTGCTTGGCGGCTGTTTTGGCAACGGCTGCTTTGGCAACGGCTGCTTTGGCAACAGAGGCAAGTGGCAAGCCCAAAGGCAGCCAGAGCAGAGCGATCGAGAGCAGAGCGCGATGTGTCATGGGGTGGCGTTATCGGCCTGAACCGGTGCAGGTTGTGTCTGAACCGGGCGAGGCGGGGCGGGTTTCGGTTTGAGTTCCGGCGCCATGGCTGCCGCCATGGTGCGGATCAGTTCGGTGGATCGGGGGTCATTGAAGGGGCCTTTCACCATGAATGCCGCAACAGCTCTGCTGCCATCGGGAAGTTCGATCAGCCCCGCATCGGCATAGGCGATGCCTATATCACCAGTTTTGTTGAAGACCCGGTAGCCCTTCAAAAGCAGGCTTTCATCCGGAGATCCCTGGGCACCCCCCAGTCCCTTCATCAACCCCCTTGGCAGCAGCGTGTTGGTGATCGAGGTGCCCATCACCTCCCTGAACAGGTCTCGGGCCCTGGGGCTGAGCACTTCGCCCGTGTCCACGAGGGCAATCGAGCGGGCCAGATCGCGGCTGCTGGTGGTGTTGGTGCCGTCAAGATCCGGCAACCAGTTGTTCACCGCTGTGGAACTCAGCCCAAGGCTGTTGAAGCGGGCATTGAGCAGATCCTTGCCGCCCACCCGTTCGATCAGCAGGTTTGTGGCTGTGTTGTCGCTGACCCGGATCATTTCCGTGGCGACTTCGTGGGTGGGGAAGCGGCTGCCAAGCGGCTTCGTTGCCATCCAGCCGGACCCTCCGCCAACCACCTCCTTTGTCAGTTTCAGTGGCTCATGCCAGCTGAGCTGGCCGGAATCGATCAGTTCCAGGGCGGCCAGCAGAATCGGCGTTTTGATCGAACTGGCTGCCGGCAATGCCGTATCTGCTGCCAGCTGGGCATAGCGGCCATCGTCGAGAACCAGCATGAAGGCACTTACCTCAAGATCCCCTTGCTGAGCGGCCAATTGCTGCCATCGCTTGCTCAGGGTGCTGATTTCAGTGACGGTCTTAAAACGTCCCAGGGGCAGTGTTCGGATCGAGCCTGGCTGCTTGTTGTTGGTTTCGAGCTCAGCTTCATCTGAACCAGGCAGCCACTGCAGAGAAATCCAGTCCGGTAGAAGCAGCTCCCCCTTGCTCACCTGTGGTGCAAGCACTTTCAGGGCTGAGCCGGTGATCACGCCAAGGCCCACGCCCATCAGGATCAGCCGCAGCAGAAGCCGAAGCGGGCGTCCCCAGCCCGCGCTGCGTGAAGAACGACTATTGACCAAGGGCTGGAAGACCTGGTAACTGGCAAGAGGTTAGGGGTGGCGCGAGTTGATGGCCCAACGCAGCTGTCGGACCATGCCTCGCAACAGGGCGACTTCTTCGCTGCGGATGGCGGCCCGTTGAATCAAGCCACGCACCTTGGCCATCCGTGCCTGTGCGGTGTGATTAAGAAGAAAGCCAACCTCCAGCAGCAGATCCTGGGCATCCTCAAGACAGGCGTCCAGTTCTTTTGGTGGGCATGGATCCAACGGGGGGGGGGCAGATGGCTGGGTCAAGGCCTCAGCCATCTCTGGGCTGGTTTGATGGCGGTGCAGTTCATGGAGCACAACCGCCACCGCGTGAGAGAGGTTCAGGGAGGGGTAGGTCGCTGCTGTCTGCAGGGTCAGCACGCGATGACAGAGGCGAAGTTCCTGATTGGTCAAGCCATGATCCTCACGGCCGAAAACCAGCGCTGCCCTGGTCAGACCTCTGGACTCGAGCAACCAGGGCAGGGCCTCCTGGCAGGTCTGAAGAGGGATGTCGCCATGCTCAAGTCGGCCGCAGGTGGCCACAACACGTCTGCAATCGGCCACCGCATCGAGGAGTGTTGGGTAGCGGTTGGCCTGCTCCAGCACTGCAGCGCCATGGACGGCCATGCGTCTTGATTCAGGCGACGTTGGATCGCAGCGAGGCGCAACCAGGCGCAGGTCTGTGATCGCGAAGTTTGCACACAGCCTGGCCACACTGCCGATATTGAGAGGACCTGCCGGTTCAACAAGCACAACCGTGAGCGCCTCTTTGCTCGAGAGGTTGATCAAGTCAGCTTGTGCAGGTGGGATAGCAGGTCAGCCATCTCCTGAGGCTCCATCTGAAAGCTGGGCATGGGCGGGGTCTGGCCACTCATGATCTGCTCGATCAGTTGAGCGTCACTGCGGTGACTGCTCACACCATTGAGGCTGGGGCCGACGAGACCCTGAGCGGAGACGCCATGACAACCGGCGCAGTTCATTCGAAACAGCTGGCTGCCGTGCTCTTCAACCCCCTGCAGATCAAGGGTGGCTCGGATATAGGGGTTGCGTTCGGCACTGCCCAGCAACCAGACCAAGATCACGATGCAGACCGTTGTGGTTACCACAACAAGTGCTGCGATCAGGCCGCGGCTTGCTTGCGTTGAACTTGCAGCAGTTGATGACGAGCCCGTCACGGTGACGTGTTGTCCATGAAACAATTGTGCAGAATCAAACGACCGGGCGCGACCCCCATGATCGAACCCCTTCTCTGTGGCATTGTTCTGGGATTGATCCCTGTCACACTCCTGGGGCTGTTTGTAGCGGCTTGGAACCAGTACAAACGTGGCAGCGCTATCGGAGGCTGATCAGCCTAATCGCGGTGTTTCCATAGATTCTCTGATCCTGTTCCTGCCATGGATCAGGGGCTGAGAACATGTTGCTTGCATCGAGTTCGCAGATCACCAACGCATCCCGGTTCAACCAGTCCCCCTGCAGAAGTGCGCTTAAGGCAGGTCTATACAGATCTGAGTTGTAGGGAGGGTCTAAATAGACGAGGTCAAAACCGGCTTGCGCTGCTCCGGTTTTTTCATCTGCGCTGGCTTCCTCTGACACGTTTTCCTCTGAGAGGGGTTCCTCTGACACGTCTTGCTTTGACTTAGATAAGGAGAGACCAGTTGCCTCTTCACTGGCCAGTTCACTGGACAGCCCAACGCAAAGCCCATGGTTTTGCCGGCCACGCTTGAGCCAACTCAGAAGCTCTTTAGGAAAGATCCTGATTTCATGGGGATGACTGAGGCCTTTAGAAGTCGCTTTGAGGTTGGCGGCGCAGATCCGAGCCGTTCTCTGATCACGCTCAACGGCTACAACCAAGCTGGCACCGCGCCTCAGGGCCTCGCAGCCCATCACCCCACTGCCACTGCAGAGATCTAGCCAGTGGCAGCCTTGCAGCCGCCCTGAGAGCAGATTCATCACGGCCCCACGGACGCGACCGGTGGTGGGTCGTGTGTGACTGCCGGTCGGGCTCTGCAATCGCATCCCCCCCGATAGCCTCAGCTGTCCGCTCACGGCAGGGGAACGGCCCCGGCATCCAGCCAGCCAAGCCAGCGATTCAGCATGTGATGGCCTGCAACGGCTGATTTCTCCGGGTGGAACTGACACGCCCCCAGCCGATCCTTCCAGACCATGGCGGTGACACTGTGGTTTCCGAACGGAGCATCCGCGGCCAGAACCGCTGGATCGCTGGGTTCGGCCGCGTAGGAATGCACGAAATACACCCAGCTCTCCTGGGCGTCATTGTCCAGCAGTGGACAAGGCTGGCGTTGCCGTAACGGTGCCCAACCCATATGGGGAATGGGCTCATCCTGATCATCAGGCAGTTTGCGAACCTGGCCTTTCAGCAGGCCAAGACCGGCTGAAAGGCCTTCATCACTCCCTTCAAACAGCAGTTGCAGGCCCAGGCAGATGCCAAACAACGGTTTGCCAGTTTCGCTCCAGGTTTTCAGAACAGGCACCAGGCCGCTTTGTTCAAGCCTGTGCATGGCTGGGTCAAAAGCTCCCACCCCTGGAAGAATCAAGGCCTCACAACGGTGAAGGTCCTCGGGCGTGCGCACCACTTCCAGATCCCTGTCGAGCCGCTTGAAGGCGTGCTGCACTGAGTGCAGGTTGCCCATTCCGTAATCGATCAGACCGATTCGGGGCCTCACGTTGAGCCCGCAACCAGGAACAACTTGGGATCCTTTCAGAGGTATTTCGAGATGGTTCCAGACAAGGTGGCTTTGGGCACAGCACCAACGACCGTGTCGACCTTCTGGCCGCCCTTGAAGACCATCAGGGTTGGGATGCTGCGGATGCCGTACTGGCTGGCAACATTCGGGTTCTCATCGGTGTTCAGCTTGAAGACCTTGATCTTGCCTTCGAACTCCTTGGAGATCTCGTCAACGATCGGAGCAACCATGCGGCAGGGACCACACCAGGGGGCCCAGAAATCAACCAGCACGGGAACGTCGCTCTGCAGAACATCCTGTTCGAAGGAGGCATCGGTGACTGCTGCGGCGCTAGACATTCCGTTATTTGTCGATTTAGCCGAAATTTAGCAACCTCTTTTGCCCTCTTCCGGTTTTGCCACTGCTGAATTCAGGTTTTGCCACTGCAGATGTGGAAAACGTGTGATTTCTGAGGCTGTTAACTCTGAGAGATTTGAAAAGACAGAAAGCCCGAACGCGTCGGGCCGGGGGTGTGAGGAGTGTGTGGACCGAAGTCCGCACACTTGCAGGCTAGCTTAGTCTCCAGGTTCTCACAGGGTCTTGGCTTGAGAAAATGTCCTTATTTGCCCATGCCGAGTTGTTGTGCCTTTTGGTAAACCTTGCCTTCGGTGAGCAGTGATGGCGCCACGACAACCTCAACCTGTTGCATCTCCTTGATCGTGCGCGCACCGAGGGTGCCCATGGATGTTTTCAGGGCACCGAGCAGATTGTGGGTGCCATCGTCGAGCCTGGCGGGCCCCCTGAGAATTCTCTCGAGGCTGCCTGTTTTGCCGACGCTGATTCGCGTTCCTCGCGGCAGGACAGGGCTAGGGGTGGCCATACCCCAATGGAAGCCCCTGCCGGGGGCTTCATCGGCTCTGGCGATCGGGGATCCAATCATCACGGCATCGGCTCCACAGGCAATGCACTTGCAGATATCCCCGCCAGTGACGATGCCACCATCTGCCACGATCGGCACATAGCGGCCGCTTTCGCCCTTGAAATCATCCCGAGCGGCGGCACAGTCAGCCACTGCGGTGGCCTGGGGAATACCCACCCCCAGAACTCCCCTTGAGGTGCATGCCGCGCCTGGTCCAATGCCAACCATCACAGCGGCAGCTCCGGCACGCATCAACTGAAGGGCGACCTCATAGGTGACGCAATTGCCGATCACAACAGGTATCCCCATGGTTCGGCAAAGAGTCTCCAGATCGAGACTTTCCCGTCCTTCAGGGCCGATGTGCTCCGTCGACACAACGGTTGCCTGCACAAAGAAGAGGTCGGCACCTGCCTCTGAAATCGCCTGAGCGAAGCGAATCGCTGCCAAGGGGGTGCCACTGACAGCGGCGATGCCCCCTGCCGCCTTGATTTCCTTGATACGCGCACGAATCAGGTCCTCCTTGACAGGCTGCTTGTAGAGCTCCTGCATCAGGGTCACAAAGCCCTCTCTGCCTACGGCTGCGATCTGATCGAGTATCGGATTGGGATCTTCATAGCGCGTCTGGACACCTTCGAGATTGAGCACTCCGATGGCGCCCAGACGGGAGAGCTCAACCGCCATGCCTACATCAACAACGCCATCCATGGCGCTGGCGATGATCGGAATCTCCCGTTCGATTCCACCTAAAGTCCAGCTGGTATCAGTTACGTCTGGGTCAACTGTGCGACCGCCAGGCACGAGAGCGATTTCATCGATTCCATAGGCCCGGCGAACGATTTTGGAGCGTCCGAGCTGAATATCCACCTAAAAGTGATCGAGGGTCTCGACAAGTTACCTGCTGATGTGGGAACAGCACAGCATCTGATTCAGTGACCCACACCCAGAGTCAGGAATCAACCTTGCCCCGGAACGATTTCCAGGTGTTCTGAATACCTGTGATCACTTTCTGACGTTCCTGGCTGCGGATCAGGCGCGTTGTGGAAAACCAAACCAACCAAAGGATTCCAGCAAGCTCCAGGAGGCCTGGGGCAAGGGGCACTTTTGCAATCGTGTCGAGGATTCCCGTGTAGACCTTCATGGTCACCAGCAGCAGCAGGATGCCAGCGATCAGCAGCGCCGGCTTCTTGAGCTTTTCGCTGAGCGCAACTAGATCAGTGTCGTTGAACCAGGCGCGAGCCTTCTCCACAAGCACTGCCCACTCGCCACCGTCTTCGGACTCCTGGTCGGACACAGCCGGAATGTTCACTTTCGCCGTGATGGTTGGTTCATCATCGGAGGAGGACGTCTTGCTGGAACTTGAAACTTCTGCTGCAGCTGCAGGTTTCTCAGCCGCTGCCCGCTGTTCGCTGTCAGGGGCTTTTTCTGCCTCAGCCGGCTTTGCCGCTTGAACCGGTGTGGCTATACCAGCCGTTGGCTCCGTTGCTGCTGGCGTCTGCGCTACTCCAAAATCCTGGTTGATCTTGGGCAGCTGCTGACCAGCTGCAGGCACTTGGGATGGGACCTGGGCTGATCCTTGCTCAGTGGTGAGAAACTGAAACTTTGCGAACTGCCCAGTGGGTTCCTTGTCAACACCTGTCTGGGGTTCAGATGGGCTGACATCTGCTTCCGCTTTGCGTTCCCCATCTGCATCGGACTTGCCGACATTCTCCTGGGAAGGCTCCTGGGAAGGGAATTCCTCAACTGCGCTCATGGAGCCTCACACCAGCATCTAAAAGTTTAAGAGACCTGTCCAGTGACCATTGTGAAGACCATCTCCCAGTTGTGGAGATAACCTGATGAGTGGTAATCAAGGTATGTATGGCGGATCCAGTGGGACCGGGCGGAGGCGGTCCCGGCGAGTCCGACGATCGGATCATTCAGACTGATCTGCGAAATGAGATGTCGCGCTCCTATCTGGAGTACGCGATGAGTGTGATTGTCGGCCGTGCGCTTCCGGATGCACGGGACGGTCTCAAGCCGGTTCATCGGCGGATTCTCTATGCAATGTATGAACTGGGTCTGACCAGTGATCGGCCCTACAGGAAATGTGCCCGTGTTGTGGGTGAAGTCCTCGGTAAATATCACCCCCATGGCGACACGGCGGTTTATGACGCCCTGGTGCGCATGGCCCAGAACTTCTCCATGCAGATGCCGTTGATTGATGGTCACGGCAATTTCGGTTCGGTGGATAACGATCCACCTGCGGCAATGCGGTACACAGAGTCCCGCCTGCACGCCCTCACCACCGACAGTCTGCTTGAGGATATTGAAGCCGAAACTGTTGATTACTCGGATAACTTCGACGGATCCCAGCAGGAACCCACTGTTCTGCCGGCGAGAATTCCGCAGCTGCTGCTGAATGGCTCCTCAGGGATCGCCGTTGGCATGGCAACCAACATCCCGCCCCACAACCTCGGCGAGTTGATTGATGGTCTCCTGGCGCTGATCAATGATCCCGAGCTCAGTGATCAGGAGCTGATGGGGCTCATCCCCGGACCTGACTTCCCAACGGGGGGCCAGATCCTCGGGCGTACCGGCATCAAGGAGACCTATCTCTCCGGTCGTGGTTCCGTCACCATGCGAGGTGTGGCGGCGATCGAGACCCTCGAGGTGCCCGGGCGTCCGGATCGGGATGCGGTGATTGTCACCGAACTCCCCTATCAGACCAACAAAGCAGCGCTGATTGAGCGCATTGCTGAAATGGTCAATGACAAGAAACTCGAAGGCATTTCAGACATTCGCGATGAAAGCGATCGCGATGGCATGCGCATTGTTGTTGAACTTCGCCGGGACGCCTACCCCCAGGTTGTGCTCAACAATCTGTTTAAGCTGACGCCGCTGCAAAGCAACTTCAGCGCCCACATGCTGGCCCTTGTCAATGGGGAGCCAGTGCTGCTCACCCTCCGCAAGATGCTGGAGGTCTTCCTAGCGTTTCGTGTTGAAACGATCGAAAGAAGGACCCGTTACCTACTTCGCAAAGCCGAAGAGCGGGATCACATCCTGCTCGGCCTGTTGCTTGCTCTTGACCAGCTTGATCCAATCATTGCTCTGATCCGAGCTGCCGCAGACACGGCAACGGCGCGTAAACAGCTTCAGGAACGCCATGGCCTTACAGAGATTCAGTCGGATGCGATTCTGCAGATGCAGTTGCGTCGACTCACGGCTCTCGAGGCTGACAAGATCCGCCTGGAGCATGAGGATCTTGTCGCCAAGATCGCAGACTATAAAGACATCCTTGGGCGTCGTGAGCGGGTTCTCGGCCTGATTCAGGAGGAGTTGGCCAAGCTGCGGGAGCGCTACCTGCTGCCCCGACGCACGGAGATCCTTGACCTTGGTGGTGGCCTTGAAGACATCGATCTGATCGCCAATGAGCGTTCAGTTGTGTTGCTGACGGAAACCGGTTACCTCAAGCGGATGCCGGTGAGTGAATTTGAAGCCACCAGCCGTGGCACCCGCGGCAAGGCCGGGACCCGCAGCCAGGGTGAGGAGGCGGTGAAGCTGTTCATCAGCTGCAACGACCACGACACCTTGCTGATGTTCAGTGATCGAGGCGTGTCCTATGCGTTACCTGCCTACCGCGTTCCACAGTGCAGCCGCACCGCCAAGGGAACCCCCGTGGTGCAACTCCTGCCTATCCCCAGAGAGGAGGCGATCACCTCGGTTCTCTCTGTCAGTTCCTTTGATGACGACACCTACCTGTTGATGTTGACCCAGGGCGGGTTCATCAAGCGAACCCGCCTTTCAGCCTTCAGCAATATTCGCTCCAACGGTCTGATTGCCATTGCCCTTGAGGATGGCGATGCCCTCACCTGGGTGCGTCTGGCGATCCCAGGTGACAGTGTTCTGATCGGCTCTCGAGCCGGGATGACAATTCATTTCCGCCTCAGTGACGAGGAGTTGCGACCGCTGGGACGCACGGCCCGGGGGGTGCGTGCGATGAACCTTCGCAAGGGAGATGCGCTTGTGAGCATGGATGTGCTGCCGGCCGTACTTGCTGATCAGGTGGCCGCCAGCAATGACGACGAGAGTGAGCAGGGGCCGGACAATGAAGGTACTGACACTGGCTCCAGCAGTGAGGGGCCTTGGGTGCTGGTGGCATCGGCCAGTGGCTTGGGTAAACGTGTGCCGGTGACCCAGTTCCGTCTCCAGAAAAGGGCTGGCATGGGCCTGCGTGCGATCAAGTTCCGCCGTGATGGGGATCAGCTTGTTGGGCTCAGGGTTCTCGGACCCGGCGAGGAATTGCTTCTTGTCAGTGAGCGTGGGGTGATTGTGCGCACCAGTGCCGATCAGATCCCGCAACAGTCAAGAGCGGCCACCGGTGTGCGCTTGCAGCGACTGGATTCAGGGGATCGATTGTCTGAGGTTGTGCTTGTTCCGCCTGATCAGCAGGAAGAAGACAATGAAGACAATCCGGAAGCCAGCAGCCAGGAGGGTGAAGAAACCCGTTCTGCTGAGTCTGAATCCTGAGCTCCCCATCTCCTGATGTTCTGGTCATTGGTGGCGGCCCCGCTGCTCTTGCCATTGCCAGTGAGCTGGTGAACAGGGGGGTGGTGGTGGAGGGGCTGGCAACCAATGATCCGGCTGCTCCCTGGCAGAACACCTATGGCATCTGGGGACGTGAAGTCGATTGCCTCGACCTTGGCAGCCTCCTTGGCCATCGCTGGGTTGATTGCGTCAGCTACTTCGAATCCCCAGGCTCAGATGCTGCCTTACAGCATCATATTGACTACGGACTGCTGGACAAGACCAGGCTTCAGGCCTACTGGCTGGAACAGTGCGGAAACGCCTCGATGGTCTGGCATCGCGGCAAAGCCCTGCAGATTCACCATGGCTTACGGGCATCCAAGGTGATCACCGAAGCGGGCGAAACCCTTGAAGCCCGTCTGGTGATCGATGCCAGTGGCCACGATTCGCGGCTCGTCGAGCGACCGGATGAGGGGCCTGTGGCCGGTCAGGCGGCCTATGGCATCGTCGGCAGATTTTCAAAGGCCCCCGTGAGCTCCGATCAGTTTGTGCTGATGGACTATCGCTGTGATCATCTCGATGAGCTTGAGCGCCGAAGGGAGCCTCCAACCTTTCTGTATGCCATGGATCTTGGTGATGGCGTCTTCTTCATTGAAGAAACATCTCTGGCCCTCGCTCCTGCTGTGCCCATTGACGAGCTTCAGGCCCGCCTACATCGCCGTCTGGCCCAGCGGGAGATCTCAGTGCTGGAGGTGCATCACGAAGAGTTCTGTCTTTTCCCGATGAACCTGCCTTTGCCGGATCTTGAGCAGCAAGTGGTGGGTTTTGGTGGTTCAGCCAGCATGGTGCATCCGGCTTCGGGGTATCTGGTTGGTGCTTTGCTGCGACGGGCCCCAGGGCTGGCGGAGGCAGTTGTATCAGGCCTCAGGGATGATCTTGATTCGCCAGAGATGGCACGTTTGTCCTGGCAGGTTTTGTGGCCACTGGCGATGAGGCGCAAGCATGCGCTTTACCGCTATGGCCTGGAGAAGTTGATGCGATTTCCAGAGAGCCAGTTGCGGCAGTTCTTTGCCACGTTCTTTTCTCTACCTATCGATCAGTGGTATGGATTTTTGACGAATACCCTGTCGTTCTCCCAGTTGCTTGCCGCAATGATCCGCCTGTTCGCATCAGCCCCCTGGCCTGTTCGCTGGGGGCTGATGCAACAGCAGGGACGGGAGCTCAGGCTTTTATCCCGTCTTCTATTGCCTTGAATTATTGCCCTGAGTTTTGATGATCAGTGCGGGACGCGAAGACTTCTCTGCCTGACTGATGGCGGCATTGAGAAGCTTTGCACAGCCGCTATTTAGAAGCAATGGAGATGAAGAGATTGCTTGGTAAGGCGAGAAAACTTCCACCTCATTCGATTGGAGGAAGATATTTCCTTGGTTTGTTGACCGTCCTCTCTCTCTGGCGGAAACCGGTTCAATGTTGGCCACCGGAATTCCAGCTGTTGCAGGTGGTCTTAAGAGTGCGATCAGGTTGGGGCTTGATCAACTGGGATTGCCGGATAACTTGATCGGTTTATTCCTTTTAAATGCTGACTGGCTCTATAAAGAACAAAAGATATTATCGCTTCTTGGGATTGCTCTTTTTGTGGTCTTTGTTGTTTTTGCAGACTTGAAAAGGCTTGTTTTTAAACCTTTGAGAATTGTTGGAGCAAGTTTTCTGTTGTTGATTTCTGGGTTCTCTGCCGGACTTGTTGGACGCTCTTACTTGGCCCAAAGAGTTATGCTCTATAGAAGGTGCAGGTTTAGATTGCCCACAACCTGTTTGATCAAAAATAACCATTCGATATTTTCAGGATCAAAAAAAAGCCTATAATTGGCATCACGACCAAACCCTGATCCAGCGTGGGTCATCAATACAGGCAAGCCATTGGGACTGCCTACGTCTTCTAAATATAAACTTGCAGCCCATTTCCGACTTCAAAACCATGGAATTTATACGGCTCAACTTCAGAATGCAGGCTCCACTTCAGAATACAGGCTCCACATTATTCTCGCCTACTGACAACCACTTCTCAAAAAATGCCCAACTTTTGCTTAAATACTCTGGAACTTCATCACACTCATGATAGCAAGGCAACAATAATAACTCGACCAAATCTTGTTTGCCGGCTTTGACTAAAGCCTGATATAAATTCAAACTATGCTCAACTAAAACATTATCGTCTTTTTCGCCATGAATTAATAATAATTTACCCACTAGATTTTCAGCCAGATCTACATTATCAGTATTATCATAATTAGGATTTCCAGAATTAACCAAACCCTGATATTTCTCAGACCAATAGGCCATAAAGTTTTTTAAGCTGTGAACACCTGACCCTGCAACAGCGACTTTATAAAAATCTGGATAGCATAAAATAGCCCTAGCAGCCACATAACCACCAGCCGAATGGCCAACAATACCAACCCGATTTAGATCTATATATTTGTATTTTTTAGCCAATTTTTCTAGAGCTGCTTTGTGTTCTAAGAGGGGGATAGACTGGATTTTTTGATACGAAGCCTCTCTAAAATCTCGAGATCTTTGTGTAGACCCTGGCGTATCTATAGCAATCACAATAAACCCCAGTTCAGCCAAAGCTTGCATGCTCCATAAGCCAGGCCAACGATAGGCTACATTATTCCCGTTCGTACACAAAGCCTTGGGAACATGTATATTCTGTGGCCCAGGATAAATATGATCTATCACAGGATATTTTTTTGTTGGATCGAAATCAGTAGGTTTAAATATCTCACCATATAGATCTGTTTTATTGTCTAAAGCTTTGAGTTTAAAATTTTCGGGTTTATGCCAATTTAATTGAGTTAAATAAGTTAGATCAGCGGTTTCTAATGTACAAATTAAATCACCTGATTTGTGTCTTAATTTATGCACAGGCTCTGATCTAATATCAGATATACTATCAATAAAATACGTAAAATTAGCACTGGCCTGAATAAAATGATCTCCCAGTTCAGGGGTTAAGCAAATTAAACCAGACCCGTCCAAATTAATTTTATACAAATACCTATAATATACATCACCAGGCTCTTTGCCTGAACCTGTAAAATAGATTGTTTGTTCTTTAGTATCTACATGCAAAACATCTAAAACTACCCAGCTTCCAAAGGTGATTTGATTTTTCAATCGACCTGTTTTTAAATTATATAAATATAAATGCCCATAGTTATCTCTTTCGGACCACCAAATAAAGTGACCCAAATCATCTAAAATGCGGACATTGCTATCCCAAAAAAAAGTTGAATTGATTTCTATATAATTTTCTGTTTTTTCACAGAGCAAGACTTTTTCTTGTTTTAACTTGAAATCATACTCACGCAGACTTATTTTTTTATAGCCTCGAACCAATCTTAAGTAAAATATTTTAGAATTGTCTTTGGAGTAGCATATCCAATTCTTTAAATTAAAAATCGTAAAAAATTCGATATACAAATTATCTGTATTTAAAACCTCTATTTCCCCCAGCTCTAAATTAACTGAAATTAATTTCTGGGTTGGGATGGTTTTATCTCCCGCATACGGATGAAAATAATTATGCACCAATTTACTATCTGAATCTGAACCTGAACTCAATCCTGATTTGGTTTCAGAAACAGAACGAATAGTCACATCTCTTTCGTCTAACTGGTGGGTGAGAAAAGTTTTACCATTAGGCGAAAATAAACCAGGCATCGGCACATCTAAATCACCCGATTCAATTTGCAATGGCACGCGACATGTGCAAGGAATAGCAGCATAAGCTTGATCTTTTCGACCATCAAAAGTTAGTTGCGTAATATTTTGCGTATTTAAATCCTCAAGAAACAAATTATAATCTTCTGTGCAGATTTTAACTTTTTGATCTGGTGAAATTCGGGCGGTATAGTTTGGCTTGTTTGGAATAGGTAAAGATTGTTTAAACTCAGTTTTTTCACCAGTCTGACAATTCACTAAAACCGGTTTTTGACCTGAATTATCAGTATAAACAAACCTGTCTTCATTTAACCAAATTAGATTTAAATCTATATTGGGACAATGTTTTGCAACCGCTTCTCGCGTAAATTTTTTAGCTGAAGGTATCCGCATCAAATGAATCAAATAGGTTTTGTGGTTTAGAGTATAATCCAGGTTGTCCAAAATAAATACGCCGCAGGCGAAGACTGTTCTCTCCTTGCTTGCCGAGGAGGGCTAGGGTGGAGCCCTAAAAACCAAAAAAAGCAGCCTATCCCTAGACTGCTTTTCAATTCATCAGCTTAACAGCCGTTATTAGGCGCTGTAACACAATGATCTGCTCTGGCAACAGTTGTCATAGCAGCAGAAAATAAAAGAGGGCTCTCCACTTATCCAAAAACCGAACCAAACTGATTTTCAAGATTTTTCGTATACATAATCTTCTCCAAATAAAATAGAAATTAAATTAAAAGCAAAGACATTTAGAGTTGATCTTTCATTTCTAAATTCTGCACTAAAGATATGGGATATCCGACCTTAGTACAGGCGGGTAATTCGAATAATAATTGCAGGCAAAGACACAGGCGAAGGCGCACCAAAGACGGCGCTTAAGGGATATTGTTGTGTGCTTTGATATTGACCTCCTCAATAGACTCGCCGCTGACATGGGAATAAGCCTTGAAGTTTGCCTTTCATCATTGGATCGTCTTGAGCCACTTCTGAAAAGTGGCAGATTGGAGATTGCGGCGGGAGGCATCGTTGATGATGGCTTGCATTTTAATGAAGTTTTAACGACTGATGGATATCAGAAGGTTCACTTTGCCCTTGTTGTCGCAGATGAGAAAGCATCTATGCTCAAGGATCTATCCAGGCACTTGGCTGATCGACCTCTGCGCCTCGTGGTTACAGACAGAAAGCTGATTGATCGCAACTTGCGTGACCGCATGGCGGAATTACTTTCGAAGCATGGCCGTGCGGCCCCGATTACGATTGAATCGATTCCCAGTCGTGAATATTTCTATGAGAACAGGTATTTCTATGATGGCTTGAATGTGTCTGCAGAGTCTGTGGCCAATTGGTCTGTTCTTTATCCCAGCACCACTATGCTGCCTGTATTTGGTGATTCGTTGAAGGCTTGATTGCTGTTTATTCTGGGAGGTGTAAACCTTAAGTACTTTCCTTTGTTGATAATTGGATTAACAAGCATAACAGTCTGGGTTGGCTTGAGAAGCTCTATCAACATTGGCTGCTCGTTGACTGAAAAACCTTCGTTCTGTTGCTCTCCGCACTCGTGAATTACTAAGGATCGGAGGCTCAGAGAAGCCGCAGCTTCAGCTGTTGGAGTGAGACCAGTCTGCTGGCTGAATCAGCGGAAAGAGTCGATCTTCTGCTTCTGTTTCTGTCAACCACTCCTCCGATAGGCGTGGTGACGTTCCATTGATGGCTGCCATTAATTTCCAGAATCGCTCAAGATGATGATGAATGCGTTCCCTGGCCAGTTCCGTGGTGGTTCCGGCTCGGATGATGAAGCTCCAGTCAGAGGATTGAGCCAGCAGCAATTCCCTGGCGGCCTGGCGCAGCAGGCGCAGATCGGATTGCTTTGCCAATCCCCGGCTGCAGCGCTCAACCATGGCTTGACCGGCACGGTTCCACTCGGAAACCACCCAGGCATTGCTTTCGTTCAGCCAGTAATCGTGGTATCCCCCCCTCCCCCAGCTGGAGGGACTGGGATTGCAGAGTTGAAGTTCCGGCTTTTTGTTGAGCACGTCGATCAAGCGCGTGAAGGTGACTTTTTCAGACTTCGCCTGGCTGAACAGTTCGGCCAGGAAGGTCGGGCCTTCAAACCACCAGTGCCCGAAGAGTTCTGCATCGAAAGGGGCCACAAGCAGGGGAGGGATATCCATGCTTTTGCGGAGTTGCTTCAGTTGGGCTCTGCGGCCGGACAGATAGTGCTGAGCATGTTGCTTGGTTCTCGCTGCTGCCAGCTCAGGTTCGTAGAAGGCCTTCTGCTCGAGGGGGGTGCCCTGGGCGCTGACCCGATGCAGCTTGAGCCCGAGTGGCCGCGGTGAATCCAGGCCTATCTCGCTGAGCTTTTCAAGGGGTAGATCCCAGCCGAGATCTCGATGAAATTCCCTGTAGTCGGGATGTCCCGGATAGCCGTCCCTGGCCGACCACACCGGCAGGGTTGCATCGCTGTCCCGCCCGAAGAAAGCAACACCTTGATGGCTGCAGATGGGTGCGTAGACCCCGTAACGGGGCCTTGGTGAGCCATGTAGCAGGCCATGGCCATCGAGCACGGCATAGCGAAGCCCGGTATCGAGCATCCAGCGGTCAAGACCTTCGTAATAGGCACACTCCGGTAGCCAGATCCCCATGGGGCGCTCCCCCAGCAGCCTCTGGTGTTCCCGCACGGCGGTGCGCAACTGGCCGCGGATGGCTTCTGGATGGGCCCTGAGCAGAGGCAGGTAGCCGTGGGTTGCGGCGCAGGTGATCAGATCGAGAACGCCCCTATCCCGCAGCTGGGCGAAGCGGCTGATCAGATCTCCTTCGCACTCTCTCCAGGCCTGAAGGTGTCGCTCAATCGTCTCGGCGAGATGCTCAGCAGCACTGCGATGTTCAGCAGCACTGCGGTGCTCGGCAACAAGCTTGGTGAGGAGGCTCTGGCGGAGCATCACCCAGTTGCGGAAGCGTTGCTTCAGTTCCAGGTCGCTCAGCAGGGAAAGCAGCGTCGGCGAAAGGCCGAGGCTCAGCCGAGGTCGTTGAGAGGGGTCATCAGCGGCCTTCTCAAGCACCTCCAGCAGTGGCAGATAGCACTCCAGCAGGGCCTGGAAGAACCAGTCCTCCTCCAGGGAGCCTCGCTTCGCAGCACGCACATAGGGGAGATGGGCGTGGAGAACCAGAGCCACTGCTCCTTTGCCCACGTTCTCAGCCCCAGGTGGCCCGAATTTAGAACGTCTTCAGAAGCCCGTTGATTCTGTGGGTGGTCTTGTTGATGCTGGCCTGGGTTGAGCCTTTGCTGATTGTCAGATCCACAGGCCCAAATCCCTTGCTGCGGTCTCGTATCGCTGCGGATCGGGCACAGATCGTTTTAACCCTCGCCTAGAATCTGCCAACTCAAAATCAATCCGACTCAATTCCACGGCGGGTGTTGTGATGGCAAAGGATCCAGGCCGCGTTCTGATCTTCGATACCACCCTTCGGGATGGTGAGCAGTCGCCAGGGGCGAGTCTCAACCTTGAGGAAAAGCTTGCCATTGCTCAGCAGCTGGCAAGGCTTGGTGTGGATGTGATCGAGGCGGGATTCCCCTTCGCCAGCTCTGGCGATTTCGCTGCTGTGCAACGCATTGCCCAGCAGGTTGGTGGCAGTGATGGGCCGACCATCTGTGGCCTCGCCCGGGCTTCAAGGGCTGATATCAAGGCCTGTGCTGATGCGGTGGCACCAGCTCGGCATCGAAGGATTCATACCTTCATCGCCACCAGTGATATTCATCTCAATCACAAGCTGCGCAAAACACGGGCGGAGGTGCTCGCCATCGTTCCGGAGATGGTCAGCTATGCCCATTCCCTGGTTGATGATGTGGAGTTCTCCTGTGAGGATGCCGGCCGCAGTGATCCTGAGTTTCTCTATGAGGTGATTGAGGCTGCCATTGCTGCAGGGGCGACCACGATCAATATTCCCGACACGGTTGGTTACACCACACCATCGGAGTTCGGCGCTCTGATCGCCGGCATCGACAAGCATGTGCCGAATATGGATGAGGCCGTGATGTCTGTGCATGGCCACAACGATCTCGGCCTGGCAGTGGCCAACTTTCTTGAAGCCGTGAAAAGTGGCGCCCGGCAGCTCGAATGCACGATCAACGGGATCGGCGAGCGGGCTGGCAATGCAGCGCTTGAGGAGTTGGTGATGGCCCTGCATGTGCGACGTCGTTACTACAACCCCTACTTCGGACGCGAAGAAGATTCGCCTACGCCGCTGACGGCGGTGCGCACCGAGGAAATCACCAAGACCTCGAGGCTGGTCTCCAACCTCACGGGGATGGTGGTGCAGCCCAACAAGGCGATTGTCGGTGCCAATGCCTTTGCCCATGAGTCCGGTATCCACCAGGATGGTGTGCTCAAGAACCGACTCACCTACGAAATCGTTGATGCCCGCACTGTTGGGCTCAGTGACAACCGCATTTCCCTCGGCAAGTTGAGTGGCCGCAGCGCCGTGAGGGCGCGCTTGGAAGAGCTCGGTTATGACCTCAACCGTGAGGATCTTGATGAGGCCTTCGCGCGGTTCAAAGACCTGGCGGATCGCAAGCGTGACATCACCGATCGCGATCTTGAGGCAATCGTGAGTGAGCAGGTTCAGCAACCGGAGGCGCGCTTTCAGCTGCGTTTTGTTCAGGTCAGCTGCGGCAGCAGCCTCTGCCCCACAGCCACTGTCACCCTTGCGGATGAGGATGGCCAGGAGCAAACCACCTCAGCGGTGGGCACGGGACCGGTGGATGCGGTTTGCAGAGCCCTGAATGCGCTTGCCGGTGAGCCCAACGAGCTGATCGAGTTCTCAGTCAAGTCTGTGACTGAAGGGATTGATGCGATGGGTGAGGTGACCATTCGTCTACGTCGAGATGGCTCCCTCTACTCAGGCCATTCCGCTGATACGGATGTGGTTGTGGCGGCTGCCCAGGCTTTCATCAATGCCCTCAATCGTCTGGTGGCGAATCAGGGATGCCAGAGCCTTCACCCCCAACGGGATGTGGTGGTGATGGATCCCCGCCCGACCCTCTGAAACCATGCGCGCGTCTCTGCTCAGTGGTCTGCGGCTTGTGCTGCTGATTCTTCTCGCGCTTGTGGTGCTTGTGCCATTGCTGTGGCTTGTAAGCACATCATTGAAGGGGCCTGCAGAAGATATTTTCACGAGTCCACCCGCTCTGCTGCCTGCACAACCGAGTCTTGAGGCCTACGGACGTCTGTTCACGGATAATCCGCTTGGGACTTATCTGCTCAACAGCACCATTGTCAGTGCTCTGGCCGTGGCAGCCAATCTGCTGTTCTGCTCCCTTGCGGCCTATCCCCTGGCCAGGATGCGTTTTGCCGGTCGTGGTGTGGTTCTGGCTCTCGTGGTGGCGACGATCCTGATCCCTTTTCAGGTGGTGATGATCCCCCTGTATCTGCTGATGGTTCAGCTGGGCTTGCGCAACACTTTGCTTGCCCTGGTGATTCCTCAGGCTGCCACTGCCTTTGGCCTTTATCTGCTGCGTCAGAGTTTTCTTGCTGTGCCCGCGGAGTTGGAGGAGGCGGCTCGCATGGATGGCTGCAGTCGTCTCGGTGAATGGTGGAACGTGATGATTCCAGCGGCAAGGGCTGATCTGATTACCCTGGCCATGTTTGTGTTCATCGGAACCTGGAGTGATTTCCTCTGGCCACTGGTGATTCTTGATGATCCTGATCTCTATACCCTTCCGCTCGGGCTTCAGCAGCTTTCCAGCAGCTTTTCACTTGACTGGCGGATCGTGGCGGCTGGATCCGTGGTTTCGATTCTGCCGGTGCTGATTCTGTTCATTGTTCTGCAGCGATTCATCCTCCCCAGCGCCAGTGGGGATGCGGTGAAAGGCTAGGGCAAATCATCAAAAAAATCGAAAAACCTTGTCAATGATTGTGCTTGTCAGCTGATCTGGATGTGCTGGTGATTGGCCTGTTCTAGTGATTGGTCTGTTCTGCGGGTTGACCTGCTGCAGGCAAAGGCTTGATGCAGCCTTGGATGGGAGTTGAAGGCTTTAATGCTGGCGATCCTATTGACTTGACCCTATCTCTTTGCCTCGAAAGCCTTATTTGATCTCCTGTTTGCGTCCATGTTGATCAGTTTTTCAGATGGCTGTGGCCCAGGTGCGAATAGGCAAGGCAAGCTCAGCACTTAAGACAAGCGTCTAGGCTCAGTATCTGTTTATTGCTTGAATGGTTAATCCCAGGCTTCCTCGTTGGCGGGTTTGTGTTCATCTTCGATTTGCCATTGGCGTGATTCAAAGAGTCTGGAATCAGCCCTTTCTAATTTGATGATTCGGCCTTCGATCTCAAGAACTTTGTCTAGCAATTCTTCCTGATCTTCGAGGCGGCTCTGAAGCGATTGCAGTTGACGCTCCAGTCCTTTGATGCTGGGGCCATCTTGTGGCTGTTCAAGTTGGTTAAGCCGAGCATTAAGGGCCAGGACTCTGGCTTGCTGAAGGCTCACGGCCTGCCAGATCACAACAAAAAGAACGCTCAGCATCGAGAGTCCGCCGATTCCAATCAGCCTCCAACTGTTCCA
>PVBE012401752.1_pt1 | contig 31320 bp, 43 predicted proteins | sample 1631181 | NCBI WGS metagenome assembly PVBE01 (sample SAMN08397723, study PRJNA350692) | Marine metagenome, whole genome shotgun sequencing project. | isolation source: water | place: Pacific Ocean | collected 2012-04
ACGAGCGGAAATAAGAGTAAAGCTTGATCATGGTTTGCTCCCGAAGTCGGGGAGGGCGCTCAGCTGTCACCGGACGCCCTGTCGAGGAACTCCTGCGGCGTGCTGGAGAAATTTTCGGCGTAGGTCGGCACGAACTTGCCGCCCTCGATAAGTGAAACGAACTGCGGCTTGACCTCCTCGGCAAGGACCTTGCGGATGGCTGCGTGCTCTACGAGATCGCGCCATTCGCCGATCAGGTAGAAGTGCTCCGGGTCTTCGGTGTCCTGGCACAGGACCCCGTCCTTTACCTGCGCCGGCGACTTGTGCATGGGGTTGTCGTCAGAGTAGTCGAACTCGTCGAAGAGCCGGATGAACTCGTCCGCGGTGCCCGGCTTGACGTGGAAATCATAGACGTGAAAGAAGTTTCCCTTCTTGGCTAAGGCTATAAGTGCCATGTCCGTTCTTCCCTGTCTTTAAAGGCACTCTTGGATCGTGCCTCATCGACTACAGTGCACCGTCGTCGGACGCCGCGCAAGACGACACATGACCATCCATGTTCAAGCTTTCCTTTCCTCCATTTCTTCCAGCGCGTATAGAATACGCGCATCGAAACTCGATGCTCTCAAAACAAAAGGGCATACTGATTTCTGAAACAAGGGAACTTACGGACGGGGAAAGACTATGGAATGACTCTGCATAGTGTGGCGAAAAGCGTCGACCTGGACGACGATGAATTCATCTGGATCGGGGTCGACGGCAAGGAGATCGCGGTCTACAAGCTCGACGGTATGTATTACGCGACCCATAACATCTGTACCCATGAATACGCCTGCCTGTCGGACGTCTATATTGAGGGCGACCGCATCAAGTGCCCGTTCCACCAGGGCTATTTCCATATTCCCACGGGCAAGGCGCAGGGCGCGCCGGTCACCGAGGATATCCCGACCTATCCGGTGAAGGAGGAGGGCGGGGAAATCCTGGTCGACGTTCCGGACAAGTAACCGGGGGCTGGAATCGGGTGTAGGGGTGTGACGAAATCGCTATCGACATACGTAGTGGTCGGCGCCGGGTAGGCTGGCGGCTGCGCCGTCGAAGCCGTGCGGGCGGCCGGGCTTAAAGGCCGCGTCGTGCTCATCGGCGAGGAGGCGTACCCGACCTATGAGCGCCCGCCGCTGTCGAAGAAGCTCCTGACGGGGGAGGTCGAGGTGGAGACGACCTACCTCAACCGGTCTGAGTTCTACACGGAAAACGACATCGAGTTTATTTGCAGCGCCCGCGCCGAGAGCCTTGATGTGGGCGGCCTGCCCCTCAGTCCCTACGCAGGGGCGCCCGGCTCCATTCGTTGTTGGCGTCCACCAGGCGGCCCAGGAGCTTGAGGAAGGTGGCGCGGTCGCTTTCGCCGAAAGGCGCCATGAGGCGCTCCTGGGCGCGCTTCATGTGGGATTCCATCCGGCGGGTCAGGGTCTCGCCCTCGTTCGTGAGGGAAGCCAGCTTCATGCGGCGGTCGGCGCGGCTCACTTGGCGCCGCACCAAGCTACGAACCTCGAGGCGCACCAGAACGTCGGCGACGTTGGTGCGGTCGATTCCCAATTCGCTGGCCAGCGAGATCTGGTCGAGTCCCGGCTGCTCCAAAAGGATGGTCATCAGTCCATACTGGACGGGCGTGATGTTGAAGGCGCCGCACTCTTCGGCGAACATGGCGGCGTGGATCTGATGGAGCCTGCGGACCAGGAAGCCGGGACGCGACCACAGGGCGGCCCCGGCAGGTTCGGCGTGCGGGCTTTGGCCGGCTTTCTGCTTGACGCGCGACGACATTGGACAAGCCTCGAATTTCCACTGACGGAATGGCTCACGCCGCCCATCGTCATTGACCCTTGGGGGCGTCCCGTTTACAGTCGTCAGTATACTGTACATTTGGATGATTGAAAAGAATATTGGAGCCATCGGTCTCGATGTCGACCGAACCGGAGATCGAGACTAACTCCTGGGGAAGATTGTGACGTCGGCACACTCTGAATTGGCTTTCGTTCCGGCCGGCCAACTGGCCGCTGAGATGCGCTCGGGCGACGTATCTTCGGTCGAGGTGGTGGACGATCTGCTGGCCCGCGTCGAGGCCTCGCAATCCACCCTCAACGCCTTCATCACGGTGTGTGCCGAAGACGCTCGCGCCGCCGCGGCACGCGCCGACGACGCCGCGGCTAGAGGAAAGGACCTGGGTCCCCTGCACGGCGTGCCGGTTTCCGTGAAGGACCTTATCAACACCGCCAACGTGCGCACCACATTCGGCTCGCGGCTCATGGAAGACAACGTACCCGGCGCCGACGCCGTGGCCGTGGCGCGCCTCAAGGCGGCCGGCGCCATCGTCGTCGGCAAGACCACGACGCCCGAGTTCGCCCACAAGCTCCTGACCGACGCGCCCCTTTTCGGGACGACCCGCAATCCCTGGAACCCGGACTACACGCCGGGCGGCTCCAGCGGTGGCTCGGCGGCGGCGGTGGGATTGGGGCCGCTGTCGCTGGCCACCGACGCCGGCGCCTCGACGCGCCAGCCGGCGGCGTGCTGCGGCATCGTCGGCATGAAGCCGACGCTCGGCCGGTTGCCTCACAATCAGGTGCCCGACGGCTTCGCCAACTTCATCCACCTCGGCGTCATGGCGCGCACCGTCGCCGACGCGGCGCTCATGCTCGGCGTCATGGCCGGCCCCGACGGCTCCGATCCGTTCTCACTGGCCGGCGCGCCGGGCGGGTCTGGTGACTGGGCGGTAAACGGCGATTCTATCTATGGCAAGCGGCTGGCCTGGCGGGCGCTGCTCGGAAACGAGGCGCTAGACGGCGAGGTGCGGGCCCTGTGCGAACACGCGGTGGAGACCCTCGGTGGCCTTGGCGCTGAGGTCGAGGCCGTTGACGATCCGGTGGAGAACGCCGAACCTGCGTGGCGCGTCCTTCAGCAGTCCAACTGGGCGGCCCGCTTCGGCAAGGACGTCAATACCAACGAAGAGCGCATGGACCCGAGCTTCGTGGCCGGCATCCGTGAGGGGGGCAAGTATTCCGGAACGCAACTGCAACAGGCAATGTACAAGCGCACCCGGATTTTCCGGTCCGTGCAGGCGTGGTTCGACGAATTCGACCTCATCGTCACGCCGACACTGAGCCGGCCGCCGCTGAAGGCGGACCACAAGGCGCTGGAGCCCATCGACATCGAGGGAACCGAGGCTGGCGACATGCGCGCCGCGTGGGTATCGTATCTCAACATTTTCAATCTTACCGGCCACCCCGCAATCAGCGTGCCGTGTGGCTGGACGGCGGGCGGTCTTCCCGTCGGTTTGCAAATCGTTGGCCGCTGGCGGGACGATACCGGCGTTCTTGCCGCCGCCGCCGCGTTGGAGGAAGCACGGCCATGGGCGGAGCGCCGCCCAGGCATTCGTTGAGCCTTGAATTTTTCGCCGCTATGATCACCGCATCGTGAGGGCCGAGAGGGAAGAATGAGCACCAAGGGAATCGGCGCGCGCCTGACGCGCAAGGAGGACGGCCGCTACTTGCGTGGGCGCGGCAATTTCGTTGGCGACATGGCGATGTCGGGCCTCAAAGAGGTGGCCTTCCTGCGCAGTCCGGTGGCCCACGCCAGGATCGAGGGTATAGAGATTCCCGACGTCATTCGTGCCCGGGTCCTCCACAACGCCGACATGAAGGGCGTGCGCCCCATGCGTCCGGCGGCCAGCCTTCCCGGGTACAAACAGTCGGATTTTCCGGCCCTTGCCGCGGCCAAGGTACGCTACGTGGGCGAAATGATCGCCGCCTGCGTCGCCGACACCCGGGCCGAGGCCGAGGACTTGGTGGAACAGATCATCGTCGATTTCGACGAGTTGCCTGTCCTCGCCAACATCGTTGACGCCCAGAAACCCGGCGCGGCGCTGATTCACGAGGAGTGGGGAGACAACATCTTCGTGATCACGTCGCGCGACGACGATATCGATGCCGTGGCCAAGACGGCACCTGTCAAGGTGACGCGCACCTATGACATGGCGCGCCAGACCATGAATCCCATGGAGGGGGCCGGGTGTCTCGCCTACTGGGACGAACGCATGGGACAGCTCGTCCTGTACTCGTCGACACAGGCGCCCCACCTCATTCGCACCGGCCTCGCCGAGCATTTGGAACTCGAGCAGCGGCAGGTGCGGGTCATCGCGCCCGATGTCGGCGGCGGTTTCGGTTACAAGTGCGTCATGCAGCCCGAGGAGCTTGCCGTGGCGTGGCTGGCGATTAAGCTCGGCCATCCCGTGCGCTGGGTGCAGGATCGCCGCGAGCATCTGGTGGCCTGCGCCAACAGCCGCCAGCATCATTATCAGGTCACCGCCTATGCCGATGAAAAGGGCAAGATCCTGGCCACTGACGTCGAGGTCACCGTCGACGTCGGTGCCTATTCCGTATGGCCGTTCACGGCCGTCCTCGAGGCGTCGATGGCCGGCGGCAACCTGGCCGGTCCTTACGGGCTGGAGGTGTGCCGTTACAAGACCCTTTCGGTGGCCACCAACAAGCCGCCGTTCATCCCTTATCGCGGCGTTGCCCGGGCCGGTGTGTGCTTTGCCACCGAGCTTACTGTCGACGCCATTGCCCGTGAAATCGGCCGCGAACCGCATGAGGTGCGGTTTGAGAATCTCGTCACGCCCGACATGATGCCCTACACCAATATCCTCAACAAACACCTGGACTCGGGCGATTATCCTGAGTGCCTGCGCCGCGCCGTCGACAGCATCGGCCTCGAAGCGGTGCGCGAGCGCCAAACGAAGGGCGAAGAGGACGGCCGGATGGTCGGTGTCGGCATCGGAATGTTCACCGAACAGACGGCACACGGCACCTCGGTTTTTTCCGGTTTCGGTATTCCCTTGATCCCTGGCTTCGAGCAAGCCAAGTGCCGGGTGACGCCGGACGGCGGCCTCGAGATCTTTATCGGCGTGCACTCCCACGGTCAGGGTATGGAGACCACCATGGCCCAGGTTGCCAACGAGATACTCGGCATCGATCCCGACCTCATCACCGTTGTCCACGGCGATACCGGAAGCTCTCCCTATTCGACGGGCAGCTACGCTTCGCGTGCCGCGGTCATGGCCGGTGGCGCCATTTCCCGGACCTGTAAGGTTTTGGCCGGGCGCTTGGGCATCATCGGTGCCCATCTTCTGCAGTGCGGCCACCATGAGGTGGGGGTCAGGGACGGCAAGGTGGTGGGGCCGCGGGGCGAGGTCAGCATCGCCGACGTCGCTAGAATATGGTACCTTAACCCCGATCAGCTTCCCGACGACGCCGATCCCGGCGGCCTCGAGGCGACGGGGGGCTACAAGCCTAAGGTCGATACGGGCTCTTTCACCTATTCGGCGCACGCCGCGGTGGTCGCCGTGGACGTGGAGATCGGCGCAGTGGAGCTTCTCGATTACGTGGTTGTCGAGGACTGCGGAACCATGATTAACCCCCTGGTCGTCGAGGGTCAGGCCTTCGGTGGGACGGCGCAGGGCATCGGCACGGGGCTTTACGAGGAAAGCCCCTACGACGAGAACGGCCAACCACTCGCTTCCACCTTTATGGATTACATCATGCCGGGTGCCACCGAGATTCCCGACGTTCGAATGGTGCACATGGAAACGCCCTCGCCCTATACTGATCACGGCATCAAGGGGGCGGGAGAAACGGCGGCCATTGCGCCGGCGGCGGCCATCGCCAACGCGGTCAACGACGCCCTCAGGGGCCTGGGGGCGGAAATCAATGAGACGCCAATGTCGCCGCGGCGCGTGCTGGCGGCTCTGGTGGGCGCCCGCAAGGCCGCCGAGTAGTTCCTGGGAATTGGAGCAATAAGTTTATGAAAGCGGCAAAATTCGATTGCGAACGCCCCGCCGATCTCGACGGGGCTCTGCGGCTTCTTGAGGGCGGCGGCGACGTCTATGCCAAGGTCCTGGCCGGCGGCCAGTCGCTGGGGCCGATGCTCAACTTGCGCCTGGCACAGCCCGGCCTGCTCGTCGATATCACGCGTATCCCGGAACTGACTCGGGTCGAGGACGACGGCGAGGCGCTGGTGCTCGGCGCCTGCGTGACCCACGCCATGATCGAGGACGGCAAGGTCCCCGACGTGACCGGCGGGGCGCTGCCGTCGGTGGCCAGCGCCATCGCCTACCGGGGGGTGCGCAACCGCGGCACCATCGGGGGCAGCGTGGCGCATGCCGATCCCGCCGCCGACTGGCCGACGGCGCTGTCGGCGATCGGTGCCGAGGCTGTGGTGCGCGCCCCATCGGGGAGCCGCACGGTAGCGGTATCGGAATTCATCCTCGGTGTTTTCGAGACCGTGATGGGGGAAGACGAGATCCTCGAGGCAATCCGTATTCCCAAGCTGTCGGCGGGTGCGCGGTGGGGCTACTACAAGGTGTGCCGCAAGCCGGGCGAGTTCGCTGACGCCATCGGTGCGGTGCTTGTCGATGTCGAGCGTTCGGTCTATCGCCTGACCATCGGCGCCACCAACGCGAAGCCGATCACGATCGCCGACGCCCGCGAGGCGCTTGGCGGCGACGGCGTTCTGGGGGCGTTCTTCGATCTCGACGCGGCGCGCTGCCTGGTCGACGACGCCGACACCAATCTCGATGACATGGAGCGGCACATCCACGCGGTGGCTCTGAAGCGCGCCGTTGAACAGGTGGCAAGATGAAAAAGACGGTCAACATAACCATCAACGGGCGCGCCGTGACGGCGGAGGTCGAGTCGCGCACGCACCTGGGTGATTTTTTGCGTGACGACCAAAGGCTCACCGGCACGCACCTGGGTTGCGAGCACGGGGTTTGCGGCGCGTGCACGGTGCTTATGGACGGGGTGCCCGTGCGTTCGTGCATCAACTTCGCGGTGGCCTGCGACGGCACGGACATTCGTACCATCGAGGACTTCGATGACGATGATCTGATGGCGCACCTCAGACGGGCCTTCACCGAGGAGCATGGCCTGCAGTGCGGCTACTGCACGCCGGGCATGCTGATCACGGCCCGCGACATCATCGTCCGGCTGCCCGACGCCGACGAACCCCGCATCCGCTTGGAACTCAGCGGAAACCTCTGCCGGTGTACGGGCTACGTCGGCATCGTCAGGGCCATCAAGCGCGTGCTCGCCGAGCGCAAGGAGGCGGCGGTTGCCTAGCCGCCGAACAGTGGAATAACGAAATGGAATTGACTCAAAGCTTCGATGTAAACCACCCGCCCCGGCAGGTTTGGGATTTTTTCGGGAACGTCGACGAGGTGGTGACGTGCATGCCGGGGGCGTCGCTGACGGCGCCCTCCGACGGTCGGCACGTCGAAGGAAACATCAGCGTCAAGCTGGGGCCGATCGGCGCTAATTTCGCGGGCGAGGGCGACTTCGAGCGCGACGACCAGACGCTCGCCGGCGTCATCCGGGGCGGCGGCCGGGACAACCGCAGCGGCTCGCGTGCCAAGGGCGAGGTGCGTTACACCCTGGCCGAGGAAGATGAGGGTGGGTCGACGCGCGTTGATATCGTCGTCGAGTTCACCCTGGCGGGCGCTCTCGCCCAGTTCAACCGGCCCGGTCTGATGAACGACTTGGCGGGCCGTTTGACCACGCAATTCGCCGCCAATCTCCAGTCCAAGCTGGACGCTGCCCAGGGCGGTGAAGCGGCGGATGCGGACGCTCCGGCCAAAGTGGGCGAGGCGGCCGCGCAGATCGACGCCGGGTCCCTCTTGTGGGCGACGATCCGGGATCGTATCAAGGCCTTCTTCAAAGGCCTCTTCGGTGGCGGTTGAGGGGTTTGTGACCGTTAATACTGGCGCGAACGGGGGACGGTGGGGGCGTGGCTCGCCATCGTCCAAATGTTCGAGTGCGAATCCGCCTTGAACGGGCTCGCCGCGTTCGAGCAGGTGGGGCTCGGCCGCTCGACGGGCGATCCTTACGCGAGACCGCCTGCGAGGAAGTGGAAAAGCGCCGCTGGAGCCTTCCCGACGACCGCCTAGGGGCGCCACGCTAGAGGGCGATCGCTACGAAACAATTTATTAACCATCCTCCGTTAGGATTTCCGGGAATAGCGACAACCGAAATAGCGCTTCCCGCGGGCGGTGCCATTGGAACAACGCTACGGCTGGAAGCGGGCTCGCCGAATTGGCAACTAGAAAGGCTTGTACGATGCTTCATTGGCCAAAGCACGGGCACAGAACATTCGAGGCGGCCATCTACAACCGCGAAGTTCGAGCGCTGGTAAAGGAAAACCAAAGCCATTCGTTGTTTGACGATCATTGGGCCGACGTCCACATTCAGGATGTCGAAGCCCGTGACGAAGACGAGGCGCGCAATACGGTCAGCGAGCGCTACCCCTCCGAGGACGGCTTCGTCATCGAGGCCCTCTACCCGGTCTGCGTTTAGAGTGCGGACCATAGGGACCCGGCCTTCACTCCTCCAGCTTGGCGGGTTCCCGGTTTCTTAGGTCGAGGCGGCAAATTTTTCCGGTCGTGGTCATGGGTGGAGAGTTCACGAACGCGATCAGGCGCGGATACTCATGGGGCGACAGCCGGGTCTTGACGAAGGCGCGAATATCATTTTCCAGGGCCTAGTTGGCCGCCACGCCAGACCGCAATAGCCAGACCGCAATAGCCAGACCGCAATAGGATGAACGCCTTGACGGCCTCGGTGCGCAGTCTATCGGGAACGCGTACTACGGCCGCCATCGACACCGCCGGGTGCTTAGCTAAGCAGTCCTCGATCTCGCCGGGTCCGATGCGGTAGCCGGCCGACGTGATGACGTCGTCGTCGCGCCCCAAGAACTACGGATAACCTTCTTCGTCCTTGTAGCCCTAGTCTCCGGTGACCAGCCAATCGCCAATGAACTTCTGGCGAGTTGCTTCGGCGTCGTCCCAATATTGCAGGAACATGACGGGGTAGGGACGCCTGACGGCGATCCTGCTGAGGGCGCCTGGGGCCATCACGGCACCCTCTTCGTCGATGATCTCAACCTGGTGTCCGGGTATCGCGCGCCCCATGGAAGTGGGCCTGACCTCCATCAGGGCGGCACAGTTGGCGACCACCAGGTTGCATTCGGTCTGGCCGTAGTATTCGTTGAGGGTGATGCCGAAAGTCTCGCGTCCCCACTCCAGAAGCTCCGCCCCCATGGGCTCACCGGCGCAGGTCACGGTTCGCAGGGAGAGGGTGAAGCGTTTGCACCGGCACGCCAAGCCCGTTGGCCTTGGCCAGTTTGGCCATCTTGAGATTTTTCTCCCGGCGTTCCTTGGGCAGCGTCGGCTTGTCGGTTTCGGGGATGCCTAAATTCAGTCCGTCGATGAGGATGCCGTCGATGGATCGTATGTAGGCGAGCGCCGGGGTGGTAATCGATTCGTCGATCACGTCGCCCGTGGTCAGAAGATCGAGGCCGTTGCGTATGACGATCGAGAAGTTGCGCCGGTGGCGCCGGGCGAATTTTCTGATGTTCTTGACGAAATCGCGCATCTCCTGCTTGGGATCGGTGAGCGACAAGGTTGGGCCGAGGACGGGAACCTCCGGCCGCGCCTCATCACGGCCCTGGATGCGGGCCCGCCCCGGCTGTTGCTGGGCTTCCGCCAGGGCCGGCAGCGGGGCGAAAAGCAGGGCGGCGCCGAGAGTTGTCAAAATGGCGCGGAACACGGGCATCATCATGGGCTCAATTCATTAACTACGCGTTACCGGAAACATGCCGGAACCGTCGCATGGGGCCATCATGATAGCAAATCGGCCACTTCCTCGGCGATAGCCAATGATGAGGTCAGGCCCGGCGATTCGATCCCGTACAGGTTGACCAGGCCTTCGACGCCGTGCTCCCGGGGGCCTTGGATGATGAAGTCGGCGGACTCGCCGGGGGGGCGCGTGCGCGGGCGGACGCCCGCGTAATCTGGGTGCAGCGCGCCGTCCGTGAGCCCCGGCCAATAGCGGCGGACGGCTTCGTAGAAGGACGGCGCGCGGCCCGCGTCCACGTCGTGGTTTGCCTCGGCGACGGGTTCCACGTCGGGGCCGAAGCGGGCTTGCCCCGCCATGTCCAGGGTCAGGTGGATGCCCAGTCCCGCCGCTCCCGGCACTGGATAGACAAGACGCCGGAACGGCGCCGTGCCGCTAAGGGAGAAATAGTTGCCCTTGATCAGATAGAGGGGCGGGATGGTTGGCGCCGGCACGCTTTCGAGGGTGGCGGCCAGTTGCTGGGCACGGATGCCGGTGCTGTTGACCAGGGTGCGGCACGCTAGGGACATCGGTTCGGCGCCGCCCACCTCGACGGTCATGCGGCCATTTGCGGCCCGCCCGCCCTTGAGCGGGCTGTTCAGGGAGACGACGGCGCCCCGGGACTCGGCGTCGCCTTGCAGGCTCAGCATGTAGGCGTGGCTGTCGACGATGCCGGTCGAAGGCGAAAGCAGCGCCGCGCGCGCCTTAAGTGCCGGCTCGAGGGCGCGTGCCGCACCCCTGTCTAGCCACTCCAGGTCGTCGACGCCGTTGGCCGCGGCGCGGACCTGCAACGCCTCGAGGGCGGCAAGCTCCGCCGCCTCGGTGGCAACCAGGAGCTTGCCGCAGCGCCGATGCGCGATGCCGCGTTCGGCGCAGTAGGCGTAAAGCATGTCGCGGCCCTTGACGCAAAGGCGCGCCTTGAGGCTGTCCTTGTCGTAATAGATGCCGGCGTGGATGACCTCGCTGTTGCGCGAGCTCATGACCGTGCCGATGGCCTCGGCTGCTTCCAGCACGACGACCTCGCGGCCGGCCAAGGACAGCGCCCGGGCCACGGCGAGCCCGATCACTCCCGCCCCGATCACCAAGCAGTCCGTGCTCTCCGCCATCCACCGCCCGCCCTTCCGCACACCCTGGACCACTTAAAGGGGGCCAACCAACTCCCTTACGGCCTGAAATCAGTTGGTTCAAGGCATCACATGTTTGGATTATGACCGCATCGACGGCTTTCGGCAAAGGTGCGGGGTGGTTGGGCTTTCTATCGTGGTCTTGAAGACTTTCTAGGCTTTGTGCCCGAAAGTCGGGTTGTGGCTATACCCGGAATTGACGAGTGCTCCGCCGGAGGCCCGATTTCAGGCGCTTGGCGGGCGTCGGTAGGCCAAGCTGTCATCCAATTACGGAGTTATTCTAGAGAACATGTCCTAACCCTCGGCGTCGGCGAGCAGGCGGCGCACGAAGTCGGCGGCCTGGCGGCCCTTCAGCGCCCGGCGCCACAGGGCTGCAGCGACCTCTTCGTGCAGGCTGAGGGCCTCGGCGGCCGAGGTGATCATGGCGACGCCGACGCGCACGTTGGGTTGCTCGCCTAGGCGGAAGGGGCTGACGGCGACGAACGAGCGCTCGCCTTGGCGGAATATCTGGAAGCTAGTGTTGGGCAGGGTGTCCTCGACTACGCCGATCTGCACGCCGATCGGCTCGTCCGACATGCGGCCGATGATATGGACCGCCTCGCGCCGCGCCATGGCGCGGCGTTCAGCCCGTTGCGCTTGGCCCAGGGTACGGGCGCCGAGGAGTCCGTGGGCGAGGAAGCGCTCCAGCTCTCCGGCGGCGATGAGGCTGAGTAGACTGGGGCGGCGTTGCCGGTAGGCTTCTTTGCGCTGGCGCAGCACGCCCATGAGCTCATCGACCTGGGCATGGGCCTTGGTGGCGTCTTCGATGTCCTCGGGGATGCTCTCCTTCAGTACCTGGGCCAGGGTTTCGTCGTACTCATCCGAGGTCAACAGGTATGAGATGGGACCGAAGAGCACGATGATGTGTTCGGCATTTTCCTCGATCTGGCGCATGCGCTCGAAGAAGCTGAGGGCGCTCGTCGCATATTCCACGCCGACGCCGAGCAGCGAGGGAACGGAGACCCCGAGGAGATCGGAGAGCTTGGCGATGGTCTCGATCTTGGTGAGTTCGCCCTTTTCGTAGCGGTAGAGGGCGGCGCGCGAGATACCGAGGCACTGGGCGATCTCCTCGGCGCCGAGGCCCGAGCCCATCCTGTAGGCGCGCAGGCGCTGTCCTATTTCCTCGAATCGAAAAGGCATTTCCGGTCCACGTGTTATCTTGCGCGCCACGGATGCGCACCGGTGGCGCCACAGGTGCGCCAACGAACCTTAACATTGTTGCCGTCCTTCGGCCCACGATTCCAGTCCCTATGGCGTCGGCGGGCATGCTATATGTGTTTCGCTACGCATATCGCTGCGTTTATCCCTGTGGCGCGGGGTGCGAAAATGACGCCGGCCGGTTGGGGCAAACCGTCAAGCATTGGAGGTTCCGGCGATGACGTTGGAGGACTTGCGCGAAGCGATGAGCGAAAGGGCGCCTGGCCTGGGGGCGTTTGCGGAGTTCATCCATGACTGCGAGCGGGGCATGGTGGACCAGCCCCGGCATGCCGCCTTCTTCGGCCTGCTGGCCGCCGCCGCCCAGCACTTCCGCGAACGCTACAACCAGGAACCGCTCTCCGTGGCTACCATCGGCGAGGCCAGGGAGGAGTTGCTGCGCCTCGTCGATTCGGCGCGCCAGGCGGCGGTCGGGGAGCCGAAGGATCAGATCGAGGCGCTCAACGGCATCGCCCGCGCCGACCTGGGATAGGGATCGAAAGCTGGGCCACCAACGAGGCTGGAGAATTTCCTCGATGGTTGGAGGCTAAGGACCACCATCGGATGCCGGAACTTCCCAAAATCAAGTACTTCGGGTGGTCGAACCTTTCCCTCGAGACGGAGCACGGCGTGCTCTTTTTCGATCCCTTTTTTCGGCATTATTGCGGTGCCCAGTGGTACGGGATCGAGGACTTCGCCAAGGCGTCGGTGGTCTGCGTTACCCATGGACACGAGGAGCATTACCTGGACGTGTCGGCGGTGGCCGAGCGCAGCGGTGCGACGGTGGTTTCGTCGGCGGCTGTCTGCAACTATCTGCGCTGGAGGAGCCGCATTCCGCGCCAGAAACTGATTGCCGTCGGCGTCGGTGAAACCGTCGAGGTTTCGGGCTTCCGGATATCCACGTTCGAGTGGCGCCACCGCGACATCAACATCTACAAGGCGGTCATGAACGCCATCTTCCGAGGCAACGCCACGCAGCTTAAGTGGGTGTGGAGCAGCGTCACTAACGCCCCGTTCTATGCGCCATACGTCGGCTTTCACGTCGAGTTGCCGGACGGCACGACGGTGATGAACTACAACGAGGGCTTCAACTCCAAGATGACCGACCGGGAAATCCAGGAACTCGGCTGGCGCTTGAAAACGGACGTCCTCCTCGGCGGGATGCAGCTCAACTTCGCCGAGGACCTGGCGCGCGGCGTCGCCGCTCTGGGGCCGGAAAAGGTGCTCCTTTATCCGCCTCACGATAAGTTTCACGAAATGATGAAAGTCGATTCGGCGCCGTGGTCGGCCTTCGCGGACGCCGTCCGCGGGGTGGCGCCGCAAGCCACCGTGGTGGTGGCGGAACCCGGCACCGAGATCGGTGTCAGTAGCGGCACGGTCGCCAGGACGCCGGTCACGGTGGCCGTGACGTAGTTCCGCGTCCGATCCAGGTTTTCAAGACTTCAACCAGCGGCCCGATCGCCCTCACAGGCCGGTGGCGATTCTCGCCATGACGACGATGATGGCAACCTGCAGCGTGGCTTGCGAGGCGATGACCCAGACGTAGGTGCGCATCCAGCCGCCGATGAGCGCCATGTCGGGCTGTGGTTTCTGGAACTGGAACAGCACGCGCAAGTTGGTCGGCAGCAGGATGCCCAGGCCTTGTATGGTGAGGACGGTGACTATCACCAGTGCCGTGACGATCCACCAGAACTCCGGGTATGGCAGGTCGAAATAGCCCCTCCGCTCGGCTAGAAACCACCCAGCCGTCGTCGTCACGATGGACAGTGTCGGCATCAGGAACAGCATCTTGGGCATCAGCCGCGTGATGATGGCGCGCCGGCTGTCGATGTCCACGCAGCGGATTATCGGACCCATGACGAACCCCATGAACAGGTCGATCCCGGTCCACAGCACACCGGCCAGCACGTGGACGAAATTCAGAAACCACAGCCCGCCGTTGAGGATGGCGGCAACCATGACGGCGAGGGCGAGGCCGACCCAGATGAGATTCCACGACCGGATGAGCGACACCGGCGCGGCATCAGGGTGCGTGGCTGTGATCAAACCCGTCATCGGGACAGTCTGGCCCAAAAGCCAAGTGCGTCAAGCCGCCCCGGAAGCGAACAAGCGCCGGCCGTCCATGCCGAACAAGGGGCGCAAGTAAACGCCGACCACGTTGCCGGGGATGGCCATGAGGATCCACACCCAGCCGTGCAGGCTGGTCGAGGCGACGCCGCTGAAGAAGGCGCCAATGTTGCAGCCGTACGCGAGGCGCGCCCCATACCCCATCAACAGCCCGCCGATGACGATCGACGTCAACGACGGCACCAGGGTGGCGCGCGGCAGGCGCATGGCGGCCCCCGCCTTGCCGGCCAGCGAAGCGGCCCCAAGGGCGCCCAGCACGATTCCAAAGTTGATGACCGAAATGTTGTCGAGCAGAAGCGAACGCATCAGCGCCCGTTCCTGGAAGCCGCCGGTCCAGAACGGGCTGGTCAGGGGGTCCCAACCCAGGAACATGGCTGCCTTGGCGGCCCATAGAGAGAACGCCCAGGTGATCGTCCAGGCGTGGCCGGCGACCAGCAGCACCGCCCAGTTGAGGGCTGCCAGTAGCGCCGCGCTGAAGAGCAGCGGCCAGGGGCCGTGCAACAGGCGCCGCCAGGAGAATTCGCCATCCCACCACAGCGACTTCTTGAAGGTGCCCCCCGACGCCCTGAGAATCAAGAAGATCAGCCCCAGGACGCCGAGCTGGATGGGCAGGGCAAGCTCGTAGCCCAACGTTTCGGCAAGCGAGATCGATCCGAGTTCCGGCAGCTCCCACCACCAGTCCATGTGCAGGCTTGCCCAGAAAGCCCCGGTGCAAAAGAAGGCGAGGACCAGGATCATGCGCAGGTTGCCGCCGCCCGCCGCGAACAGCGTACCCGACGCGCAGCCACTACCGAGTTGCATGCCGATGCCGAACACGAAAGCGCCGAGCGCCATGGAAATGCCCACCGGAGCTACGGCGCCGCCGGCGCCATGACCGAAGGCCTCGCCCTGCGCCAGGATCGGCGCGAACAAGACCGTCGCCGCCGCCAGCATGACGAGCTGCGCGGTGACGCCCGAGATATCGCCTTCAACGATCACCTGGCGGTAGGCGCCGGTAAAGCCGAAGGCGGCGTGATAGAGGGCGACACCAAGCCCGAGGCCGATGAGCAGAAACAGCGAATGCTTGGGGCTGAATGTCAGAAGATGGACGAACAGGGCCGCCGCGACGACCAGCACAATGACCAAGACCGGTCGTTGCACACGGGGGAAGGTGAGGGCTGCGGTAGTCACGGTGCTGTCTCCCTGAGCATGTTTATCGAAAAGCTAATGTACCACCGGCCCCGGCGCTTAGAAAGATGGCACGAACCGGCGAACGGCGCTTCAATCCGTGGGCGCGCCTTGCCGGTAGAGGGCGATGAGGCTGGCGATCTCTTCGTCGCTCAGGGGATTTTGCAGGGACATGAGGTTGTCGCCGCGCACACCGGCGACGAGGCGGGCGGCGAATTCCCCGGCCGGCAGGGCGCGCGCTCGCTCGAACAAGTTGAAGGCGGGGCGCGGCGTCTCCAGGTCCGGCGCGTCGTGGCAGCCGGCGCAAATGTCCTGGTGGATTTGGCGGCCGCGATCGAGGCGTGCCGGCGTTGCCGTGGCCGGCAGGATGCCCCTCGTATCGAACGGATAGAGACGCGCCAGCGCGCTAAAGCCCTTGGCAAGGCCGAGCCCGTCGCCCCTCTCAAGCGCCGCCTGAAAACTCCTCACCGCGTCCGGCGGGGCGGAGCCGAGGCGTGGATTTTCCTGGACGGCGAGACGGATCAAGAGACCAAGCACCGACAGGCCGCCGCCGAGGCGGGCCCGCAGACCACGCTTGTGCACTTCGGTGATGGCGGGATCGAGAAGTGCGTGGGCGTCGCTTTCCATGACCGAGATATCGGCGGCCAAGCGCTGGGCGTGCTCGCCGCCCGCACCGGCGGCGGCGGCGCAAACGAGGACCGCGAGGCCGACGGCCGCGCCGAGTCCCCGGAACCCCATCCCGGCGCTGGCTATTCGAGCGAGACGGCCGACTGCACCGGCAGGTCTTTGTCGGCGGTCCACTCGGCCAGGGAGCCGTCGTACATCTTGGCCTTCTTGTTGCCCAGCACCTCGGAGGCGGCGAACCAGCCGACGCTAGCCATGTAGCCGGTGTTGCAGAAGGCGATCTGGTTGCCTTCGATGGGTAGCCCGGCGAGTTCGAACAGCTTGGCAAGGGCGGATTTTTCCCGGAACTCGCCGCCACCGTTCTCGGTCAGCCAGTCCAATGGCAGGTTCTTAGCGCTAGGAATGGTGCCGGGGCGCGCCGCTGCGCCGCTTTGGGTTATACCCAAGTGCTGGCCGTTGGGGCGGCTGTCCATCAAGGGGGTGCCATCTCCCAGGGCCTTCTTCACGTCGCCCTTGGTGGCGATCATGTCGGCGCGCAAGGCGACTTTGAAGATCTTGGCCGGGGGCTTGGCCTTCATGCGGCCCTTCTCCAGGGGATTGCCGGCGACGTCGGTGTAGGTGGCCATGCCGCCGTTGACGATGGAGACGGCGTCGTGCCCCAACACCTTGAAGGTCCAGTAGATGCGCGTCGCCGTGCCCATGTCGCCGGCCGAATACCCCCAAGGTACGAGGACGACGTGGGTCGAATTGTCGATGCCGTAGCCGCCGATGAGCTTGGCTAGATCATCGGGTTTGCCCAGCATTCCGGGAACTCCGTTGGCGTCCCTGACCCGCCAGCCGTCCCCCCCGAGGTTGGTGTTGAGGGCACCCGGAACATGGCCGCGCATGTAGTCGATCTTGCCGCGCACGTCGAGGAACACGACGCCCGGCTTGCCGATGTTGTCCTTGACCCAGGCGGCGTCGACCAACGGCTGGGCAGCCTGGGCCACAGTAGCCATGGTGGCCATGGTGGCCAAGCCAAGCATTATGCCGGCGACGAGAAGAACGATCAGCTTTCTCATGTTCGGAGCCTCCTAGTCCTTCCGTTTGCACTCAGCTTACGTGGTTACGATCAGGTCGGCCTGTAAAATTTCCGCGAGCGCCCGGTCCCAGTCGGCCTCGACCATGTCCCCGGCGGCCAGGTCGATACGGTCGAGGTCGTTGCCGGCGGCGAGTTCGACGAGCCCCGCCTCGACGGTCTCGCGGTCGGGAAACAGGCCACTGTGCAGGGCCAGAATCTTCATGGCTTCCTCACAGGTTGATCACGCAACCGGCCTCGGCGATGGCCGCCGCTATGGCCGCCGCGTCGAGAAGGGAAAGCTCGCCGGCCATGGCTTCGACCGCGGTTTCCGGCTCGATGTCGGAAAGCTCCAGGAGTTCCGCCTGCTCGGCGTTCTCCGGCGTCTCGGCGATCGGGCCGGTCATGAAAATAAGGCGCACCTCGTGGTCCATGATGGTGAGGCCGGCGGCGACCCGCATGGCCTCGGTGTGGTCGCGTCGCGCTAGCACCAGTATCTTTTTTGTTTCCGTCATGTCAGATCCTATATGCTGATTACTTTTTCGGCCTCGCCCATCAGGGCGCTGTTGACGGTCTGGCTGCCGAGTTCGACCGGGCACGCCGCCCCGCCCATGTACTCTTCCCACGATTTTTCGCAGGCGACGGCGCGCCCCGCCGCCTCGATGGCCGTCACCACCGCCGCGTCGGCGAGCACCTTGACCCCGTCGTTGGTGAAGAAGCAGCACCAGACGACGCGAGCGCGCTGGCAGGCGCCGGCCAGGGCCACGGCGATGGCGCCCGACGCCGGCGTCGAGACGTGGAGGAGAACGCCGCTCATGAGGCGCTCCGTCGGCCCAGATAGAAGGCGCCGGCGGTAACCGCGGCGCCGATCAGCGCCGCCGCCGCTAGCCACGGCCAGGCATGCGACGCCCGCGCCGCTCGCGTGGCGGCGGTCGGCGCCGCCTGTTTTCCAGGGGAATGGTCCGGGTAGGTGACGCTGTCGGCGGGCAGGGCCGTGTGCGCCGCCCACTCGGCCCAGCCTCCGATGTAGACGCGGGCCGCCACCCCGGCGCCGGCCGTGAGCAGGGTGAAGTAGGCGATGCCCTCGACCGGGTCGTGGCCGTGGGAGATGGGGTCGGGAATCGGGGGAACGAGGGCGTTTCCCACCGCTAAGCCGGCGCGCAAGGTAACTGCTGGCAAGTGCTGGGCGCCGGGAATATGGCCGCCGCGCAGGCCGCGCACCGTGGCGCCCCAATACTCCTTCTCGCTACGCCCGTCGAGGAGGCCGGGCGAGCCGTCCCCGATAAGCCCAACAAGCTCTCCACGCAATACGATGAGATGGTCGCGGAGCGGCGCCTGGAACACCTTCTCGCGGGTCATGGCGCGCTCCTGGCCGGGGCCCAGGGCATCGGCTGGGAGCCCGGCGCCCTGGCTCAGGGAGCGGCTCAGGATGCTGACTCGCTTGTGGCCGGCGAGATAAAGGACGCCGGCCACGAAGTCGCGCGCTTCCGGCGCGTCGCCGGCAACCAGCACGTGCTCGTCGCCATCGAGGCCGGCGGCGCCCAACAGCCAGAGGATTTCGCGGAAGTTGGCGAGGCGGCGGTGCGGCCCGAGAAAGGCGTCTGCCGGTAGGCAGCGCGCGCCGGCGATGCTCTTGGCGGCGCAAGCCTCGAGCGCCCGCGTGTCCACGGTCACGGCGCCGGCGGCAAGCACGGAGGCGGCGTCTCGCACGTAGGTCATGGATTGGGCGACGGCTGCCGGCGCCGCCGCCATCACGCTCGCGAAAATCAGGAAAACGGGGAGCGGCGGCGGTCTCATGGCTATCAGCAGCCCTGGAAGCGGACCTTCTTCTTTCTTGTCCCGGGGGTTTCGAGGGCTGGCGGGTTTTCCATGTAGTAGCTGACTAACTCGAGGACCGAAACGGTGCCGAAATCACCGAGATCGACGGCACCCATTTCGTCAGCCTCGACGGGCGTCTTCGACAGAACCAGCTCGGCCGATGAAAGTGCCGCCAAAGGGAAGGCCGCCGCCGAGACCGCGATGCTGCCGAGCACGGCGGCGACGCAAAACATCAAGGAGGATCTACTCATGACTAGGACGAGTCCTTGGTGAAACTCACGTACATTATATAGAAAGCGACCACAAATACGATGAGCTGCGCGAGTGTTGCGAAATCGAGGTCCACGGCTCAATCCCCCCTGAAGTGGCGTACCAGCTCGTTGAGGTCGAGCGGCTTTCCGGTCTCCGGATGGATCACCGGCGGCGCGTAATAGGAAACGCCGTCTCGGGTGAGGCGCATGCTCTCCAACGGCACCACATAAACGTAGACCAGCGATACCACCGTGAGCACCGTGACCAGCCCGGAAAAAATGGCCAATTGAGTGTGACCGTTCATGGCTACTTCCCTCGTCCGTCCGCCTCAGTCCTTGCGGACGTAAACTTCCCACCAGTTCTTGGCCTTACGCGTCTCCAGGTGGGTGGCGCCGATGCCCGGGCAGAGCGGCGGTATGGCCTCCATGGACGGCGGGTTGTCGATGACGACCTCGACCACATCGCCGCTGGCCACGCCCGCGACGGCCTTCTTGGTCATGATCTGGGGCCGCGGGCACGAATCGCCCAGGCAGTCGACGCTCTTGGCTACCGTAATGGTGACGCCGCCCTCCAACGTGACCTGGCGGACCTCGCCGCCTGTGCCACCTGCGCTTTCTTCCGTCTTCTTGGATCCGAATAGACCCATCAGCCTATCTCCTCAGAACTATTGCGCCGCCACCTGGGCGGGCTCGGTACTCGTGGCCCCTGTGGCCACCGTCGCCCCAGTTTCCTGTTGCGCCGCTTCCTGGGCCCGTTCCTTGCGGCGGGTGGCCCGGAAGATTGCGTAGAGAACACCGGCCTGGACGATGCCGAAGAAAACCGCCGGGATACCGAACTTCTCCTGCAGGGTCTGGGCATTCGCATACCCCAACTGCAGGGCCTCGAGGTTGAGCTCGCCGGTCATGGAATCGGCGGCCGGCGGCCAGAAGTTGGCCGACCACACCAGCGAGAACAGGAACATGCCGATAAAAGTGAACAGCAGCGCCCACATGGCGCCGACGTTTCCCTCGCCCGACTTGACCCACGTCGAGACCGTGCACGCCCCGGCCAGCACCATGCCGATGCCGAACAGGAACAACCCAATGCCCTGGTTGAGGCCGACGTCGAATCGCATGGGGTTGCCGGCGCCCAACGAGATGAACAACGTGAACCCGATGGTCAGGATCATCATGGCAACGAGCAGTGCCTTGGTGTTGCGGAAACTGTTGAAGAGGATGGCATCGCGCAATGCCGCAGTGTTACAGAAGCGCGAGCGCTGAACCAACAGCCCGACCACGGAACCGAAGATGAAGGCGACGATGCACTCAGCGGCGACCGACATGGCGCCTTATCCTTCCAGAATCTTCTTGTAGATCATCGAGCCCACCCAGGCGCCGGCGATGATGCCGCTGATGGCAAGATAACCGCCCAGGTTCATCTCCGGCGTCAACCCGAAGAAGGTGGAGACGTTGCACACGAACGCTAGCCGGATGCCGATCCCCATCAACAGTCCGCCGATGGTGATCATCACCCATTCCGACAGCCGGCGCGGAACGCGCCAGTAGAACTCCTTGCTGGCCACGGCGCCGACGATGGCGCCGAACAGCATGCCGAGGCTGATGTAGATCTTCCAGTAGCCGGCGTTGGGGACGAACACGAAGCTCCAGAACGGGATGCGCTCGACGGCGTCGCCCATGAAGAATTGCGCCGCCAGCCCGGTCATCATGGTCTCGCCGCCGCCCACCGTCCAGGCGCCGACCAGCAGGAACAGGAATATGTCGAGAACGGCGATCGCCGAAAGGGCAATTACCGGATCCAGCGTTTTCTTGAAGAAATCCACGGGCGGCGCTTTCCTTCAAGCCTTGGGGATCCGTCACGGCGGCGGCAAAATATCACGGCGCCAAATATACAATATATTAGAATTTTTTTGTATAGCAATCGACCCCGGTCAGGACAAGCATGGCGGCGGTAAATCAATTTCAACAAGACGTGATTGGCGCGGATGCGTGGAACGCCCGTGCGTCGCAAGATCAATTTTGGTTATGTGTCCGCTCTTAACGGGTTCTGACGTGGTTCCAGAAAATCGGACGGAGGTTTAAGGTGTATTCCACCGGATAACGGAGGAATACGAGGTGGCTAATCGGCGTCGGTTTACGGTCGACTTCAAGACCAGGGTGGCGCTGGAACCGTTCTGTCGCGGCAAGACGATCCGGGGGATCGCGGCCAAGCACAAGATGCACCCGAATCAGGTAAGCACGTGGAATCGCCGGGCTATCGATTCTCAAATCGCTCGCGCCGCTGCAACTGTTTTTACGCTTGCGCTCTGCGCCATTGTTGCTGTCGGAGTCGGCACAGCACATGCGGTTTCCGAGACTCCGTTATTCATTCCATGCGATGACGCTCCTGCCGAGCCCGTACTTAAAATTCCCGAACCATTTGACAAGTTTGCTGGAATAGCGTGCTAGAAGTACGGCCATTTCATCGAATCCGCGAAGGGCATGTTGTGGACGTTCCCGGGCGGGCTGAAACCAGTCGTGTTTGCGGCTCAGGGAGAACCGACACACCGAAAGCGTTGGTTCACGAGGCTCATTTCGTGAGTGTGCGATTGATCACGTTGCCTCGCGATGAACAAAATCAACGCGTCGAAGACTTCGAGAGGTTTCTCGATTTTGAAGTTGAGCGAGAGGAAATACGCGTGAGCAACCTTCGGGCCGAGGCGAGCACGGGTTTGGTTCAAAACATCTATTTCGCTGTAACCCACGGTAAAATTCGCTGTAACCCACGGTAAAACAAGATTTTCGATGTGGGGCATGGGATGCTTATCCGATTGCACACTGCGCGACGGCACCATGAACAGTAAGCCGTTCCTGGTGATCGGCAAATGAAATTCAATGCAGTGTCAATTGCTCACCCGTGCTTCGCCCGATACGCTGCCACCGCCTTCTCGAAGCACTCCATCGGCGCCTTCACGACCCGGTGCCGACAAACATGGCGGTGGTGACGGGCTTTCAACAGGACGTGATCGGCGTGGCGGTGCGCGGGCAATGGGGCTGTCCGGGAAGCGAGTTGCTTTAAGTTCGAATTGTTGAATAGGATCGCAGTTGGATCACAGCCAGCGCGAGGCAGGAACAAATGAAACGCAGCACAGAACGCATTCTCACGACCCACATCGGCAGCCTGCCGCGGCCGCCCGACCTGGCCGCCATGATTATGGCCAAGCTCGACGGCGCGCCGGTCGATGCCGATGCCTTCGCTCGCCGCGTACAGAGCGCCGTCGCCGCCACCGTCAAGGAGCAGGCGGCGCACGGCATCGACATCGTGGCTGACGGCGAAATGGGCAAAATCGGCTTCATCCCCTACATCAACGAGCGGCTCTCCGGTTTCGAGCCCAGCAAGGGGTCAGGAGGCGGCAGCTATTGGGGCCAATCGCGGGAAGCGAAGGCTTTTCCGGGCTTCTACGAGTGGAATGCCAAGCAAAAGGGCACCGCCGGCAATGTCGGCTCAACGCGCTTGGTGTGCACCGCGCCCATCGCCTACCAGGGCTACGCGGCCGTCAACACCGACATCGACAACCTGAAAGTCGCCCTAGACGGCGTACCCTACGAGGACGTCTTCATGCCGGCGATTTCGCCTGCCAACGTCGAGGACTGGCACAGCAACGAACACTACGAGACCGACGAGGCCTTCTTGTTCGCCATCGCCGACGCCCTGGCTGAGGAATACCAGGCGATCGTCGACGCCGGTTTTCTTTTGCAAATCGACGACCCGGTGCTTACCACCTACTACGTCCTGCACCCGGAGTGCTCGATCGAGCAGTGCCGCCAATGGGCGGAAATCCGCGTCGAGGCGCTGAACCACGCGCTTGGCGGCATCCCCGAGGAAAAGATCCGCTACCACACGTGCTACAGCATCAACATGGGGCCGCGCGTCCACGACATGGAACTGAAGGACATCATCGACATCCTGGTCAAGGTGCGTGCCGGCGCCTATTCCTTCGAGGCGGCCAATCCGCGCCACGATCATGAATGGAGCTTGTGGAAGAATATCGACCTTCCTGACGGCAAGTCGCTGATCCCCGGCGTCATCACCCACTCGTCGGTACTGGTCGAACACCCGGAGCTGGTCGCCCAGCGTCTGGTGCGTTTCGCCGATGTGGTCGGCCGCGAAAACGTCATCGCCGGCGCCGACTGCGGCTTCGCCAGCCTGGGGGGCTCGGCCGAGGTGCACCCGGAAGCGGTGTGGGCCAAGTTCAGCGCCCTGGCCGAAGGCGCTAAGCTGGCCAGCCAGCGACTGTGGCCCGGAGGCTAGGCTTACCCGTACTTCGCCTCCCACACCCCCACCGCCTTCTCGAAGTATTCCATGGACGCCCACACACTGCCGGCGCCGATCTGGCCGCCGCCGATAAGCGCATCGCGCTGGCCACCGGTGCAATCCTCCCAGAGAAGCGGCGCGCCCGAGGTGAGCACGATCTCCCGCGTCATGCTGGGGAGCGCCTCGATGGCTGGCTTGACGTCGACGAGCACCGGTTCGGCGGCGCACAAGCGCTCGAACGCCTCGCGGTTGGCGGTCTCGCGGTTGATGGCCTCGCGGCCGGTGGCCTTGGCGCTCATAATCGTTTCCCCGTTTCTCGTTCCCGTTTGGCGCTCGCCATGTCTTATATTGAAAGCAACGGCGGTGGGAAAAGAGCAATGACAAGGAGAGCTATGGCCAAGGCAGGGAACGGACCCAACATTCTCGTCGTTTTGAACGCCACCGGGGCGCAGGCAGGCGTGCTCGGCGAGTGCATCCTGGCGCGCCCGGGCTACTACCTGGGTGTCGCCCCTGGCATCGGTTATAGTGCCGCCGCGCCCGATGAACATCGCGACCTGCCGGATAGCGACGCAGGCTTTGACGGCCTCGTCGTCCTCGGCGGGCCGCAGAGTGCCGGAGACGACGAAGGCAATCCTTATTTTCCGAGACTGATGGAGACGATCCGCGAATTCCACGCCGCCGACAAACCGGTGATGGGGGTCTGCCTGGGCGGCCAGCTCGTCGCCCGCGCCTTCGGGGCGCGCGTCTACGACCAGGGCGCCTTCGATTTCGGGTTCGGCGCCGTCAACCTTATCGAGGAGGGGAGGGGCGACCCCCTGTTCCGCGACATGGACGCCGAACTCGTGTTCATGCAGTCCCACCAGGACGTCTTCGACGTGCCCGAGGACGGCACCCTGCTGGCCCGCGACGCGGCGGGCGGCGTCCAGGGCTTTCGCCTGGGGCGCGCCACCTACGCCTTCCAGTTTCACCCGGAAGTCACCGCCGACATCGTGCGCGAATGGGCGCGCCGACGCAGCGATCAACTGAAGGCTGGGGACGCCAAGGCTTTCCAGCGCCTTGAGGCGCAGATCCGCCAACACATGCACGGTGCCAACCAGACGTGCCGCCGCCTTGGCGAGCGTTGGTTGGACCTCATTGGCGTCTCGAGCTAAGCTTCCTTCAGTAGAGAGGGCGTTGGGCCATAAGAGAGATAATCGCTGCCGTTTTGGCCTTGATTGTTCCGGCGTTGGTGGCGCCGGCCTGGGCCGGGCAGCACTATTCCTCCTGGTCGGCGCCGGGCGCTACAGGAGCCACAGGAATAACCGAAAACGGCCAGGCGGGCTGTGTGCAGAAGATTGTCGACGAGCTCAACACCCTCATCGATCAGGCCGAGAAGGCACGCGTCGCCGACCCGACCTTCCTGCGCGACCTGGCGCGCGGCTTTCATCGGCCATGGCAGAAGCTCGTCCTGGTCGACGATCTCGGCGACGGCGATTTCACCGCCGGCCCGGCGTGGACGGTGAGCGCCGGCCGCTATTGGGTGGAGCGCAACTGGGGCTTGCACAGCACCGTCACCGCCGCCCGAGCGGTGCCCAAGGAGGAGCCGAGGGGCAAGACATCCGGACGCGACGCCGCCAGGCCGGCTTCTGCCGAGCCCGAGTTCGCGGCAATACACTCACCCGTCCCCATTTCCAACGCCTTCGCCATCGAGATCGAAGTGAGCTCGTGGATGGACCAGGGGCGCTTCGATCTCGGCACCTATCAGGGCGCCGACCGCATCACCGGCTACCGTCTGGCGTACACGCCGGGCGGGCCGCTGGAACAGCTGCGGGTTTCGGTGCGCGGCGCGGCGACCATCGACAGCTCGCGCCAAACCCTCACGCTGGAGGACAAGAAGACCCACCAGATTGAATGGACCCGGGGCGTGGACGGCATCATGAAAGTGGCGCTTGACGGTAAGGAGGTGCTGGCCGTTACCGATCGCGGGACCCGCGACCCCTTCGACGGTTTCATGATCGTCAACCGGGGCGGTGACTATATCGTTAAGCGCGCCGCCATTTACGGGGTGGAATAAGACGGCAGGGGCTCACGCCTCTTCGGACATGCGGTGCTGGTGCTCGGTCCAGGTTCCCCCCTCGGGGTGCTTGGCGAGGACCCTGTGGACGTGGTGGTGTTCCTCGGTGCCCTGCTCGATGAGGGTGTAGAGGGAACGGCGGCGCACCTTCCTCCAGAACAAGAGAAGAAGTGCCAGCAAGAGCGCGTAGACGATCCAGCCGAAATCCACCATTCGCCGAGTCCTCACCGTTGTCCGCGCCGCGCCACGGCGGGCGGGAAATTTGCATGTTAACCAACTCATGACGGCCGGCAAGGCCCAATGCCGCCAAGTCATGGAATCTGGGGAAAAACAAGCGATTTCTGTTAATCTTGGGCCATGGAGGACCAAGAATACCCGGAGCTACGCCGCCACATGGTGCAGCTCATCGCCGCCTATGCCGATCATGCCGGTGGGGAGACCGGCAGGCAAATCCTGGATGACCGCGTGCTGGAGGCCATGGCCTGGGTGCCGCGCCAGAAGTTCGTGCCCTACGAGCTCCGTCCCTACGCATATTTCGACGGCCCCTTGCCGATCGGCTTCGAGAAGACGATCTCGCAACCCTTCATCACCGCCCTGATGACCGATCTTCTCGATGTACGGGACGGCCAAAGTATGCTCGAGGTGGGCACTGGTCTCGGCTACCACGCGGCGGTGTTGGCTGAACTCGGGGCCCGGGTGCTTACCGTAGAAATCGTCGAGGAATTGGCCGAACAGGCCGGAAAGAACCTCAAGGGCTCGGGTTACACCGGAATAGAGGTGCGCATCGGCAACGGTTCCAAGGGGTGGATGGAGCACGCGCCATTCGACCGCATCCTAGTGAGCGCCGCGCCCGAACTTATCCCCCCGGCCCTCATCGCCCAACTCAAGCCAGGTGGCACCATGGTGGTGCCCGCCGGTGTGCCCGGAACCCAACAGCTCATGTGCGTCGATAAGAACTCGGCGGGCAAGGTGTCCACCCGCGAGGTCTTGGCGGTCAGTTTCAGCCCGCTCGAAGTCGCCCATTAGGCGCCGGCCACGGGGCGTCGGTACGGCGCTAAGATTCAGGGTGGAAAAATGAGCGAAGAACCATACATGTAAAGGGATATGGGAGAGAGCGACCATGTATGATGCGAGGCAACGTGGACGACGCGGCAGGGATGCACTATGGATGACATCGACATTGCCATCGACGAAATCTATGTGCCGGTCAAGCGGCGCCAGACCCTGAACCCGGAAACGGTCGAGGAAATCGCCGAAAGCATCCTCGCCGAGGGGCTGCGGACGCCGATCTGGGTGCGTCACGATGGCAAGCGCTACGTTCTGGTCGAGGGGCTGCACCGGCTCGAGGCGTGTAAGGCGTTGGGCGAACAGACCATCGCCGGCATCCTCGTTCAGGCCCGCAAGCATTAATGCCAACGGCCCTTCCTGGTGGGAGGGCAGGGGGGAGCAGGCGGAAAATGACGGGCAAGGCCTGGAAACGCGGTGCGCCACCACCGGACGCCGGGCAGAGAGACGCCGGGCAGAGAGAGGCGCGGATCAACGCCGGCGCCGCGAAAGCCGTCGCCGCCCTCATCATCCTCTACATGCTCGGTGTGGCCGGGTTCTTCGTTTACGACCACCTTATCTAGAGAGCGGCCCGCCCGGCGATCAATGTCTTTGGCGACGTATTTGCGCTCATTCTCCATGATTGCAATGTGTGCATCGCCCGGCCCTTTTGCAATCCGTACGTTCTCCGGACTGACCGCCCCTATTCCGCCGCCACGGCGCCCTGGCGCCGGGTTGCAGCGCTGGTTAGCACCATGATGGCGATCGATACCGCCCACATGATGGCGACGCAGAGGTAGGCGGAGCGCGGGATCCCGGTGTCGATGAACCAGCCGAACAGGACAGGCGACGTGGCCGAGCCGAAATCCATGCCCGAATAGACCAGGCCGAAGACGCGCCCCGACGCGCCCTTGGGCGTCGCCGCGCGGACCAGGAGTTCGCGCGACGGAAACACCACTCCGTACATGAAGCCGATGACGGCGAAGGCGATGTAGTGTTGCGTGACGTCGAGTTCGAGCCGCCACACCGCGATGACGACGAGCACGGCGCTGGAGTACCCCCACATCACCACCCGGTCGGGCTTGCGGAGATAATCGGCGAGATAGCCGCCGCAGAGAACGCCGATGGTCACGCCGAGCAGCATGACGGTGACGAACGCACCGCCGGTTTCCAGGTCGAACCCGTAAATGTCCTTGAGAAGCGCCGGCGTGAATGTCTGAAGGCCGATGATTCCCATGGCGATGATCAGGAAGAAAATCCAGCACAGAATGATAGGCAAGTTGATCAGCATGCGGATGCTGTCACCGAAGGTTTCATCGGCGCCGCCGTTTCCCTTGCGGTCGTGGCTGCTATCGCGGAAATCTCGGCTGCCGCTCCACAAGCAGGCGAAGATCAAAAGTCCGATCATGCCGGCCAAAACGATGGCCGGCCTCCAGCCCGCGTAGGTGCCGATCGCGGTCATGGCGAGCGGCGCCATGGCGTAGCCGATATAGCCGCCGAACATGTGAAAACTGAATGCCCGCGCGATCCGCTTTTCGCTGACCGTGGCGTTCATGATGCTATAGTCGCAGGGATGAAAGACGCTGTTCCCGGCGCCCGCCAGGAGCGACAGCAGCAACATCACCGGATAGTACGCCACCACGCCCATAAGCGCCGTCGAGCCCGCCATCAAAGCGAGCCCGCTGAGCAAGACGACGCGGGCGCCGAACCTGTCGGCCAGAAAACCGGAGGGCGGTTGGCAAAGGGCGGACGTCACATAGAACGTACCGGTCAGGATGCCGAGCCGGGTAAAGCTAATCCCCTCGGCGGCGTTGATCAGAACGAACAATGGCGGCAGCGCCAGCTGGTAGAAATGGCTGGCCCCGTGCGAAAGGCCGATAAGGGTAGAAACCCGCCTGTCCAACCGCAAGACGTCGGCGTCGGACAGCGCTATCGTCTGTGACATTCTAAATTCCTGTTATGACCCCGAGGGTATGTCTCGAGCGGAGATCTGAAAAGAAGTCTATCAATGCCCGATACGGGAGCGGCTGAACAGCCGTAATTTCAGGCCATGGGACGTTTATCGCCGGAGATTATCCACACCCGAGTCCATGGGCCCGTGTGCCCCTTAGCCTCAGGGCCGGAAGTTGGCGTCGAAGGAGGCGACCTGCCTCAGGATGGGGTCGGGAATCCGCGCGTCGGGGTCGACCTCGCTGACGCAGCACTTGTCACCTCGGCCGGCGGCGCCAGCCGATTCGATGCCGCCGGCCGCCATCACCACCTTTTCGACCCCAGGACCGGCACCAGCGCCAATTACCGTCTCGGCGTCTCGGTCGTCGCTAGAACGGCGACCCTAGCCGACGCCCTTTCCACGGTGCTCTTCGTCATGCCGGCGCATGCCGTGGCGCGCCTTGCCGCCGAACTCGGGGAAACCGAGATTTACGCGACGCCTGTCTAAGAGCGAGTAGCACCATAGCGGCGTGAAAGGCGGCAGGTCCTCCTTGCCCCGGTTCCCTCCCGTCACGATCAACACGCCCGTCAATTCGATGCACGATCCGATTCAAACCCGAGTGTGCTCCTGTCCAGCCACTGGCCATCCTTGACCACCCCGGCGCACGGGTTACCGCCAAGCCAGTAGCAAAGCTCCGCCGGCTCATCGATGTCCCACAGGGCAAGGTCGGCGCGCTTGCCGGGCTCGAGGGTCCCGACGTCGTCGGCGAGGCCGAGGGCACGCGCCGCGTTCACCGTGATCCCGGCAAGCGCTTCCTCGGGGGTCATTCTAAACAACGTGCACGCCATGTGAAGCATGAGGAGCAGCGATACGGCGGGCGAAGAGCCGGGGTTGCAGTCGGTGGCGATGGCAATGGGCACGCCATGCTCGCGAAGCGCCGCGACCGGTGGCGGCTGCGTTTCTCCCAGCACGTAGAATGCGCCTGGCAGAAGCACGGCCACCGTACCGGTCTTGGCCATCGCGGCGACTCCATCCGTCGACGTGTATTCGAGGTGATCCGCCGACAGGGCATCGAAGCGCGCGGCCAAGGCGACGGCGCCGAGATTGTCGAGTTGTTGAAGAGGAACGCATGAACGTCCGCTTAGCACCCGAAAGCGGACCCGCTGGCAGGACTTTCGGGATGTCCGCTTTTAGCCAAGAGCGGACTCAATGGTAGTGGTCGGAAGGTAAAGACATTCCCGAAAACTGGGTGGTTTCAGCCAACGGTTAGTTTCCGTACAACCCGAACCAGGTAGCCGCTTTACGACTCGACATTTAGCCATGAATACCCACATACTTTTTGTGGTGTTCTGTTGTCTTGGTAGCTCTCAAGGCAACATGAAGATGGTGCGGGGGAACTTACATGGGTAGGCGAAACAACCGGATCGCCAGCCCGAAAAAAACCGAAGAAGAATCTACCCTCGCGAACCTAGTTCACGAGGGTCTGGATCGCCTGGCCCAGGGAATCGCTATCTACGATTCCGAGCTTAGGCGCTCCGGAAAACCAAACTTCTGCTGGACGTGGATCACACACTGCCGGCGGCGTTCGGAGCGTACCAGTTTCCCTCGGCTGCCTCCTTGAGAACGAGCTTTTCCAGCGTCAGATCAGCAATCGCCCGACGGTGACGGCCGGACGAGACCTCCTCGGTTGCTAAAGCCCAAGCGCCGCCATCGCCGAGTTTTATCAGCGCAGCCGCAAGGTTAATATTGGTTCAGCGACGGGACGTCGGAATTAAAATGCGCCAAAAAATGCGGCGACGGCCACTAGACAAACAATTCCCCCAACAATATACACCTGCATGAGAAGACTCTTGTTCAAGTCTTTTTCGTCATCGGATTCTGTCGCGGTTGTTTGGGGCGCGGCTGTTTCTAATGTAGGCGCTCCGCTTTCAGCGGTTTCTTCATCTGTCGTCATAGCTTGCTCCAAATCAAAGTGCCTAGTGCGAAAGGCTGCAGTTTGGATCGAGAGGCGTCTATTGTTAGATCATATGGGTTAGCCTCTTCATTCTCAACATTGATCCTGACATTTCCTAGATATCCCTCAAGCTGAAACCGGCAGTACCCCGCATTCTCCCTCATTTGAATAGTTTCACGTTTGCATACATCTGACAGCCACATTTTGGTGGTTTGACAGCGTGTTCGGAAAGCCGTTTGGTTGAGTTCTTCGTCACCCGGACGCCCCGCTCCCTTCACTCGGTAATAATGCTGAGTCCCTTTCCCAATGAGCCATATGAGGATGTCCGCATGTCCGCTTAGGGTCCAGGCTGTGTAAAAACTAATTTAAAGGTTCAGCGGCGCAAGATTGTTTCATGGAGTCTCCGTTCTCAGAACTAACAAAATAAATTCGGGATCACGTGGAATCGATTGTTGCGCCGACTCGCTAACTTGACGGGTTTTCACACAGCCTGGGTCAAAACCAGAACCGGGAAGGCCCGATCCGGCTTTCGCTATACCGGGGCTACAGCTAAATCGGGCCTTCCCAGCGGCACCGGTCTAACTTAGAAAGTGGTATCGTTCGTGGGGGCAGGTCAATTTGGCTGAACTGCCTTCAGAAGAAACGCTTGTTTCTAATTATCGGGACATGATCCGGGTATACCAAGAAATTGTAGAAAGCCCCCTTAGTCCAGAAATTTCTGACCTCTTAGAGGAGCCAATTGAAAAGCCAAAATCCAATAATTTGGAACCAACGGCTACCGAATTTGTGCCGAGACCAAAAAAGAAATCAGGCGGCGGAAAGCGCCCGCCACGAAGCCGGCGAAAGTGACGACCAGCGCAACGGCGAACAGCGGCAATGGCGCCACGTACTCGAAGGGCCAGAAATTAACCCCCACCTCGGCGCGGTTAGCGACGGAAAACACGATGACGAAAAGCGC